>Ga0172379_10000699_pt1 | contig 79857 bp, 83 predicted proteins | sample GrowelOW334metaG_FD_119756 | JGI IMG/M metagenome (GOLD analysis project Ga0172379, IMG submission 119756) | Groundwater microbial communities from an aquifer near a municipal landfill in Southern Ontario, Canada - Groundwater well OW334 metaG | ecosystem: Environmental > Aquatic > Deep... | reverse complement strand
TTCCCTTATGCTTTTGCAATTCATTAATTGAGCAAACACCATAACGGCTAAATGATCTTTTGTCGTAAAGGTCTTGTACCACTTATCCGATTTGTTATCTGCAATTTTCTCTACGATCACTTTTTCGCTCATCAATGTCATAATTTTATCAAACATGGTAATCTTGTTCATGCGAATTCCCTTCTCCTTTCTTAATGCTTTACCACCTTGGGTTAGTTTAACCCAGAGAAGGGTTTTCGCTTCTTAAAAATTCCCCGGACAACAGTGGGTCCTTGCCCGGGATGACAAAGGTTTTGTGTTCTAAAATCTTTCTTACAGAATGTTACGCACAAGTAGGTTTCGGAAGAGGTCTATTACCCAATCTCTTGATTTTGCCGGTTTCTACTTGCTAAATTAAATGTAGCTTATAGAAATTTGTTGATCATTCGGCATTTTTGGGGAGGGGTTAATGAAATTCAATCCAAAAGCATTACGCAAACGCGTTATCGGTCTGGCCGTCGGTATGATGATGAACGGCAACAGTATGCTTCTTGCAGACACCAGCCAAAAGGCACATGAGCCTGATGATATTCCAACAAATCTTGCGCAACAATCGGACAAAATTCTTTTAGCAGGTCGTGGCGGCGGTGGCGGCGGCCATGGTGGTGGTGGTGGACGCGGAGGTGGTGGCAGTAGAGGCGGCGGTGGTTACCATGGAGGAGGCGGACGTGCAAGCTCAGTTCGTGGCAGCTCGGGCCGCGTAAGTGGAGCTCGAAGTTCCTCTCGCAGCTCATATAGTCGGTCATCAGGAAGCAGAAAAAGTTCCTCAAGCTTTACCAGAGGCAGAAGTGGCTCCAAGGGTGTGAGTGCGCGATCGAAAACATCGAAAGGTTCCGGTACTCGCGCAAAAAGTTCGAAAGTTGCCGGCACACGCACAGGATCAAAAGTAGGCGCCAAGGGAGCCGGCAAAGGTGGTACTCGTGGCAAAACACAGGCAATGCACAAAGGCGGCAGGGGCGGTGGTGGTAGAGGTGGTGGCGGTGGCGGTGGCCATCACGGTGGGCATGGAAGACATCATGGCAATCATGGTAATCATGGCCATAATCACCATAACGGTTACTGGGGCTACGGCCACTGGTATGGGGGCTGGGGCGGCTGGTTCTACCCATGGTCGGGTTGGTGCTTTGGTTTCGGTCTAGGACTTGGCTATGGTTGGTTTGCACCGTCGTATTGGTACTGGGATTTCCCCTCATATTGGGCATGGTACTGGCCAGGATTTGCGCTCTCAGTTTTCTATACAGGACTTTATAATAATCGACAACCTTATGTCGTTGTGCTTGGCCAAGATCGCGTAAATTATTATGCAGTTTATGAACGCAGTGATGATGGTTACGTGAAGACCGGCCAAACCGGCAGCATTGATCCGAATGAAAAAACAAAGATTGAGATAAGCGATCGCAGCAACAACATCATTATCGTGGCAAAAGACAAAGCTGATTTGCGCGATACTATCTACGAGGATGAAGCAAAATCAAAAGATACTTATTCGGTGATCGACCCAACAGAAGCTCCTGACAAACAAGAAGAGGGAGACCCTTCTGAAGTAACTGATGAGAAAATTGCTGAGTTCCAGAAAACGGTAAAAGAACGATCTAACGAACTTGAAGAAAAGGCAGAAACAGCTGCTAACACGGATACCAGTGAGGCAGAAAAAGAAGCCAAGGATTGGGAGGCTCAAGAAGAAACAAAACGCATTAAACAAATGCCCGAAAAGTCCAAAAATCTAGAAACGATTGAGGCTGCTGAATAAGAATCACTTTGGCATAAAAAACGACCCTGGGAATGCCGTTAGGCTCCCGGGGTCGTTTTCACTTTGTAACTCGGACAACCGTGACAATCAAAATCAATTAAGCCATTACCAAATGCAAAATTTTCAAAATTACCCTGACTTCCGGCAGCCATTACCTCAGGAATTTGTAACAACCAACGGCCAATGCAATCATTGTGCAAGTCAGAATGCCCCGGTTTTTGATTAATCTTTTTCCCGGACCGTGTAAAGGTAAACGTAACTTCAAGATTTGCAATGCGATCATGCGTTGCAAGTGTACGCCCATATAAACCAAGCACTTGCTGTACGCGATCATTGTTTGAATAAAAGTTCAAAACAGAACCAATGACATCCATTTGCGGAAAACAACCCTTAACCCCTGCAGGGGCTCCCAACAGATAAACTTTATCAATGAGATAAGGCTTGAGTTGCGTACAAGGCGTCATTGCCTTTACATCACTACGTGCCGTCGCAACAAGATCCATAAATGTCTGATTATCAGGAATTTCATTCTGCAATCGCCTTGCGATCTCTTTATGCAGCACTTGTGTTGCATACGTAACAACATTGCCGCCGTGGCTATGACCAATGAGCACAATGCGCTCAGTTATCGGATAACTCAAAATCAACCACGCAAGTAGTTCACCCGACAAGGAAATGTCTGCTTCGGTCGGATTTCCTGACCAGCCAAAGGGCACCGTCTCATGCCCAAGTTGCGCAGCTTGCAGGGCAATCTGATTAAAAAAATCGCCCCCTGGCCGCCACCATGCCACACTCTGCGCAAATGATCCATGCACAAGAATGACCACCGGCTGGAGTGGCTGGAAGAGGAATATGAGGCTGAGAAAAATATTAAACACGTATTTCATGATGTCCTACTGAATTTCGGGAATCACCCTACTCTTCGCCCACGCGTCCAACTCAATTAAATACGTAAGCACCGGCTCAAGTCGCTGAAACGTCACACTTACCGGACCGCAACAACGAGCCTTTGAAGGCTCGGGATGCACCATCAAAAACAGTCCTGCTATGCCCTGCACAATAGCTGCAGCAGCAAGACTTGTAATAAATGCACTGTCGCCACCCGAAGCGCAACCAAGCCCACCGGGACGTTGCACCGAATGAGTCACATCAAATACAACCGGCTTATTAAGATTTTTCATAATAGGAAAATTGCGATAATCAACTACAAGATTGTTGTAGCCAAACGAAAATCCACGTTCGCATAGCCACACGTTGGTATTACCGGTCGACTCGATTTTACCAATAACGTGGTGCATACTCTCGGGCGTTTCGAATTGGCCTTTTTTTACATGCACCGGTTTTTTCGTCGTGCCTGCAGCAAACAACAAATCGGTTTGGCGGCACAGAAAAGCTGGGATCTGTAAAACATCAACAACGTCCGCAACAGCATTCACATGCACCGTTTCATGCACATCGGTTATCACGGGAACATTAAACGTATCTTTGACACGAGTAAGAATCTTGAGTCCCTCATCGATGCCTATGCCACGAAAGCCTTGCAAGGCAGTTCGATTGGCTTTATCAAATGAACCCTTGAAAATAAGTTTGAAGTTGAGTTTTTCGGATAATGTTTTTAAAAACTCTGCAGAACGCATCGTATCCGCTTCATTTTCCATGACACAAGGGCCAAGAATAAAAAAGAGCGGCTCGTTATTACCCGTTACGTGTTCGACCCATTGTAGAGCTGAATTATTTTTCATCTTTAGTCTCATTCTCTGGCGCAGCAGTCGGAGTGGCATCATCACGTTTTTCGGTGCTTTTTGCTATTTCATCAAGAATCCCATTAACAAAACGATAGGCATCCTTTTCAGCAAACGTTTTGGCCAACTCAACAGCTTCATTGATGATGATTGAGGGAATTGCTTCTGGCTGTTGTAACTCCCATAGGGCTAACCGCAATGCAAGATGGGTGCAACAACCAAGACGTTCAAGCCGCCAATTTTTCAGGTATGGCTTGAGATCCTCATCCAATTTTTGTGCATGCTCAAGTACACCCCGCACAAGGGTCAGAACAAAAGATTTTTTGGGTATTTTAAGATCAAAGCCTTTTTCAAAGCTATGCACAATATCGTCAAGCGTTACTGAATATTCAGCACGATCAAGCGCATACAAAATGCTAAAAGCAAGTTGTCGCTCTTCGCGACGCGTATTAAGCGAAAATTCTGGACTCCACGGCCCAAAGTCTTCCTCAACAGGAGCTTGCTGCTGTTGCTCATTAAGTTCGGCATCAATGGGCGTCAGATTTGGAACATCGGCATTGTTAGTCAACTTTTTCAATGTATTTGTCCTCACGCGTATCGACCTTAACTTTATGTCCCTCACTAATAAACAGAGGCACCTGAACAACCAACCCTGTTTCTAATGTTGCTGGCTTGCTTCCGCCCTGCGCAGTATCACCACGCACACCAGGAACGGTCGATTTGACTTCAAGAATCATAAAGGTTGGTGGTTCAACGGCAATCGGACTGCCTGCAAAGTGCAGGATATTATAGATGATGCCATCTTTGAGATATTTTTTTGATGCTTCAACTTGATCTTCGTTAAATGCAACCTGCTCATAATTCTCTTGATCCATAAAATGGTAATGGTCATCGGAGTACAAAAATTGCATTTGCTTGTATTCGAGATCCGGTTCTTCAAACTTTTCTGCAGAACGAAACGTCTGCTCAAGAATGCGGCCGGTAAGAAGATTTTTCATTTTGGTACGTAAATAAGTACCGCCCTTACCAGGCTTGACTAATTGGTAATCCAATACCACCCACGGCTCATTGTTCCACAAAATCTTTGTGGATCCCTTTCTGAAATCAGACGTCGAAATCACCGCAGACTCCTTATTGTTATTTACGCCATTAAAAACTCATTTCAACGAGTTTTTAACTATACCATAAAAGTATAAAACTTGAGAAAAATAGCGTAAAAAAGGGTTTTTTTACAAGGGCGACATGATCATATTGGCGGCTATCGGGGGTAATTCAAGGATTTTCTACCTCTTCAAGAGCCTCTAAGTAGACATCCAAGCTCTTTTCGATGGCCATTAATTTCTTTCTGAGCAGCACGCTTGATGGCTTTCTCGCGCTTAATTGCTTCAAGATACTCGGCCAGCGACGTACAATCAGCGATAGTATCTTTCCCAAGAATCCGTGCGGTCTCTTGAAATGACAACTTATTGCCTTCAATGGCATTTGAGGAGTACGTAAAAGCAACACTCATCCAATCAAATAATGCGGCTTCTAGCTCTTTATCTAATGATTTGCGTGAATCAAACTTTTGTTTTTTTTCAGAGATTCTTTTCAATAACGCTTCCATGGCTCTCCAAATTGTTAGGTGACCGTTGTAAGCTTCTGTTCTATCGCACATTCTATTAAATAGACCTCTTTCGAAACCTATTTGCGCGTGGCAGTCTGTAAGAAAGATTTTAGAATGCGAAAGCTTTGTCATTCCGGGCAAGGACCCGGAATCCATGGTTATTTTAGTGCAGGTATTGAGAAACGGCTTGTTCATGTTGAATCGTACAACTATGTCAACGATGCTTCGCGACGAGAAAAACAACCTAAGAGGTGGCGTTTTTGATTGATCCAAGATTTGGTAATTCTGGTTCCCGGGTCCTTGCCCGGGATGACAAAAACATGCGTCCGTGATTACAAAAACCTGATTGCAAAACCCGCAGCCAAGATAGTCAGAGCCAAGCAAGATAGCTAGGGTTAAACAGGTTTCAGAAGAGGTCTAATGTACTGCAGAAAAGCTAAAAATTTTGAATATCTACGTACAGAAGCCTTATGAACTGTATTTTGCAACATTATCACAGACGCGGTCGACGCTGCCACGATTTGGGAATTGGAAATTTATTTGACAATCAAAGCTACCGCTTGATCGATAAGCTCCGGCACCCGAGCCTCTTCGTCCGGAGAAAAATTTGATAACACATATTCAGAAACTGCGTTTTTATCTACTGGACGCCCGATACCCAAGCCAAGTCGCCAGAACTCAGCCCCGATCACCCCAATAATCGACTTAAGGCCGTTGTGCCCTTTATGACTCCCGCCAAACTTCAGTATCAGTTTGCCAAATGGCTTTTCGAGTTCATCGTGAAGCACGAGTATCTGATCAGGCTTGATGCCCTTTTTGGTAAGCCATGGCAGAACTCGTCCTGAGTTATTCATAAATGTCTGGGGTTTGATGAGATACATTGTATGCGACCGCCCCGCTGTATCCATGATCGCTATCGTCGCATGTTCCATAAGATCGCCACTCTGCCACGAAGCATGAAACGTGTTGGCAAGAGCATCAACAACCCTAAAACCAATCGAGTGACGGTTACGCGCATAGGAAGATCCAGGGTTCCCAAGGCCAATAATTGCTTTAATGGAATGTAGATCAAAATCTGAGTTCATAGGCCCCTCAGCAACGGCTCAAGTATTTTTGCAAGATAGTCATGCAAAGAGACGATTTGAATTTTTTTATACTGTTCAGCATCAAGACCAAAGATTGAATCGCTCACAAAAATTTTCTCAAAGTTGCTATGGTCAAGGCGTTCGCCAGCTCCTTGCGAAAAAATAGCGTGTGTAAAGCAACCATATATCGCACGAGCACCATGCTCAAGAAGAAGATCACAAGCGCCAAGAGCAGTGTGTGCTGTATCGATAATGTCATCCAGTATAATCACGCGCTTATGATTAACATCTCCTGTAAGTTCGTAACTCACCGCCTGATCATTGGCAATTCGCTTTTTATTGACCATAACACATGGCACATTGAGCAACGCCGCAAGCGCTTGCGCACGATCATGGCCACCGGCATCAGGCGAGGCTACGCACAATTGATCACTTGGTTGACCCTGTAAAATATGGTCACGCACAACACGAAACCAAAATTCTGTCAGTTGAATATGGTTAATGGCAACGGGAAATGATCGTTGAATGATCGGTGCATGCACATCGCAGGCTATTACTGTTCTTACCCCCAATGCTTTGTAACACCTGCCGAGCATAAAAACAGCACCCTGATAATTTTTATCTACTGATATTTCTTGGCGTGCGTAAGGGAAATAGGGCATCACCACGTCAATTGAAGATGCCTTCATTTGGTGTAACAAATCAATTGCTTGAAGAACACCTAATAATTGATCATTGATACCATTGCATACAAAGGCCTCTTTATGCTGATCAAAGTGCATAAATTGATACACCAAGATGACATGCTTTCCCGCGCAGCGAGAGCCATTCTCAAGAGAAACAAATGTCTCGGTATCTGCAAATGTTGCAACGGTGAGAGGTACAAGATCAGAAGAGGTGCGTTGTGCAAGAGCGTTGGTCAGTAAAGACCACGGCTGGCCAATAACAATCAGAGAAGTACTTAACTCCACAACCTTTTTATCCATGATCGCGTTGCTCCGACAAATGTCGTTTTCCGTCCATCCATTCTTTTTAAAATATCGGGAACTTTGTTCAAGGATACCATGAGCCGTTTCCACTGGTTAAAGGGAATTGCAGGAATTCCAGCAACTGTTTCACCATCTTTAACAGAACTAATTACAGCACTTTTGGAAACAATTTTAACCCCATTACCAATAAGCAGATGATCTTTGATAGCAACTTGTCCGCCAATCTGGCAACCTTGGCCAATTTCGACACTTCCGGCAATACCCGTCAGTGCAAGAATAATGGTATGCGCACCAACTTTAACATTGTGCGCAATGTGAACGTTGTTATCAATTTTGACGCCGTCACCAATAACGGTTTCATCAAAGGCTGCACGATCGATTGTACAATTCGCGCCGATCTCAACACCCAACCCAATCCGTACAATACCAACCTGCGGAATTTTTCTCAGGCCTGTTTTGCTCACCTGATAACCAAAGCCATCCGATCCAATTACCGCACCTGGGTCAATGCTTGTGGCATCGCCAATGATACAATCATCAAGAATTTTTGCGCCGGGGAGCAGAACCACATTGTTGCCAATATGGCAGTTGCTGCCAACAAAAACATGGGCTCCTATGCGCGCATGCTCACCGATAAAAGTCCCCGCTGAAATGACTGCTGACGCATGCACGGTAGCCGTTGACGCAATGTGCGGTGGAACAGAGGCTTCAGCGCGCAACGCCTGCGCCAATGCAACAATTTCATCAAATGCAGTCAACGTATCAGGAACAACTATATGCATCCTGTCGTGCGAGAGCGGTCGCGAAACCACAAAAAGACCTGCTTTGCTTTTTTTGACAGCCTCATCTGAAATGGGATCAAAGACCGAGGCATCGCCACGATCGAGCACGATCGCCATATCCTGCGGCCCTGCATTCTGCAAAGAAGAAAGGCGACGGACCATAAACGATCCATCGCCTTTACAAAAGCTTATATTTTTAAGGGCGTCCTGGAGCTGACAAAGCGTTACATTAAGCTCCATGGCGCATATCCCTTAGGCAATTTTGAGTTCGGGTTTTGCCGCTGGCTTTGACGCTGCCTTAGCAACCGTTGTTGATTTTTTGCTGTTCGACGCAAGATACTTTGCATCAACTGCTTTCAGAACTTTTTCAGTTCTATCGATTGTATTAGAAACAAAGAGCAAGCCTGGAGTATTTTTATCAATAGCACCTATGCAATTATCTTTTTCAAGCACTTCGTTAATTACACCACGTTGTTTTTCATGCAAAGCTACTTGGTACTTTTGGATACGCGCACGCAGTGTTTCTTCTTTATCAGCGAACTTGCGTTCCATCTCTTTGCGTCGTTGTGTAATCTCTTCCGCTTTATCTTGCAGTGACTCTTTGCTCAACACTTTTGATTGTTTGTTAAGCGATTCCCCAGCTTGGCTCAAATCTTGTTGCGCAAACTTTAATTCTTCTTGGAACTGATCAATTTCTTTTCTAATTTTTTCAGCAAGTTCTTTGCCTTCAATTGATTTTTGCATAATGGCTAGGCTGTCAACTGAAACCCATTCACCAGTGTCTGCACAAAGACCACTTCCAAGCAATGCCACTGTTGCGAATCCCATCATCATCTTTTTCATCGAAAACTCCTTCTCGAAAAACTTCGACCATCAACAGGAGACCATCGTAGCCATTTTACACAGGCCCGTCTACCCTGAAGCTAAAAAATTTCATCAATCATTGTTTTGACATTCTGCGCCGTATCGCTTGGCCGCATGGCCGTATAAAAAGCTTCATCATATTCTCGCGTTTTGATGACCACCGGCATAGAAACCGCATGGCCCATCACCAACGCCTGTTTTTTTGAATCAAGCGTGGCAAGCACGGAACGCAATCCTGCAGAATTATTGGCTCCCGTCAAAATTGCCTGAATGTCTTTTTCGTCATTAAGCTGCGCAATAATTTTGGTACCAATTTGCGAAAGGATTTCTTCATCAATACCCGATGGCCGCTGATCAACCACCAAAAGCGAAACGCAATACTTGCGCATTTCGCGTGCAATAATACCAAAAATAGTCTGCTTTGCTGCTACTGGATTAAGGAATTTATGCGCCTCTTCAATCACCATAACCAGCGGGCGTGGCTGATCTTTTTTATCCTGCGTTGCTAAAAACTTTTCAGTTCGCGCAACATACGCTTCGTGAACACGCCGCGAAATAATATTGGCCACAAGCAGATAACATAACATTGAAGTCTGGTTGCCAAATTCCAGAATCACATGCTGACCACGCTCGAGATATTCAAGCATGCGGTCGAAGGCTGGCGTCGTTGCTGCAGAACTTTGCTGCAGAAATTGAAACTTTTCGAGCCGTTTAAGCTTACGATACAATGCACCAACCGATTCGGCATGTGCACCAACTGAATCAGCAAACTCTTTGATCGTGCCGTCCTGACTCAAAAGTATCTCAAGCCATTTACGACCATATTTACTTGCAATCAAATATGCAGCTTCAAGTGCTGTTGGATGCAAATTTAATTCATCCTGAAGCGGCATTACATCATCAACACGTATATCCTGCAAACTCAACACCACCTCAACGTCGGGGCTTCCACCACGACGACGCGTTGACGCAGGATCGAGTGAGAAAATTGCAACGTTACTAGGGAACAATGTCTTAAGACCTTTAACAAATTTTTGCCCAGAACCTTCGCTGCGCGCCTGAAACCCATACTCACTATGCATATCAAAGATAAGACATGATGCTTTACTGTTTTTGATAAGCCCTGCAAGAACTAGACGTGTGATAAATGTTTTACCAGTACCCGATTTGCCAAAAATACCATTACTGCGCTCAATGAGCCGATCCAAATCAACGCATACGGGCGTTTCCATATCCAAGGGAGCACCAATATTGAAATATTTTTTATCACGCTCCTCATCTCCAAATATTTCGGCAACATCCGACTTAGTCGCCTCATATACCACGGCAAAATGCGATGGAATAGTTTTAACCGGCATGCGATGTCCATAACGATCCAACATCAACATTGGCCGCAACATAACATGGGCATATGTGTCTTTTTTCTTAATAATATGACTGAGTATTTTCTCGTTCTCGGTCGGTGGAAATACTAAAATATCGGGATGTGTTACATGGAGTGATACATCGGTAACAAGCGAAAAAAAGCGATACGCCTCACCATCAATGCAGACGAATTTGCCTGTTTTGATGTCATCAAGAGAACATTCAGCGTCAAGGCGCATGGTCAAGCCTTCAACAAGTGAGCCGGCCAGTATATGTCCTATTTTTTTGCGTTGCATCACTTCTCCTCTAACACCACAAAAGCTACCGCCATATCCCGTTCATGACTCAATGAAAGATGTACATCAACACGAGGCACGCGCGCACCCATAATCTGCTCAATGCGATCCCACGCTACATGCAACACCGGCACGCCCCACGTACCATAGCGCACTTCAACATGAGTGCATATCGAGCGCAGAGAAAATGTGGTAGCGGTAAGACCATATGAAACACAAACAACAGAGAGAGCTTTGTAGAATGCTTCTTTGGCGGCAAAACGTGCAGCAAGTTTATCACTAAGCAACGTCTTGTCATCTGCACGACAATCGCTAATCTCTTGCGCTGAAAAAATGGTATTCAATCGTTCGGGCGGAAATGTCTTCCATCGTTGGAAACGTTGAATGGAAACAATATCAACGCCTACGCCACGGATCATACGTCATCAATTTTTTTATCAAGTGAGCGATACATAATAGCCTCCTGTACATGCCGTTTCTCAATATGCTCACAGCATGCCATATCAGCAATAGTTCGCGCAATTTTAAGAATTTTATGGTAGCCACGCATGCTCAGCCCAAGTTTATCAAAAGCAAGTTTCATAACTTGATCGGCATCTGGCGATAGTGCACAATATTTTTCGACCTGGTCTGATGCCATAAATGCATTGCGTTGTGCACCAAAGCGCTGCTCCTGCATGCGGACTGCCTGCTCAACTTCGACAAAAAGTTCAGCCGAAGTCTTCTCTTTTCGATCGCCATTTTTGAGCTCTGCATACTCAATCGATGAAACGTGTACATGTAAATCGATACGATCAAGAAGCGGCCCGGAAATTTTTGCCAAATAATGCGCAACTTTATTTTGGCCGCAGACGCACTGTTTTTTGCGATCGCCATAATAACCGCAAGGACACGGGTTCATAGCGGCAACTAATAAAAATGATGATGGATAATCAATGGCACAGGAGGCACGTGAAATAAGTACACGGCCACTTTCAAGCGGTTCGCGCAATACTTCGAGCGTGGGGCGTGAAAATTCTGGCAGCTCATCAAGAAAGAGTACGCCATTGTGCGCCAAGCTGATCTCACCAGGACGTGGCATGGTGCCACCACCAACCAGCCCAGCTTGTGAAATGGTGTGATGCGGGCTCCGAAACGGACGCTGAACTACAAGCGGTCCACCACTGAGTAAACCCGCAACTGAATAAACCTTGGTCGTTTCAATAACTTCATCAAATGACATTGGCGGTAAAATAGTAGCCAACCGCCGTGCAAGCATGGTTTTGCCCGAACCGGGAGAACCTATAAAAAGAATATTGTGTCGGCCTGCTGCCGCTATCTGCAACGCACGTTTGGCAAGCGCCTGACCTTTAACTTGATCAAAATTAAGTACGGTTTCTTGGAGCTTAGAACAAAAGTGATCAAAGTGTGAAGGAGTTGATTCAATTTTTATTTCACCACGCAAGTAGCCAACAAGCTGAACTATGTTTGCTACACCAATGACTTCAAGATCTTTAATCAGACTTGCTTCTTGAGTATTTTCTATGGGTATAACAAGACGCTTTTTGCCAGATAATCGGGCATTGTGTGCGACTGAAAGGACACCACGCACGGGACGAATGGCGCCATCAAGGGATAATTCGCCAAGGAAAAAAGTTTCGTTAAGGAAATCAGCAGGGATTTCGATCAGCTTTGCCGCCTGCAAAATGGCAACGGCAATAGGCACGTCAAAAAGGACATCTTCTTTTTTCAAGCTTGCCGGGGCAAGATTGACGGTGATGAGACGCTCGGGAAGTCGTAACCCACTATTTTTGAACGCAGCGCGAATGCGATCCTTGCTCTCATTAATAGCTTTATCGGGCAATCCGACAATATGGAATTGAATCATACCGAGAGAGAGGTCAACTTCAACGTCAACGGTGTGCGCTGATATACCAATTGTTGTTGCAGAACAAACTTTAGCATTCATATCTTACTATCTGGCAATAATTTTTTAGTAACAATGATGTACACAGGGAAAATGATATACCATTAATTTTTCTTATTGAGAAGTTCTTGAAAAATGTGGCACGTTTAGAAGCGAGCTATGCGTAGTTCGAAAGATCTTAGACCCTGTTGATTGTTATTATGGTGACACCAGTTATTTTTGACCAAACTGCTTTTTAATAATGCCCGTCACATCAACCGCACCGATACCCTGACGTTGTGCTTCCTGCAACACTTTGCGCGCAACATTCTTTTGTGCAGCAAGAGCAAGAACCTTTTTATCGGCTTGTTTTCCACTCTGTCGAACAAAAGATAGCGTTCGAATGCTATAGTCGGTGTTATCTGCAAGAAGAGCAAGCGTCTCAAGGCGGCTTCCGCCAAGAGCACGATGTATTGCGTCATCTTTATAAAATGAATTTGCGCCATATTTAATAAGCAAAAGAACTAAACGCTTATCACCAACAACAACTTCCATTGCTGTAAGACTATTAGCGGCATGAACATTTGGATCAGCTCCTGCCTCAAGAAGTATCTCTGCTATTTGCGGATTACAATCCCGAATCCCCCCTGGACCGGTAACATACATCAATACAGTAAATCCATTATTCCTATTTCGGGTATTAACATAAGCACCACCCTTAAGAAATAGTTTTACAAGCTCAACATTACCATTATATGTAGCCCACATTAGTGGGGTATAACCATCTTGATCAACATTGAGGTTAAACTTTTGATATAAACGCTTAACTGTCGCTGTATTATCAGCTTTCAAGGCGTTCCAAAATTCATCAGAGGGTGATGGTTTTTTATGCAGTTCCATGCCCCAAAGCATATGATGATTAATCAGCGCAGTGGACATAACACATAACAACAACAGTGATTTCATAGACTTCATACAAAGCGCTCCTTCGTTCGACATTTTTAAGGCACACGTACCGCTCTACTGTAAGTTCCACGGAACTGCAATGATGTCTTTTGTTATGCGGAAACATTCATCACCTGCATAAATAACAATACCATGTGCAATGCGCAATTGCGGATATGTTTCTTTGAAAGCGGCAATACCGCGAATATCATTTTTGTTTACCGTCGTTGCAGCCTTCACTTCGATAGGATAAAAAATCCCATCAAGTTCAACAATAATATCCACTTCTGCGCCTGCATGTGCACGCCAGTGATAAAAGTTAGGCATCATGTGCAAGGCGGCACAAAATCCTTTTATCATGTTAAAGCAATATGAGTAAATAAATCTCACAAAAATAACGTTTTGCGGATCAAAATGCCCCACAAAGCCCAGATTAGTCTTACTTCCCCGCTAAGAGCAACTCAGTCCGTCGCTCTTGGAGATGATCACGGTCAAGAAACGTCCCGCAATAGATCTTTACATAATCCAACTGCTGGCCAGCTTCAAATCGCAATAGTACTTGGAGCCCTTTACACGGCGGTCACAAAACATGATATTGTTATTTTTTCAGATCCCGATAAAAATTTTCGTGCAATCCCAATGCGAGCAGAATCAACTCTTCTTCGGATTCATTGAGCTCATAGGCAAGCAGGGAGAGCTGTCGCGCCATGGGAAACTTGTAAACTTGAATACCACTAAGATCACCCTTCTTCAGCGTTCCAAGACCGGGATTTCTGGAAATTGCCCCAATCGCCTGATCAAGATCACTTTTCTGATTTTTATGAAGTTTTTTGACCTGTTTGCCAAAGGTCGGCGTTTGAAGAATCTTCATGATCGTTTTTTATCAAACGTGTATGATTCAAGCTTGCCGGCAGCAAGTTCTTGTTTTGATACAAGAAGATCTTTGATGAATTCATACGTCAGATCTGGATTTTCCTCTGCGATTTTCCCTATTGTCGCCCAGTGCTCTATTTGTCCTGCAACCGAGCGATTAAGTGCTTTGGATATAATTTTTGCATCAGAAATAATCTCATCAGATAGTTTTACCGCTACAGGCATCATTGACTCCTATGTCTGGCTCCTTGAAACAAAAAACTGAACATAACCATAGTAAACCATTTGCAACCTTTTGCAACCAAAAGCGCGATGGCTAATCAACACATTAGAAATTTTAACTTATGTGATCTGTTACAAGTAACTCAGTCCGTCGCTCTTGGAGATGCTCACGATCAAGAAACGTTCCGCAATAGATCTTTGCAGAGCTCAACTTCTGGCCTTTTTCAAATCGCGCTATGGTTTGACCATTGGTAACATGCTTCAGATTTTTCACGCCAAAGTTTGCCTGCATCGTTGTAACACGCGTACATTTTTCTTTGACAGCATCGCCACCGGTCGACTCAATCAGTAACGCATTATCAGCGGCATCAGTACCAATATACATAAGCACATGACGAACTCTTGAGATGCCGAAAGCATTAGCAATTTCAAGAAAAATTAAATCACCCGGTTGCACGCGTGCTGGCTCTACAGGAGTTGCTTTAAGAAACTGGGCATATGAGTTACGGGGCACACTCAATCCACAGGCTCGGTACACAAGATTTATCAAACCGGAACAATCAACACTTGCTGCAGATCCAACGGCCATGGCAACATCTTGAAAATTTTCTGGATTTGCTGGACTCCTCCCACCCCATAGATACAGGCTTTTTACCTGTACAAAATCGTGCGCAAAATTAACAAGCGCTGTGCGGATGGTGGCAATATTAGCGTCACGTACCACGGCAGAAAGTTCGGCCAGCTGCCCAGCGTGAACAAACCCGATGCGACCATCATAAAGCTCAATACAATACCATCCCGATGATTGCTCAACCTTTGATCCACATAGTAAAGATGCAAATGGAATGTGCATGTACACGCAACTTGTAGGATCAGGCCTGGCATACACAGTAGCCCACTGATGGGTTACCACCACGTTGGGTTGCGTAAAGGCAGTAACGGGAAGCACATTGTCACCACGAACCCATGCATACACATAACACCAATGCCGTTTTAATTGATCAAAACCAATCTGTTCAAGAGTTTGAATCTTAACCCATCCATTACATTCAGGCTCTGCACATACCTTGACGCGCTCACCATACAATAACTGCGTAACATGATGAGGCACGTTAACAGAACCAAGCAGCGGTAATGGCGGTAATATTTTTGCCGGCTCACCCTGACAAGCACCAAGTTCTTGCGGATTAGGTTCAGACCACGCACTTGCAGCGGACACGCTGCAGACGGCAATGCTGCCATTTTGTTGCAGCGGCGCAGCGCGCATTAAGTTCTGGCTCAAAATAACCAAACAGACGACTATCGTTAGTAATTTTTTATCTATGTTCATAACGCTACAACCCATATACAGGACATTGATTAATAATTGGCTTAAATTATGTAAGCAATTTTACACATGAAGCATGGCACTGTATAACGTTTTGATTGAATATAAGAAAGTCACACTTATGCGTACCTACAACTCTCTCTCGCTTGTCGAAGAAAATGCACGACGTCTGAGTAACCGCCAAATCCGTTATCAACCAACTGAAAAAATAAGCATTATTGAAGTACAAGATTTCCCAAGTTTGGGGAAAATCATTGCGTTGCGATTTTTGGAATGGTTACAACTTAACCCCGGAGGCGTGATTGCGCTTCCAACGGGTAAAACTCCTGAATATTTCATCAAATGGACCCTGTTTTTTCTCAACCAATGGTCAAGCACCGACGCTCAACGTGAACTTGCTACCTGGGGGTTGGATCCGCTCAAAAAACCGGATATGCGCTCATATCGATTTGTACAAATCGATGAATTTTTTCCCATGGATCCATCGCACGAAAACAGTTTTGCACATTACATTAATCATTTCTATTTCAGAGATTTTGGCCTCGACCCTGTCAAAGCTCTTCTCATGAATACCTGGACCACCGGCATTCAAGCAGGTAAAAATTTGGGAGACATATTCCCCACTGGCCACGTTGATGTCTCTTTACGCTTTCGACGCCCCACTACCGAACTTGAACGCCGCCAATTTGATGCACTTATTGCCGCAGACCAAGCTGCTATGGAATACGAAACAAAAATTCGTGACTGTGGGGGCATCGGTTTCTTTTTGGGTGGTATTGGCCCAGACGGTCATATAGGATTTAATATTCGTGGATCGGATCACCTGAGCACAACACGGCTTATTCCTATCAATTACGAAACAGCAGCAAGCGCGGCTACCGACCTTGGAGGGATGGAACTGGCCCGGCAACGCCTCGTCATCACCATTGGCCTCAGCAGTATTACCCACAACAAAACCGCCACAGCCATCATTATTGCCGCTGGCCAAAGCAAAGCACATATTGTTAAAGACGCCGTCGAAAACGACCCATCGGTCCTCTATCCAGCTACGGCGCTCCAGGCATTGCCAGGGGCTCGCTTTTATCTTACCCAGGGGGCAGCGTGCAAACTCATTGAACGCCGATATCATCGACTCAGTGAATGTGAAAACATCCCTCAGGAACTTTCGGATGAAGTCCTTGTTGATATTGCTGTAGAAAAAAATAAACCATTATGCAAGCTCACAAAACGCGATCTTGAAGATGATTATGTTGGATCGCTCCTCCTTGCCAAAAACGTCGCATTTGACGTCAGCGCCCAGTGCAAAAACATTTGTAACACTTTTGCACAACGCATTACACACGGACGTGAACCACTACGCAATACAACATTCCTTCACACAGCACCGCATCACGACGATATCATGCTCGGCTATCTGCCTTACATCGAACATCTTCTCAGCCACGATAATGCGCATTACTTTGCAACGATGACGAGTGGTTTTACCTCGGTATCCAACAATTACGTGCTTGCACTCATCACCAAGCTCCAACACATACTGCCAACGCTCAATGCGTCACATGATGATGACAAGTATTCAACGGTGTACAAATATCTTGATGCAACCGCCCAGCGAGATCAGTACCGACAACAAGAAGTCCATGCATCACGACTCTTAAGCGATCTTTATACTCTTTTTGCTACCCACGATAGTACGGTGATTGCTCACGAGCTTGAACAGCTCAAAAATTATTTCCTCAATAGTTATCCAGGCAAAAAAGACACAACACTTGTACAAACACTTAAGGGCATGATCAGAGAATGGGAAGAGGAATTACTCTGGGCGCATTTTGGATTTGGGCGCGAGCATGTATTCCATCTACGCCTTGGCTTTTATACCGGCGATATTTTTACACAACCACCAGAATTTGAACGCGATGCAAAACCTATCATTAATCTGCTCGAAAAAATTGATCCCGATATCATCACCGTGGCAATGGATCCTGAAGCAAGCGGTCCAGATACCCATTACAAAGTACTTCAAGCCGTTGCACAGGCACTCCACTACCATGTGTCACGCAGCAATAAAAAAAATCTGAAAATAATTGGTTATCGCAATGTCTGGTATCGTTTTCATCCTGCACATACCACTATCTTTGTCCCGGTGTCACTCAACTCATTTGCCACGCTTAAAAATGCATTTATCACCTGCTTTGGGTCGCAACGTGAAGCATCATTTCCAAGCCACGAGTATGACGGACCGTTTAGCGATCTAGCACAAAAAATTATGGCCGAGCAATACACGGCACTCAAGACCTGTTTGGGAAGCGATTATTTTGTGCACAATGAAGATCCCCGCATACGCGCTGCACATGGCTTTTGCTTTCTTAAGCAGATGACACCTGAAGAATTTTTCGCAACCTCTGAAGCGCTCAAAAAGCAGATGGAATTGCACACAACAGAAAGTTAATCGAGTTAAAAAAAGGGTTTGCCATGAGGTTGGCTATGAAAAAAATATTTTTAATATTTTTTGCGCTTATATTTTCACTCGTATCACTTCCACGCATTTTTCCTATGAGCGTAGATGACGTCAAAAATGAGACACAACCGTCCAAAGCACCCACTCAAAAACCGCAAAAAAAGCGAAAACGAGGAGAAGCTCTCAAATTACTCACTCCTCTTGTTGATAATCTACCTAAAAATGTTCCCATATTGGGCGGATGCTTTAATTTTACCTACATAGCTCATTCAGAAAATCAAGAGAAGCAGGTAGTTGCTTATAATTTTTTTGAGCAGGTAACCGATGAGTATGGTGCGGTAGTTAATGTTTTCACCAACGTCGTGATCACCATAACACTCATGCGCAGTAAAGGGTTTACTATGTTGATAATTCAGGGGCATAAATTGAAAGATGCGGAATTCTATGATCATGAATGGTTTGTTCGTGTGACACACGCGGTAACTTCAGACTTTTCCAGTGCCATCAACGCTATTTTTAAAAAAGAAGCTCTTATTATTTACTTTCTTCTCAATCGCAAAAATCTCATCCAACCACAAGATACGTTCTGTCCCCAGCGAGAAAAAGGTCACTGCAGTAATGCAAAAAGCTGTCGTCACACTGTTTTTTACGTAGATACAAAATCAATGCATATGGTTGTATCATCTCAGCTTATATTCTTCAAATGTAAACATTTTTTCCATCCACGTTGTCTTGCAGCGGCATTTCACGAAAACATCATCGATTTGCTACCAACCGGGATTCGACTTTACCCCATATGTCCAGAATGCCATACCTGCGTTACAACAGAGGATGATTGGCTTTATCAAATACAGATGCCGTACAATATAAATATTTATCTCCCAGAACCCCAATCGCAAGAAACAGCATAGCAAAACAATTTCTATTTGAACCTTGCTCTGCGTTTGAATCTAATCTCTACTCATGTAGACTTATCTGATTGCATTTCAGTTTGTTGAAATTAGGGTATCTATGATAAAAAATAAAGCATTCTTTTTACTGCTCTGTCTACCATTACTTGTCGGCTGTGCCGCGCAACAAGAACGTGCGGCTAAAAAATCGATCGAACGCACGTGCACCAATCTTATGGGGTGTTCAGAAGAAGAAGTTGCACTGGAATTAGGCGCGCCTCAAAGCATTCAAAACATTGGCACACTTAAGGTTTATCAGTACCACAAGAGTTATGGCACACGTACATCAAAAGATGGTTATGTAACTAAGTGGGATTCTGGTGGTTTGTCAGGATTTGGAACAGAAAGAAGCTGGGAGGCTTACGATAAAATCGAAGTGTTTTTTATGGACGATCGCGCCATCAGTTGGAAATGTTCCGTAAAGAGATAGTTTTTAGGGACCCGTCTTTATTCGATGTAACGAATTTCGACACGGCAAGCTTGTTTTTTGGGGGGAGTCAAAATCTTATTCAACTCCTCGATTCACACGCATCACACAATTTCCGCTGCGCCTACATCCAAGAATTTATACGAAAATATCAAAACCTTTTGGCCTGGTTTAGTACCAACCAAAGATTCATCGAATAGAAGGTTAATGGGAGTTAACGGAGCGTAAAGCTACAATCTTTATTTTCATCATCTATCAATTATTCATCTTATAATTCCCCAAAAAGCTCATAAACTTGTATGCGTCATTTTGTTGACATGCTAGAAAATTTTTGTTGTTATTTTTGACGATGTTCGTTTGGATGCGACGATTAAACGCATCTTACAAAGAAAACACAAACAAAAACCTAGTGAAAGGAGGACACCTCATAACACCGTCTCAGAAAAAAATCTAAACAAAAGGGAGATATTCTATGAAAAAACTTATCATGTTGCTTGGTATGTGTCTTATGGTAGTAACGTTCTCCAAATTGGATGCCGTTTTTGCATTTGCTGTTGCTTATGATAAACAAGGTTTACCAAATCAATCAGCATTTAATTTTTCACACAACTCCGATAAAGGACTTGTTGCCCTGGACAAGCTCGAAGCGTCTGTTCAACAAAATTTGATACGATGGTGCATCGAACAAGGACAAATCTGCTCAGTCTCAATACGCTATCCATCAATCTACACCGGCGACTTCACAATATCGCACGGGGTTTTTGCAATAGTCAGCGGATTGTCGGCACATGCAGACCAACTGGGAACAACAATAGCGCTTCTTGGGGTAGGCGTAGACTCCAAAGATTTAAGAGTGGCAGTTAATAATGCAATAAAAGATATGATAGCCAACATCGTCGGGCCTGGCTCACTCAAAGAAGGGTCTTTTAAATTGTTAAAGCAGGGGAAATTTTAATAGCACGCCCTTAGTAATGAAAAGCAACAACAAAGATCAACTTCATCAATACTCAGCCTAAAACCGCAACCAAACCTCTCCACTTGTCACCACGAATACATGGCGTTTGTGCAAATGCAGCTTTCAATAGTGAATTTGCACAAACCAAGTTTTTTATGGCAGCAAGAACAGGCTTCGGCTTTTTGCTATAATAACCCGTCAAAAAAAATAACGCTGTTAGCAGGAGGGTATATGAAGACGTTACGCACAATCGCACTTTTCACAGTTATCGCACTTAGTTTTTCTCATGCACTACCAAGCTACAAAAAGCTGAACCGACGTCAGCAACAACAGCAGGCTCTACATACCGCAGAACATCTTCAACACATAAACCAAGAACCAACATCAAGATTTGAACAACGACATCCGCATACACGAACATGCTTGTCTGAGCGCCAACGCACACTCCTCACCTTATTCACCCTGATGCTTCTTGTGCCAACCGCAATGGTACTAAATCCATTTTCAACCAATCAGGCACCATCATTACTTCATGTAGCACCCTACGCTGATGGGCTTGGAGATGAAACATTTGGCCCGTGTGAAACATTAGTAGATGGATCAAAATTTTGTTGCGGTATTCAACCAAACTATACCGTAGAATGCTGCGTTTATCCTGCCCCGACTCCCGAACGTGATCGTTGCATTCCAACTGCGCCAGATCAATGCACGCTGCGTGTTGATGGGCTTGCTGGACTTCTTACCGAAGCAAAAACCTCTCTTTGTGGCTCCTTTGATCTCGGCGGACAAACTAATATTGAAGTCATCGCCGACGCATTTCATGAGGCAAAAGAATTTTGCCACAACAGGATCGATTCTCATCAGATCGCAGATGAAAGTGCAGTGGCATTAGCGCAGCTCAACGCCTTGAATGTCCACTATTACGCTGGTGTTAAAGCATGCACATCACGTTGCAGGCTCACCCTTATTGAGATCAGCCGGACAAACGCTATTCCCTCTCTTATCGCAAGAATTGAACGTTTAGCAGAAATATTTAATTTACGCGAAATGCCAAGAATCTTTATTTACAGCAATGAGCCTTGTGACGCATTTTGTCGTAATAATGCTCAGTTTATTCAATTCAATATAAAATCCGCCAGTGGAGCCCAAAAACATATTCAAGGAATAGCTCTTCCATTCTATTCTCTGTTCTCCTATTCCGATGAAGAACTCACCGACATGCTCGCGCATGAAGTACACCATATAAAGCAGCAGGAATGTACCGGATCCGCGGACAGCGCAATAAGTATTATGACGGGGAATAACCGCGAGGCAGAAGCTGATATGGGCGCAGTATTAGCACGAAAAAACCCATGTCACACTTTTGTTTTGTGGGAACAGCATAATGATCATTTTTATGTACCCTACATCACCAAAGAGAATGCGCATCAGATTTTGGGTACTCACCTATATCCCAAAAGTGTGGATCGATTTGGGATGAGTTTGCTCATATGGAAGCGTTATGAACTATTTTGCGAAAAAATCATTCCTGATTTTTTGAGTCGACAAGAGCTGTAACAAACGGGCCGCAAATTGTTTTACTCTTGCCTTCTCAGAATGTTATGCTCGTTTTTTGATGTATTCATGTTGGAAATAGGAACACAAAAAGAAAAGGCGGTACGATGATCCAATCTAAACGATATGTAATGCTATTGAGCCTGATGGTACTCTTCGCTTCTTGCTCTTTATTCAAATCAGAATTTATCGAAATCACCTCGATCACTCAAGCAGAAGATACTTTGCGCCAGGCAGACCAGAATACGCTTATTGTCTTTGATATCGATCAAACGCTTATAGATCCTGCAATGAAATGCGGGCAGCCACGCTACCAACAGGACAAAATTTTTCAAAAATATCGGGCAGAACTCGAACAATACCTGGCAGAAAGGCGTAAAATAGATCCTTTCTATGGTGAGATTTTTGAAAGCAAAATATGGCAATCGTCATTCGAGCTTGTTGAGCCAAAGACGTTGGACATCATTAAAAACCTTCAAACCCGCGGCATCAAAATCGTCGCCTTGACGAGCACTCAGCCCGGCCGCTTTGGGATCGTCGACCGCATGGACATAGAACGTTCTAGAAATTTAAAGTCAGTTGGCATCGATTTTAGTACAAGTTTCAAAGACCAGGGAGTTGAGCTTAGGGGCCTCAAAACCTATCGCGGCAATTATCCCACTTATTACAAAGGCATCATCTGCCCTGCGCTAAATGCGGGTAATACCAAGGGCACCGCGCTCATAGCATTTTTCGATGCCATAAAATGGACGCCAAAAAAAGTTATCTTTTTTGATGACAGCAAGGACAATGCTATCTCAGTTGTCGATGAGATGCGCAAACATGCAATTCCTTGCGTTGCTTTTTTGTATCGGGCAGCATTTATACCGGCAAAAGATTCGCTTGATGAGTCATTGGTTCGTTTTCAGATGGATTATCTCAGAAAACATGACACCGTTCTTGCTGATGAAGAAGCTGCGGCGATGATGGATAAAGATGACACGACTGAAACGCAACAGGTAGGTTTTGCAGACTAAGAGCCTAGAAACAGTCAATCTAAAAATCCCAGTTACTGCTTTATTACTCACGTAAGCGCATAATCATCATCTGATGCAATCATAGTCTGGCAGTCTGGGACTGGACATAGAAAAGGTGTACCTATTTTCCCATCGCTTATGGATTCTTTCAGACAAGCTACATGTGCCATATGATTGCATTTGAGAAGAACCGTCTTAGAAATTTCTAAGCACGCACCCGCTAACTGGCAAATAGGATGGGGACATACACAACAACGGGGTTGTTCGCATTGGTCAAGCATCATGATACAAATAAGTTCGTGTGCCAAAATTTTTCTAATTATCGTTGGAAGAGGATCAAAAGGTGCCTGCTGTATAACCACCCATTCATGAGAACACTCAATCGAATTGGCAGCATCAACATCTTTGCAGGTCACTATGATATCCAGCTGATTCTCAATGATTTCAAAAACAAAATTTACTTCTTTTTTGCATGGAACAATCGCTCCTTCTTTAATACACATGAGCTCATACACAAGTGTATGTTGTTCCGATATATCTGAACGTGGAAATTCTTTAAAGGGAGATTCTTTAAGTTGAAAAAAACGGTAATGTGCAGAAAAGCCAACGTATTTATCGGGATTTGTTTCTGCAAAATAATTCGGATTTAATCGTATGCGCTTTGGTGATGACTCCTCATCCTCTGTGCTTTCTGTTGATGAATCTTCTAATGGGGACAAAGGACTGAGCGGCAGCAATAAAGAGCCGCTATCCGATGATCGCAAAGCATCTGAATCGACCTCTGGCAACAACAGATCATGCACATAATCAGTCTCTCCGTCCTGCATTGCGTACAGAGGGGCGCCTAGCATAAAAATTGCGAAAATACTTAATCTGAAATGCGTTGCATGTGCCATTATCGATATGCTCCTTATTGATGCAGCTTATTTTGACGGCTTATTATATGATAAATCTGAATAAAACCTGAGTATTTTTCTGATCACCGAAAAGTATCTACTGTTGAACTAAATGAAACAAAAAAACTATCGTCAATGGTTCCAGGTTTATTACACCATGGACAAAAAAAAGTTGCTGCTTCAGGCATATTAAAATCAGATTGGGCCATTACTACAGGAGCAGCACACCTCATATGCACAATATGACCACACCCTAAAAAAACACCTAATTCTACCCTATCCTTAGTCCACAATTCGCCTTGCCATAACACCATATTGCTGCAGATAGGACAATCAAAATCAATGCGGCCGTCAGCCAAAAGTACAAGCGTCAATTGTTGTTTAAGCGCGTTATAAACAATATCTGAAAGTTTTGCTGACAATGGAACTTGTTCAGACCACGTTGAAAACGCTGGCTGGAAAACCTTGCTTGCAAGTATTCTTTTGTCAAAGCTTCCCAATACACAACTACAAAATCGTTCTTGCTTCTGCTCAATATTAATAGAGAGTCGCGCGTGATTGATTGCGGGGAAATCTGGCAACATCAGTTGATAGACTAACATTCGTTCCTGTTTGCCGTCACATGATACAAAATCGTTAACAAGCTTAAAAACATAACGCCCATTTATAAATTTTATTATGGTGTCAACCTCGTCATTAATATTATTGAGAGAGGGTGTTGATAGAAGAGGAGAATAAAAAGATTCAAGCGGTTCTGTAAAAAAATCGCCATAATTTTCATGTGGCATTGCGTGTATGGATGACATAACACTGACAGAGATTGCACACCATAAAATTGATGCTCTTGAATGCTTTGCCACAGTTTCCCCCTTTAAAATTTGATAGCGGCCTAGATCCCCCAAAATTAAATCCGTGCCTCAACAAGATCATCACCAATGTCTTGCGCGGTGATAGCTATGTTTTTAGGTATCGGCATAGAAGGCATAAGTATTTCGCCTTCAACAATCGGCGTCAGACATAGTGGGCATGCATAGCATCCACAAACTGGAGCCGATTGTTGAAGGCAGAGCTTGTGGAAACAATGTCCACACTTTAATAGGACAAATACTGGTGATATGCGCAAAGTACGCGGTCTTGCTTCAAACATCCCAAACTTACAACCGAATATTCTCGCACACACCAAAGGAGAGTGCTGTCGATAATTTCGCATGCAAATGATTATAAATAATTCAGTTTTCAGAGCGCCCTCAATAACGTCTTTAACAGTTTTGAGCGTACTCCTGCGTGTAAGAACACCCCATCTATGAAGCAAAAAAGGCGGGGCAGCATTAAATTCTGAGTTGTATCCATAAACTATAATTTTAAGATAAGGGCTGCCGCATTTATTTCTGAGTATCATCGTAACCAATTTATGAGTTAAGACATTCAGAGGTTGTCGTTGGCACATAGTTTGCATGTAAAGCCGATATTGTATCGTGCGGATAATCGTTTTATTCCCAAAATGCGTATCGGCAGTAACAAGATGAAAATTAAAGAGACCTCCCAATAAAGGAATGTCGCGCGGCAAAGCATCAACAAAAAAATTTAGTACCTCTTTACGCAGTAGGCTCATCCCGGAATCTGCTGCTTCATTTTTTTGAGAATTTTCTGGCAAAAGCCAATCTCGATCATGCATTCCATCATCTTGCCCCATTGCTATGCCGTCTGTTAAAGTGGCACATGCAATGATACAAATTTGCGTGAAAAGCTTTTTCATATTTGGCTTCATATAACATTCCGCTACGTAACCCATACTTTTTATCGAATTAATTGCATCATCATCGTCTGATGCAATTAATGATTTGCGAATCGAATAGTTGAAGAGTTTTGATCAAATCGTCTTCCAAGGCGTACCTAATTATGGTAGCAAGAGGTGGAAATGGCTTTTCTACAACAGTTGCCCACTGATGAGATACTTTCTTGATACTTTGTTCATTATTGTCAAAGCACGCCACTTCTACATACAATTTTTCTTCTGCGATCTCGCATGCAATAATGGTTCTCACCTTAAGGTGACGCTGACTTTCTTTTTCAACACGCCAAAGATCATATGCAAGCAAGCGTCGATTAAGCATTTTTGAAGGCAAATCATCGACAAGGCAAAAAAAATACTGATTCTTTAAAAGTGGTACATGCATATCAGGAAAAGCGTCAAAGATATAGGCTTGGTTACTTTGCTGTAGTGGCTGCGCGCTATCTGCGGAGAAAAGTTTGTCATCGTTATCAAATAACGGATCCGCGACTATATCGAATGGCGATGGCGAGAGCCGTGCATCTGCATCCATTGGCTGCTGTGGCTCTGGATCCATGGCACGTAGATTTGCGCATAGGACAATGATTATTGATAAAAATGCCGGAAAATATTGCATTACCATACCCCCTTTTTTTAGCCCCCCAGGCATCACTAACATAGAGTGTACGGCAACGACCTAATCAAATGGAATATATTCAGCAATGTTTAAGGAATCATGCACCCTTGATTGATATCGTGCGTTACCAAACGCCACCATATTGCTGTGCATGTACAAGTTTATTGGTAATTCTTGTTGAGAATACTCGCGGAACCTCCAACGCATCAACGTGAATAGCCTCGCAACTGTACGCAGGCTTTCGAGAACATTTCCAACACCACAAGCTTCCAAACTTTGTGATGTAGTGAGTATCAACAACAAGTGTTTTGCAAGCTTCTCCTCTTTCACACCAGAGAGGTCGGCTACATTGTGAACAAGCCCATTGTGATAGACCGCGCTCAAAGAAAAGCGCCACGTCAATGAGCTGCGCTATAGTATCATCAAGGACAAAGAGCGTTAGATCGCTACCGCTGCGAGAGCAATAGGTTGCCTTAAAGGGAGGAATGTCTATGCCTATGGGTTCTTGTCCAGAAACGGTTTGCACAACACCATCAGCATGCAAACGTGCTTCAACAAATACCAGGGATTTTGATCGTGGAGCTAGATCTACCGTTAGAGTAAATTTGCCAAGGATTGGATGATCTCGCTTACAACGACTATCTTTTGTGGTGCCACAAAACTTGAACACATACAACTTCCCACCGTCACTACAAGTGGATTCTATATTGACCAATGTGAAAAGTTCCACAAATGGTTGATGCCACACGAAAAAGAACTCATTTTTTACGCTATTACCAGCACTCAATGCCCCTGGTTCAGGCTTGCCCATCGGTTGTATCGTTGAGGACAACAACGTCAGAAAAGATAGAAAAACGACCGCTATTTTTTGCATCTCTTATGGCCCTTCTTATAATGGCGTGGTTTAATTTTCATGCTATCGATCATTCGCAGCAAACTGAGAGGATTACTATGTCGCACTACACGTATCACATCATTAGGAGAACCCAAATTGGTTGAACAGCATGGACACGCCGTATAGATTGGGCCAAAACAGCGCTTGCACAAAATGTGGTCGCATTTTGTACGGCAATGATTTTTTACAACAATGAGAGACTCATCGTCGTTTTGCCTACCTGCTTGCTTTCCATAATTAGGATGACCTATCGGCTTGCCACACCGAGTACATCTTTCGTCAAGCACAAGCGTTCCCTGCTCGCATGACATGAATATGCCCAGCAGTTGATTTAAACATGCAAAAATAAGTTTTTGTGGCGGATTATCTGATAGTTCGTTGTCAGGAATCAAGAATTGAAACGGCACATTGTTTTCAGCTTTTGAAATGGAAAATTCAGCATCAATAAATACGCCACCGTCTGTTTTGTACAAGGCAATCGTAAGCTCTGTAACACGCTTCAACAAAAAATGGTTGGGATACGTGCTGGAAAAAGAAAAGCACACAGATCCGGAACAACTTTTTGGGAAATAACTCCAGCTTTCTGTGGTAAGAACCAATGCCTTATCAAAAAAATCGTACGAATCCAATAGTTCAATATCGTTAAGGCTCCAGTTGTTTTGTGCGGTTTTTTGTTCATCTGGATCTACACCCATCGCCACAACTTGAGTACAAACAATTGAGGCTGCAAGAGCCATACCAAACAGTACAAACTTTGGATTCATTGTTTCCCTTCACCTCTTAACAAACATTTCAAACCTCCAAAAGTATAATAATTTTTATAATTTTTGGTGTGATTTTTTTAAATTATGTGTGACATTTGAGTACTTTCCAGGAGTTTACATACAAAATATTGCGGGCTGCCTTTGTAGCAAATAAGTGAAAACCACATTTTTTGCACAAAATGCTTCCGTTGCTTAATCGGTAATGCGCCGAAACGATGAGATTTGCATCTTTTTGGCTCGTAATCATTTCTTCACACGAATGACATTTTTGGTCAATGATCTTGGGGCCATCCAAATAGATAGTGTATATGCCAACAAACTCATAAAAAATTTGGAACAAAATTGACTTTTTCAGGCCTAACATAGGTTTAAACCAAAAGTCGTTTAATTCAGCATTGTAAATAGGATTAATGAAATCCTTACTTTTTTTAACATCGTCTATAACGAAGACGACAGTCCAAAATACATGAAGCAAATCTTGTTCTTGTTCTAAAAGGAAGGTGACTGCGCTTTTTTTTCCATCAAGAATTGCTGAACAAACGATCTTGCGGCGCTGGTAATCGATGTCCTTTGTTTTGATCGATTTAAAAACAAAATTATCATCCAAAAAACTGAACCGTGCTCTCTTTTTTCTTTTTTTGACGTCGTTAAGATTCCATTCTTGTGATGCCACTTTCTGTTCGGTCTCTTCGACATTGACTATTTTGGGCTGTTGTATTGCTGTAAGAGAGCCCAGTATAAAAGATGTTATAAAAAATATATGTAGTGAGACACAATCCCGATTCATCATTTCCCCCTCTCTTTCGTCATCCTCCTCACACATAAAAAACATAACTTACAAATAGTTACGTTTTTTATTAAGGCGCATAATTCTTTGCACTTATTTGTTTTTTCTGGCATTAGACACTTGCAGTTTCGCATGGTTTCAATATTACCTGATCCACGCGTATAACTGGTGATTTTAGTATAGCTAAAAAATGCGCGCATTTTTCACATACAAAATGTCCGCTTGCTGTCCTATAATGGAGCAAGATAGTGAGCCCTGCATCTGCTTGATATGCAATATTACCCTTACAGAAACAACAATGTTGATACAGGATTGTACGGCCTTCCTTGTGAATAAGATACCGTCCTACAAATACATAAAACAGCTGAGGAAGAAGAGAATTCTTGCACCCAAGAATTGGTTTGAACCAAAGAACGTCGGAATCATAATCGTAGACTGGATTGCTAAAAGTCTCATCTTTTTCGAAATCTCCTCCAAGTATGTAGATATCCCAATCTGCCCAAAGTAACGTTCTTTCTTTGTCTAGAATTACTTTTTTTATGAGCAGTGTAAGGATATATCGCTTGGCATCGATGTTTGCTACGCATATAACTCTGCGATGTTGACCGTCGGGTTTTATTACTTCGATTGACTCAAAGCAAAAGCGCTGACCCAAAAAAGCTAATTCTTGAGTTTTAGGCGTTACCTTGATATCGTTCAACCGCCAATTTTTTGGCACCGACTTTTGCGCAAACTCTTTGACACTGATTATTTTTGGCTCTTGCATCGCTGAAAGCTTGCTCAACGCAAGAAATGTCGCAAAAAATAGTGGTAATCGAACAGACTTTTGGTTCATCCTCCCCCCCCTTTATAATTAAACCTGCCCACTCAAAAGTATAGCCTAGACGAGAGGCGTTATCCCAATTCCTGGATAAAAACATGCCATTTGTCATACGGAGAGAGACGCTACATACCAGAAAGTTGCAGTCATAATTTTCTACGTTTTACGCTGTAATCCACACAACTGTTGCCTGCGTACCATAGTTCTTTTTATCCGCTGCGCGTCTATATGAATGAAAACGATGGTTGCACATAGTACATGCATGATGCGCCATGTTTATGTTCTCTGGCTTCACGCCACACGCGACAAGTTGAAGTACGTTAAGTTTTGGGTTATCAAAGTACAGCCGACCATCTCGCATAATCAGGACATCTTTTTTGTGCGGACAATCGTTCAAATTGGCATCAAATTCTGCTGTGACTTCGTAGCAACAATTTTGTGCTGCAGGGCCAAAGAATACGTGTACGTCAGCAGGATTTGTACCGTAGTTTTCATTCAAAGTAGTAAGTACTTTTGATGCAATATTTTTTACCGATCCCTGCCAACCAGCATGCGCTATTGCGACAACATGGTGCGAGGGCGCACAAAAAACCAGGGGTAAGCAATCTGCAGTCAAAACGCCAATGCCAATACGCGACTGGTTTGTTATCAAAAAATCTCCGGTATGCGTAAAACAATCAACTGGACCCGCAAGTTGCGTTGCGCTCGTAATATGCCAGCCATCAACGCCGTGAACCTGCTGTTGAAACACAAGATGCGTGAGCCCACAATTTTGTCTGAGTTGGTCGGCCCATGGCATAAATTCTGGTGTGTAACGGTTAATTGGACACGAGGTTGCGTCGCCGAAGAAGATGGTGCAATTAGGACCCGATACGCCACATATTTTTTTCATAGCTAATAAAACACTCATTTTGAAGGTCTGTTATAACTTTCCCAACTAATTTCTCATCACGACCGACAAGCGTAACAAGCTCAAGCTCACCAAGTCCATCAGGATATTCGAGTAAATACTGCAAAATAAGCCCACGAAGCTGTCGTTCAGAACCTTTGAACGGTGATTGCTTATGATAATGCTTGCTCAGCCGACTGACATTGCCAATAGATTTTTTAAGCATGACGCCATAATCCATAAGCGCATAATACCATTCACGAGGGTTAGATTTGTCTACTGTCTGCGCAACTAATGGTTCAATTTCTTTATCGCTGATATTGGTTCGATTATTGAAGAAAAAATGAATAAACACGGTTCGAATGTTGGTTTCGATAAACACTGTTGGCTGATTAAAGGCAAAAGCTACTATCGATCGAGCAGTTGCGGGGCCAATACCAGGAAAAGATTCAAGAATTTCCGGCTCTGTTGGCAAGATGCCATGGAACTCCTCCACAACCCGCCGGGCGGTATTCTGAAGTGCCATAGCGCGACGATTGTATCCCAGCCCTTTCCACAGCAAAAGCACCTCATGGAAAGATGCTGCAGCCAGCGCATTAAAAGTTGGAAACTTTTTTACAAATGTATCGAATTTTTGTACAACCCTATCAGTTTGCGTTTGTTGCAACATAATTTCTGATACGACAATACAATAAGGCGTTATCTGCTCCCGCCATGGAAAACATCGTTGGTTATTGGCATAATAATCTTTTATAAGGCGTTGAAATTGTTGTAGATCATTCATAGAAAAAGTCTTAGTTTTTTGCCAAGTATAGAGGAAGGGTTTTTATATGTCAGCAGTCCATAATGCAAAAATTTTATGGTGGCGTGACGAGTTAACGATCAATCTTATGAAAAAATCACTCGAAGAGGATTACGTTTCCATTACTGCTACCGATACAGTTTTAGGCTTTTTGGCACGCCCGAGCGAGAAAACTCACACTATAATCGATACCATTAAAGGCTCAAAGCCAGATAAACCATATCTCATTTTGATTGGTTCGCCACAAAAGCTTTCAGCATTTGTTGATGTTGAAAAATTGAGCGAAGAGGTGAAGTGTATTACTAAAAAATGCTGGCCCGGTCCGCTGACTATTATATTTAACGCTAAAAAAAATCTTCCGCGCTTCATTCAGTCAAAAGATGGAACAGTTGCCATTCGATGTCCTCGTCATACGGGCCTTTTGAATTTGCTTGCTCATTTTGAAGGAGTTTTTTCAACAAGTGCCAACAAAAGTGGTGCGCCTGTATCAAAAACATCTCAAGAACTCAGCCCTGAGCTCTTGATGAATATCGATTATGTGGTACTTGACCATCAAGACGTACCTGCGCAGCTGCCATCAACCATTATCGATGTTACATCATCAAAAATTAAGCTGGTGCGACCAGGAGCCTATCCAATTGAAAAATTAGAACACGTCTGCGGTAGCCGCATTGTGCTATAACTCTTGGCTCTCCTCGTTACCCGATTCAGTCTGATCCGCAGCCTTTTTGCGCATAAAGGTTGGCGTATCGAAGCTGTCCATATCAAATGACTCATCCGGAGTTAACGATTGAGGTTCTACAGCCTGTGGAGTATCAATTATCGGATCTACGCTTGATGCTGCCTGTATAACGGCTTGGCTAGTCACTTCAGGTTGTATGAGCGGTTCTGGTGCTGGCATAGGCATCGAAGTAGCCGCAGGCACGACAGACACAGTTTTGGTGGTAGAATACGTTCGATCAAGCCCGGTAGCAATGACTGTAATGCTTATTTCATCACCCATACTATCATCAATTACCGAACCCAAAATAATATTGGCCTCAGGACTTACCATCTCGTAAATCATTGAGGCGGCTTGATTTATTTCCTGTAATTCAAGATTATTTGCACCGGTAATGTTAACAAGGACCCCTTTTGCTCCATTGATGCTGGCATTTTCAATGAGTGGCGAACTTATGGCACGTACCGCAGCCTGCCGTGCACGGTCTATACCTGTTGCACGCCCTGTACCCATAATTGCTACGCCCGTGTTGGTCATGATGGTTCTGACATCGGCCAGATCAACATTAATGTGTCCGGCTTTGGTAATGATGTCCGAAATTCCCTTAATGGCCTGCTTTAAAATATCGTTGGCAAGTGCAAATGCATTCAACATTGAAATATTGGGGTCTGAAATTTCAATGAGCCGTTGGTTGGGTACAACAAGAAGAGTATCAACCGCTCCATCCAAATTTTGCAAGGCGTCTTCGGCGTGTTTCTGACGTCGTTTCCCTTCAAAAAGAAATGGCTTACTAACAACAGCGATGGTCAAAATCCCTAACTCTTTTGCTGCTCGTGCTATTACAGGAAGTGCTCCTGATCCCGTGCCTCCGCCCAACCCTGCCGTGAGAAATAAAATGTCGGTGTTGACCAAATAGTCCAAGATGGCGTTGAGATCTTCCTCTGCTGCTTGACGTCCAACTTCTGGGTTTGATCCGGCCCCCAACCCTTTAGTTATTTTTTTACCAAGTTGTATCTTATTTTGTGCTGACGAATTATTAAGTGCTTGGGCATCGGTGTTAGCGGCAATGAATTGCACGTTAGTGAGATCGCACGCCGAAATCATACTGTTGACGGCGTTGCCGCCAGCGCCGCCAATGCCTATAACCTTAAGGCTTATGCCACCAGTGCTTGGTGTTATCTCTTCCTCAACTGCAAATTCAATCATGGGATTCTCCTTATTTTCCTCACTCATTGGTCATTGAGATTAAAAAAGATCATAGACCCAGGAGCGCATTCTTTTCAAGACACGGGCAAAAACAGCATCACTTGTCGCAGAGATATCACCAAAATTGCATCCGCCACTTGCATGAAGAATGAGCCCATAAACGGTCGAGTAAACGGGACTCTTAAGAACATCTGGAATAATATATGGTGTTTCTTGGTTGAGAACTTCTGGCTGCCCCATTCTTACCGGAATACCAAGCTTCTCACTCGCCATTTCCTGCATGCCGAAAAGAAGTGAGCCCCCACCGGTTAGCACAAGGCCTGTAGGCATAAGCGCACGAAGTCTGAATTGATTGAATTCATCAAGGAAAAGATCAAAGATTTCTTCAGCTCTGAAACGAATAATATCGGAAAGCACATCCAGCTCAATTGTTTTTATGCCACCTTCATAGCCGAGATTAACATCGACATAGCTTCCTTGAAGGTCTCGAATATTGTTTTTCGATACAGCACCATAAAGTTTTTTCAATTCCTCTGCCTTGGCAAAAGGTATATGCAAACCAACCGCAAGATCATTGGTGAAATGGTTTCCGGCGATAGGAAGGACTTTAGAATGCCTGATACGTGCATCCTTATAGATGGCGAAGTCCGATGTTCCACCACCAATATCAAGAATTCCAACACCCATCTCCTGTTCAGCGGGGGTCAAAACAGCGGCGGCTGATGCAAGCTGCTCAAGAACAATATCTGAGACACGAAGGCCTGCAAGCTCACATGACTTAATGATATTTTGCGCCGAGGCTACAGCCCCTGTAACAATGTGTACTTGTGATTCGAGGCGGACTCCATACATGCCAAGCGAATCAAAAACGTATTCCTGTCCGTCAACACGAAAATATTGAGGAAGAACGTGAAGTACGTATTGATCTTTGGGAATTGGAATAGCCTGAGCCGCTTCGATAACGCGATCGATATCATATTGCGATACCTCACGACCTTTTACGGCAACCACACCGGTTGAATTGATCGATTTGATGTGGCCGCCTGAAATACCAACACATGCCGATTCGACGGTAACACCAGCCATGGCTTGAGCTTCATGAACCGCAGCTTTTATCGAATCAACTGTAGAATTAATATTGACGATGACTCCTTTTTTAAGTCCATGTGATGGATGTTGGCCAATACCAACAATATCAATAGCCCCACGAGTATTTTTTTGGGCAATAATGGCAACGATTTTTGTTGTGCCTATGTCAATTGCCGTTACTAACCCTCCCGACGTTTTTTTGTTCATAATCCCCTCCCCCTTTTGGACGATTCATGAAATTGGACGATGACCTGATTTTTTATACGGAAATCGAAGGCCAGTGGAACCCCTTTTGATCCAAGCATCTTCTTCGATATAAGTCCGCGATTGCAAAGATCATTGAATATGGAACTGAGCGCACCAAATTTTTGCTGATTAAAAAGATTATGTTCATCAGTAATGATGCGACATCGGCATATTGACGTGCGTGGCATGAGCTGTATGTTCCAGGGCGCGTAATATGCTATGTGGTAGCTTGCCCACTGCTCTTTAGTTATGGAATGTATGACGTAATAAAGATGAGGTGAGATCTTTTTGCCAAGCCATCGTCTATCCATAACTACATTTGGCAATGCTTCTTGATTAATTTCACTAAATAATGAACACGGAAAGAGACGTCGTTTATTGCCAAGAATAAAGCACTCGTTAATTCGGCATAACGGAGTAACTCCGACAATATTACAATGCAGTACTTCTGACGGCCGCAATTCGTATTCAATAGATTTTATAATGGGGAAATGATGCTTCAGCTCTTTATAAAACATTGCCCTATCAAAGGCCAATAAACTTTTTTTATTGATGCGTGATTCAATAAATTTTTGAATAGATATACGCAAGGAGGCATCAAAAACGGAATTGAGCTCATACGTTATCACACGAGGAACAAACAATTCTTGAATGCTGCTGGATGATACAATTGATGCTTTTTTGATAAGCAGGACAAGCGATGGAATTATTATGATCATAATAATTGCCACAACGATCGAGCGTTTGAAGTATTTTGAAGCCCAAATTCTTTGCATGGCCTTCTTTCCTTATTGGGTCGTACGCATCATTTACAGCATAATCCTAGAAAAAAAGACTCTCATACTGCAATAATCGCGCTAGTTCGTTGCAAATGTAGCAGCTAGAGCGCGTAGATGTGCTTACGTAACCGCTTTGACCGGCAGCCTAAGATCATAGAAAGTGGCTTGACGTTTGACAGTCTGGGGCATTTCGGAAAAATATTGCTGCGCTGCTACCGGTCTGATATCATGGGAACAATCTGTTCTCATCGTCAATAAAGGAGCATCACCTTATGCTCAGGAAAAAACTCGGTGATATTCTCGTCGAACTCAATGTTCTGACGCCACAACAATTGGCATCGGTACTCCCAGAACAACAGGAGACGGGCAAACTTATTGGGCAGGTTTTGCTTGAGCGTGGTTTGGTAACAAAAAATGACATCGCACGTGCCCTGGCAAAACAAGTTGGTGTAGCATTTGTTGAAAAAATTACCGAACAGATGATCGACCCCGTACTCTTGGGGAAAGTTCCACTCAAATTTTTACGTCAGCATTGCGTTATTCCCCTTATGTATGAGGGGCAAAAAACCATAGTCACTCAGAACCCGCGTGATCTTCAACCGCTGGACGATCTCTCTCTTCTGATGGCAGGCGAGGTGCTCTACGCCGTCTCGACCGATGACATTATTAATGATGCCATCAACCGTTTTTATCCTCTTGAAACGAGCAAAGAAATGATGGAGGAGCTTAAAGAGGGCGGTGAGGTTGAGGAGCTTGAATTTGGTGCGGCACCCATCGAAGAAAAAGACATCATGGAAATGGCCAATGATGCTCCGATAGTTAAGTTGGTCAACCATCTTTTGGTTCAAGCGGTAAAAGAGGGCGCTTCGGATATTCATATCGAACCATTTGAACGTGAACTGAGGGTTCGTTTCCGCGTTGATGGCAACATGTATTTGCGCGTTACGCCTCCCAAGCGCTATCAAAGCGCAATTGTGTCGCGTATAAAAATCATGGCTAATCTTAATATTGCTGAAAAAAGGTTGCCTCAGGACGGCAGAATTCAGATTAAAATTGCTGACCGTCCAATCGACATTCGTGTTTCAACATTGCCAACAAGTTTTGGTGAGTGCGTTGCGATGCGTTTGTTTGATAAAACAAAAGGCATCCTTGAAATTGAAAACCTTAATCTAAGCGAGGCAGATTATAAGGTCCTGACTCGTATTATCACGCGTCCCAATGGCATTATTCTGGTAAGTGGTCCAACCGGTTCGGGTAAAACAACAACGCTTTATGCTATTTTAAACCGTCTTAACCAGCCCGATGTTGCGATTCTTACCGTTGAAGATCCGGTTGAATACACCGTACACGGCATCAATCAAGTACAGGTTAATGAAAAGGCCGGCTTAACTTTTTCAACAGCATTGCGTTCATTTTTACGTCAAGACCCTGACATTATGCTCATTGGTGAAATACGTGATCCAGAAACAGCGCAAATAGCAGCGCAGGCATCGCTCACCGGTCATTTGGTACTCAGCACCATTCACACAAGTAGCGCACCGACAACAGTGACACGTTTACTCGATATGGGCGTTGAGTCATACCTAATTGCGTCATCGTTGATTTGTGTTATTTCTCAACGTTTGGTCCGCAAGCTTTGCGATTCCTGCAAAGAAAAATACACTCCCGATGCTGAAATGATTAAACGTCTTGGACTGACTGTCGAAGAAGCCGCAAAAATCATCTTTTATCGCGCCAAAGGCTGTGATGACTGCCTTAAAATGGGCTATAGAGGCCGATTGGCTATTTTTGAAATCATGGAAATTGATGAACGCATTTCAAAACTTATTGTACAACGTGCCGATGCAACGGTGATCAGACGCAAGGCGATCGAACAAGGCATGAAGTTATTAAGCGCTGATGGCATTCGTCAAATCAAGGCAGGCACTACAACCATTGAAGAAGTTTTGACTGTTGCCTATGCCGAAGAGCCGCTTGAAATTGAAGTTGTCTAATCTTTTGATTCCATGGTTTCAAAAGAACTTTCTCCTAATTCTCTAATCTCTTTACTCTGCACACATCATCGTATTACAGTGATGGTCGTTTATGTTTTCTGAAATTCTTGATCGCAGGGGGGAGGAGTCGGAGACCATGCCATTTTGGTTGCATGAGTCTGGTGTCACGAACACTTTTAAAAAAATGCCTCAGCGCTATAAACTATTCTTCACGCTTCTCATACCACTTCTTTCCGCTCTCATCTGGTTCTGCCTATATTACATGCCCGTTCGTCGCCATTTAGCGCTCAAAGAGCGCGAATCAGTTGTTTTGGCACAACAAAATGAACAGTTACAAAAAACTGCTGCCACCTATGACAATCTTGTGCAGTTGCGCAATGAGCTCCGCGGGGAACTTGCCAAAAACTCTTTTGTCCAAACATCATTGCAAGAAATAATTGAGGCTGTTTTGTGGTGTATGCGACAATCCGGTGTTGTATGCCGAGGGATTAAGCAGGAATCGTCTACGACGCAAGAATTTTTTACCGAATATTGTTTGGCCATAGAGGGCAAGGGTGAATTTGGCAGCATTCTTACTTTATTACATCACGTACACCAAATTCCTACCTGTCTCTGTTGTGAATCAATGGTTCTACATGCATCAAAAAAACAAAAAATTCGTATGGCTATCACCTTACGTGTAGCCGTTGTGCATGGAAATGATCTACAACGGGCGCCTCTTATTGATAGTAAGGCGTCAGTAGTGCCGCTATATGCCAACCTGCGCAATCCTTTTGTTATGAGCAGCCAGAAAACGCTATCGGCTCAACAAGCTGTTGTACTTGAAGGTATTGTGAGCGCAGGAGAAACCGGCACGGCCTCTGCGCTTATGTCATGCGGTGGGCTCAGAGAGATCGTGGCGCTAGGTGATATATTTCACGGATATCGCTTAGCATCAATAGACAAAACATCAGTTGTTCTAACCAAGGGAAAAACAAGAAGAAAGCTTACCGTTGAGTAGGGGGGAACATGAAACGGTTTCTTGCTGCTGCACTTACAGCTTCGTTATTTTTTACCTGTTATGTATACGCAGACTCGGCCTTGTTACCAAAACCACAAGATTATGATCTTTCTCAAGTTCCGCCGACAACACTCGATCTTTTTAAGAAAGATCTTGAGAAACGCGATACTGAAACACTTGATGCCTTCAAGCATGTTGTACAAGATTCGCTACATCATCACCGCCACAAAACAAAACATGGGACTAAAAATCCGGCTCAGCCACGATCAATCAAAACAGCACTTGCATCAATGCTCATTCAGCAAAATACTGCATCCCAAGGAATTATTGATATTGTGCAAAAACAACTCGAAGCACCTGAGCTTCAAGAAAAAACTGTATCGCTTCACCTCAAAACAATGCCAACGAAAGAGGCTCTTGCCCTTATCAGTAAAAGCTCCGGCGTGCAGTTGGTAGTAGATTCTGATATCACCGGTTCAGTCCAGGAACTTCGCCTTGATGACGTGCCGCTTGCTGCCGCGCTCAACAGTATCTTAGGAAGCAATGAGCCACGGCTGGCGCTCCTCAAAGATTTTGGGGTATGGCGCGTGATGAAAATGCAAACAGCACGTGAACTTTTTACGAGTATTGCCTCGCGTGAGCGCGAAAGAGATTTTTCAACACTGACCAAATCTTTGCTCTACGTTAAATGGAACGATGCATTCAAAGCGCGTATCGAAAAATTATGGCAGGGAATTACGCAAGCAAGCAGCGACAAGCAAAATATGTATCTTGTCCTTGACGACGTCAATCGCAAAATCTTCTGTAAGGCTCATAAAGATCAAATAGAAGAATTTTCTCATGCCCTTGCGGAAATGGATATTAAGATTCCCCAAATAAGAATTGATGCACGAGTAGTCCGTACCACCAAAGATTTTGAAGATGTGCTGGGCATCAACTGGTCCGGCGTGTACAACCGACGCGAAAGTGTTAAGCATGTTGATTTTGTTGGTCTTGGACCATTTGAAAATTCAAAGGGAAATGGAAACCCAACCGACAAGAATACCCCCTATGACGAAATTACTGGATGGGCGCTCAATTTAGTTCCGAGTGTAATCAAATCAACCCTCTCAACGGTGCCCTTCATTTTTGGTAATAACGATATGAATACCAAGCGCCTGAATATGACGCTCAACGCCGCCGAATATCGCAACGATGTAAAAACAATTCTCAAACCATCGCTTTTGGTATGTAACGAAGAATCTGCCGAAATTTTGATTGGTGAAACCATGCCCCATGCGGTACGTCTTGATGAGGTGGTAGAGAGCAAACCAACCAACGTAACTACGGTAAATTACAAAGATATCGGGATCATGCTCAAAGTTAAGCCAACCGTTGCCCCAGATCACGGTTCAGTTTTGCTCGAAATATTTGTCGAGAATTCGTATGTTGTTGATCTGAAAGTCAAGCGCGAGCAAGGCAGCAGAGAATCAGAATTTAACTATACGGTGCGGACATCAAGATCGACAAATCGTGTTTTATTGCGCAGCGGGCAGACGACACTGATTGGAGGCTTGATCACTGAATCTAAGGCGAAAGACACCAACGGCATACCATTTCTCAAAGATATCCCGGTAATTGGATGGCTCTTTAAAGCATCACGACATCAAAATTCTGATGAACAACTTTTGATTTTCATAACCCCAACGTTGGTTGAGGCATGATGATAATGCATGAAATGGGGCCCCAAGAACAGGGGCCCCTAAATAGTTATTCTTGATTTTTTCGATTACCGTACTCGACTATAAAATCTCTCATCAAAACAGTGATAGCCATTTGATCAGCTGTTTGCTTTGCGTTATTTTGGATTGATTTGTCAGCTCCACGTTGCAATAAATAACGCACCATAGGCAAGTCATCATTTTCAGCTGCATACATGAGTGGTGTATTTCCGCGAGAATCTTGCGCATTCATAGGATCAAAAAATGGTTGTATACAAAATTTAAATACATCGAGTGGGCATTGTTCCCATTCAGCAAGAACTAATTGCGATACTTCCACAAATGCTCTATCCAAGGCATAAAGCATATCATAGTTATTATGCTTCGCTGCATAAATAAATGCGGTTGTTTTGTACATTTCATTTTGATAGTTAACTGCATACGGATCCCTGGAAATGATTACGTTAACAAGCCGGAGATTATTATGCCTCGCTGCATCTAGCAATGCAGACTTAGTATCTGCACCCAAAGCTATCAGTCTTGTTAGAATCTCAGAAGATGCGTCGCAATCTGCAAGCACCTCGCGAACTATACCATTGAGTAGCATTTGTTGGGCAGCTTCTCTCGTGTGAGCAAAAACCAAGATACCGGCAGTTGCGTCACGATGATAGTGCACAGAAGGAGAAACGCCTTCGGTGACACAATTTAAAGTATCAAGCCAATCATCAAGCAATTGTCTCAACTTATCAGCAGTTGGATTTTCACCATACAGTTCTGCATAAAATGCTTCTTCAGCTGCTTTTTGTGTGGCCTTACTGACATCTTTAGGGATCGTCAAAGTTGGCGGAGAAAATTTTCTTTTCATTCCAAAAAGCGTATTCCCATTGGGAATAATAGTAAGTACTGCAAATGACAAGCAGCAAATTCGAGCAAGATGATTCATATAAAAACCTCATAAAGATAGTGTTATCTATTTCGCAAATGTACTACGGCTCTGTTGACTTTTATGACAACGATGTCATTCCCCTCCTACGCTGAAACTAGCTACGAAGGGCAGGCCCTCCTACGCTGGGGCTAGCTTCGGCGGACAGGCCGCGGAAGAGGGAATCCAGAAAAACATACGTTTTGCTATCAACTTGTATTATCGCAAGTTAAAACAAAAGCTCTGGATCCCCGCGCTGAGGCGGGGATGACGTAAAAAGTCAACGCAACCTACGGCAATGAAAGTAAAAATCACTAGTGATCGTTATCTACAGGTAAAAAGGGAGGGAGACTATAGCGTGTGCGCAAGAAAAATCAATTTTTCAATTTTGTTTTTCATAATTGGTGATAACTGCTTTCAGCGCCGGACAGGTGGTAAAGTCAGCAGCTCTTCGACCATCTACATTTTGGATTGTTGTATCGGCACCGCATTGCAATAAATATTCGACCATCTCAAGGTTGTTGTGGTTTGCTGCATGCATGAGCGCTGTGCTTCCATAAATATCTTGCATATTAATAAGATCAAAAAACGGCTGTATACACACTGAAAATACATCCACTGGACAAGCTTGCCACTCGGCAAGCGCTGCACGCGCAGCATCAACACCTGAACAAGGTTCTGGCTTGGTCAAAATCTGAAGCATTGCAAAATCATTCTTTTGTGCTGCAAGAATAATTGCTGTTTCTCTCGTGCATTCATTTTGAAAGTTAATGGCAACAGGATCGGTGGAAAGAATTAAATACGCGATATCCGTATTTTGTGCTTCAACTGCGGCTTCAAGTGCACGACCAGAGTCCGCGCCTAAGTCCATGAGCATGTCTACAATAATATAAGATGGATTTGCGTTTTTAAGCTCTCGACCGACAATAGCATCCAGCAGGGTTTGTTGGGCTTCGTTTCTATCTTCACAGCTGACTAATATCCCATCAGATGCATTGCGAAGATATCGTACACGGTCAGGATACCCGCCAGTTGTTTGCAGGGAATCGAGCCAAGTATCAAGTAGAACACGCAATGTACCGTAATTTGGTCTTAGCCTAAATAGTTCGCTATAAAATGCATTTTCGGCATTTTTTTGCGCAAAAGAACTTGGACCAGCTTCAGTTATGGTTAAAGGTGTCGGCAAAAAACCTTCGGGAAAGTCGGGAAAAAGCGCGAATAGCGAGTTGTCATTTGGGGCAATCACTGACAATGCGCATGATGCCAAGCAGATTCGAATAAGTTTGTTCATATAAAAAACCTTATACAAGTAAAATTTCCTGTTCAAAAAATGTACAACGACGACAAAAACGAGAATCACTAGTGACCACTATTCAGAGCTCAAAGGGCAGAGAGCATAGCGCTTATTTAACAAAAATCAAAGTATTAGTGGCGTATAAAAAACTAGAGTTGCATATACTGTTGCAACAACGTCTTAACGGCAGCATCGGTGGCAAGGTCAAAAGCCGTTTGCCTGGCTGCATTTTTCAGTGTTGCATCTGCACCATTTTCGAGTAAATAGCGAACCATTGCAGCGTCATTACGGGCGGACGCATATGTAAGCGCAGTATTCCCAAAACTATTTTGGTAATTGATGCAATAGCGGGTAGAAAGAAATGGCTCTATACATGTAGAGATCACCTCTGTTGGGCATGTTAACCATGTATTCTCTACCGTTTGTGCCTCACTGTGCGCCTGTACATATGTTGTATTTACTAATGCTTGAACAATAGATGTAACCATGTCTAAACTATCTTTTTGAGCAGCGATTATTAAAGCCGTATCGCCATTATCATCGTGCGCCGTTGCATCCGCTCCTTTATATAAAAGAAAATCAACAACCGGGAAAAATCGCCTATGGCTAACCGCCATCATCAACGCGGTTCTATTGCTCAGCCTATCTCCCGCTCGTTGTGGGTAACGGCAACAAGGATTGGCGCCAAGTCCAAGTAGATTTTCTGGTGCACGGGCACTTGTTAGCAACTGATTGCTCAGACACGCAATGAGATAATTGTTAAGAATTTGTTGTTTTGGCTGCAAGGCTCGTGCGGCTTTTTGTTCAACAAGCCAATTTAATCTGGCGAAATTTGGATTTCTGCTGTTGAGCATTATCATAATTTGTCGTTGTGCTAATTGAGATTCGGCCAACTCTTCATAATAAGACTGAGCAGCTAATTTATAATCACATGCATGCATACCAAAAACATAATTTCCATCAAAAATGATACCACTGATCAACACAAGGAACGCGCAGGAACTACGAATTAAACGTTTCATAAGAAAGATCTCCTACTATTTCTAAAAATAATACTCACCGCAACCAGTCGAACGATACAGCAGCAAAATGCAGCGCACATCGGCTTTTACCTGTCCGTCGAAGCTCGTAGAGCGAAGTCGGAAGCCGGTGTGCCGCGCGAAATTCTTCGAAGCCTAACCCTACTTCGCTCTTGCAGAGCTACGAAGGGTTCTACTCGCCATTCATCCCGCGGGTTTAAAAGCCCGGGGTTTTCTGGCGAAGTAGAATAAATACTCGCTAGCGATAATTATTTAGAGCTCAAAAAGGGGAAGAAGCATAACCACTATTTAACAAAAATCAAAGTATTCTTGGCAAACAAAGTGCAACAACCTCTTTCTTGTTGCGGGTCATGCGACAACTTGATCATTAATGAAGGTCTATTGTTTTCGCTGGTCGGTCTGAAACTGTTGAACAGCTTGAGAGAAAGGGACATCGTCAGTAATTAGTTCTCAATCAACTTTTTCATCTCTGGATCATGAATTTTACCTACATAACCCAAAAAATCGCTATCAAAATAAGTCATCTGCTTAGATTGCTGCGCCACGTGATACATAAGAACAACAGTTTTATCAAACAATTTCTCCTGAAATTTCTTCGGCATTATGCCGATAATTTTGGCAGAAGAAGGCTCCTGTAATTTTAAAAAAAAATATTGATACGAGGTGGTTTGGTGTGTAAATGGCGTACCAGCAATACTCTGCAACAAAAAACCTTCAAATTGTGCTATCAGTCCTTTTATGTTTGCCACCACCACGTTGTCATCAAGTTTCAACGTTAATGGAAAAAATTCATTAAATAATGTGTCAATGCGAACATATAGCGCATCTAAATCGCGTCTTAATTCATGTGCAGCGCTTACATCTTGCGCTGAATACGAAGTAATCCATTGAGGATTAAGAGCTTCCAAATTTTTTTTATACTTTTCACCTATAGCAGCCTGCAAAACGTGCTCATTATTTTCTAGATATATCTGACTTATATCACAAACAAGTTGGCTATATCGAGGCAAAAGCAGCTTCACGGCGGGCAACCATGTTTCGAATTCATCTGTGTTTTTAAGCTGCATCTGATCGCTGAGGCTCTTGGCTTTCTTATTAAGAACCACCTCGGTAATCCCCAAATTTTCTTGCATCCTGCCTATGGTCGCCTGAAATTCTGGAGAATTGAGTTGTTCTTTAATAATATTTTGCGGCTGCTTTAAGCCCTGCCCCCATACGTCTTGAGCAACATCACGTTGCAGGCCATTGATGCCTGCTTTGACATAAGGTTTGCGCAATTCACCGTGATTTTTTTTGGGCTGCAGCGCGCAAAGATCTACAACGAACGATAGCGATAAAACAATGCAGGAAACGCAACTTGCCAACTCAGACCACTTCATTACAGCTCCCATTCTTAAATTTTGTAAAAACACATAAATCACTATAAGTAACACCCTGCAATGACAACAAGCTTATGAGGAAAAAGCTTGAAATCATCATCACATACAGCAAAGGATTCTTTACAAACACACAAAAATACCTAAAATATGAAACCCATATGAAGAGCATTCGTTGATTCATATTTCTTGTATTTTGATCTGTAGATCTATTCATTATTTCACGAAAGATTTCCGATGATCTCACTTTCTCAAACCCATATACAAAAATTATTTTTTTTCTTTACGGTGTTCTTAACATCATCTCTGAGTGCGGTCCATGCGCCAGTTGTTTCAATCAACAATACGGCGGATGGCATGCACGTTCAAACACCCTACGGCAGCTTTACCTGCACTGAACCCATACTCCATGACCTTGTTACGTGTCCTGCAATGCAACGGCTTATCAACATCCATCAATATGGACCTTCACATTACGTAAAAGCAAAAACTTTGTATGCCAACGGAAATAACTATACGCGCTTTGATCATTCAATATGTTTATGGGCAATGTATCGGCTCAAGGGCAGACCTCTGGCCGACCAAATTTCGGCGCTCCTCCACGACATTTCGCACACTGCATTTTCACACGTCGCTGATTTTTTATTTCATGGTAATAAAAAATCAGGTTGCTCTTATCAAGATGACATCCTGAACCGCTTTTTGATTGATCATGAAGTAGCAACCATTCTCAAAAAATACAATTTTCAGCTTGACGATATTTGCCAAAAGCCTTTTTTAGATCGCATTGATTATACGCTTGTTGGCGGCCTACTTGCCGGAAAAATTACTGATCAGGAGCTCACAGAAGTTTTTGCTGATTTAGATTTTCATAACGCTGATGCAAAAACCTCAAAAGAATTCTGGTATTTCAAAACAGTTAAAAGCGCACAACGGCTTGTCACGCTCTACCTGGAAACAATCAAAATCAATATGAGCGCGCCGTGGAATACTGTCGTATACGAATACACCAAGCATGCGTTAGAACGAGCCTTCCAAATCGGTATCATCAAAGAAAATGATTTTACCTACGCCATGTCAGATGACGATGTGTGGACGCGGCTTACGCACAGCAATGACCAGGTCATCAAGCAATGCATGGATATCGTTATTAATCACGAGGCATATATCGAAAATGCCGCAAAGAATACCGAACCCCTCTGTATTAATAAACAATCATGCACCATTGTTTCTCCAAAATTTAGAGAGCTTGATCTCTTAGTTAAAATAGGGGACGATTACGTCTCATTGCTTGAAATCGATTATGGAACACGACAAAACTACAACAGCGCTCGGTGCAAAATCGAAACCGGTTGGCTCATTGATCTAGCCAATTTCACATTGCCTATCCGTTGCTACGTGCTTAACGGCCATTAAGAAGAAAACCCTGAACAAACATTTGTCGCGCATGCTGCAACGTTAAGCCTCGTCCCTGCAAATAAAACAGTTGATCTTCAGATAACGTGCTTATGGCTGCGCCGTGACGACATTGAACATCATTTGTTTCAATTTCAAGTTGCGGTGTAGTAACAACATGAGCATTTTTGCTCAGCATAAGATTTTTGCTCAATTGCTCTGCGATTGTTCCCACAGCAGTGCGCGCAACTTTGATTAATCCTTTACAAGAAAATTCCGCGTGCCCATCAAGAACACCACGGATTTCTATACGGCTACGGCTTGATGCTGCCTGGTGGTCTTGTACGGCTGAAAAAGCAAGCGCATTTTCGCCATCACCATACCAAGCGTATTTCATATCAGCAGATGAACGTTGTCCCATAAGACGAACAATAATATTTTTATGAAACTTCTTGATCGTTGAAGTAACAACAGAACTGCGATAATTAAGCACGCCATAGCGGTGTATCACAAATTCAATCTCATGACGCACATACTCACTTACAAGCTCTTCGTGCACATCATCGCAAACAGTGACCTCAACTGATGGTGCAATAATGATTGATACCGCCAAATCACTAAAAGAAGCAACACCCATTTGTTCTGCGAGCAAAGATCGTAATGAAAGTGTCTCATCTGTAGTCGCACCAATATAGATGGTAAGCTTTTGTTGTCCCGGTTCGGCCATACTCATCCAACACAACCTTCCATTTCAAGTTCTATAAGACGATTCATTTCAATCGCAAATTCCATGGGCAGTTGCTTAACAAATGGCTCAATAAAACCATTAATGATAAGCGTTCGTGCCGCATTGGCATCAAAGCCACGACTCATGAGATAAAATAATCGTTCATCATCTAATTTACTTACCGTTGCTTCGTGCCCAACATCAATCTGGTTATTGTGCACGTCAATCACTGGATACGCATCAGACCGCGACATACTATCAAGCATGAGCGCGTTACATTGCACATAAGATTTTGAAAAGGAGGCCGCGCAATCAATAGCAACAAGGCCACGGTAACTTGTGCGCCCTCCGTGCGAACTTATCGACTTTGAAATAATGCGTGAACTCGTATGCGGTGCTTTATGGATAACTTTGCTTCCGGCGTCTTGAATCTGCCCCTGGCTACCTGCAAGTGCAATTGACAAAATGTCGGCACGGGCGCCCTCTCCCTGTAAAACAACCGCCGGATATTTCATAGTAACTTTGCTACCAAAATTGCCATCTATCCATTCAACCAAAGCATGCTCATGCGCTACTGCACGCTTGGTAACAAGGTTATAGACATTTTTTGACCAATTCTGGATGGTGTAATACCGCACGCGCGAATTTTTATGCGCAATAATTTCAACAACGGCACTATGCAATGCATGAGAGGCATATGCAGGAGCGGTGCATCCCTCAATATAGGTCACCAAGCTCCCTTCATCAGCAATAATGAGCGTTCGTTCAAACTGACCCATTTTCTCCGCATTAATACGAAAGTACGCTTGAAGAGGAATAGTTACCTGCACCCCTGCTGGCACATAAATAAAGCTACCGCCACTCCATAATGCGGTATTAAGCGCAGCAAACTTATTGTCATTAACAGCAACCACTGATCCAAAAAATTTCTTAAAAAGATCGGGATGCTCACGAAGACCGGTTTCTGTATCAACAAAAACAACGCCCTTCTCCGCCCATTCAGCCTTAAGGTTGTGGTAAACAACTTCTGATTCGTATTGAGCACTTAAGCCTGCAAGATACTCTTTTTCTGCCTCCGGCACACCAAGCTTTTCAAACGTTTCTTTAATGTCGCTTGGAACATCACTCCACTTATGTGCTTGACGCTCAACCGGCTTGAGATAATAACAAATATCATTGGGATCAAGCGCAGTAAGATCAGGACCCCACGAGGGAAGCGGCGTTTGCTGAAAATGCGCAAGACCCTCTAAGCGACGCTCAAGCATCCATGAAGGCTCTTTTTTGCGCGCTGAAATATCACGAACAATAGATTCATTAAGACCGTTGCCGGAAAAATTATTGTTTTTCACGCATCCTCACCTGAAAAATAAGAACCGATATCGCGGCCGGAGTCATACCCGGAATAAGTTGTGCATGCGCAATTGATGCTGGCCTATAAAAATTCAATTTCTGTTGAAGCTCTTTACTTAACCCTGGCACATCCTTGTAGACAAAATCTAACGGAATTTTAAGTCCCTGATAACGCTGAGTTTTTTCAACTTCGCGTCGCTCTTTGTCCAAGTATCCATCATATTTGATTTCTGCGTGTATTCCCAACAAAACACGCGCTGATAAATCATCAGTTGACACGTGATGCTGCGCACATAACGGATGCATGAGCTGTTTTACACTGGATCGTGTTTCCTGCGTAAAATCAGTTCCATGAAATATTTTAAAAAGCATGCTTGATGTACCTGCAGCTCGAACTAATGCAACACCACGCTCAATACTCTCTTTTTCACCTAAAAATTTTTGATATAAAGCATCATCAATCAAACCAAGTTGATGTCCATAGGGCATAAGACGAAGAAAAACATTATCTTGGCGTAATAAAAGTCGACGCTCGGCGCGAGAGGTGAACATGCGGTAGGGCTCATCAGCCCCAAGCGTCACCAAGTCATCAATCATAACACCGATATAACTTTCGTTACGGCTCACCACAAAAGGTTCTTTGCCGCTGTGTTTGAGATGGGCATTAATACCTGCAATTAAACCCTGTCCCGCGGCTTCTTCATACCCGGTAGTACCATTGATCTGTCCTGCCAAAAAGAGACCCTGGACGGTTTTGGCCTCAAGCCAAGAAGTTAAATTGGTGGGTTGTATAAAATCATACTCAATTGCATAACCGCATTTGGTAATGACGGCATTTTCAAGCCCCTTAATGCTCTGTATATACGCCTTTTGCACCTCAAGTGGAAGCGAGGTCGAAAGTCCGGCAGGATATACTTCATCAATCTGCAAACCTTCTGGCTCAATAAAAATGTGATGAGACGTCCTATCGGGATAGCGCCCAACTTTATCTTCAATTGAGGGGCAGTAACGTGGACCTATGCCTTTAATATTGCCGCTATACAGGGCGGAGAGATGCAAATTGTTACGAATAATATCATGAGTCTTTTCATTAGTCATCGTAACGTAACATGGAATTTTTTCAGTCACCTGTACCGGATCGAATTCGTAAAGATACTCGAGCGGCTCATTCGGCTGTTTTTCCAGCTGAGTATAGTCAATGGTTGATGTGCGCAAACGAGGAGGCGTCCCTGTTTTAAGACGCGCAATAGGAACTCCCATAGCCCGTCCCAACGATGCTGAAAGGCCATAAACAGCCTGCTCACCTCGCCGCCCGGCTTTGTAACGCGTACGGCCAATGTGCATGAGACCGTTCAGGAATGTTCCCGTTGTTATAACAACACTCGGCGCATAAAATTCACGCCCTTGGTCGGTGCGCACGCCACGTACAGCACCATTGTGAGCAAGAAGCTCGGTAACGGCGTGAGATTCTACTGACAGGTTTGGCGTGTTCAATAGATATTCTTTGGCCAATGAACTGTAGGCATATTTATCAATTTGAAGTCGCAAGCCCTGAACGGCCGGACCTTTGCTCGTGTTGAGCATGCGGGCCTGAAGATACGTCTTGGAACATAACTGTGGCATGAGTCCGCCAAGCGCACTAATCTCAAAAACAATGTGCCCCTTGCCCAGTCCACCAATTGATGGGTTACACGGCATAGTGGCAACTTTGTCGACATCAAGCGTTAAAAGGATTGTCTTGGACCCCATTTTAGCAGCGGCGCAGGCAGCTTCAACACCAGCATGCCCACCACCCACAACAATGACGTCAAATATCTCTTTCATGAACCATTCATTTTTATGCGCAGGAAACTACAAAAACCCCGGTTTCTAGTGTACACCAAGCTTTTTGGCCTTACAAATAGCCTTTGCATACGAGGCTTTTGCAACACGAACCTCAAAATCATGGTCAACTATTGGGGCCGGATAGCCAACTGGAGCATCTTTAGGATGCTTAAACAAGGCATGAATCATACGTGGTGACAAAGAGCGCAACTCCCTAACCCACCGTTGTATATACACACAATCACGATCAAATTTCTTTTGCTGTAACCAGGGGTTAAAGATACGAAAATAGGGCTGAGCATCGCATCCAGTTGAAGCCGCCCATTGCCAATTACCGTTGTTAACCGCCGGATCATAATCAACAAGTTTAGTGGCAAAATAACGCTCGCCCCATCGCCAATCAATATGAAGATCTTTTACCAAAAATGAAGCTACGATCATGCGCACACGATTATGCATAAATCCAGTCGCATTAAGCTGCCGCATTCCTGCATCTACAATGGGAAACCCAGTTTTTCCATCGCACCAGGCGGCAAATTTCTTTTTATTATTTTGCCATGAGAGTGTTTCATATTTTTTATAAAAGGGAGCCCCAAACACCTGTGGGAAATGAAACGCGATCTGGGTAAAAAAATCACGCCAATATAACTGGCGAACCAAAGGATGCGAAGAACCCAACTTTTGTACCATGGCATAGTACACTTCACGCACAGAGCACGTACCAAATTTAAGATGAGCCGAAAGCCCTGTTGTTTTTTCTAATGCTGGAAAATCATGCTCTACGGCATAATGCATAAATTTTTCAAAATGCTTAAAAATAGTACGCGCATGGCCGCGCCCTCCATGAACAAAAATATTTTTGTTATACGACGGCATAACAGTGTCCATGAACAAGGGGCTATTACCTATCATAGTTTGAGAAAAAAACTTACTCGATGGCACAGATTCAGGACGCCTGATCTTGGCACGTACAGCTCGCTTAAAAAACGGCGTAAAAATAGTGTACGGGGTTTGATCATTCTTAACTATTGATCCTGGAGCATGCAGCAACACATCATCATATGATTCACAAGCAACACCACGCGATGCGCATACATCTAAGATCCGTTGATCGCGCTCGCAACTATACGGTGTATAATCACGATTCATACACACAAGATCGATGTGATAACGATTGAGCAATTTTCTGACAACAGTATCAGGTGGACCATAAAACATGTACAACCGTCCACCACGGCGCTTAAGTTTTAGATCAAGATCGCGAAGAGATTCAACCATAAACTGCACCGCAGACAAGCTTCTGAACCTATTGCATTGAGATATTTGCAGCGGATCAAAAATAAAACAGGGAATAACAACTTCCGACTTTTTGAGTGCAGCAATCAACCCGGTATTATCATCAAGGCGTAAATCACGACGAAATATAAAAAGAGCTCGTTGTTGTCTTTTGTGCTTCATGAACTCTCCCTTGTTCTGTGGAACGTTAAGGCTTCTTTGTCGGCTTCTTGACCTTGCTGTTTGCGCGATGGTATAAGTCAATTGTATTTAGGTTTTATTGCAGGAGTCAAAGCACCAGCAGGTTTTTTTTCTTGGTCTTATCTTTAAAGAAAGACGGTGTATGAAGCTACTTATTCAAACTACGCAGCGCTTATGCATGTTGCTGCCGTTGATCTCAATGATCGTTACATCGTGCTCAAGCACACCCCTCAACAACGTTTTTGATACACAACCAATCTATACCGTCTTGGGCGCCGACAAATACTATAAAGAAAGAAATAAATGCGAAGGCCGTTGGTATATTTCCCCGATTTACCAACAAACATCGACGGTCCGCAATGATTGCGGCAAAAAAGTGGCCGCCGGCGACCGATTGGGCCAATGGAATATGTTCGGTGTCTTTTTTGGACCGAATGCAATTCCCGCTGGCAAATTAATACCAAATATTGATATAGCAGAGATGCAAGTAAGCGACATCACAAAAAATGCTCAAATCTCACCCCCATCGCGTTATCGTGGTGGCGTCTTTACAGGTGACTCTGTTGATCTCACCCTTGAAACAAACTTTGATCCCTATAAATATACCTTCGCCTACTATTCATCCCCTGCCTATTACGAAAAGGCTGGCATTCGCACCCAATTCAATTTTGATATGCACTGTGGCTTTGGGCTTTCAGCACGAGGCGGTGTGGTTGATGTAAAATTCAAACCGCGACAAATTGTGCTTGAAAGCACATTTAGGGAGAATATTGATGCTGCTGGCGACACCATAACCGAGCAACAAATGGACGCCAAAAAACTCTATGCCGCGCTTTTTAGTGATGACAAACTCCGCGCCATTGGCAATGAACTTAATCTTCCCCTTGCTACCACGCCCGCTGTGTATCGCCGTACGGATGCAGAAGATATCCATCTTCAAGCATACTGGCACATCCCTGTTGAACTTAAAGACGACGCCGGCGATCTTGCCGCAACAGTCGTTCCCTATGTTGCATTTGGATCATGGTTCCCAACAGGCAAAAAAATTAATCCCAACAATCCATTTTCAGTCCCCACCGGTAACGATGGCTTTTATCTTTTGACGTTTGAGGCTTCAATCGGCATCGACTTTCCGCTCACGCCCGAAAGCAACCAGTCACTTCAGTTCTGCATAGGCGGCGGAGCCACCACGCCACTTGATAGTAAAACACGACACGGCATCCGCATACCTTCAACCGGAAGAAGCGATGTCATACCGCCTATCCCACCAGGTCCGGCAACCGATTTTCAAAGTGGTGTCATTCCTTGGAGTACCACCATTCGCCAACGGCCAGGAACTACCTGGTATTTTAACGCCTCGCTTAAAGCTGGACAGTTTCTGGGCGGGCTCTCTTTTTACGGCGATTACATCTACACGCAACACCTAAGGGACGGCATTTCGCTCAGAGAGCCAAATGCAACACGTTTGGCATCTTTTAATGGCGGGCTTGCACGTTATAAACGGCAAACCGCATGGAAAAATCAGCAATTTAACTTTGGCGTCGATTACCAAGTGGCCAGGGCACTCTCCATTGGAGGCGCCGTCCAGTCACACATTAGTGGCGAACGGGTTTTTACCTCAACAACCCTGCTCGGCAGCCTAACCTTCATCTTTTAAGCACTTTTGACAAAAGTGGCTTTTTTACGTAGAATTCTTGAATAGTGTGTTGTTTTTAAATCTTCTATTCCCCTTGTAAGGATGGTGTTCAGCTGTTATGTCAAAAACATACAATATCGAAATCCAGGTAATCGGCAATCTGGAACGAAGCTTGAAACAATTCAAAAAGAAACTTGAACGCGAAGGTGTTTCACGCGATATTAAGCGCCAAGTTTATTTTGAACCACCAACACAGAAGCGTCGCAAACGCTTGATGCGCGCTGTCAAAAACAACATGATCAAAATGTACGAGAGTGAACTCCTGTAAGGCAAATCCGTTCAATGGCACATAAGCCCGCTTCAGATATTAAAAAAGAACGACGCAAGTCGCTTTACCTTCGTGAAATGGTACAGCTCATTCGAGCGCTTACTGAAAAAGAATCGGCCATCGCCGATATCTTTGTTTCGCAGGTTGATATTTCTCCGAACTCTGGCGTGTGCTATGTGTATTTTTCTACCTATACAGAACCGGGCGAAGAAGTTTTTAATAAAGCCCTTGACACGCTCAAACTCTACAAGCCTTCTCTACGTTCGAGTTTTGCCAAACGCGTGCAAACACGTTATGCGCCAGATCTTGTATTTCTTTATGATAAAGCCAAAGAAAAAGAACGCCGTATTAATGATCTTTTGAACAAGGTCCAATCAGAGCTTGTTCAAGACGAAAAGAAATAGGACTTTCTATGCAGGCACAGCACGATAAGCAAAGTGCTGGAGGCTGCAAGGCACAGCAGCAATATAACACAACGCTGCAGGCGTCATTGTGCTCAATTTTGCGCGCCGAGGCCCAGGCAATTCTTTCTATCATCGAACATTTTCCACCTCACGCCATACAGCTTGTTGAACACATTCTGCAAACTCAAGGTAAAGTTATTTTTTCGGGAGTTGGCAAGTCAGGGCTTGTAGCTCAAAAGCTTGCAGCAACTCACTCCAGCCTTGGGATCCCATCATTTTCACTTCATCCAAGTGATGCATTGCATGGCGATCTTGGAGCTGTTCAAACCGACGATATTTTTATAGCCCTCTCCAAAAGTGCAACGGGCGATGAATTTAATCAAATTCTGCCGCTCCTTACATCGCGCGGAATAACAACCTGTCTCATGTGTTGTAAGCGTGGCGCACTCAGCGAGAAAGTAGATATCGTCATTACGTTACCCATCGAACGTGAAGCCTGTCCTCTCAATCTTGCACCCACCAGTAGCTCAACTGCCATGATGGCATTTGGTGATGCGATTGCTGTTGTTGTGAGCAACCTTAAAGGTTTTGGCGAAAAAGACTTTGCACGCAACCACCCCGCAGGAGCTCTGGGAAAACGGCTCCTACTCACCGTCTCATCGATCATGCATAAAGACGAAGCTTTACCCCTCATCCTTCCCGCAACACCATTCAAAGACATTTTGGTTACCATCACCGCAAAAAAACGCGGACTTTGCGTTGTCGTTGATGGACACCACGCACTGCTTGGCATCATTACCGATGGCGATTTACGACGCGCCTGTGAACAAGGTTCTCACGTTTTTGAAACGTGCGCACTGGATATAGCAACAAAAAATCCAAAGTTCATTGCTCCCAACGCACTTGCCTTCACGGCTTTACGCATGATGGAAGAACACAACATTACCTCATTGGTCGTCGTTGAGAACAATAAAGTTGTGGGGCTCGTTCATATTCATGATTTAATCAAGGCGGGTTTATGAATTTCACCCTTTTATGTATCGTATTTTTGTGCGGGCTTTGTTGGGGATCATTTTTAAACGTTGTTGCACATCGTTGTATCCACCGCATCAATATTTTCATTCCGCGGTCACATTGCCCTTCATGCACGCGCACAATTGCGTGGTACGACAATATCCCTATTATTTCGTGGCTTATACTGCGCGGTAAATGCCGTTTCTGTAAAGCCACGATTTCATGGCTTTATCCCTTTACCGAAATTGTTACTGCCTGCATCGTAACGTTGTTGTTCAACAAAATCGTTATCGCACCCTATGGATTTTTGGATACGGATGTAACATTTCTCAAAGATGCTCTGCTAGCCGATACAGGAAAGTCATTTGCAGCGTACTTTATTTTTATCAGCGCACTCATGGTTGCCACACGTACCGATCTTGAATCACTTCTTATCCCGCAACTATTTACGCTATGGCTGGTTCCATTAGGGTTAGGCGCATCGTATCTACACTTCACCACCATTTCACTCAAGCAAAGCTTGCTAGGAACCATCATTGGTTATGGCATTTTGTGGATCATCGCATGGGTTTTTAAGCGATGCACCGGCAAAGATGGGCTTGGTGTTGGTGATATGGAACTCCTGGCAATGATTGGTTCATTTTTGGGACCCATTGGCGCTTGGACAAGTCTTGCCGTTGGCTCGCTTACAGGATTAGTGGTTGGGATACTTTATCTTACCTTGAGTGGCCATGATCGCACCACGCGAATTCCGTTTGGCCCATTTCTTGCTCTTGGAGCAATCGCACATCTTCTGTTGGGAGCACACTTAACTGCGTTTTTAGTTGGTGTGTATATCTAGAACACAGACTTTTGTTGTACAATCCATGTTCTACTATGCTTCTCAAGTAAATCAACAATCTGATAGCGCCGTTCATCACCAGCATTTTCAAGACGTAATAACTCTTCACATGCGAGCCCAAGGACGGTTTGTCCGCATTTATTTCTAAGTTCAAGCAATTTTTTCTCACCAGAAAAATTGATAAATAATCTCACAACACTAACGGTTCCATTTATTACCGCATAATGCAAAGGAGTATTTCCACCACCATTGCGCAGGGTACAATTAGCGCCGGCATCAAGAAGCTTGCCTACCACATCGACCCAACCATGCAGCGCCGCATAATGCAAAGGAGTGCTTCCGCTATCACTGCATGCATCGACAAAAGCTCCTTCTTCAAGCAAAACATCTAGGACTTTTGGGTGCCCCCAGTATGCCGCTATGTGCAATGGTTGTTCACCATCATTATTAAGTGCATTCACATTGGCACCGGCGTCAAGTAACACGTGCGCAATAACATCGCACCCATAACATGCGGCAGTATGAAGAGGCGTATTACCCACCGCATCACACGCATTAACATCAGCTTCATGATTAACTAGATTTATAACCTCCTTAAAGTCACGTTGAGATACCGCAGCATGAAGCGGTGTCGTCATAGCAGAAAGAGGACAAAACCATACACATACACACGCACCGCACCACGTAAGAACAGAATTTTGAGAGATCATTTATTCCCCTCCCTAGTCAACTCCGTTTTTAATATGCTCCATCTGCCGATTTTCATCGATATGCCATACATCGGCACCCTTGCTAGCAATGGCAACACCGGCAGCACCTGCAACAAAACCCTCATTAGTTACCGGCGTTGTTCCTAACTCTTCTTTCGGCGTTTTAAGTTTGCCCGTAAAATAATGCACGCCCTCCTGGGCACCATCAACATTAAATCCGTAGGTATAAAAAAAGCCTTCCTCTTTACCATTGCCACGATACCCTGCAGGCTTCCAACCAAGTCCTCCTTCACCAGAAAGTGCTGTTGCATATTTACCATGTTGCGCAAAATAAATCTGTTGAGCGGTATGTAATGATGCCAAATTCATAGCAACTTCAGCCTGATATGCTTTGGCTTTGTAGTGAAACAATTGAGGTACTGCAAGAACTGCAAGAAACACAATGATGGCGACAACAATCATGAGCTCGATAAGCGTGAACCCGTATTTTTTCATGGACCCCTCTCCCCAAAGGTATAAAACCATACACAGGTTTTAATGTCGCACACTCGCACCGCAAAGGTCAATAATCAGCGCCAGATGGGCGCCTGTACGCCGCGCCAACGCACTTGCTTAAGACAATACTTGACTTGGGCCAGCGTGCTGGACGTATGCTTGCTGCATGTGTTAAATAAGGTGGCAGTTTTTTTAAAGGAGTATGTATGAACGCGCTACAGATGCTATTCATGATTAGTTTTGCATTTTTTTGCAATAAAAATGTCTCCGCAATGCGTAAACTTTTTCCACCACAAAACCTTACTAATGTCGATAAAGATCTTTTACAAGCAGCCGCCTACGGTAATGCTGGACAAGTAAGATGGTGTTTATCTCTAGGAGCTAACGCAAACGCCAATGACGACGATGGCAACACCCCTTTTATAACAGCAGCGTCACGCGGTCACACCGATGTTATTGACGTGCTCCTGGACAATGCCTCGCCCGAGCAACGTATGGCAGCCCTATGCGCTGCTGCTCAATTTGGCTATACCAATGTAGTCAAACAACTCCTCCCCAAAGTATTAAGAGCTGAAAAAAGCACCATTGGTAAATTTTTCAGAGGGGCAAAACGTAAAATCGGAGCCTACTTTGCAGGAGCCGAGGATGCAACAACCCCTCTAATGCTCGCCTGCGAGTATGGACATCCTGATATCGTTCAAGTTCTCCTGGCAAGCACTGAAGATGTAACCATTAACAATCAGGAGAGCTCAGGCCTAACAGCACTCATGTTGGCCTGCAAAGGTGCATATCAAAACCCAGATCCAATCACCATGAATAGCACAGTATCAAAACTACTGAACGCAGCTGCCGATGTGAATAAGCAGGATAATAAAGGATGGACTGCTCTTATGTATGCCGTTAATAGTAATTGTTTGGAAACGGTAACCACGCTTCTAGAAGTCGAAAAAATCGATCTTTCACTACCCAACAAGAGTAAAAGCACCGCGCTTGATATAGCACGAACTAAAGAAATTCGCTTACGCGATATCAGTCAACCAGGGAAAAAAGAAACAGATCCCATAAAGGCCAGTGCCAAAGCACAGAATGCTAAAATCATTAGCCTGCTTGAAAGAAAGCTTGCAGGTATTGAGTAAAACAAATTGCTTGCTTTAAAAAATTCGGCCTAAAGAAGTAAGAGGCGGAATAAAATCCGCCTCTTACTTCTTGCATACGTCTAGGTTTTAAATATCCAAATTTCTCACGAAGTGCGCATGCTTCTCAATATACGTTCGTCGCTCTTCAACATCTTCGCCCATCAATGAAGCAAACCATTGATCCGCCTTAAGCGCATCTTCAATGCTCACCTGCAACAGATGACGTCGAGCAGGATCAAGCGTGGTTTCCCACAACTGCTCTGCGTTCATTTCACCAAGACCTTTGTAGCGTTGAACGGTCATGAGTGATTTGGCCGTGGTAACAATGGCATCACAAAGATTCAAGACACCACACATACTGCTACCTGCATCCTCACCTTGCACAATAAGTAACCATTGATCTTTTTCAACGGATTCAAGAATGTTGTAAAGCGCCACGAGCTTAACCGTTTCTTCAGAGCTAAAAAAGCGCAATGGGATTTCCCATTCTCTCTTGAGCTCCTTGAAGATCAACATTGTTTGCACCGTCTGCACATCACCCTCAAGTGACATGCTTCCTTCAAGGCCAGCGCCAGCACTAGTTGTTGTTATGGCATACTTTTTAAAATATGTGGAAAGCTTTTCAAGAATTTGTTGTGGTGAGAATTTATTTAATTCCCAGCCAATATCCTTCAGAAAAACCACCAATTCATGCGCATGCTGACGCGTTGCTTCAATTTGATTGCTCACACGCTCAAGTTCTTCTTCATATTTTGAAAGATCGGACAAAAGACGTCGCCATACATCAGCAGCCAGTGGGGTATCATGCATCTTGAGCTGAACATTCTGCCCCGCCCAATCAAACAGAAAACCTTTGAGTTCAGAATCATCTTTAAGATAGCGCTCGGTTTTGCCAATTTTAACTTTATACAATGGTGGCTGAGCAACGTAGATAAACCCACGTTCAATCAGCGGCAACATATATCTAAAGAAAAAGGTCAGCAGCAAAATTCTAATATGCGAGCCATCAACGTCGGCATCGGTCATAATAGCAATTTTGTGATAACGAGCTTTGTCTGGGTTGCATTCAGCATTTCCAACGCCTGCGCCAATGGCAGTAATAAGATCTCTAATTTCATTATTGGCAAGCATGCGATCAATACGGGTTTTTTCAACGTTAATGATTTTTCCGCGAAGCGGCAAAATAGCCTGCGTGAAACGATCACGACCGCCCTTTGCCGAACCACCTGCCGAATCACCCTCAACAATATACAGTTCTGTTTTTGACGGATCTTCTTCAGAGCAGTCGGCAAGTTTTCCCGGTAACACCGAGAACTCAAGCTCACTCTTACGTCGTGTTAACTCACGTGCTCGCTTGGCAGCAGTACGCGCCTGTTGCGCCAAAAGAGCCTTCTGCATTATTTTTTTGGCAATCGTTGGGTTCTCTTCAAAAAAGCTTTCAAGAAATGAGTAAACCCATGAATCAACAACACCTTTAACGTCGCTGTTGCCAAGACGACCTTTGGTCTGGCCCTCAAATTGTGGATCTGGAACTTTCATGCTGATAACGCAGACCAGTCCCTCACGCACATCATCGCTTGAGAAAGACTCATCTTTGAGCATGTTATATTTTTGGGCGTAACGATTACAAACCTTGGTCAGCGCAGACTTAAAGCCTATTTCATGCGTACCGCCATCAACGGTGTGAATCTGGTTTACAAAGCTAAATGTCTGTTCATTGTAACCATCGTTATATTGCAAAGCACAATCAAGCACATAAACACCATCGTCCTTGCTCATCTGAATAATTTCTTTGAACAGTGGATTCTTTTTGGCATTAAGATACTCAACGAATGAAGCAATACCACCTTCAAAGTGGAATGCGTGCTCAGCACCGGTTCGTTCATCTTTAATCGTAATGCGCAGCCCCTTCGTCAAGAAGGCAAGTTCACGCATGCGAGAAGAGAGGACATCAAAGCTGAATTCAACTACCTCAAATATTTTATCATCAGGAACAAAGCGTTCATACGTTCCACGTTTATCCGTGACACCAACCACCTTGAGTGGTTCTCGTGGAACGCCGCGCTCGTAAATCTGTTCATAAATTTTGCCATCGCGGAAAACTTTGAGCTCAAATGTCTTTGAAAGCGCGTTGACAACCGATATACCAACACCATGCAAACCGCCGGAGTAACGATAAGCATCTTTTTCAAACTTACCGCCTGCGTGCAACTTGGTCATAACAACTTCTGCAGCAGATTTTTTCTCAGTTGGATGCATACCAACCGGAATACCGCGGCCATTATCTTCCACCGAACATGAGCCATCGGCATGAAGAATGACGTTAATCTCTGTACAGAAGCCACTCATTGCCTCGTCTACAGAGTTATCAACGGCCTCATAGACGATGTGGTGCAGACCAGAAATACCGGTCGAACCGATATACATTGCGGGTCGTTTGCGAACCGCTTCAAGGCCTTCGAGCACTTTAATTGCGCTGGCACCATACTCATCAGCAGCTTTTTGCTCGTCCAAAAACTTCTTCTTATCTTTTGTATCCATAGAAGACACCCCATCAATTTGCTGCCGTTACAGTCCGTAAGTCATTAAAAACTTTATTTAGCACAGTGATTTAGTGTAGTATAACCAACGCTGTAACGGGATAAATTTATGAAAGTAGTATAACAAAGCTCTCAGAATCCATCAAAAATACGCGATGATTTGTAACATGGATGATAAAAAAGCACATTACATGAGCTTGGCACTCAAGCAGGCGCAGCGAGCACTCAATAAAGGCGAGGTTCCCGTTGGTGCCATTATTGTAAATCAGCATGGAGCCGTCATCGCACGCGCCTATAATAAGGTAGAAACACTTCATTGCCAAACCGCCCACGCCGAGGCATTGGCTATACAAAAAGCCTGTAAAAAACTGGGAGATTGGCGATTGAATGGATGTTGTATCTATGTTACCCTTGAGCCTTGTTTGATGTGCATCGGGCTTATTCAGCTTTCACGGATCGAAAGCATCGTTTTTGGGACACGGTCTCGTCTGTTTGGAAGCGGCCTAGGTGAAAGTCCAAAATCCCCGGCTTATGCGCGTGGCCTCGACGTAACGGGTGGTGTTGGAGCAGGTGAAAGCGTAACTCTTTTGCGGGCTTTTTTTAAAACGGTTCGCGCAAAAAAAGAGAAAGGAAGACCGTGAAGCAGAGGGCAGAGCTTATTGAGCGGATTAAAAAAACGCTCCTCAAGCGCAAAGATGATATTGAAACTCAGTTGTCTCGTCAGACACATGAAAAAGTGACTGACGGAGTTGTACAAGACACCGCAGATGAGGTACAATCCTTGTCTATGCAGAATCTGCAAAGCTCAATCCAGCGCACTGAAATTGACGAACTACACCTCATGGAAGACGCCCTCGGCCGCATCGAACGAGGGGAATATGGCATCTGTGTCGACTGCGGAGAACCTATTTCGGAAAAACGTCTAGAGAGCTTCCCTTATGCCGCGCGATGCATCATCTGTCAGGAAGCTTTCGAACAGTAGCCTCAGGCCGGCGTAGCTCAGTGGTAGAGCAACTGATTCGTAATCAGTAGGTCGTCGGTTCGACTCCGATCGCCGGCTCCATTCGCAAATTCTCGACGTATTTTGACAAACACATACTCATTTTGTAGAATACCCCCTGTGTATCGTATTTTTTCATCTTCTATACACCTTACCAGTTTAAAGCGTTAGGCTGAGACATTTATGGATAAAGCAGGAACAGCACTTACAAAACATGGCGTTGGTCGCCGTAAATCTTCTGTTGCACGCGTATGGCTTAAACCGGGTACCGGCAAAGTCGTCGTCAATGGCAAAGACTATAAAACGTATTTCGATACCGGACTTACGCGTAGTGCTGTTGTATTCCCTTTCAAAATCTGCGGCATGGAAAAAAACTTTGATGCCAAAATCGCTGTTGTCGGCGGTGGCATGAGTGGTCAGGCCGATGCCGTTAAACTTGGTATTTCACGCGCTCTTCTCGCCTCAAACCAAACCTTAAAAAGCGTACTTCGTCAACACGGCCTCCTCACTGTTGATGCTCGCATCAAAGAACGTAAAAAATATGGTCAAAAAGCCGCTCGCAGACGCTTTCAGTTTGTCAAACGTTAATCTTTTTCACCTTCCTTCGTGCGTCCAGTTCTCCACAGCTGTGGCGTTGGAGAGAGTTTAGATGTGCGGAATTGTAGCCTATATTGGCAACAGATCCTGTCGGCAGCTTGTTCTTGATGGTCTAACGCGACTTGAACGCTATGAGTACGATTCTGCAGGATTTGTTTGTATCGATAGTAGATACCCACATTTTTCTTTCCACAAGGAAGCTGGCGGCATATCCCCTGTTCGGCGGCTTGCTCATTCGATACCTTTTGATGGAACCGTCGGAATGGCCCACTTGAGGTGGACTGCTCATGGTATCGCTGACCCTCATTACGCCCAACCCCATTTCAATTGCGCCAAAACGCTTGCCGGAATACTCAATGGCACTATTGAAGGAGGCCAAGAGTTACGTCAAAGATTGATCGATCAAGATCATGAGTTTACGACAGCAACTGATGCAGAGGCTGTTGTTCACCTTTTCAGTTCACTTCTTGGCCGCTATGGAGATGAGAAACGCGCGCTTGCCGATCTTGCCAAACAGATCAACGGTGCATATGCGCTTGTTTTTTTGAGTGAAGCCGATCCAGAAAAGATCATGGTCCTTCGTCGACATTCACCATTAAGTATTGGTATCGGCGAGGGCGAAATGTTTGTTGTATCCGATCTAGAAGCTCTCCCACCAACCATTAACCGCATCATTTTTCTCCCTGACAATGCGTACGCCTGTATCTATAAAGACAGCATTGATTTGTACAACTTCGAGGGCAAATCTATTCCCTACTACATTCAGGAGTTCGATGCCGATAAATCGGCCTTCAAGCTGGCTTGGCAGGATCATCACCTTCCCAAAGAAATTTTTGAACAAAAGCGTGCTATCAACCGTACCATAGCTTTTTGCAAATCGGTTGGTCCTTGCATGGATAATGAACTGAGCGAAACATTCATGCTTCATCGTGGCTATCATCCTTCTGAATACAATGAATCATTGTGGCGGCACATGGGGCTAACTAATGAAAAGATTCAAGAAATAACATCAATCAATCTTATTGGGGCGGGATCATCGTGGCACGCAGCACATATTGCGTCATTTTTTTTCAGAGAGATTGTTAATATTCCAACCCAAGCCCATATTGCCTCGGAATTTTGTTCAATGCCGCTTTTCCCTGAACGGAATAGTCTTTATTTCATTATCTCAGAGTCAGGAGAAACACAAGATACGCTTGCGGCACTCAGACTGGCAAATTCATTTGACCATCACACGGTGGCACTTACTAATGTTGCATCAAGCACTATGGTGCGCGAAGCAAGTGGCTTTTTACCTATGCAAGCAGGTCCAGAAATTGCACATATATCAACCAAGGCTTTTTCCACTCAAGTAGCAACACTATACTGGCTTGCTCACCGCATAGCCTTTGATCGCGGCAAAGAGAGTCTTGAACAGATACATCATGCAGAAGAAGCTCTTTTTATCGCAGCTGAGATTCTTGAAGCAGTTATTGATTCAAACAAACTTAGAATTATACAAGAGTTTATCCCGCGCTACTGCACACATGAGCAGTTTATTTTTCTTGGCAAACAGCTGAGCTATCCATTGGCACTTGAGGCAGCACTTAAGTTTAGAGAGATTGCAAAAATATTTGCATTCGGGCTTTCTGCTGGGGAAATAGAACATGAGTCGCATGCACTGGTTACACAACAAGTTCCTGTAGTGCTTTTCTCTGTCCTTGATGAGGTAACATACCGACGCCTTCTTACCATAGCTGCTACCGTCAAAAAACACGGCGGACATCTTATCGTTGTAGCGTTTGACCATCAACATGAGCTCCTTGCATTGGCCGATTACTCATTCGTTATTCCTAGTGTAACGACGTTATTGGCCCCACTTGCTATGACAGGGCTCATTCAATTTATCGCTTTTCAACTTGCTCATGCAAAAGAACACCCGAACATCCTACAGGCACCTTTTGCTCATCATCCCCCTATTGGATAAATGATCGTTATTTGTAGCCCTTTTGCTCAAGATGCTCAACAATTTCAGGCCCGCCAGAGGTAACAATAACACCTTTGCGTAGCACATGAACGGCATCAAGCTGAAGATGCTTAAGAATGCGTGGATAATGGGTAATAATAAGAAACGACATTTTTGGATAGGTGGTGCGGAGTGTATTTATCGTATCGCACACCGTTTTAAGAGCATCGATATCAAGCCCTGAATCTATTTCATCAAGAATGGCAAGCTTGGGTTGAAGAACTGCAAGTTGCAACATTTCCGCTAATTTTTTCTCACCGCCAGAAAATCCAACGTTAATAAAACGCTCTACAAATGATTCACTCATCTTAAGCAGATTGAGTTTACTTTTTAAATGAGCGGCAAATTCTTTAAGACTAAGCTGATGCGGGGTTTTATCGTATATGCCATTATAGGCCTCACGCAAAAAATCCCCTAACCGAATACCTTCAATTTCGCTTGGATGTTGAAATGCAAGAAAAATACCAAGCTTGGCACGTTTATCAGGAGAAAGCGTGTTGATAGGTACATCCTGGAATATCATTGATCCTTGGGTGATGACATGCCGTGGATGGCCCATAATAACGTGTGTAAGCGAACTTTTGCCCGAACCATTTGGCCCCATAAGGACATGCGTCGAGCCTTCATTGATAATCAAATTAATACCATTGAGAATGTTTTTATGGTCAATGGTTGTATGAAGATTTTCGATTACGAGTAGCGATTTCACTGCATATTCCCCTGAAAAAACACAACACGTTTAGTATAGGAGTAAAAATGCTTAATGCAACACACGAACGTGTGTTGCATTAAGCCTAACTTACGCGATAATAACAGGGTTATTTTTCGCCGTGATGATGTTTATGATGCCCTTTATCGTCACCCATTTCGTGCCCGATAACACCACCAGCCGCACCACCAACAACGCCACCCGCAACAGCGCCACCAGGACCGCCAGCAAGACCACCAATCAATGCGCCAGAACCGGCACCAATGACCACGCCTCCGACAGTCTTTTCTTCTTTTGTGCATCCGGCACATAGAAGAAGAGTTCCCAGAGCGGTAATCCCTAAGAAGTACGCAATTATTTTCATGCTCCCCCCTTTATAATACGAACCTACAATTTCATGTATACGTTTTTATTCTAATAGAAATTTAATACAAAAGAGAAGGGTTTTAAAAAAATAAGGCCCGGTTTTTTATAGCCGAGCCTTATTTTGCGTTATATAACGAAAATTCTAACGAGCCGCAAGCGCCTGCCCCTGCCTACAATAAGGGCAGTAATGAAAACCTGTTGTTGGGCTAAAAACAGTTGCGCACTCACGACAATAGCGTTCATGTATAAGCTCACCGCCGCAAGTAGGACAGCTATTAGCTCCTGTCAGCGTAACTTTGCGGTTGCAACGAGCGCACCAACGCTGTTTGAGACGTTCATTTTCAGCTCTCATGCGGGCAATCTCTTGCTGATGTTCGGCGTTGCGACGCGCTTGGATGCGATCCTGATATTCCCGCTCTTCGCGGTTCTCTTCTTCGTCGCCATCACGACCGATAGCCCCGCCCAGAAGACCGCCCGCAAGGGCACCAATAACTGCACCGGTCCCTTGATCATTATGGCCAGTAACAGAAGCACCAATTGCTGCTCCAGTTCCAGCTCCTATGAGGCCACCCGCCGTTTCCTGATGCCCGCAGCTACTCAAAAAAATAGCGGCTCCAAACGATAGCGCTAAGGGCCAAAGATAGAGTGCAAAGACATTGTATGTTTTCATATACATTCCTTGGTAAAATAAGGGCAAAATCTATATTTTTTCAACAACCTGCTTGTCGATCCAGCCCGTTGTACTGTTTATGTGGATTTTGTAGAAATCCCCCGACTCACCGAGAATATCAGCTTCTTGCCCCTCCTTCAACTGCCCCAGAGCGGCAAAACCGCTTTTTTGTGGGCCGGATGTGAGGTTTGCAGGCGTCTTTATGATGATAAGTTGCTGGCGGGAAGCCGCAACCATTTTGGTAGCTACAAGACAACCAAAGGCTATAAAAACGACGATGCTTCCGCACCATACATAACGTATGATTTTGGTTGTGTTGCGATATGCATACCCAACACAACAGATAAGCCACAAGAACAAGAATATGAGTTGGGCATACAAGATTGGTAACGATTTCGCATATGATAGCGTTCGGTGATAAAGCGAACGCGTACTTGCACGAAGCATGGTAAGAAACGGTTGTTCCTCATCTGCCGTTGGAACTCCGCGTAATTTTTCTTGCACAAGCGTTATATTGTGTTGAAGGCTTTCGCGATCGTGAAATCCCCAATTCCATTCAGCCCGGCGCCAATGAACAAACGCCATGCCAAAATTTCCCATACGATAGGCGCAATTGCCAAGATTAAAATGAACAGCAGGCGTTTGGGGTGTTATTTTTTGGTAGAGCTCATAGGCATGCTTAATAGCACCGTTTCTGTAGAATTCATTTGCTTTAACAAAAAGAGTTCCTGGACCTGATGTCTGTTGCGCGTAACCAGGCGCAAAAAGCAGCAAAGCAACGAGTAGAAATTGTATCCGTGACAGCATTGATGTTCCTCAATGGTTCAATATGACAAGCCAATAGTGGGCTTTTTTGAAAAGTTCATCGCATTCAAGTGATGATGTAGTTTTTGTAGTAGCAAATCTGAATTGAGCACAGGTATTTAAATAATCCAACAACTCGCTTATTTTTTCTACCTGCCAGCCTTTGTGCGCAAGAAGGGCTTCGATATCCGATTCGGTTAATTGTTCAACTGGCCGTTTCACATACTGCGCGAGTACGCGCATAACAAAGTGATGCAAGGCCGAGACTTCTTTATGCGTGGTAAGACGGTCAAGCTCACGTTTAAAATGTGCAAATTTCTGATGGGCACCTCTACCCCCTTCCAAACGGCGAAATGCTGTCCGCAGCAACTGGAGTTTTACGCGGCAGACAAACACAAGCGGTGTAACCATAAGTACGAAGAACAGCCACCACGGCAGCGCCTCCTGTGACGAGTCCATGAAATTTTCTTGAATGAAGCTAATGTCCTGAGAAAAAGGTTCTATGGTTCGTCCTGTTTGATCATTTTGCGTACGTGGCATTGAGGGAGCAGAAGTTGTTGGCTGGTCGCCCTGCTTGATGGTAAGTGATAGCGGGCTGGTCGATATTTTTTTAAACGTTTGTTGTTGCGTATCGTAGAAAGTAAATGTTTGCGCTGGGATAGTCCATGCCCCCGGCTTCATCGCTTGAATAACAAATTCAGTTTTTTTGGTGCCACCTTGATAGGCTGTTTCAAGATTTTCGTCGAGTGCTGTTTTGGATTCATAACATCTAAAGCCATCGGAAAGTTGTGGCTTTGGTAGGGAAATTTGTTCAAAATTTCCTAATCCCTTAAGTGAGAGGCTGAGCGTAACTGGTTCGCCAACAACCGCCTCATGCTTACTCAGTTCTGCATTAAATTGTGAAAATGAGCCAACGCCATCTACGGGTCCATCGCTTGAAGGAACTTGCTTGACGACAATAGTGAGCCCATTTGATTGTATTTGTTTTTGAACAGGCTGAGCGCCAAAGAATGACCTTGAAAACACTTCATCAAGAAAACCGCGTTGGTGGTGGGGCGCTTGTTGTGGGCGCTGAGTAATGTACACAAGATTAAGTGGTTTTATGGTATTTGTTCCAATGTGCTGCGGGAAGAGAACAAACGTGTACTGCTGAAGTTTGTAAGATTTCCCTACAAGCATGATGTCTTTAACTACCGGAGTTTTGATTTGTTTGACCAAAAACTTTTCGAAGTGTGGTTGATCAATTGCCATGTCAAGAATAGGTCCATGTGTATAGATCATGAGATTAACGGTTATCGGCTCGCCAATTACTGCGACCTGTTTGTCGGCAGCTAACTTGCAAATAACAGAGGCAGTTTGTGCGTCTTCGTGTCCGTGGTCAGATGATGCTTGCTGCGATGGCACCACCTTGGCATCAACCATGATGCTTACGCTATTGGACGTAATTTTTTTATCACCCTGTGTAATAACTGCAGGACCGATGGTATAACGGCCTGGGTTATCGGTCTTGACAGTAAGAAAGCGTTGTATATTACCCGTCACGCTACCGTTAACCACTTGAATTCTACTGGTCGATCGTTGCCCTTGAAGCTGGAACTTTTCAAGACCTTCGATTACCGGATCGTTGGTCGTACGATCTTTGCCTTCGGTACTGACAACAAGGGTGAATTGCTGTCCTGGCGCAACTGCTGGTTGTTGTGAGCCGGGCAGCATTCCAACATTCTCAAGTTCAAGTTTTACTGTTGTTTCTTGTGCAGTGCATGAAAAAAAAAGCGTCAGAGGTATCAGCGCGTTACGAATAATTTTGCTTACCATGGTTTTTGCCCCCGCTCTGGTTGATGTGGCTGTGCGGCGGTCTGTCGTTGCATTAATGCTTTTTGCTGTGCCGATTCTTCTGATTGTAAATTTTCAAGCATCGCCCGCATGCGACGATCTTCAGGACTTTCTTTCTGCTGTGCCGCTTGAGCTGTTTCTTGTTTGGCTGCTTGTTTTTCTTCGTTGCCCTGAGATGACGACATGTCTTGTTGCTGAGCCTGTTGTGTATTGTTTTCTTTTCTTTCTTCATTTTTTTTGTCAGCAGGATTGTTTTGTTGCCCTTGTTGCTTATTGTTTTGATCCTGTTTTTTTTGATCTTCACGTGATGAATCTTGTTGTTTACCCTGTTGGTCTTTTTGATTTTTTTCTTGCTGCTTTTTCTGTTGCTCTTGTTGCTTCTTTTCGAGCTTCTTTTTTATGCCCTCGGTATATTTTTTGTTGGCTTGGGCATTGGCATGGTTTGGTTTTTGGGCAAGAAAACTCTGGTAATCATCAATAGCCTCAGTAATGTTTGCAAGCGCATTATCAAGTATCTGGGGCTCGAGGACTTCCTGTTTTTCCCACTGTTGAGGCAAAATACTTAAGGCGTTTTTGAGTCCGGCATTGGCCTTGTTGAAAAATGTTTGTGTTGCCAGCTTGCTACGCTTGCGAGTATGAGCAAGTGTGCGCGCAAAATGTGTTTTTGCTTCATCGAATCTGCCAGCACGATAAAGAGCCACGCCTAAATTGTAGTTAATTTCTGGATCTAGTGGCGCATCAATTTGTTGCCGTTGCAACTGCTCAATTTTTTGCTCTGGTGTTAACTCTGGGGAACCAAAAAAGCTGAAGGCTCCAAGGGGAGTGCTCATGAGAAGAGCTAGGCACAATAAAACTACAGCTGTTTGGTATCTTGTAGCCATTACACCATCCATTCTAGAAGTAAGCAGATCCACGCAACACCCAATAACCAGGGATATTGATCTTCAAACAACGATATTTTTTTATCTTCAAATTTCTCTTTTTCATAGTGTGCCACCTGTGATGCAATGGTATCGATATCGGTGTCATCGTAGGTCATGGGAATATAGCTACCGTGCACATTTGAGCATAAAGTTGAAAGTGTTTTTTCGCCAAGACGAGAAAGCACGATTTCACCTTTTTCATTGGTTTCGTGACCTGTTTGTATCCCCTCTTCATTCAAAATTGGTATAGGCGCTCCCTCAGTAGTACCAATGCCAATGGCAAAAATATGCAAATTTTCTTTAAGCGCCTGATGGGTCGCCGCATCAAGATTGTACGAAAAGTCTTCGCCATCAGTTACAAGAACTGCAAGCTTATTCTTTCTTCCTTGCGCGGATGAGAAAACTTCAAGCGCTTTGGCCAATGCCGTGTCGAGCGCTGTTGTTCCTGATGAAACAATTTCGGTATCAACATGATCGAGAAACATTAAAAAAGCCGCGTGATCGGCGGTAAGAGGACACTGTACAAAAGCAGAACCTGAAAATACGACAAGGCCAACACGATCGCAGGTTAATTTATCAAGCAAAGCCTTAATTTTGAGTTTGGCAAAATCAAGACGATTTGGCTTAATGTCAGCCGCTCTCATACTGCGGGAGATATCCAGAAGAATAAGAACATCGCGCCCTTCTTGCGCTATGACCTGTTCTTTTTTACCCCACTGAGGCTGCAGAATGGCGAGAAATATAAAAATAGCGCTTGCGCTCAATAAAAATGCTTTAAGCATCTGACGACGGGGGGAAAAATGAGCAAAGAGCGTTGTACCATGTGCTGGGTGAACAAGTTGAGCAGCCGCATGCGTTATACGACGATAGTTTCTGATGATAAAAAAAATGAGCACTAAAAAAATGGGCAAAAACACAACCCGGTCAAATCCGGCCCAGTGAATTCCCAATGTGATCATGACAGGATCCCTCTCCACACAAAAAGCCGCAAGAATAATTCAAGCCCATACAGGAGAAGAATGATCCATATAAAATTTAAAAAAGCTTCGTAGTAATGGTGAAAGACCGATGTTTGAAGTTTTGTTTTCTCCAGTTGGTCGATTTTATCGTAGATCATGCGCATATCGCGTTGATTTTGTGCCCTAAAAAACATGCCACCTGTTTGATCTGCTATTTGTTGGAGCAGAGCAACATTAAGACCTGCTTCTCGTACGGGGAGCAAAGACCCGAATGCATCACGACCGTAACCACCCTGCTCATTACCGATACCAATGGTGTATACCTTGATGCCATATTTTTTTGCCATATCAAGAGCAAGCGGCGGCTCTATTTTTTCTGGTGGTGTTGGTTGGCCATCGGTAAGCAGAATAATAACCTTGCTTTTTGCTCGGGAGGTTCGTAGGCGATTTACAGCCGTTGCAAGACCGGTACCAAGCCATGTGCCACGTGGATCGATGATGCCAAGTTCAAGGCCCCCTACTATTTCTTTAAGAATATTTTTGTCGAGTGTAAGAGGACATCGCGAAATGGCTTCACGCCCAAAAATGACAATACCAACTGGATCATTGGTTCTTTTCTCGATAAAACGAATTGCTTCCTCTTTGGCGATATCAATACGAGTGCGCTGCTCACGAAGATCGTCCATAAACTGCATACTTGCAGAGACATCGATGGCAAGTACAATGTCAACGCTATCAACATTAATGTGCGATCGCTCGTCAAGCCATTGCGGCCGTAGCACGAGGAATAAGAGCCCTGCTAGGGTAAGGAAACGAACCAATGACAATATTTTGCCATAGGGGATTTTCTGCGTAAGACCACTATGAGCAAGGTGCTGGGTAAGTGGATATTTATAGCGTGGCTGCCGATATAATTTCCATCGATAAAGTACGGCAGCTGCCAAAATAGGGCCGAAAACAAAAACGAGATTGAAATATGCGCAATGAAGTATCATGGTTATCAACTAAGTTGGTTTAGTATGTTTTCAAAATGACAGCGAACCATTGTCGCAAACTCATCTGGTGACATTGTTGCGGGGCAATAAAGTGGTTTACCAATAATTATTTTAACGTTGGCGGAGAGGGAATCAATAAGGAAACTATTTTTGGGATATACCTTGTGAATTCCTTCTATGACAACCGGAATAATTGGCCGATTAAGTTTTTTTGCCAAAAGCACAAAGCCAGGGGAAAAAGAGCCTAACTTTCCATCGACCGAACGGGTTCCTTCGGGGAAAAATAATGCATGGCGAGAAGAATTTTTAAGAAGATTATGTGTTTTAAGGAGCGCGGAGCAGGCGTCTTTATAGGTCTTTGTGTCAACCAGAACATGCATACGTTTAAGCAAAAAACCCAAAACTGGAACCTTACTGTAGGTTGCCTTACTCAGCCAAACATGAGGATACGTACCAACGACAACTTCGGTCATAGGGATATCAAGCGCTGAGCTGTGATTCATGATAATAATTGCCGGTTGGTGGGGATAGCGCGGCAAATTCTCACGACCTGAGATTGCATACTTCACACCAGTCGCCCTCATGATGAGATGGCTGATAAGCGTGCTTACCACAAAGTACAGCCGATTATCGTAACGGAATGGAGAGGGTAAAAGTGCGAGAAGAGCACAAACCAACATTAATGGAGGAACGCACAGCGCCCAGATGCTGTAGGTAATACATGTTGTGGTGATAAGCATTACTTTTTTCATTTTGCGAAGAAGAAATCCTGATGCTCGTGCTTCATCTTTACATAATAGACCGTCAACGCGGCGGCAAAAAGGATCACCATGCTTACAACGACACAGGTCATAAAACCTACGGCCATAACAGAAGAAAGAATCAACGCGCTATTGCTCGCTTTTCCAAGAAGCAGGGTCAGTAACCAATTGGTAAGCCAGCTCGTACCAAGTGAAACGGTAACACCGAATAAAAAGCACAACATGCTCACAAAAAAGATTGCTATAAATCCCGGAAGAAAATACACCAGCGCTTTGGTTCCGCGCATAAATGAAGCAGCAAAGGCATCCAGTGAAAGATCGGTATCAAGAAAAAAGAGCGTGATGGTAGTTATTAAAGGAATAGTAACGACACCGGCAAAATTACTTCCTGGCACAAGCAGCATAAGAAGTAAAATGCTCCACCAACCGCGAAAGTAAATCTTAAAATAATCGCGCGTTTTTGGTTCTAATGATGGACGCGTAGCAAGAATAATCAGATACCACAACATGATGGCTGATATGATACCTACTATAATTAAGAAACTGCCCACGATGGTTGTCATAATGACATGTTGCATAAATCGCGCTAAAAAATAGGCAAAAAACAGGGCTATGCCCGCGAGTAATGGTAGAAGCCACCAAAAATTCAACATTAACGTTTTGAGAGCACGAATACCGGTTGCTAACGACCCCAAAAGATAAAGTTTTAGATTACCATTCCTAAAAGGCGTAAGCGATTCACGCCACAATTCTCTGAGTGAAACTTCGGCCATACAAATCCTTTCGTGGATGAAAAAACAAAAGCAGATTACTTTAGCATCACGGTAGAAAATGAAAAAGAGCGACGTGATTTGATTTCTAATGGGCAATAGTTGTTTATTAACTAGCCGTATATTGACAAATAAAAAATATTAAACCTAGACTGAGAGTAGCCTTATCAATAAATGCTTTGACAAAAGCTGGGCAACTGGTAAAAGAAAAAACTTACGTTGCAACGTCATAACCCTGGGGGGCAATAGGGATGCGAAGAAAAAAAGCTATGAGAGAAGACGGACCCAAACTACTCATTGTTGAATCCCCAGCCAAGATTAAAACTATTTCAAAGTTTCTCGGCAAAGATTTCAGAATTATGTCCACGTTTGGACATATTAAAGATTTGCCGCCACGAAGGCTTGGCGTTACTCGTGACGATAAAGGTCATATTGAAATCAAATATGACGTTATTAAAGACAAAGCGTCAGTCATTGCCGATATTTGTAAACAAGCGAGCAACTCAAGTGAAATCTTCTTGGCATCAGACCCTGATCGCGAGGGGGAAATTATTTCCTGGCACATTGGCCAAGAAATAGAGAAGGTTTTTTCCGATCCAGATCGTATTCATCGTATTACCTTCAACGAAATCACCAAGCCTGCCATAGCACAAGCGATTGAACACAAATCTGATGTTGATATGCATCTGGTTAATGCCCAACAGGCACGACGAATTTTGGATCGTTGGGTTGGCTACGAAGTCTCGCCAATTTTGTGGCGTAAAATTGGCAAAGGACTCTCTGCTGGACGCGTGCAATCGGTTGCCGTGATGTTGGTATGTGACCGTGAGGCCGAAATTGTTGCCTTTAAACCAGACGAGTACTGGACTATTCATGGGCTTTTTAGCGCGGCTCCCGGAGCAGAGTTACTTGCTGAGTTGGTCAAAGTTGGTAATAAAAACATTAACCTCAAGAGCAAATCTGACGTTGATAAAATTCTTGCGGCACTGAAAAAAGAAACGTTTATTGTTACCAAAATTGCTGACAAAAAACGTGCCAAAAATCCATCGCCACCATTCATGACGAGCACGTTGCAACAGGACGCCTACAATAAGCTTGGTTTTTCTGTTGATCGTACCATGTCCATCGCCCAGCAACTGTATGAAGGCGTCTCGTTAGGGGATAAAAATAATCCTGAAGCTTTAATTACCTACATGCGTACCGACTCTTTACGTATTGCTGATACAGCATTGACGGCAGTACGCTCATTTATTGGTACTGAGTACGGAAACAATTATGTTCCTAAGCAGGCAAATGTTTATGACAAAAAAGGGGCACAAGATGCCCACGAAGCTATTCGGCCTATTGATGTAACACGACAGCCTGGTGCTATAGCGCGCTATCTCGCACCTGACCACGCCAAACTTTATGATCTTATATGGAAACGTTTTGTTGCCTGTCAGATGGAATCGGCTGAGTACTTTCAGCGTCAGGTTTCTATTGAGGGCGGAAATTATCTTTTTAGGGCTACTGGTTCAACCCTTATGTTTGACGGTTTTTTAAAAGTCTACCTTGTTGAAGAGGACGAAGAAGACGCACAATCCGTCAAAATTCCAAAAGAAGTTAAAGAAAAAGCTCAACTTGATCTCAAGAAGCTGGACCCCAAGCAGCACTTCACCCAACCGCCACCACGCTATACCGAAGCGACGTTGGTCAAGGAGCTTGAGAAACGAGGGATCGGGCGTCCTAGTACCTATGCAACAATTTTGTCGACTGTGCAGAAACGTGGTTACGTTGCCAGGGAAGCCAAAAAATTTATGCCGACCGATCTTGGCAAACGGGTCAATGAGATGTTGGTTAAAAATTTACCTGACATTTTTAATGTGACGTTTACCGCAAAGATGGAAGAAGATCTTGATAAAATTGCGCAGGGTGATATCAAACGAGACGATGTTCTCGATGAATTCTATGAAAAATTCAGCAAGGATCTTGTTGAGTTTGGCGGTAAAGTTATTGATAAAAAGGCGGTTGAAACTGATCTCAAGTGCCCTAAATGCAAGAATATATTGGTAATTCGCTGGAGTAAAAACGGCGAATTTATAGGTTGCTCAAAATATCCTGAGTGTACGTTTACCTCAAATTTCAATCGTGGCACCGATGGCAAAATCACCTTGGAAGAAAGCGTTGCGACTTCGTTGAATCTCACCTGTCCACAATGCGGCAAGCAACTGGTACAGCGTCGGGGCAAGTTTGGTATGTTTATTGCGTGCCCCGGATATCCTGAATGCAAATATATTCATCAAGACAAACTTAAAATGCCCTGCCCTTCATGCGGCGGCGATGTTGTTAAACGCCGTTGGCGCGGGGGCTCTTTTTGGGGATGTTCCAATTATCCAAAGTGCAAGTTTGCAATCTTTGGCGAGGTTAAAGAAACGCCATGTCCAAAATGCAAACTGCCGTATGTGGTTGTCATCAAAAATAAAAGTGATGGAAGCGAGAAGCTCGCATGCTCCAATAAAGAATGCGGGTGGAGCGAGTAGCTTACATATACGAATAAAGAGTGTGGAAATAGCAAGGGCTGTAACGAATCGTTACAGCCCTTTATGCTTTTTAATTTTGTTGCTTATAAACTTGATCCGGACGCAAAAGTGGACTTGTGACAAATGTATTTGGATAGTAATCGTGATGTTGTAGATATAAACCTGGCTCAATGCTCATGAGGAGTTCTGAGAGACCTTGCGCGAGAACATTGTCTTGGATTTTTATGCTGTTTAACGTTTTTACACATTCTATAAAGTTACTACTTATTGGGTTTTGTTGGTATTGTCCTAGCTTTTTGAAAAAGGCACCGAGATCGTTTTGAAAGAACCCTGCAATTTGAGCAAGCATGTTCAGGTTTGCTGCCGTAAAATCCTTTTGATATGCGCCGATCGCCATTTTTAAATCTTCTTGCGCCGCACGCTGAAACTCTAGCTCAAAAGCTTGATCATTGAAGTCTTCTACGGAATTTGTCTGTTGCATCGCCTGACTAACATTAGCACTGCATGCAATTAGTGATCCTGCAAGGCCTGCGATCAAAAGATGTTTTTTTGAAATATCCACGAAGCTCCTTCACGGGTTTATAAAAGATATATCGAATTTCTATTCCGGATGAATTTTATAAAGTATAAGCCTCATGTTGTCAATTACGCATCACAACAATTTAAGGTGAGCTTGGGTTGATTTTTTACATTTTTCAGGCAAGCTTCAAACCCCAACAAATAGTAATTCTTTATGTTGAAAGATTCATCATGAAAAACATGTTTTTAACTGCGTTCCTGTGCACAATTTCATTCGCAGTTCACTCAAACATCTGTGCCATGACTACTGATACACATGAAATCGAAAAGGCTCAAACAAAAAAACCGGGAAAGAAAAAACGAAAGCGTGAAACACAGGATACCATAGCATCTTTCCTGAATGAGCCGCCGCAAGAAATCCTAATCTTAGGTGGGCGTTTCAAATTTATTCTCAGCGTACCGTCACAACAACCAGATACTCAACCAGATAGTCAATCATGCGATTACAATCTTTTTGAACAGAAAATCAACGAACAAGGCAGACTGGAGTATAAATCCAAAAAAGTTAAAATCTCCTTAACATACCAAAAGCAACCGTTTAGTTTTTTAATAATTCGTGGAGAAAAAGATGGAGATATAGATTTTTATAATCATAAATGGAGCATACGTATAACGCACAAAGACATAAAAATTTTTGGGCCCTTTCTTGATAACATTTTAAAACAAGAATTTTTGATTCTTTATTTTCTTCTCAATTACAAAGAATGTCTGCTTCTCCGAGATCATCCCACGAAAATAAATGCTTGTTATTACTACAACGGCTGGATGTACGATGTTTTAGCTATCGATAAAAAATCGATGCAGATCAAGCTGACTTCTGATCTTATATTTTTCAAATGTTGCCACTTTTTTCATGAAGACGTCTATCGTACAATTGCCATTGATGCTCACGCAATCAATCCTCAATTGTACGCTGTTTGTCCAGCCTGTCTTGCGGCTGTTACACACGAAGATGAATGTCTTTTCTGTTTAAAAATGCCGAAGACGATAAAGATTATTCCAGCAGAGCAATACTAGCGAAGGAATGATTTATGAAAAAACTTATGCAACCACTCCTGCTCTCGCTCGCGCTGTGCGGTGGGATTGTTATACAGAATGACGTGCTGCATGCCATGCGCGCCCCTATTGACGGCCTTGAGGCTTCCGCAAGTTTTGGCCGAGACGATGATGGCAATACGCCTTTGATAGCAGAATGCGGTCTCATGCCAAGATATCTGGACCCAGCTCAAGAAGAGGCTATGGTAGGTATTGTTACGCAATTAATAAATGCTGGGGTAGATCTCAACGCGCAGAACAAGCATGGACGGACTGCTCTGATAACGGCTTTAGCTTTTCAAAATGAACAGATAGCACACCTTCTTCTCGATGCTCACGCGGATGTTAACATTCAGGATGCTCGTGGCAATACAGCCTTGAGCGAGGCAGCAACCTGGGGGTATACCAGCGTTGTGAAGCATCTTCTCGCTCAACAAAATATTAATATTAATGCCAAAAACAAAGATGGTTGGACTGCTTTAATGGAGGCTGCCATTTGGAATCGTCTCGAAATTGTGCGGCTCCTTATATTAGCAGGGGCTGAAAGAGATATAGAAAATTTCAAGCACCATAATGTCTATTACTTGGTTGAGGTTAGACGTGATCTCCTTCCATGGCAGAAAGAGTTGCTTCAGATCGCACTCAGTTTTCGTCCCTTCCCACAAAATCCAGAAAGAAAATGCGCAATCTGTTGTGAGGAAGATGGTGGTGAATTCACGCTTCTTGAACTTTGTGGACACTATTTTCATACGGGATGCCTTAATAATTGGCTTCGCGTTAAGAAGAGCTGCCCGCTCTGTCGTAGGGATGTACCTTTTCATGATCGAACATTCACTATTCCACCAGCACATACAGATGAAACAAAAGAAACAAAGTAATTTGTTTGAACAAGCACAACATTTATCACTTAAATGCCCAGTGTGCAGTGCTGCACAACACTTCCCATCTCCTCTGCTTGACCAAGAATTCTTCCTTCCTTCCGTACAAGGCGCCAAAAAGGTTGCCACACATGTTGAAAAAATGTTTTGGACATCTTTTCTTTATTAATATCAACAAAAGCATTATGTAACCACGTACGCGCAAAAAGAATTACGACTGGGAATGGTGTTTAGATTCCAAGGGAAATTGGTCGGGCGACTTGAGAATATCAATGTTAAGGTCGATATCAAGCTTAGACCAATGAAGATTGGTTCCGTGAAAACATTGTACATCGCAAATTTGTTCAATTGTCGCTTTCTTGAACCAGGGATATTTCGTGAATGGCAAGAAGAACTCTTGCTCCTTAACAAGTAACCAAATGCCCCATTTAGTTACTGCTTGAATCTCAATTGCCGAAATAGCTTTTCCAGCTTTTTTCGATTTCTTTAACATGTTCTTCAGTAATCCTCGTTAATTTTTTAAGATCTCGTTCTGTAAATCCACTGTAGTCTGCAAGTGCCACAATTGGTTCAATCCAAAATTTGGCAACCCCATCTGGTGAAACAACATGTACATGCATTCTCTTTTCTTCGCGTGAAAAAAAGAAAAATCTGAACTTTTTGTATCTAAAAATCGTTGGACTCATGGCACTTATTCCTTCACTCACCACCCTAACAAACCATTCCAAGCTGTCAAATATACCCAAGTGCCTGGCGCACCAAACAAGTGGCTTGAGATTAAGGATAAAAACCCCCTATTTACTCATACGTCCTGCAGGTTTTTGAGTTTTTTTGTTATTACTTTTAAAATATCCTGCCCCACGTTGGCCGATTGTCCTGTATAGAAAAACGCCCCGAAGGAATGATTTTATGAAGAAACTTACGCAACCACTATTTCTCTTGCTCGCGCTATGCGGTGGGATAACAGTCAGTATCAACGAGCTTTCTTGTATGGACCCTATTTATCGCCCTTTCATCATAATAGATGAATGGGACGCTCCTGTGTATGACATTGACAATGCTCCTATTGCGTTCCCTGTCGGCGCAAACAGATATAGCAGCGATACCCCTGCTCTAATAGAAGCTGCCCTGGACAATGATATTAGTGTCGTAGAGCAGCATATTAGTTCTCATCGCGATCTCAATATTTTTGATCCGCATATCGGCCAGACCGCCCTCATGATTGCTGCAAGACGTGGGCATTCTGACATAGTACGCCTTCTTCTTTCAACTGGTGAGGTCCCTTTGCTACAGACCGTAGATAAGCAAGGTACGACAGCTTTAATGCATGCTGCCAGATGTGGACAACTTGATACGTTACGCCTTCTTATTGACGCACATATCAAAGCCCATATTGATCTCAATGCTCGGAATAAGTATGGCGAGACAGCGTTGACGCTGGCGGCAGTCGATCATGAAATCAACAATATACGTTGCACCTGCATGATCGCGGCAGCAATAGACCCAAAAGCAGTTGAATGTTCTATTTGCAGCGTAGACGGTGGAAAATTCACACAACTTGGTTCTTGTGGCCATTACTTTCACACAAAATGTATCAAGACCTGGTTTGTAACCCAATTTGCCCAACAGTTTGAGCAAGAACAACCTTTTACTTGCCCAATGTGTCGTGCTGCACAACACTTCCCATCTCCTCTGCTCAGGACTTTGACCACCTATTCTAAATGATGTCTGAATCGTTGTTTTCGGGAATATTTTGAATCTTTTTTGCCAAGCGCCATGCTTTTAAAACTTCTTCAACTGACTTTTTCCCATTGGCAATT
>Ga0172379_10000698_pt1 | contig 79980 bp, 68 predicted proteins | sample GrowelOW334metaG_FD_119756 | JGI IMG/M metagenome (GOLD analysis project Ga0172379, IMG submission 119756) | Groundwater microbial communities from an aquifer near a municipal landfill in Southern Ontario, Canada - Groundwater well OW334 metaG | ecosystem: Environmental > Aquatic > Deep... | reverse complement strand
TCAGGTGCACGCGCTGGCGCGGCAGATGGGATTTCCACTGCGCTGCACCATGGAGAAAGTATAAGGTATGAAGGTAAGCCAAGAAGTCCAGGCCATTTTCAACGCGGCCTATAATGAAGCCAAACTCAGAAACCATGAGTATCTGACTCCGGAGCATATACTCTACGCGGGTCTCTCCTTTGAAAAGGTAAGGCTTGTCATAGAAAACTGCGAGGCTGATACCGATCAGCTCAAGCGCGGCATAGAAGCCTACTTCGAGCAAAAGGTGCCCGTCGTCCGCAATGCAGCCGATCCCGTGCAGACATCATCGTTCCAGGCTGTCATCGAGAGGGCGGTGATGCAGTCCCAGGCTTCGGGCAAAGAAGAAGTGGAAGTCTCGGACCTCATCGTCTCGCTCTATGACGAGGAAAGGACCTATGCTGGCTATTACATGAGGAAACTGGGCATAAAGCGTCTCCAGCTTCTCGAGGTATTATCCCATGGCATGGGTGATTCCGAGGACGACGACATGCTGGGCGGTTTGGATGATGGGGAAGGAAAGCCCGAAATCGACGGCAAGGACAAGAAATCCAGCAGGCCAGGGCCCCTTGAACGCTTTGCCACCGACATGACGGCCATGGCCTCGGCTGGCAAGCTCGAACCCGTCATAGGCAGGGAAGCGGAGATCGAACGTACGATCCAAGTTCTTTGCAGGCGCCTCAAGAACAATCCCATCCATGTTGGTGACGCTGGCGTCGGCAAGACCGCCATAACCGAGGGGCTCGCCCAGCGGATCGTGGCCGGGCAGGTCCCTCCCCTCCTCAAGAACTACACGATCTATAGCCTCGACATGGGAGCCCTCCTCGCGGGAACCAAATTCCGCGGCGATTTCGAGGAAAGGGTCAAGAAAGTTGTCGACGTCCTCCTCAAGAAAGAGAAGGCCATCCTTTTTATCGACGAGATCCATACGATCGTTGGAGCGGGAGCGGTGACCGGCGGCTCGATGGACGCCTCGAACCTCCTCAAGCCCGCCCTTACCTCGGGCAAGCTCCGCTGCATCGGCTCGACGACTTACGATGAGTACAATAAGATTTTCGAGAAAGACAGGGCTCTTTCGCGCCGCTTCCAGAAAATCGATATCACCGAACCCACGCAAGCCGAAACGGTGGAGATCCTGAAAGGTCTCCGATCAAAATATGAGGAATACCATAAAGTCAGCTATTCGGATGAGGCGCTCGAGGCCGCCGTGCGGCTTTCGGCCCAATTTATCACCGAACGGAGGCTGCCCGACAAGGCGATCGACGTGATCGACGAAGCCGGGGCGCGGGCCAGGATGAACGCCTTCAAGCTCGGCGAGGAAAACGAAAATTCAATCATCGCCATCAAGGTTCCCGAAATAGAGACGGTTGTCGCGAAGATCGCGCGCATCCCCGAGCGATCCGTATCCTCATCGGAAAAGGACAAGCTCGCGGGTCTGGAAATTGCCCTAAAGCGCGATGTATTCGGCCAAAACGCGGCCATTGACGCCGTGGTCAAAGCGGTAAAGCGCAGCCGCGCCGGCTTCAGGGCTCCCGACAAGCCCGTGGCCAACTTCCTCTTCGTCGGCCCCACCGGCGTCGGCAAAACCGAGCTAGCGCGCCAGCTGGCCAAACAGCTCGGCATCATCCTCCACCGCTTCGACATGAGCGAATATCAGGAAAAGCATACGGTATCGCGCCTCATCGGATCGCCTCCCGGCTATGTGGGATACGAGGAAGGCGGACTCCTCACCGACGCGATCCGGAAGAGTCCCCACGCCGTCGTCCTTCTCGACGAAATCGAGAAAGCCCACTCCGATATCTACAACATCCTCCTCCAGATCATGGATTACGCCACTCTTACCGACAACCAAGGCAGGAAAGCGGACTTCAGGAATGTCATACTCATCATGACGAGCAACGCTGGCGCCCGTGATGTCGGCAAGAACCTCATCGGGTTCGGCGATCGATCGGTGACGAACGCGGCGCTCGACGATGCGGTGGAGCGCGCATTCACGCCGGAATTCAGAAACAGGCTGGACGCTGTCGTGCATTTCGACAACCTGCCGATGGACATCATCGAGCGCATCGTCGTCAAGGCATTGGATGATTTCAGGGAGCAGCTTTCCGAGAAGAAGGTGAAACTCGTGACGAACGAAGCCGTCATCAAATACCTGGCAGAAAAGGGCTATTCCAGGGAATTCGGGGCGCGCAACATCGGCCGACTGGTGGAGGACAAGATAAAATCCTTCTTCGTCGACGAGGTGCTCTTCGGAAGACTCGAGCATGGCGGCACCGCCGCGGCCGATGTTGTCGGCGGGGAAATCGTATTCACGGTCGAGCCGCCGGTGGCTGTCGCGGTCGAAAACGTGGGCGCGGAGCAGCCGGCGGAGGCTCATTCCTGAGATCCTCGGCCGATCGCGGAAGCATTGCGCCGATGCGGGCAATGGAGAATCGATGATACGTTTCCTGCGTTCCGTGCCGATCCTCGATGAGGGCTGCGCTTACTCCTTTCCTTCGGTCGATGGATCATCTCCCGAGGGCATTGTGTGCGCCGGAGGCAATCTCTCTCCTGGGATCATTCTCTCCGCGTACCGTCAAGGAATATTCCCTTGGTATGGCGAAGGTGATCCCCTCCTCTGGTGGAGCCCCAATCCACGTTTCTCCATATTGCCCGAGACGCTACATATCTCAACCAGTTCCGCAAAACTCCTGAAACGCGGTCGTTTCGTGCTGACCCTCGATCAGGATTTCCGCCAGGTCATCGCCTCATGCGCATACATTCAAAGGCCCGGTCAGGACGGAACGTGGATACTCCCCGAGATGATCCAAGCATACGAGAAACTTCACGAATTGGGCTTTGCCCACTCGGTGGAAGCATGGAAGGATGGCAGATTGGTGGGAGGCCTATATGGCGTCAGCCTCGGTGGCGCCTTTTTCGGTGAATCGATGTTCAGCGTCGTAAGCGGGGCCTCCAGAGCGGGCTTTCTTAGCCTCGCCGCCATGCTTTTCGAACGCGGGTTCCTTCTGATTGATAGCCAGGTCCATACCGACTATGTGGCCGGCATGGGCGGTGTCGATATCCCCCGCAAATCCTATTTAGATCGACTGGCCAAAGCCTTGGAACTGCCTGACTCGCAAGGCTCCTGGAACAAGCTGTTCCCGCATTTTCCCGCTTCCGATCGATTGGCAAGTATCACAAGGTCGGACGAGCCATGGTCGATGCCTGTCAGACTGTAGAATAATTTGCGGTTTTCCCTTACATTGAAAGCAAGGATAGGACATTCAGGACAATGAAAATCATATTTGTGCAGCTTCCCGTCCAAGACCCGGACTGGGATGATACGGTAGCCAATGTGCCCCTGGCCGCTGGATACCTGTCGGCGTACGCCGAATCCCAGGGTCTGCTCCAGAGATCGGAATGGAATATCCTCGACGGGGATCTGGCGAATTTTGGCTCAGACTCCGCGATCATCGAGGCGCTCTCGGCATCGGAAGCCGACATCATCGCCTTCAGCCTTTACGCGTGGAACCTGGAGCGCAGCCTCTATATTGCGGGCAAAGCGAAGGAAAGGCTGCCCCGGACCCGATTCATCGCCGGCGGACCGGAAGTGGTTGAGGGAATGCCTGTATTGGAGCGCTCCCCTTTCAACGCCCTTGTTTCCGGCGAAGGCGAAATCCCCTTCGCGGAAATCCTGGGGGATATAAAGAAACACAAGCCGCTCTCCAAAATCTACAAGGCTGATGGATTGCTGGACCTCGCCACCTTGCCGAACCCCTATCTCGCCGGCACGCTGCCCATGGTAAAGGATAAGCCCGTTCACATCGAAACGATGCGCGGCTGCCCCTATCATTGCGCATACTGCTTCTATGGGAAGAACTATCCCACGCTCAGGCGCTATCCGGCCGAACAAGCTGTCTCTATCATAAAAAAGGCTTCTCAGGTTGGATCCTCCGAGCTCTACATCATGGATCCCTCGTTCCAGTTCGGCTCAGATCTGGAACAGCGCCTGGCCGACTACGCCGACGCGAACACCGCCGCCATCCCCCTTCACACCGAGATGAGATTGGACTCGGTCACCGAAAAGCTTGGCTCGCTCATGAAGTCGGCGGGCATAGCCTCAATAGAGGCGGGACTGCAGAGCATCAACCCCAAGGCCCTCGAGGCAGTCAATAGGAGCATGGACAAGGATGGCTTCGTGAGGGGAGCCGAAATCCTCCAGAAGCAGCATATCATCATAAAGACTGGCTTGATCCTCGGCCTCCCCTTCGACGGCTATGAACAGGTGATCGAAACCTTCGATTTCCTCGGCATGCATGGCCTTGGACAGGAAGCGGAGCTTTATCCGCTATCCTTCCTGCCCGGCACGGACGCCAGGGAGAGAGCCGACGAATGGCGCATGTCCCGCATGGAGTTGCCCCCCTATTGGGTGACGAGCAACGACTGGATTTCAGGCGATGACATGATCGACGCGATCGCCGCTTTCGAGGAAAGTTTCGACGTCGAATGGGCTTCTCCGCCAGCTCCGCATTTTCTCGCCGAAAAGCAAGGATTCAGGGCGTTCATCGATACCAGAAAGCTGGAGAATATCGACTGGATGCGGCTCAACCCGACAAAGCTCGCCAATTCCGTCACCCTTCTCGCCGACGCCGACGATCCGGAAAGTCTTTCCCGGCTCGTTCGAGCCGCAAGGGACCTGCGCAGGGACAATCCCTACGCTCTCTACCAGATAGTGCTTACCAGCGACACCAGAATACCCTCGGAACGCCTCGTGGAACGCATCCAGGACGCCTTCATTTTCCCTGACCACTACTATGAGCTATCGCATTTCTTCTCGCCCGACCCGCAGGAAGGGTACCAGACCCGCATGTTCTTCGCGACCAGGAATTTCACCCTCGCCTATCGCGCCATTGAGGAAGCTCAGGACCTCGAGACCATGGTCGTGATTTCGGGCAAGGCCGGCTACAACGCCGAGAGGCTCTCGGACCTGCTGCCCTATGTCGTGTTCGACAGGGAGAGGATTCCTTTCGACCGACTGTACGAACTGCTCACGCTCTACGCCGATTTTCCCCATATGCTCATCGAGGCGCCCGAGGATCTATTCAGTACATCGCCTTGAGATCGGCCTCGCTCTCGCATTTTCCCTTATCGAGATAGTCCCTGATGTTTTTCACGGTCGCTTCGATCCCGCGCAGCGATGCCTGATTTGTCGCGCCGCCGACATGGGGCGACAAGACGACATTCGGGAATTTGTTGATCGGGAATCTCGAAGGGGCTCCGATCTTTCCTTTCTGCGGATAGGTATACCACGTGTCGATCGCCGCGCCTTTCAGGACTCCATCCTTCAAGGCAAGATAGAGGCCTTCCTCATCCACGATCGAACCTCTACCTACATTGACGAGGAGCTTGCCCTTCATCGAAGCGAGAATTTCCCTTGAAAGCAGCCCATCGGTGAGGATAGTCGCGGGCAGGGCGATATAGATGATTTCTGCCCTGGCTATGGCTTCCCGGATATCGGGGATCACTTCGTCGAAACCTTCGGGAAGAGTCTGCCCGGATCTTCTGCGCCAGCCGTAGACGTTGCAGGAAAAAGCTTTCAGAAGCTTGGCGAGTTCGACGCCGATCGCCCCCGTGCCGAGAATAGCGCAGCTTCGTCCGCGCAGGCTGTCCCAGTTGTCCTCGGATCCAGCGCGCACCCAAAATCCATGCCATACATCGTTCCTAAGGTCGTTGTGGAACTCGATGATGCGGCCGTAAAAAGCAAGCGTGAGCGCCAGGGCATGCTCGGCCACATCGAATGCGTTCGCGTGCACGTTGAACACATGGACGCTACGCTCTGCGAGCGATTGAAGCGGCAAGTGGTTTATGCCCGTAAAAGCCTGGAATATGGCTTTTAGCCGAGGCGAGGCTAAAAATGTCTCATCCGGCAATTTCCCGGCTATCATTGCATCGAGATCCGCGGCTTCGGGGGATTCGGGTTTCAAACCATGGAGAAATGTGTGCTGGGGGTAATCCCGCCTGAGAGTTTCGATACGTTCGTCCCAGACCGAACGCAAGGGCATGAATGAACCTATGATCATGGCTATTTTCCTCCACCTTTGCTATCGCTGGTCAGGATAGAGGCTGATGAAGCCATTTTCAAGCCACCCGGCAAAAGGTAGCTTCGCAATTTGAATAGCCTGGTTCGAGCGGGAAAATGTGATATACATTAGCAAAGGGATTTTCACCTGATCGGATAATGCCGATACATTTATAGAGACAGTGCATGGCATGCATAACGTTCCAAGGAGAGGTGGACGAATGATACATATCGAAAAGCGCGGACGACTAACCATTCTCGTCGCAGTCGCGGCAATGATTCTGGCCGCATCATGCGCGAGCACGCCCCCACAGAAAGACGTCACTCTCACCGACCTCGTCGTTTCGGGTGATATAAACGCCATTAAGAAATTTTACGCCAATCAGGAGCAGCTCAACATGAAGGACGCTCAGGGGCTCTACCCCCTGCATTATGCCGTCATGCGAGGCGATGCCCAGATTGCTGAAATACTGATTGTTTTGGGAGCAAAAACTGATGTGCGCGATCCCGCTGGCAAGACCCCACTTCGCTATGCCATCGACCGCAAATTGATATCCACTGCCAAAATGCTCGTAGAAAGGGGATCCGATCCTTTCGTGTCTGACGCTTCCGGCTCTACGCCAGCCGAAGCTGCCCTTGCGGCGGGCGCCGACATGATAAGCGCTGTCTTCAACGCCAAAAATATTAACGGTTCGGGCCAGGATGGAAGGACAATCCTCCACATGGCTGCCGACAAGCTGCTGGTCACCGAAACGGGTCTTCTGATCGACCTTGGCGCCTCTGTCCAGACGAAGGACAAGGCCGACCGTACAGCCCTTGACCTTGCCCTGCTCTACCCGGAAGACAAGCGCGCGGCCATCATCGCCGAAAAGCTCATTCTCAAGGGAGCGAATCCCTCCTTCCCCGAATTCGCTTGGTTCGCGACCACCGTCCGCTCCGCCGACTACAACACGGTCCGCTTCAGCAATGGCAATACGCCTTTGCACGAGGCCATCTCCCGCTTCCAGCTTGGTTTCGCCGACTTCCTTCTCTCCAAGGGACTCACGCCGAACATAAAGAACATCGGCGGCGACGCGCCCCTCCACATCACCGTGAAGACCGGCTGGCTGGATGGCGCCGAATTGCTCCTCAAGAATGGGGCCGACCCTGACATCAGGGATTCCAAAAGCAATACTTCCCTCCTTCTTGCCTCTCCTCCCACGGTTCGGCTGAAGATGACACAGCTCCTACTGCGCTACAAGGCCGATCCCTCCCTCAAGGACCAGGAAGGCAACACGGCGCTCCACAAGGCGGTCAAGCTCGCTTACGAACCCCTTATCGTGGAAGAACTGCTCAAGGCGGGGACGCCAGTCAATTCCGCCAATCTCGCCGGCGACACTCCTCTCATGATCTGCGTGAAGGCCGGCAATTATCAGTACGCTGACGCCCTCATATCCGCGGGAGCCGACGTGTTCCTTCGCAACCTCGCCGGCGAGAGTCCGCTCTCGATCGCCGTTAACAGAGGAACCGAGGCAGTAGATAAAATAGTCTTGAAGACGAATGTCCTTCAGCGGGATAACTTCGGCAACAGTGTCATTGCCACGGCGGTCGGCATGAAGGGCTCCCCCGATGTCGTATCGCTCATCCTCTCGAAGGGCGGCGACCCCAACACGAGGAACAATTCGGGCGATAATGCCCTCCACGTGGCGGTCAGGCTCAATTTGGCCGCACAGGGATTGCTTCTTATCAACGCGAAAGCCGATATATTCGCCTCCAACGCATCGAAGGACACCCCCGTTTTCCTCGCCCTGGCGGCGACCGACGGTCCCTACGATTGGTTTTTCATTCCCTCGGTCATCACTGCCCGAGACTCCAACGGCGACACGGTGGGACATCTTGCCGCCCGCAAGGATTTGGCCGATGGCCTCGAATACCTTCGTTCTAGGGGGGCTGATCTCGAAGCGGTCAATTCGGCGCGGGAAACCCTCCTCCATGCGGCCGTGCGCACCGACGCCGCCGAAGCCACCCGCTATCTCATCGCGAATGGCGCTTCCCTTTCGGCCCGTGATATAAACGGGGATGCCCCGCTGAACGCGGCTGTGCTTTCAGGCGCGAAAACCTGCCTTCAGGTTCTCGTCCTCTCCGGTGTCGATCTCAACGCCAGGAATTTCACAGGCGAGGCAGCGCTGCATCAGGCCGTGAGAAAGCAAAACGCCGATTTCGCTACCTATCTTGTCGATCGGGGAGCGAAACTCGAAGTGCGAGACAACAGGGGCCTTACTCCCTTGGCCGTGGCCGCGAGAGAGGCTCAAACGAAGATCGCGCAGTATCTGATAAAAGCGGGCGCTCGTATCGATGCCAGGGATTATGCCGGATCAACGCCTCTCTATCAGGCGGTGGAAACCGGCCAGCTCGATCTCATCCGCGCCTTGGTTCAATCCAGTTCGGACATCTTGGCCAAGAACGCAGCGGGGGAATATCCACTCCTCGCCTCCCTCAAAAAAGGCCAGGCAGTTCTGCGGGAGATACTCGGGAATGCTTCCATGGACAAGGCCGATTCCGAGGGAAAGACACCATTGAGGCTGCTGGTGGAAACTAGGGCACCAGCCGACATGCTCAACCTGGCGCTGAGTTCCGGAGCCGATCCTTCCAGCAGGGATAGATTCGCGAACACTCCCCTCCACGCGGCGCTCACCCAAAAGGACAGCGCCACCGCATCGCTTTTGCTCGTTGCCCATGCCGATCCCTTCGCGCCCAACTATCAGGGGATAACGCCCACGGCGCTTGCGCTTGCCGACACCGGCCTTCTCAAGGATTTCGTCTTGGCGGCTGGCCTTGGCTCGGCCGATATCCTGGGCGAAGGTTTCCTGCATTACGCGGTCAGGGCAGGGAAAGCCGACGCGGTCAAACTCCTTCTTGACCTTGGCGCCGACAAAACCGCCAAGAATATTTCAGGCGAAACAGCGCTTGATGTAGCGAAGACAAAGGGTGACGCGACGATCCTCGCGCTATTCCAGTAATTTTTCAGGGCTCTGGTAAAAGTGGCGGCCGGGCGGTTAAATCCGCCCGGCCGCCACTTTTATAAGCACTCCCACCCAACAAAGCCGCCCTCGCCTTGCGCGCTCCTTATCCACCGCACTCCGACAGTTCCTTCCTTTGACGCAGCTTTTCCAGAGCCCGTTCCTGGATTTGGCGTACGCGTTCCCTAGTTATCCCCAAGACTTTCCCGGTCTCTTCCAGCGTGTGTGTCGATTCCCCGGAAAGTCCATAGCGAAGCTTGAGAATCGTCGTTTCCCTTTCACTCAAGCCTTGCAGCACACATTCAAGGATTTCCTTCATCGTCACAGAGAAGGCTTCCGAATAAGGGTCAAGTCCCGATTCATCCTTTATGATATCGGAGAGGGATGTGCTGTTCTCCTCGTCGATCGCTGAATCGAGGCTTGCGGTATTCTGCGAAAATTCCATCACTTTCAGGACTTTTTGTCTTGTCATGTCCACGCGCCGGGCTAATTCATCCACTTCGGGTGCCCGTCCCAATTCCTGGGTGAGCTGTTTTGAAGCGTAGTAGCATTTTCGTATGGTATTGAGCATGTGGACGGGAATCCGTATCACTCTTCCCTGGTCGGCCAGACTCTTTATGATGGCCTGCCGGATCCACCATGTCGCATAGGTCGAGAACCTATATCCGCGCGCATAGTCAAATCGTGCCACCGCTTCGAGCAAACCGATATTTCCCTCATCGATAAGATCCAGCAGCCCTAGACCTCGGTGCTGATAGCTTTTGGCAATTGAAACCACGAGCCGCAAATTGGCGCTTATCATTATATGTTTCGTTCGAGTGAGATTTTTTTCAAGCTGGATGATTTCCGCGTCTGGATTGGCATCTTCAGGTTTATTCTCGCGCTTTTTCAGCTCGGCGATAGCGCCCGCAAGTTCCTGAATTTCCTTGCCGATCTTCTGTTCGTCTTCGGCGCTTAAAAGCGGGTATTTCGCAATCTGCAAAAGGTAGAGGGAAAGCGGATCTTTTTCACCTGTATGGCGCTTTTTCTTATCCGGATGGATTCTTTGATCATGAAGGGTATCGCGTTTCATTTCCGCGGATGATGAAAGAGGCTTTCGCGTTTCGTCGATCGGTTCTTTCTTACCCATCGCCTTGCTTTTGTCGAACGTTGTCACTAGCCGCTATATGGAACATAGCATAACCTTTGCCGGGAGGGAAGAAGAAAAATGACACGATCATTAAAAATTGTTTATATTCCGAGCATGACTCCATGGGAAAGAATCAAGCGACAGGCACTATCGTTCAATCCCTAGGCGCGAGCGCTGGGTCGATGGGCTGACCATTCCTGAAAACAAAGAAATAAGCGACAGGTGAGCCATCTTTCGAGTCAATGCCAATTTTTCCGATTTCTTTGCCGGAGGGCACTTGCTCCCCCGTCTTCACGGAAAGGCTTTCGTTTCCGCCGTATACATAGACATACCCTGATTTTGCCTGGATGAAGACCACTTGACTGAACCCTCTCGATGGGCCGGCCGATACGACGGTGCCAGAGGCGATGGTCTTTGAAATCTCGCCGGGTTTTGCTCGGATCATGATTCCCTCGAGCTTTCCATCCAGATACATCGCTTTGCCTGGCACAGGCCACGCGAGCTTCATATCGACCACTTTGTCCTGAGTCTTCACGGGTTCCGGCATTGGCACCGAGGTGCTCGTCGAGGCTGATACTTTGCCGCTATTGACGTTTGCAGGGAGCGTTGTCGTTGAAGTTTTAGCAGCTGCTGCCGCTGCGGCGGGAATGGTTGAACTGACTGGAATCGAAACAGGAGCGAGCGTTGTCGAAACAGCAAGGGGGGCGCTCGCCGTTGATACGGGAGAAGGAGCGATGGTTGTCGACGGCACCGTAAGAGGAGGCACGGCACTCGAGACGTTTGTCTTGACGCCAGGTATTATGAGCACATCGTCGATTTTCAGCACATAATCCGATTTGAGTTTGTTTGCCGACAGAAGCTCATTCACGGCGATTCCGTACTGTCTGGAAATGCCGAAAAGCGTTTCTCCCTTCGTCACGACATGAACTTCCGGGATGATGAGGACAGTACCGATTCTCAACTTGGTCGGATCGGTGATTCCATTGGCCGCGGCCAACGCTTCATAGGAAACCTTGTATTTCCGGGAAATCGAATAGAGCGTTTCACCTTTTGCCAAGGTGTGTTTGAGGACATCCTCCGCGAAGGACGACATCGCGAGAGAGAAAAACAATACTATAGAAAATGTTCTAATTAGTGCTTTCATCATGCTTCCCCTTTTAGTATCGGCTGGAATTTTGGCGAAAATGAGGGGCGATTCAAAAAAACCTGACCTCAATGAAGGAAAATATGATCGGCATAGTCGAGGTTACGCTCTTTTCATTTTGCTTTCAAACAAGTAGAATTATCCATATTATTCTTCAGGAGCAACTTATAATGTCCGAGCGTTCACCACTTCATAACGTGCGCTTTGCGTATATGCCTAAAATGCCGGAAATTTTTTCGTCACCAATAGCGGCGATAAAGGCAATGCCGACTGAAATCATCGAGCCAAAATTCGACAAGGATAGCCTGAAAGAGATCTTTACTCACAGCTATGGAAAACCGGCCATCAAATTTACCAATGGCGACAATATTTTCGCATCGAAATCCCTCATCGTTGGTGTCCTTCTTTCAGGCGGCCCCGCGCCTGGCGGCCACAATGTCATTTCGGGGCTTTTCGACGGATTGAAGCGAGGGTCGCCAAAATCCAGGCTGATAGGCTTCAAGGGTGGCCCAGGCGGTCTTGTTGACGATAAATTCGTCGAGATAACAGGGGAACTTGTCGATTCCTACAGGAATACCGGCGGCTTTGATATGGTGGGTTCGGGACGAACGAAAATCGAAACGCCAGAGCAGTTCGAGAAGGCCCTCGCCAACGCGATGAACCATAGCCTTGACGCTCTCGTCGTCGTCGGCGGTGATGATTCGAATACGAACGCGGCGCTATTGGCGGAATACTTCGCCTCGCATAGCGCTCCTATCACCGTGGTCGGAGTCCCCAAGACCATCGACGGTGATCTCAAGAATGAATGGATAGAAGCTTCTTTCGGATTCGATACGGCGACAAAAACATATTCGGAACTAATCGGCAACATTTGCCGCGATGCGCCTTCAGGCAGGAAATATTGGCACTTCATCAAGCTGATGGGTCGCTCAGCTTCGCATATCGCCCTGGAATGCGCCCTTCAGACGCGCCCCAATGTGACGCTCATCTCCGAGGAAGTCGAAGCAAAAAAAATGAGCCTCACCCAGATCGTCGACCTCATCGTTTCCTCGGTTGTGGCGAGGGCGTCCAAGGGAGAAAACTTCGGTGTCGTCCTCATACCCGAAGGTCTCATAGAATTCGTTCCCGAGATGAAGGTTCTCATCGCCGGCATTAATGAACTACTCGCGAATGAAGCGGACGCGTTTAAAGTCTTGCCTTCGATCGAAGCGCAAAAAGCGTTCATAGCCGATCGACTCCCGACCGAATCGGCCCGCCTCTTTACATCGCTTCCGGGTGACATAAGCGCACAGCTCTGCTGGGACAGAGATCCTCATGGCAATGTCCAGGTCTCTAGAATCGAGACCGAGAAGCTTCTCATGTTCATGGTGAAGGTAAAGCTGGCAAAGATGGCCGAGGATGGCAGCTATAAGGGCAAGTTCGACTATCAGACCCATTTCATGGGCTACGAAGGCCGATGTGCCTTCCCCACCAACTTCGATGCCGATTATTGCTATTCGCTTGGGGTGACGGCCTATCTTTTGTCCCTCTATGGCTTTTCCGGTTATATCGCATCGATCAGAAATTTGGCCGCCCCCGCGGGAGAATGGATCCCGGGAGGCATACCTCTTGTATCGATGATGAATATCGAGCATCGTCATGGAGCCGACAAACCCGTTATCCGCAAGGCATTGGTCGAATTGGATGGCAAGCCTTTTAAATTTTTCGCGAAGCAAAGGGATAAATGGGCACTTTTATCCGACTATCGATTGCCTGGCCCCATCCAGTACTTCGGACCACCGGCGGTAACCGATATGCCAAGTCTCATCATCCAGATAGAACGGAGCTGAATACATGAAACGAATCTATATCTTGCTGGTCACGCTTTCTTTCGCGATTCTGTCGAACTTTGCGGTCGCCGCGCAGGATATCGTCACCGCCGATCAATTTTTCGCGAAAGTCTCCGACAGGTATTCGACGATCGACGACTATGAGGCCGCGATCGCCATATCCAATGGCAGCCAGCCCATGGCGGGAAAGTTGTACTTCAAGTCTCCCTCTCTCCTGCGTATCGATTTCAGCCAGCCGCCTGAACAGGTCATCGTCTTCGATGGAGAGAGGCTCGTGGTCTACATTCCTCAGTACAGGGCCGTGCTCCAGCAGGAAACAGGCACAGCCGGACTTGGCGCCGGCGCCGCTTCCCTCGCATCGAGAGAGGGACTTGTCATGATGAAGCGCAATTATACGATAGCTTGGGAGACTTCCCCCCAGCCGGTTCCTCTCGATCAAGGTTCGGCTGAGATGGTATACAAGCTGCTGCTTACGCGCAAGACAGTCTCCGAAGGATTCAAGACGGTGCGGATTTCGATTTCGGAATCCAGTCTCCTGATTCGACGCATCGAGGGCTGGACTGTCGCCAATGAGAGGATTGCTTTCGATTTCACCTCGGTAAAATTGAATCAAAATATTCCCGCGACGCGGTTTCTTTATGACGCTCCCGCGAGCGCCAACGTCTACAACAACTTTCTGTTTCAATAGCGAGAGGTCAAGTAGTCCGGATGGCTAAAATAGGATCCAAGATACAAGAGACGAGACTCAGGAAGGGAATGACCCTTGACCGTATCGCCGATGACACGAATATAAGCGTGCGGTTTCTTTCGAAGATCGAGAATGATGATTTCACTGGGTTTCCTGGCGAGCCATATATTGTCGGGTTCATAAGGAATTATGCCGAGTATCTTGGCCTCGACCCCGAGGCCATCGTGACATCGTACAGAAACAAGGGCGAGGAACCTCCATCGCCGGCAGGAGCCGACATCGTTCGGGCGCCGGCACCGGCGTCCGAACAGATCCAGTCGAAGGCTCCTGAACCTTCGGCAAAAGCTCGCTCCGGCGCTACCGCCGCGGCTTCTGCCGATTCTGAGCCTGCAGCCGCGTCGCAGGTGGCGGTTGAGACTTCTGGCGGCGAAGCGGAAAAAGCGCCGCCGAAGCCAAGAAAAAGCAGAAAACCCAAAGCCCCCAATCCGGCGAATTCTCTTGAAAATGCTGAAACACCGCCCTCCCCTGCCCCTCAAAAGCCAGTTGAGCGAAAAAAGGGCGCGGATGCCAAGGTGACACCGATATCTTCCACCGAATCCCATCCCTGGATAGGAATTCCGCCGACCTCGGCTCTGCGCTCGACGATCATCGCGGTTGTGGCCATGCTCATCGTCGGCGTTGCCATCTTCTGGATTGTCGCGGGAGGGAAAGCATCGTATCCCAAACAGAACCCCGATAAAAAAGAGCCGACTGAATACCGCGTGGAAGGCGGCCCCTTCGAGACAAGGCTTTATGTGGGTGATAGCCTCCTGATTCCCATCGGCAATGATGTGTACAAGGTCCGCTTGGCATCGATCAATGAGACGGTTAATATAGAGACTCCCTTTGGTCCGCTTCAGCTGGCTCTTGGAGAGACCGGTCCCCTCGATCCCAATAAAAACGGTTCTCCCGATGCCTCGCTCATCGTCGGCGACTTCGAAAAGAACAAGCCCGGATCAGGGGCCCTCGTGAAGGTTGAATTCTCTTCCGTCGAGACGACGGCAGGGACTCCCGGAGAGGTCACCATACCGGGCACCGCTGTTGGGGCTCCCCCGGCCGCACCCGCATCCTCAGTTGCCGATTCGGTCATTCTAAAGTCCACGCGAGGTCCCTACCCCTTCGTCGTCCAAGTCACCTTCAGAGGCAACTGCCTGTTCCGCTACGAAGTGGATAGGAAGGAATGGATCGAAAAATATTATTCAAAGGGTGAAAGTCTGACCGTCAATGTGACCAACGCTCTCACTGTTTGGACCTCGAATGCTCAGGCGGTGAAGCTGAGTTTCCAAGCTTCAGGCGGGAAGACCGCTGACCTGGAAATTGGCGCTCCAGGCGAGATAGCCGTAAAGCGTATCTCCTGGTCTCGCGCCGAAGGTTCGTGGGCTCTTATCTCATCCAATCTCGATTGAGGACAAATGTGAAATTTTTCATTGACCAGCATGGCTGCGCCAAGAATCAAGTGGATGGCGAGGAAATCGCCGCGCGCCTTGAAGATGCGGGGCATGAGTACGTCGTATCGGTCGAGGAAGCCGATCTCATCATTGTCAATACATGCGGCTTCATCGAATCAGCGAAACGGGAATCTATCGATGCCACGATACGTATGAAAACCCAGTGGCCTGGCAAGAAAGTCCTGCTCGCGGGCTGTCTCGCCCAGCGCTATCCTGAAGCCCTTCTTGAGGATATGGCGGAAGCCGACGGCATTTTCGGCAACGCCGATCTTTCGCTCGTAAACGTTGCCGTGGAGAAAACGTTGGAAGGGACGCGTTCAGCCCTTGCCCCCGACCAGCCTTCGGTCATCGACGAACATTTTTACGGCAGAACAAGGTTTTTCGATTTCCCCGGGGTCGCCCACATCAAAATCACCGAAGGCTGTGGAAACCGCTGCACCTATTGCGCGATCCCCCTCATACGGGGGAACTTGCGTTCACGGCGCATCGACGATGTCGCGCAGGAATGCGAAAGCCTCATCGGCGCAGGCATTTACGAGATAAATCTCATTGGCCAGGACTTGGGAGCATATGGCCGCGACATGGTTTCGTCCGACACGGCTGAGGGCGCTAACAGGCCCAATCTTCCTTCCCTCCTGAAGCGCCTGAGTTCCCTCAAAGGCGATTTCAGGATCAGGGTTCTCTATATCCATCCGGATCATTTTCCCGATGAGATCCTTGAGGTTATGACCAACGATCCCCGCATCCTTCCTTATTTCGATCTTCCCTTCCAGCATGCTTCGGAGCGGATTCTCAAGGCGATGAATAGGAAAGGGACGTCCAGGAAATACTTGGATCTCATCGCTAAAATCAGGGCTAGGCTTCCTGAATCCATGATCCGTTCCACCTTCCTCGTGGGTTTTCCCGGCGAAACCGATGAGGATTTTAAAATTTTAAGGGCTTTTCAGGATGAAGCGAAGCTGGACTGGCTCGGGGTCTTCGCCTATTCGCGAGAAGAGGGTACGCCCGCCTACTCCATGAAGGGACGGGTAAGCAAGAAGACGGCGAACCAGCGAAAGAGCCTCATCGAAGCGGCCCAGGAACTTATCACTTCCGAATGCCTGAAGCGCTTTATCGGAGTCGAGACAGAAGTCATCGCCGAAGAAGCGGTGGAAGGTTCTCCCCTCAGTTTAGGCAGGGCTTGGATGCAAGCCCCCGATGTGGACGGCTTGACCGTGATCAAGGGCAGCTTTCTTCCCGGCGAGAGGTGCAAGGTCCGCATCGTCGCCGTGAATGGCGTCGATTTCGAGGCGGAGCCGATTGGAGCGGGCGCCTGATGTCTCAGGAAAGGTGGATCCCGCCCTATCTTTCCACGCTCAACCCGGAGCAGCTCGAGGCCGTTCTCCATGAAGGGTCGCCGCTTCTGATTCTTGCCGGCGCGGGTACGGGCAAAACAAGGGTGATCACTTCAAAAATCGCCTATCTCGTCAAGGAAAGGGGATTCCAGCCCGAATCCATTCTCGCCGTTACCTTCACGAACAAGGCGGCGCGGGAAATGAGGGAGAGGGCGGCGATCCTCGAACCGTCATGCGAGCGGGCGGTCATCCGCACCTTTCATTCCTTTGGCGCCTGGTTCCTAAGGAGGAACGCCTCTGCGGTCGGATTGGACTCGAATTTCGTCATCTACGATGATGGCGATTCTTCGGAGCTCATCCATGCCACCCTGCCCCAGCTGAGCAAACAGGAGTGCAACCGATACGCATCCCTCATCGCGCGCGCCAAAGACTACTATCTCGAGCCAGACTCGCCCAATCTCGATGTATCCATACGGGACGAGGATTTCAGACGGATTTATGCCCTTTATGAACAAAGGCTTCGTGATACGGGCAATGTCGATTTTGGCGACCTCATCCGCCTGCCAACGAAGATTCTTACGGACGACGAGGCAATCGCGCGACGCACCAAGCAACGATTCCGGGTGATCCTCGTCGATGAATACCAGGACTCGAACGTAGCGCAGTTCCTCCTGCTCCAAAGGCTCGCGGGACCTGAGACGTACATTTGCGTCGTCGGCGATGATGATCAGTCGATCTACAAATTCCGTGGCGCCGAAATCAGAAACATCCTTTCATTCGCCAAGATTTTCCCGGGGACGAAGACGATCAAGCTTGAGCGCAACTATCGTTCCTATCAGACCATCCTGGACATTGCCGGCAATGTCGTGTCGCACAATACGGGGAGGCTGGGCAAGAGCTTGCGCGCGACGAAGCCGGGAGGAAGCAAACCCCAGCTTGCACTCCTCGACGACCAGGACCAGGAAGTCGAATTTTGCGCGAGGATCATAAAGGCCCACCAAAAAACGGGAGGCTCCCTTTCTGATATCGCTATCCTCTATAGAACCAACGCCCAATCCCTGGCCTTCGAAAAGGACTTCCCTCGCAAAGGCATCGCGTATCGCCTCGTTGGCGCCCTGCGATTCTACGAGAGGGAAGAAGTGAAGGATGTTCTCGCATATCTCGCCCTCCTCCTCAATCCCCGCGATGAAATCGCCTTCAGGCGAGTGGTCAACAAGCCGGTGAGAGGCCTGGGAGAAGGAAGCGTCGATACGATCCTCGATAGCGCGATGCGCCGGGGAAGGTCTCTCCTCGACGCGTGCAGGGAGAGCAGGGACCTCATGCGCGGCAAAGGCAAAGCCGGACTGGATCAGTTCCTTTCAATAATGGAAAAGGCTTCCGCGCTCATTGAGGTCGAAAAGCCCGCAGCGGATATCCAAGGCCAACCCGATGAAGGGCTACATGGTGAAGGGCCTTATTCCCTCTCCGACGGCGGCAAGGCCAGTCAAGATTCCGGCACTTCTTCGCTAGGCATTCTGCTCGAAGCCATCATCAAGGATAGTGGCCTGGCCGGCTACCACAAAGGCCAAGATGAGATAGCAGGCACACAGAAGCTCGCCAATATGGAAGAACTCGTCAACGCTTCTTCAATGTACCCTCTTATGAGGGAAGGACTCGCCGAATTCCTCGAGACTATCGAACTGGACAGGAGTTTTCAGGCAACCGATGGAAGCGAAGCCAAAGATGCGGTCACCCTCATAACCATGCACAATACGAAAGGCCTGGAATTTCCCGTTGTGATCGTGACTGGGCTCGAACAAGGGCTTTTTCCGCGTGACGACGAGGAAGGCGATGATCTCGAGGAACAGAGACGGCTGTTCTATGTAGCCTTGACGAGGGCCAAGGACTTGCTCTACCTCACTGCTTGCCGCTGGAGGCGTATCAGGGGTAGACTTTTCGAGACAACGCCCTCTCGCTTTCTTATCGAGATGGATCACACACTGTACGAGTTCTGGAAAAGCGGGGCGAGCGTTTCAAGGCCGATTCCCGCGCATTTTCCTCGCACCTTGCCCTCTTCCAGCCCGAATGCCCGGACGCCAGCGGCTCAAGGAGAAACTCCAAGGGCTGGCTCCTATGGCGGTCAAATGTCCCGGCGGTCCGAATCGGAGACTGCATCCGCGAGCTCCGAATGGAAGGCGGGACAGTCGGTCTACCATGACGAGTATGGCCAAGGAGCCATCATCAAGGTGAGCATGACGGAAAGTTCCGGGCCTCTTGTGATCGTGCAGTTCGAATCAGGGAAGATAGCCCAATTTTTCCCGAAATATACCAGAAAATTGGAGAGGATCAAACCATGATGCCCTTGATTTCCGCCGAAGCGGTTCAGCTCCTGTCGGCTGTTCCCGTCATTCAAAGAGCTCGTGGATGGAGACTCTACACTGCCGATGGCACGAGAATACTCGACCTGTATGCCGATGGAGGCAGAATGCTGCTCGGGCGACGAGGAGGCTCGACCGGCAAAGTCGCAAAGGAGATGATCGACAGAGGCCTGCTTTCGGCCCTTCCCTCATTTTGGCAAAAGCGCCTGGAAAATCAGATTCTTTCATGGCTGCCTGATTATGCGGGCATGCTCTTTTTCCCCACCGAAATCGAGGCGCTGATGGCGCTCGCCACGCTGGATGAGGATTTCTCGATGGCTCTGCGCAAGGGGATTTCTCTTCAAGAAAGCCTCGCGGACTTTTCGAAGCGAATCGCCATTGAGGCTCCATTTGGCGAATACAAGAAGAGACTCCATAAGGCGCCAGACGGTTTCGCGCTGGAAGGAAGGTATGCGTTGGCGCTCCTTCCCCTCGCGCCAGCCTGGAGCTTTGGCGTCGTTCTCGCGGAAAAGGGCGAAGATCTGATCGCGCTCGCTTCCAAAGTGAAGCCTTCGAACGCGAAAGGATCACTCGCTATCCCTGCTTGGTCAACTTCAGTCCCCGCGCTAAAACTTGCCGCTGGAGCTAGGTCCCTCGCCGATTTCGCGGCAAACGCGAAGAACATAAATGAAGCGGTCTGGGCGGCCATCGATCCATTCATCAGCGGACTCTTTGTTCGTTCGGGCCCATGGCTTTACCCTTGTTACGCAAAAGCCATGCATAGCGCCGTATTCGCCGCCTGCCTCGCTGCAGGCATCCTCATTTCGCCTGACTATGATTTCCCTTCGATTGTTCCCGGCGAATTCGACGCGGGTGAAGTCGCCCCGCTTCGTTCGATCATCGCTAGTTTAGGCACGGAAGGGAAATGAGCGAGCGCGGGGCCGAATCAACAACCTCGCAGTCAAACCCCAGGCATAAAGCCCGAGAACGAGTCAGGCGATCTTGCGCGAGAAAAGCCGCAGCGCAATGACGCCAGCGATTATAAAGAGACCTCCCACTATCCTGTTGCCGGTCAGCCTTTCACCAAGGAAAATCCCGGATAGAAGTACTGTCGCGACAGGTTCTATCGTGCTTATGAGCGATGTGTTCGCAGCCCCAGCCCTTTTCATCGCGGCGAAAAGAGTCGTGATCGGCAATGCGGTTGCGATGAGGGCTATTCCGGCTATAAGCAGCCACTCCTGAACGCCAGCCGGCGTTTTGATGGGGAGCCGCGCTGCCACAAGCCATGCCCAGTAGACCAATCCTGCCACCGTCATTATGACCGCGGTTGAAAACAAGGAATCAAAACCCGCAAACACCTTTTCACCGACAACCAGGTACCCGCCATAGGCGAGGGCGACCAGCACGGCAAGAATCAAGCCAATGAGTGGATAGTTTCCGGGAGTGAAGAACGTGATCATGCAGCCGATGACACTCATTGAAAGGGCAAGGATTTGCCCAACCGAGGCTTTTTTGCGCAGGAATATGGCCGAAAGCAAAAGGACGAAAGCAGGATACAGGTAAAGCAGCAAGCTCGTGATGCCCGGAGCCAGCAACTTTACCGTTAGGAAATAGAGTCCCGCTTGCGGGCTGAAACCAAAGAGCGCGAGCAAAAGCAAATTCCTAAAAGCCCTGGCTCTTTCCCCGGGTCGTTCGGCTTTTCCGGCGGTTTGAAAACCTTCTTGCCGTCTTGGCCCGCTCAAATGCGCGACTTTTCTCGCCGCCAGCGCGCCCCATAAGAAGATTGAAGCCACGGTAAAGCGCCACGCGAGGGTTTGCGGCACCGAGAAGCCTAATCCGTATAAACTCGAGGCGAATATTCCAAGCGTCGAAAAGCAAATGGCGGAGACAAGGGCGAAGCTTATCCCAACGGCGGAAAGGCTCGTTTCTCGGGCTTTTCCCTCGCCCGCTCCATCGCTTCCGTTCTCAATGCCGCCCTTGAGACTCATGACTCTGTATCGAAGACCGTTCGCCCTGGAGCGAAGGTGCCTATATCGATAGCATTCCTGAGCGTCTCTGCTTCATCCTGGGTTCGGATAATATCGCGGTACGTGTAACCGCCGGACGCCGGCTCCGCTTCTGACCACGCGGCAAGCCGCTTCGCGATTTTTTCCACCGCCCGCGAGTCGGAAGGCCTGGCTTCCTCAACGGGAGCGCTGACGCTTTCGGGTCTGAAAAGATCGCGTGATCCGAGGATGTTTTTGTACACCACACGCCTGAGATTCTCGAATTTGATCTTTTCATCTTGCACTTTTTGTCGTAGCGCGCGAAGCACCGGAATGGCAAAGAACAAGGCGGAGAACGCGAGGGGGACTATGCCGAGCCCCCAGAAAATACCGGGCGCGGGATTAGTCGCTCCCAGCATTTGGAATAGATAGCCTGTCGCGGAATAGAGGAACTGGAACCCTCCCCGGAGAGCGAGCCCTTTGGGAGTGCTTATATAGAATGCCGTTCCGACAGCAACCGCGTTATAGAGGAAATAGCCCCCGAAAACGATATTGAAAACATTGATCAGCCTGAATACATTGTCGGCCTTGGCGGTATTCGACGAGAATTTATTGAGCCGCTTGAGGGCCACGCTCGACCCCATGATGTCCGGCGTCGTGCCCACGCGGGCAAGAAGTTTCGGAAAGCTGAAGTACAGGATGCCCGATTCGGATACTTCGGGCGTGCCTTCGAATTCCAGGAGATATTTGTTTATGGCGAGCTCGGCATCGACCGGATCCAGCCCCGTTATCGCCATGAACTCAGGCATGGTGACGATACTCTTGTGGGTCTGGAGGAAGGCTACCACCGCTTTCTTCTCGATTTCCGTCCAATTCTTGTTGGGATCGCCATCACCGAAAACATGCGAGAAGACTGCTTTGTAAAGCGGGCGGCGCTCGCGCCGATCCGAGGCCTGTCGATAGCGGGTTTCAGGTCCCTTGAAAAGTTCAGAATAGAACCAGATGCGAATTAGGCTGTTAAATAGACTTGATGTGAGCCAAAGGCCTCCCAGGCCACCACCGCCCCTCCTGTTATCCCGGCTATCCCTGCCCCCGCCGCCTTGCTGCATGGCTACCGAAGCAACCATGGCAAAAAGAGCCAAGGCGAGGAAGAGCACGAAGTACCCGACGAGCATGACCACTATCCAAGCCTTGAAAACGGCTTTTGCCGCCGCGATGGCGGTTTTTTTCATTGCGCGAAGCGCTCGCTTCAGGGATGGGCCGAAGCCTTTGTAGCGGCTTCTCATGCCATCGGGGAATGAGTACAGGATTTCGCCCTTTTCCGTCACCCGGAGGCGAGCGCCAAATTCATCGGCCACCGCGGGAAGTTCCGCCTCTATCTGAGATAAAGGCAGCCCGGTCAGGCCGGCCAGATCGGCCACCGTGGACTCCCGCCCCGCGGATTTAAAGCCGCCAAGCAGCTTTCCTCGGACGATTTCCTTATTATAGTCATACACTTTCTTGTCTTCTTGCCTTGTCACCATTCTGTCCTTTTTACCGACAAAAATTGCTTGGGTTTTCCGTTATAAAAGCTTTGAACGTCTCAACGCAATAGCCCGACCGTACAGGGCTGTATATTCGCTCGCCGATTTTTCCCATGAGAAGACACGCGTCATCGCTTTGATCCGCATCATATCAATATGTTCCCGGCGATTATACCATGCCCAGACCGCCCAGCCGATCGTATTGAATAAAGCCCTCGGTGTCAGATCATCAAGCATGAAGCCAGTGCCTTCACCTGTTTCCTGCACATAGTTTTCCACGGTGTCGGCAAGTCCTCCCGTGCGGTGCACGATCGGCAAGGTGCCATAGCGCAGGGAATACATTTGGTTCAGGCCGCAAGGTTCATATCGGCTTGGCATGAGATAGAAATCCGAACCGGCTTCGACAAGGTGGGCGAGCCCTTCATCGTAGCCAATCTTTGCCTTAAAATTGGGAAAACGGCTTGAGAGAGCCCTCAATTCATCTTCGCACCACGCATCCCCCGAACCCACGACGGCGATCTGCACATCCATCGACGAGCATACGTTTTGTATAGCGCCATACCCTCTCCCGAACGTCTCACCTATTCCTTTCTGTTCCGTCAGTCTGGCGACCATGCCGAGGAGAGGAACTTTTTCGTCGAGGGGCAGACCAAACTTCTCCTGAAGCGCTCTCTTGCACTTTGCCTTGCCATCGATTTCTGCCGCTGAATACGGGGCGGGCAAATACTCATCAATTTCCGGATTCCAAACCTTGCCATCGACTCCATTCAAAATGCCAATAAGGTCGCGGCTTCTGTGCCGCAGCAAGCCATCCAAGCCAAAACCATAGGCTGGTGTCTGGATTTCCCGCGCATAGGTGGGGGATACCGTGGTAAGACAATCAGCCATTGTAATTCCCGCTTTGAGAAAGTTCACGGCGTCATGAAATTCGAATCCCGCCCCATGGAAGAGCATCCAATCGAGCCCAATGAAGGGAAAATGTTCCTTGGCGAAAACACCTTGATAGCCAAGGTTATGTATGGTCAGCACGCTGGCGGTGTCGCTGAACCCCTCGCTCCGCTCGATGGTCGAAAGGTATACGGGCACGAGAGAGGAAGGCCAATCATGGGCATGCATGATATCCGGAACCCATCCCAGCTTTCTGCAGAGCTGAAATGCCGCCTTGGATAAAAAAGCGAAACGTTCCGGATTGTCGGAATATTCATTCTGACTGGATTGGCCATAGACGCCGGGACGGGCGAAATATTTATCAAAATCAAGGAAGTAGACCGGAACATCAGAAACGGGAAGTGAAGAAACATAGACGCTGGTCCAGTGTTCGGTATCCCCAATACGAACACCCATAGGGCCTTCGAGCGCTTTCAGGCTGTCCTTTGAAATGAACTGATATCGCGGCATCAATACGCGCACATCGTGGCCAAGTCGGGATAAAGCCGCGGCGAGCGCGCTCACCGCATCGCCCAGCCCGCCCGATTTGGCGAAAGGGATTGCCTCGCTCGAGATCATTAGAATCTTCACCGCAGATCCTCCAAGAATATTGTAATGCCTCGGACCGCCAATTTTTAATATACGGAAAATCCGTTGGGTTAGCCCAGAACCTGCTCGATTATACAAATACTGATGACCGGCCGCAATGAGGACTACACTTCCGCCTTCTTTTGCCCCTCCTCACGCTTGCTCGATTCAACGATTTCAGGATTTCCTTCAAATTTTCTGAAGCGAAGACTCGCTGCGAACGCGCTCCCTGTTTGGAGGCCATCATGAAGAGAACAATTTTGCGAGTCATCTGTTTCATTTCCGCCGTATCGCTCGTCTGCGCTTGCGCCGGGTTCCAGGACAACAGGCTAGGTACCCTCGCCGCCAAACTGAAGCTTGATACAAGCTTGACACCTTCAAAATCGACGATGCGTAGCGGAGAATCCGGACATGAATCAGCCGATAGAGTCATACGGCCATCGGAGAGTTGGGCTCCCGTCCGCTTTGCCATATCGGGGATCGGCCCTGGCGGCGCCGAATTTTCGGAGGATGGAAGCGAAGCTGGCATCGAGACAAAGCTCGCGCCGGGCGAATGGGCTATCACGGTTCAGGCATTTTCGGCCGATGGCAAGGAAGTGGCCGCAGGCACCGCGCAATGCATGCTTCAACCTGGCCGCACGACCGCGATAACAATCACCCTCTACCCAATCGAGGGAACAGGCGACATATCGCTCACCATCGCCAAAAACTTCGAGCTGCCAGCCGGAGCCAGAATTACCGGAAGCCTGGCGCATAAGGGATTGCCTGGCCATCCCGCGCCTTCCTCGCCGACGATATTCCCCGTGGATATACCCGCCGAACAGACTTCTCTATCGTTCATGGGCGTCCCCGCCGGCCATTATGCGCTCGTCTTGACCTTGGTGGCTTCCGATGGCGTCACGTCAGGGGGCTGCGCGCAAACGATAATGGTGGTTGCTGGCTTCCAGACTGCCGGTTCGTGCACGATCGAAATGGGAATGCCAATGAATTACATTACTACAGAGCTGTATCCAAATTCACCGTTGCCTCCTCCCTTGATATCGGTCGAGCACGCTTTTTCTGACACGCGCAAGGCCGTTCCGATCGCTATTCCTTCCTATAAACCCTCGCCAGATGAAATGATGGATAGAAAGTGGTATGCCAATGGAGAGGAAGCGGGAAATGCGGCTCGCTTGATCGGCAATAGGGGACTTCTGCCTGAGGGGACCCTGGCCTTCCCTCAATCGCCCCTTCCCTATCAAGTATCACTGATCCGCGCGGACCTGGTTGAAATATCCAATACTTCATTCCGATCCGGATCTGCAGGCGTAATCCTTAAGGCAGGCTCCGCGAATGACTCCGGCAATTGGGGTTGGAGGGCCAGCTATGATTATTCCGCCGCTCTCTGCCCTTCGCTCTACGAAATAGTCGAGCCGTACGCTCCCGGCACCGGCAATTCGTACTCGGCAAGAGCTGTGGCGGCAGCCCCTTCGGGGCTCATCATTGTCTCGGGACTGGATGATGATGGAGCCCTTCATGCTTTCGCCGCCGGATATGGCGCCGAGATCGATCCGACTTCAGCGGGCGGCGCGGCGGCACTATCGATCGATGCCTCATGGATCAGGCTGTGGAGAGATCGGATACGAATCAATGGCTCCTTCAGGACTGCTGATCGGCTTGCTGTCTCCGAGGATAGCCATTTCGTCGCCGCGGCCTCTTCAGCCTCCAATTGGCTTCGCCTCAGCGTCCTCGACGAGGACGGCCGACCGCTCAGGTCATTCCCGCTTAGCAATATAAGCCCGAGCTTCGAGAATCTGAAGGGACTCGACTTCTCCCCCGATGGGCGGAGGCTCTATGTGGCAGCGGACTCAAGCGACTCGATCTTTGCTTTTGATGTCAGCGAAGACGCTATCGCGCTTAGCGATACCTTTCCGCTCACCAAAACCGAAGCGGCCGAGGATTTATCGTTGCAAGATCTTAAGGTAACGTCCTCAGGGGCAATTATCGTAACCGCCAAAGAAGCTTCCAGAATTTATGTGCTGTCGGACAACGCGGAGTTGGCCGAACGGGCGATAATCCAAGGAACCTCGGGAGGAACGGCTCCGTACAAGCCCACTTCGCTTTCAATCTCGAAGGATGGCGACGCATTCTACGCGCTCTGCAACGGCGAGACAATCGTCTGCTATTCGAGAACCGACGTTTCGTCATTGTACGCTCAGATTTCTTCATTCACGTTGCCGCCGGAAGCCGATGACACCGATTTTATAATCGCGGGAAAATCGCGGGATGGGATGAATGAAGCGCTCTTTACGGCTGGTGTGGGAAATGTCGAGTTTTTCGAAATCGATGGAAACAGGAACGTCGCGGCGAGTTACCCGATAGCGACCGAGGCTTGGGATTTGGCTGGCGCCGCCACCTGCGAGGGGCTTTGCTTTACGAGGGGTGCCTTCATTGTGGCGGGAGGGAGTTCTGGCATTGTATCCGTCTTTGGCGCTGAATGAGCATGAGGTCACTGGCGGAACGACGCTCAGTTATTGTATTCTTCTGTTTTCAGGAGAAGGCAAGTGTACATTCTTGAAAATTTTTCGCTCGTCGAGATGATCGAGAAAAGCGGGAAGCATTATGCCTCGCGTCCAGCGCTTTCAATGGTCGGAGGCGAGCGATTCACGTATGGGGAAATCGAAGAGGCTTCATTGAGGCTGGCCAGAAGGCTTTCCGCTCTCGGCATAGGTGAAGGCGACAAAGTCGCCCTTCTTGCGGAAAATTCGCCGCATTGGGGAATAGCGTATTTCGGAATCCTTCGAGCTGGCTGCATTGTTGTGCCTATCCTCACCGACTTCACCTCAGAGCAGATAAGAAATATTGTCGCTCATTCCGGCTCAAAAGCTATCTTATGCTCGAACAAACTCTTCCAAAAAATCCAGTCGGTTGAAATTGCCTCCATGCAGCTCGACATCCTGGATGGCTCGCCTCGAAACCAGCCCGCAAACAAGCAAGAGGCGAGCGCCACGCTTAAGGATAGCGGCGCCGTTTTCGAACCTTTCCACCCAAAAACCGACGATATAGCGATGATTGTCTATACATCGGGTACGACGGGATTGTCGAAAGGTGTCATGCTGAGTCACAGGAACATACTCGCCAACGCACTCGCTTGCCGCTCCATCATCGTTCTGCATAGAACGGACCGATTGCTCTCGATCCTTCCTCTCGCCCATACCTATGAATTTACCATCGGCTTCGTGATTCCCTTGCTCTCGGGTTCCCATATCCATTACTTGGATAGGCCACCTTCCGCCACGGTTCTTCTTCCCGCGCTCAAGGCTATCCGGCCGACCATTATGCTTTCCGTTCCGCTCGTCATAGAAAAAATCTACCGATCGAATATCAAACCCAGCCTCGAAGCAATAAAACTCTATTCCAGCCCCTTGGCAAAACCTCTCCTCATCCGCTTCGCAGGCATCAAGCTCATGAAAACATTTGGGGGCAAAATGCGGTTTTTCGGCGTTGGCGGCGCGCCGCTCTCCATCGATGTTGAAGAGTTCCTCAAAAAAGCTCGCTTCCCCTATGCCATCGGCTATGGCCTCACCGAATGCTCTCCTCTCCTTGCGGGTTGCCCTCCTTCCAGAACCTTTCTTCGTTCAACGGGTCCGGCTCTAACAGGCGTAAAGCTCAGGATCGCCAATCCGCGTCCGGATTCGGGCGAAGGGGAAATACAGGCAAAAGGCGATACCATTTTTAAAGGCTACTTCAACGATCCTGAACGTACGAAGGAAGCTTTTACGGACGATGGTTGGTTTAAGACGGGGGATCTCGGCTTTATTGACAACAAGGGCAGAGTATTCGTGCGCGGACGAATCAAGACGATGATACTTGGGGCATCAGGGGAAAATATCTACCCTGAGGAGATCGAGGCAGTGTTGAACCAATCTCCTTATGTCGCTGAATCTCTCGTCGTCGAGGGAGATGCTGGGCTTACCGCCTTCGTCTACCTTAAAAGTGAGGTTCTGGAAAATCTTGAGGCAAGAATTCAGGATGGCTTGGATGCGGCCGAGACTATTTCTTCGCGTATGGGCACCGCTCTTTCCCATGCTGAAAAATCAGTCGCCCAATCCATTGGCCAGGCTCTGGGCGACGCCGAGAAAACCGCGACGAAGCTTCTCGAGGCGATTCGGAAGGAAGCGAACGCGAAGTTGACTTCATTTTCGAAAATTCACACCATACAGTTGCATGATGGACCTTTCGAAAAAACCCCGACGCAGAAAATCAAGCGTTTCCTTTATTCAAAGGCGGGGGAGATCAAGCCGAAAAAATAAGCGCTTTATTCAGGACGCTTGCCCTTGATGCTTTTCCCGTTGATCAAAATGAAGAAGACGGCCACGATGGCGAGGGCCGATATTTTAAGGGAAAAGCTGCCCGCTCTGCTCAGATAGAGCGTGCTAAGGGCTACCATGGCGAGCAGGAGATTTATGCCATAAGCAATGAGAAGAACCTTTCGCGTTGATTTTACTTTTTGAAGAAGAATGTGATGAAAGTGATTTTTATCGGCGGTGAAAAAGGATACTTTGGCGCGCCTGCGTCTATAGATAGCCGCGAAGGTGTCGAAGATCGGCAACGCCAATATTGTTGAAGCCGATACAAGGCCGAGTTCCACTTTTTCGCCGCGCTGGCCCATAAGCGGCAAAAAAGCAAGGCAGAAGCCTAGGAAAAGGCTCCCTGAATCACCCATAAAAATCTTGGCCGGCGGGAAATTGAATATTAAAAATCCGGCAACCGCCCCCGAGAGGGCAAAACACAATTCCGCCGAAAGAAGGGAACCTTGCACCCAAAAAAAGATCCCAAAGGTGCAAGCGGCGATGAAGCTTATGCCGCCAGCGAGGCCGTCGAGGCCATCGATCAGATTCATCGCATTGGTTATGCCAATGATCCATAGAAACGTAAGGGGATAGGAAAAGAGGCCAAGATCTATGAAACCACGCCCCCAGGGAACATTGATAACCCTGAACCGGAATCCGAATGCTATGAGGAATATGGCCGCCAAGGTCTGCACGAGCAACTTTAGCCTTGCCTTGAGATCGACAAGATCATCGATCAGGCCAAGCAGGAATATCGCGGTACCCGACACGATGATTGGCCAGATAATGAATTGGTCGTTAAAATCTGCCAGGAGCGACTGTTGAAGCAAAACGATGACGATCGCGGTGAGCAGGAAGGCCGAAGCGATACCGACGCCACCCAATCGGGGAATATTGCCGTTGTGTATCTTTCTCTCATTGAGCGAATCATAGAGACCTTGCTTGTGCGCGAAATGCAATATGGCCGGTACCATCGACGAAGCGAAAGCGCAGGACAGCAAAATCGAGATGAGCGGCACGATCCCTCCTGAACTTTTCTAACTGATTTTAACTAATCATACACGGGATGTAAAGTAAAGCAAGGGTGGCCGGAGCCGTGAGGCTCCAGCCACCCTGAGGCGCAGTCATGGCATGCCTAGGCGCTATCGCGCTTAGCCTCTATAGCACAGCACGGGACAGCGCGCCGCGGCGACCTCGTCGAGTCGCCCGACAGGCGTTGTCGTTGGAGCGTTGTGGAGCAGCTCGGGATTCGTCTTCGCCTCTTTCGCTATCGCGATCATGGCGTCCGCGAAAGCATCGAGATTCCTCCGGCTTTCAGTCTCCGTTGGCTCAATCATCAGGGCTTCGGGCACTATCAAGGGGAAATAAATTGTCGGGGGATGAAAGCCGTAATCGATGAGACGTTTTGCGATATCCAGTGTATGGATGCCTGGCTCAATGTCTCCCATCGCCACGAACTCGTGCATGCAGCTTCGTGTATACTTAAGCTTATAGACTTTTTCCAAACGCGCACGCAGGTAGTTGGCGTTGAGAACCGAATTTTCGGCCACGCGGCGCAATCCCTCGGCTCCCAGCATTCTGATGTACGTATAGGCGCGAATCAGGACGCCAAAATTGCCATAGAAAGCTTTGACTCTTCCGATACTGCTTTCGGGCATGAAGCGCGCGTACTTGCCGCTCTTCCTTACGACGATCGGGCCTGGCAGGTAAGGCACGAGTTCGGTTACGGCCGCTATCATGCCGGCTCCCGGTCCTCCGCCTCCATGGGGCGTAGAGAAGGTCTTGTGCAGGTTGAAGTGCATTACGTCGATGCCGCTCTTGCCTGGCTTGAATACGCCGGTTAGCGCGTTCATGTTCGCTCCGTCCCCATAGACGAGCCCTCCGGCTTCATGAACCATTTTCGCTATCTTCGCAATGTTTTTCTCGAAGACTCCTATGGTGTTGGGATTGGTGATCATGATACCTGCAACCGTATTATCCAAAGCGGCAGCAAGCACTTTGAGGTCTATATTTCCATCCTTCCCGGACGGAATGGTCTGCGTTACGAAGCCCGCCATCGTACAGGAAGCGGGGTTGGTGCCATGCGCCGAATCGGGGATCAGCATTTTTATGCGCTGTGTCTGCCCCTTCGCCTTAAGATAATCCCTTATCATGAGAACGCCCGAAAATTCTCCATGCGCGCCCGCCGCTGGCTGGAGGGAAACGCCGGCAAAGCCGCCTATTTCAGCGAGACTTGATTGAAGCTTGTAGATCAGCTCCAGCGCTCCCTGGGAATTCGCGTCCCCCGCGAGGGGATGGGCATTGCGCCAGCCAGCTATTCCAGCTGCTGTCTCATTGGCTTTTGGGTTGTACTTCATGGTGCAGGAACCTAAAGGATAGAAATGAGTGTCGATCGAGTAATTTTTCTGGGAAAGCCTGGTAAAATGTCGAACTACCGTAAGTTCGTCCAATTCTGGAAGCGCCAAGGATTCCCGCACAAGCCCCGCTGGCAATGTGGCTTTCGGCACATCGGAATTGGGGAGGGAACAGCCGACGAGACCAGGATTCGAAAGTTCGAAAACGAGAGGTTCCTGAACGAGATTCATGCTGAAACCTCCTTGAGAGCAGCCACGAGCCGGTCAATGTCAGCCTTCGTATTCATTTCCGTTACGCAGACAAGAAGTTCGGTGCCGCGGGAAGTATCATAGCGAGATAGAGGAAGACCAGGCACGATGCGCCGCCTTGCCAAGGATGCAACGATATCTGCCGCGGGCTTGGGCACTGAAACGAGGAATTCCTTGAAGAATGTTTTTGTCAGCACTTTGAATCCGGGGATTTCAGCAATCCTTGTCGCCGCGTAATGGGCTTTGTCATTGCAGAGAGAAGCAACGGTCCGAAGTCCGCCAGCGCCCATGGCCGCCATGTAGATGCATGACTGAAGCATTACGAGACCCTGATTCGAGCAGATATTGGAGACGGCTTTCTCCCGCCTTATATGCTGTTCGCGGGCAGTCAGCGTGAGGACGAACCCTCGTCTTCCCTCGTGATCCTTGGCTTCGCCGACGATTCTTCCCGGCATCTTGCGCATGTACTTTTCCGTCGTTCCCATCATGCCAAGATAGGGACCGCCGAAATTCATCGAATTGCCAAGGGCTTGCCCCTCGGCGACGACGATATCGGCGCCCTGGGCGCCGGGGCTTTTGAGAAGAGCGCACATGATCGGGTCCGCCTGCACGATGAAAAGGGCTCCCGCTTCATGGGCCTTCTTCGCTCCGGATTCCAGCGCGAATATTTCCCCGGTGAAGGTCGGATACCCAGCTACCAAACAGGCAGTCAGCGCGTCCACAGGCGCGGACTCCGGAGCGCCGCTGTATTCGACGATATCCACATCGAAGGATGAGAAATATGTCTTCACCACTTCCTTGTATTCGGGATGGAGGTCTGCAAGAAGAAGTATGCGGCGTCGCCCTTCATCGATTTTCCATGCCATGAGAATGGCTTCGGCCAAGGCCGTGGCTACGTCGTAGTGCGAGGCGTTCACGACAGCCATGCCCAACAACTCCGCCGCCATGCTCTGATATTCAAAGATCGCTTGCAGCGTTCCTTGGGATACTTCCGGTTGGTAAGGCGTATAGGCAGTGAGGAACTCCCCTCTGGAGGCGAGAGCTGGCACAAGCGATGGTATGAAATGATTGTAGGCGCCAGCTCCAAGGAACCACGCCGCTTGTCCGGAACCAAGATTCTTTGCCGACATCGATTCGATTTCCTTGAGCACCTCGAGTTCCGAAATGCCTTCGGGAAGCTTCAAACGCGGAAATCGCCGGCTTGCCGGAATATCGGAGAAGAGAGACTCGATGTCCTTTTTCCCGATGACGCCCAGCATGGCCTCGCGGTCCGCTTCGGTATTTGGAATGAAGGGCACGGACTCATGCCTCCCCTATGGCTTTCGCATAGGCTTCGGCGCTCATCAGAGTATCCATCTCGCCGCTATCGCTTGGCCGGATTTTGATCATCCAGCCGCCTGCATAAGGCTCTTTGTTGATGAGGGCAGGATCAGCCTGCAGAGCATCATTCACGGCGATGATTGCGCCGGATACCGGCATGTAAAGGTCGCTTGCCGCTTTCACCGATTCGACGGTGCCGAATGTCTTTCCTTTGGCCAAGACTTTCCCGACGGCGGGAAGCTCTATGAAGACGATGTCACCAAGTTCAGCCTGCGCGTGGTCTGAAATGCCCACCACCGCTTCGCCGCCTTCGAGCCTCGCATATTCATGTGATTCGGCATACTTCGCTTTTTTGTCGATACTCATGATCCCACTCCTTTTCGCGTAATCGATTATCGTTTTCAGCCATCGGTTCCAACCGATGGCGCGCTTTCCAAAGGAACAGCGCAATGCACCTTCCCCGTCCGTGCTGCTTTTGCGCGATCTTATCGCCGATAGGCCGGCGTATAGAGAGGCCGCTTAATGACCATGGCATCTTTGGCCTGGCCACGGATGATGACGCTGAGAGGGGTGCCGACCTTTGCGTATTCCGGCTCCACAAAAGCGTTGGCCGCGTATTTCCTCACGGTGGGACAAAACATCCCCGCCACACAGCGCCCTACGATCTTTCCCTTCCTGTCGGCGACCTCGTATCCTTCCCTGGGAACTCCGCCGGTGACATCAAGGCCTACAAGCTTTCTCTCCAATCCCTTGGCCGCGATGGCGACAAGCGCGGCCTTGCCGACAAAGTCCTTGTTGAAATCACACGCCCACTTGAACCCAGCTTCGAGGGCATTGATCGATGCGCTTATCTCATGTCCATGGAGCGGCATTCCCGCTTCGAAGCGCAGGCTGTCCCGCGCCGCGAGTCCTATGGGCATCGTCTCGATACCGAGGGCCTTGCCTTTTTCGAGGAAAAAGTTCCAGAGTAACTCCGCCTTCGCCGCGGGGAAGAAAAGTTCACCCCCATCCTCGCCGGTATATCCAGTCCTCCCGAAGAGCACGGGAATACCTTCGATGTCGATGTAGCCCCAGGTGAAGCGTTCTAGCGCTGAAACCGCCGGAGTGGCGATAGCGTCGAGCAATTCGATGGCTTTCGGCCCCTGGATGGCGATCATGTAAGTTTCATCGGATTTATCGACCATCTTGACGCTTTTGTCGGCATGGGAAGTGAACCAGGCAAGGTCGGTCGCGCGATTGGAAGCGTTGACGACGATCCACCAAGCATCGGGCATCCTATACACGAAAAGGTCATCGATTACGCGGCCATTGTCATCCAGAAGGAGGGAATATCGCGCCATGGGGGAAACCATGTCCAAAACCTTGGCGCTTACGAGATGGGAGACGAACGCATCGGCCCCGGGACCCGAAATCTCGAATTGACCCATATGATCGATATCAAAGAGACCAACAGAACGCCGCGTGATGGCGTGTTCCTCGATCGCTCCCGTGGCATAGGAAATCGGCATATCGTAGCCGGCGAAAGGGGCCATCTTGGCTCCGTGGGCAATATGCCAGTCATGCAACGCTGTGCTTTGCGTATCAGCCTCCTCATGAAGAATTGTTTTGCGGTAAATCGATTATAGCACCGGCCGCCGATATCCGCAACGAAGGAGGCAGGATAGCTAGAAACTGTTCCTCGAAAGCGGCTTTCCGATATAGACGCCTTCGCCCCCAAGGTATTCCTTCTGTTTTCCTTCCACGAGAATTTGAACATCCTGGACAGAAGGGAATGAAGTCGCCGTATAGACGATCTGCTTAAGCTGGGCCGAATACCCTTCGACTCCATAATGGTTGTACATGAACGCGTCGCTCAGATCGATGATGGCCGTACTGCCGCGGACCGATATGCCTAGAAGCTTTGTGCCCCTAGGAATCAGCGAAACGAGGCCGCTGCGAATTTCGCCTTCGCTGGGACCGGAGATAAGAGCATTTATGGCATCGGTGAGGGGCGAGTCGCTCACGGGAATGTTTCGCTTAACCTCGCGCCTGGATATGACGCCGTCATCTTCAATTTTGACGAAGAAAAGGCTGCTTTGGCGCGCCTTGGCCGCCGGCTCTTGCCCAGCAGCCGTCGTCGAAGTCGGTTGCGGCGCCGAGGTGACCGGAGACTGCTTCTGCGAAACCGCGGAACCGCTGGTCGTGGATTGCGTTCCAGGTGAAGGCGCCTCGGCAGGCTTCGAAGATACCGTCGGGGCAACCGTAACCGTGGTAGAAACTGTCGGGGCTGACAAAGTCGTTGTCGTCGTGGCTCGCTGCTTCACGAGGTCAAGAAATTTCGTGCTGTCGAGAGTCGCTTTTATATCGGGGAATTTTATGGCGAAAATCGCCGCAAGTATTATTAAGCCAATAAATAGAATAAGGCAGCCCGGATTTGAGCTGTGTGAAGCTTTCTTTTTTCTTGATGCCATGGAGAAAAATACTAGTGCTATGACGCAGACTGGTCAAGACGGAACAGACGAGAACAGAGCGACTGTTTCCAGAAGCGACAATTCTTTTTTCCGGTCACCAATTTCATAAAGATCGATCAAACCCTTCGGCGCTCGCGGATCGTTGTCGATCCAGGCTATCTGTCTTCGCTCTGCATTATGGATCTGCACGAGGCGGCCCTTGGCGCGCAAGCGATGGGTGCCAGCGACAGGGCGATGCCCCGACAACCAGAACCCACTCTCTTCGGCGACAGCCGGCCCCAGGATGGACGAAAGGCTCTCTCGCACCGATCCGTCTTCAGCTTTGCCGTTGTCCGTCCAAATCAGCGCGCGCACGATGTCCGGCCTCGTCCTGTATTCGATCAAATCCTCGATACTCAGGGCGAATGCCGGCTCCGCGTGGCTTGCGCAGAAACTGTTCCCCGCCGCAACCAAGGGGAGCAGCCTTTCGTAGCGCCGAAGCGTGCGCATCGTCTCTTCGCCGTATCGCAATCTGAGCCATTCGGCCCCCATCGCGCCTTCGAGAGCGAATTTGAAGAATGCCGAATCGCCGTCAAGGTTCGTGTTCGTGCCATTGTCGTGATTGCCCTTCAGGCAATGGAATCCGCCGGCAAGCTCCCTTTTGAGGGTTATGACAAGGCACAGCGTCGCGAGAGAGGCGCCCATTTCCTCTTCCATTTCGCCACTGAGCACTCCTTCCGCTCCGGGCATTGACTCTATCTTTCTGGCGGCGCGCGTCCATCTCTCGGCGCCGAGCTTGCCCTCCGTATTAAAAACATCGCCCAGACAGATGAGGGTAAGGTGGCCATTGAGGATGAGATCGATGATTCGCGAATGCGGCCGCGATGGCAAGAACGAAGCGAGAAGGTCGCTCAAAAGCGCCGTACGTGCGTGCAAATCCGGAACGATAGCCACCAGAGGGGTCGAAACCCAAACGATGCCCCCGGGTTCGCCTGAGCTCGCATGAGGACGCGCATCCACGGATTCCGAGGACAAGGACCTAATGCCCTCATCCAAAAGCTTCAATAATTTTTCGGGCTGGGGACACGAGGATTCCCTGACAATGGATTGAGAAAGATCGAGCAGCGCTTCAGCGCCTGACGCTATGCGCATCTCAGGCTCCTGTGCAAGGGATTGTCCGCTTTAGTCGCCGTTCTCGACTTTTTCGATCCAATCCTGGGCTAATCCATCCTCGGGATCGATAACGAGCGCGCTCCTGAAGAATCCAAGAGCTTCGCCTTTCTTGCCCATCCGGTGAGCAAGGGCGCCAAGATTGACGATAATCTTGACATTCTCGGGCTCGAGCCGCAGGGCTTTTTCAAGGCTCGCGCGGGCGGCCGGAAGATCACCAAGCTCTATTTGGCATATCGCCATTTCATTGAATGTATCCGTTTCCTGCGAGCCGAGGCTCACCGCCTTCGCGAAGGCTTCTACCCCTTCCCTCCAGCGGCCGAGTCTCCTGTTGGCCCATCCAACCAAAAACCATCCATTCCAGACATCAGGATAGCGCCCAACAAATTCCGTGGCTTTTTCGAGGCCCTTTTCTTCGTCTCCGAGTTGGATGAAGTCGTATGCTTCCTTGAAGGTTGTATCGAGATAGCCAAGTTCCTGGAGCTTCTTCAGCACGTCCTTGGCCCGCGTTACCTTTTCCTCGTCTTCGCTCAGCCCGATGAAGCTCGTGAGAAGGGAAACGGCGCGGTCGAAGGAGCGCTTGCGCACGAAAAAAAAGGCGGCATGGTAATAAGCAGGCGAGAAAGGCGGTTCCATCGCCAGGAGCTTCCTATAGCATTCATAAGCCAGATCATCTTCCTCGTCCGCCCGGGCTTCCTCCGATTCTTCCCGCAGGAGCTTCGCATGCTCCTCACGGAGCAGGGCGAGATCGAGAAGGGGTTCGGGTGACTCCGGATAGAGGCCCAAAAGAGCGAGGAAAATTTCCTCTGCAACACCCCATTCCTTGGATTGGGCTTTCGCTATTCCAGCGTCGGAGAGCTCGGCGAGCAGGCCGGGCCTGAGGGTCCTTACGAGTCCGCGGTATTTCCCGGCGAATTCGTTTTCCGGGCGCCATGCCAGCACTCTGAGCATGCCCGCGATGACGCTCTCTACGCTCACCATCGATGCGTCGAATCGAACGATAGGCCCGGCGGTTTGCACGGGAATGGTCGCTCCGACTCCCAGCCCGCCAAAGCCAAGGGCATCGAGAGCCTCCTTTGGCAGCTGCACAAAGACAACGGAAGACAGGGCTCTCTCCGCCCTTTCCTTGAGACGTTCCGAATGCGCAACGGCATTGTCCGTGGCGCCAGACGCTGGCGCCATCTTGCCGCGGCCCTCGGCCTTGGCGCTATCATATTTTGCGTTATTGGAACGGGCGGGCGGTTTCAAGCCCGGTTCCCTTCGCGTGGATTCCTTCATTTTCCTTCCTTCCAAGGGAATATCATGCCCTTCAGCGTCCGTACGCCCACCAGTTCCTTCTCCTCCTCGAGGAGTTCAGCCCAGGGCACGTGCTTCCTGTCGGCGCCAGGATTCGCTTCGAGCCATTCGTATTTTTTCAGCCTCAGCTTCACCGCTTCGGCGGTCGCGAGCGCCACGCCCGCAAACCCTGGTGCCATGAAGGCCGTGAAGGCCGAGATGACCAAGGTAAGTATGTTGTAAAAAAAAAGAAAGAGGGAAAATCCAAGATTGTCGATGAGCAGCATCAGCGCCACCCTCACATTCTTCCTGAGTCCACCTCCTCTTCTGGCTTCCAATGGAAGAAAGTATTGCGAAGCAAGCAAGGCTACAAGGCAAGTCCAGAAAAGCAGGCTGGCCAGGAAGACACCCACGAAACCCTTCTGCATTAGATAAAAGGGGATGCCGACCGTGAATGAAAACCACACTACGACATTGAGCGCGCCTAAGATGAGCCCTGGTTTCCAGGCTTCGGCAAAATGGGCGAAGGATGACTTGATGCCCAAGGACCGATAATCCGACGCGTCGTTCATCGCGAACGTCGAAAGCGCTTGCCAGAGTGAAATGACGAGAATGCCGAGAGCGATAAAAGCCATCGAAAGAGCATCGCCGGCTCCCAGCGAAAGGGGCAGCACTATGAATGTCAATAGAAGTATAAGCTGCATAATATTGAAGGCGGCAAGGGCGAATAGATTATCCCAGCCATCGAAAAACGCCTTCTTTATGAAAAAACCGATCATACACTGTCTATACTACATGCTTGACCTTTGGGCAAGTACATAGGTATTGTAGGACTTGGATACGTCGCCGGGCCCCGGTATGACGGACCGCCCGACTACCTTTTTCGGTCTTGTCGGGTCAATCCTATAGGTGAAAGGGGTACGGCAGTGAAAGACCAGTACCACTTCCCGCTCGAAAATTTCATTACGAGTGAACGGTTCGAGCGCATCAAAGCCTTCGCGGCGGACAAGGAAACCCCCTGTCTTATCATCGACCTGGATATCATCAGGAAGAATTACGAAGATCTTAGAAAATTCCTTCCCTTCACGAAGATTTACTATGCGGTGAAGGCCAATCCCGACGATGCCGTCGTCTCCCTTCTCAGGGATCTCGGATCGAACTTCGACGTCGCGACGCGCTACGAGCTCGATCAGCTTTTAAAGCTCGGAATCTCTCCGGACAGGATGAGCTTCGGGAACACCATCAAAAAAGAGAAGGACATAGCCTACTTCTACGAAAAAGGTGTCCAGCTTTATGTCACGGACTCGATAACCGACCTCGACAAAATCGCCCGAGCGGCGCCTGGTTCGAAAGTGTTTTTCAGGCTTCTCACCGAAGGTCTTGGCGCCGATTGGCCGCTTTCCAAGAAATTCGGCTCCCACCCCGACCTCGCGCGCCAGTTGATCAAGACAGCCGTCCGTTTCGGTCTCCAGCCCTATGGCATCTCCTTCCATCCCGGAAGCCAGCAGCGGGACGTAGGCCAATGGTCGAGCGCCCTCACCACGGTTTCGCAACTTTTCCAATGGGCTCGCGACGACCTCAATGTTAACCTGAAAATGATCAACATGGGCGGTGGCTTCCCCGCGAACTACATTGAGCCGACGGACACCCTGGGTCAATATGCCGATGATATCAAGCGCTTCCTCGATAATTCCTTCAAGAACGAATGGCCCGAAGAAATCATTATAGAGCCTGGACGCTCAATGGCGGGCGACGCGGGAGTCATTGTCTCCGAGATCATCAACATCGCCAAGAAGTCCGTCCATGAGCGCTACCCCTGGGTCTTCCTGGACGTGGGCAAGTTCGGCGGATTGATCGAGACGCTCGACGAGGCCATCAAATATCCCATCTACTTCGAGGGCGAAGGAACCGCGGTGGATGTCATTCTCGCCGGCCCTACCTGCGATTCAATGGACATTCTCTACGAGAAGACAACCTACATGATGCCCGAAACTGCCAGGATTGGGGACAGGGTCTACATTCTCACGACGGGAGCATATACCCAAAGCTATTCTTCCATATATTTCAACGGATTCCCTCCCCTGCAGTCGTATATTCTGGAGTGAGTATCGCTTGCGCATATAAGGTTTCGAAAAGGATATGAAGGGAAAACCCCCGGTCGCCTCGGGCGGCCCGCGCTTCCGCTCTATCGCCGCGGCCGCCTTAAGCATCCTGAGTATCGCGGCGGTGGCCTATCTGGCGCTTGCCCCCTTATCAGGCAAGCAAGGAAGCATACTCCTCCAGGCTCAGGAAAAGCCTGCCCCGTCAACTTTGCCGAACACAAATCCAGCACCTTCCAGCCCGAAAGCCGCCTTGCGCGTGGCAACCTGGAATGTCCGCGACTGCGCCGCCTGGGATCCTGTCGCCAAAGAGCGAATCCCTCTCCACGACTCTGTCGCCCGAATGATAAAGGACGCCCGCGCCGATATCATCATCCTGGAGGAAGTACAGTCAGACGAAGCCAAGGGAGGCGATATCGCCCTTCTGTCGGTGGCATTGGCCCGGGAGGGCTGGGCTATGCCCTATGTGGCTGTCGTCAACGCGAAGGGCGAGGATGATCTCGCGGTATTCTCGCGCTACAGGATCGAGGATTACCGGCCAGTTCTCGAGCCTGGCCCGGCGGACAAGTGGCCGAGACCTGGCATTTTCGCGTCCATCGATGCTGGCGGAGCTGTTCTGGATGTGTACGGATTCCACTTCAAGGCGATGGGCGACGCGGCCTCCGAAAAGACGAGACGCGCGCAGGCTGAAGCTCTCGGACGCTATCTGGTCGCCATGTACGGCATGGGCCTATCGTCAAAGGCCATCATCGTGGCGGGCGACTTCAACACAGCCAACGCTTCCGACTTGGCCGGCGAATCATCGACGCTCGGTGCGCTGCGTCTCGCCGAAGACAGCGATGCGTCCAATGATTTTCTCGATGCCAATTATTTCTTTCGACGCGATGAGCCCACCTTCGTGGATTCCCGCTACTCAAGCATCCTTGACCATATATTGCTTTCCCCCGTTCTCGCCGCGAGAGTCGACGCCAGCAAAGTGCTGGTGCTAGCCCCTCCTCCAAGACAAGGAAAGATCCCGACGTCAGACCATAGCATGGTCATTGTCGAGATCTTTCCGCCAAGAGGACACTGAGGAGTATTTATCGGGAAAGCGATTGGGCCGTCGACGCTATCGCGTCGAGCAGCGGCGCTACATGCTCTTCTTCCACGCTCGAGAAAGCCACGCGCAAATATTTATCCTGCATGGAAATGGTTCCAATCCCAAGCTTGTCGAGCAGCTCCAGCCTTAATTTTTCGGCCGATATCCCCACACATTCGAAACTCATGAAATAGCCGGAATTGAAGGGCAAAGGCACGATCGATCCTGGCAGCTTATGCGAAGCGAGATAGGTCTTCATCGCTTTGTACCTGCCTTCCAGTATTTTCCGGTAGCGAGTCTTCTGATCCTCGTAGCCAGGATACTTCAGCGCTTTGAGAAGGAGATGCTGCGCAAGCCCGCTCGAGCTGGATACCGACGATCTCGTGATGCCCATGAGTTTCTTGACGAGGGCGTCCTGCTGGCGTTCATCGAGGCCCTTCCCGCCGAAGCTTACGAAACCTACCCTGAAGCCCCAGACATAGTCTTCCTTGGTGGGGCCATCGGCTTTCACCGCGAGAATGTTCTCATGAGCGTCGACGAGACGCGCGAAGATGGATTCGCGGAGCAGATTGTCTTCATATTGAAGCCCAAAGTAGGCATCATCGGCGATGACGAGGAGATCGGTCCCCTCTTTGGCTATCAAAATGAGCATGGTAACGATCGTGTCGGCTTCTTTCAGGGTTAGGGAGTATCCCGTCGGGTTGTTGGGGAAATTGAGGATGCAGATGGCTTTCCCCCGGCGCGATCCCGCTTCGCGAAGCTGGGCTTCAAGACCGGCCACGTTGTAGCCGTCATTCGAGAAAATTGGGAAGGTGAGGCCTGCGGCTGTCTTCCTCTCCTCGATGATAAGCCGGTAGTTGGGCCAGTGGAGATCGGGCACCACGACGGTGTCACCCGGCTCGACAAAAAGGTCGGTGAGATAGGATACCGCGGCGGTCAAGCCCGGCACAACCACAGGCATCGAGAAGGACTTGCCCGCGAGCGAGGGGTTTTTCCGCATGAGGGACTCTTTCCACTCGCGGCGCAGCGCCATGACGCCGCCGGTAGGGGCATAGGCCACAGCCTCCGCGGGCGTCAGCGAGGGAATGGCCTCACGGAGGGCGTCGAGCATCATGGGCTCTCCCAGCTCATAGGCCATGCCGACGGTGGCATTGTAAAGGTGAGCCTTCTCCGTGGCTTCGGCGCTCTGCGTGAGTATCCCCTTAGGAAAATACATTCGGCGTCCCATTTCGGAAAGCAGTCGCCCCGCGACGGAATTCGATAATATTACATTGAGCTCTTCGGCCAGCTGATTCATTATATCCTCCTAAAGGCGTGAATATATCATATATCCTTTCCACGACATGATGAAAAGAGACTATGTGGCTTTTTGCCTTCTGTCAAGGAAGGCCTGAGCATTCTCGGCGTCAGCTCCTATTTAATAATAAAAACACTATATGCGGCTCTTGTCATTAAAGGCCTCTGATGGTATCTTAATAGTGGGTTTTATATAGATAGCATTAGAGCTATACTATATATAGCATTCGATATATTCTAGTGTTTCGGAGGAATACCGTGAAAAAATTGACTGTTCTTGCGCTCGCGCTTTTTGTCGTCGCCGGATCGGCCTTCGCCCAAGTGGACCTGTCGAAAGTAAAGGATGGAGTCTATTTTGCCCAGAGCAAAGACTACTCCAAAACCGGCTGGAAGGAGCAGGTTATCGTCGAAGTGAGTAAAGGCAAGATCGTAAGCGTCGACTGGAACGGCGTATCCAACATCGCCGGCGCAGGCGACAAGAAATCCTATGCGGCCGCGGGCAAATATGGAATGATCAAGGGCTCCAAGATCAAGGCAGAATGGGATACCCAGGCCAAGTCAGCCGAAGAATATCTCGTCAAAACTCAGGATATCAACTTTTCCAAGATAAGCGCCGAAGGCAAGACCGATGCCATTTCAGGCGCCACGATGACCATTTCCGAGTTCTTCGCGCTGGCCAAGGAAGCGCTTGCGTCCGCTCCCGTAGCGAAGGGCGCGTACAAGGATGGTTGGTACTACAAGGAAGGGGCCGCTTTCGACAAGTCGGGCTGGAAAGAAACGATCCTCGTCACGGTCGTGAACGGTTCCATCGTCGACGTAGTCTGGAACGCCATTCCCAAAGATGGCACCAAGAAATCCAAGTATCTCGAAAGTAAATCAGGCGGGTACAAGATGAACGCCAAGAATGGCGAATGGTATGTGCAGGCGCAGCGCGTCGAAGGCGCCATCGTCAAGGCGGGCGATCCTTCCAAGATCGCGATAAAAGCCGATGGAAAGACTGACGCCATTTCCGGCGTATCGATTACCGCAAACGCTGTTGGCCTGGCCATCGAAGCGCTTAAAGCGGCTAAATAGTCCCTGTATCGAATGTTCGAAAGCGGCCGGTTTCCGGCCGCTTTTTTTATCACAATCGGATTGACGAAGCCTTGCCGGGCGGGCGATGATTGCGGTCGACCGCTATTACACGATAAAAGGATGGACTCGCCATGGCCCACGACGACGTAGATATGACGCAAGCTGCCTTCATAGCGCCGAGCGCCTCGATCACCGGCAAGGTTTTGCTGGGCCGCGATGCTTCAATTTGGCATAATGTCACGCTTCGCGGGGACCTTGCTCCCGTCGAGATAGGAAATCGTTCTAATGTCCAGGATGGGGCAATCCTTCATGTAGCCACGAATTTGCCTTGCATCGTCGGGGATGACGTGACGATAGGTCATGGAGCCATCGTCCATGGATGCAGAGTCGGAAACCGTTGCCTTATCGGCATGGGGTCCATCATCCTCAATGGGGCGGAAATTGGCGACGATTGCATCATTGGGGCCGGAGCGCTCGTCACCGAAGGCAAGAAGATCCCGCCACGCAGTCTTGTCGTAGGCAGCCCCGCGAGGGTTACCAGACAAATCAGCGACACCGAAATGAAGCATATCCTCGAGAACGCGGCTTCCTATTGCATGCTGGCGAGCAAGGCGAGGACGGATTCCACGACGATGGATTGCTGAAGTCGGGGAGTGATTTCAGCCACGCCATCGCCCCGCTGGGGGCCGTAATCGCCGAATTGCGCATGATTTCCCCCTTGAATGACGACGTATCGAACTGATTCGGGAAGCAGCGGTTTTGCTTTGTCGATCTTTTCCGCCGTCGCAAGCATGTCGTTCGTTCCGGAAAGGCTAAGCGCCTTGATTTTGGTGCCAGCGAGGCTGCCTCCCCCCGGCGGGTACGATCCGAGGTACACTATTCCGGCGATAATATCCTGATGCTCCCGCGCATAGAGCGAGGCCGCAACTCCGCCAAGCGAATGTCCGGCGAGCACCCATTTCCGGACGCCTGGAAGTGAGGCGATGGGCCGGGAAGCCGCGCTTGGGTTGAAAATCGCGAAACCTAATGGGACGCTGAGAAGTACCGCTGGGTATCCGGCTTCGGCGACCGATCGCGCAAGATATGAATACGCTTCTTTGGGAACTCTAGCGCCTGGATATGCGATAAAGCCCAATGGGGCGGTTTCACCGCCTGACGGCAGGAAATAAAGATCGCCTCCCTCCGCGTAAACGCTCACGCCGGAGGAGGATGCTCTCAGCGAGGGATCGGAGCGGTCCGGCAAGGGTACCAAGAATTGCGCGAGAGCGAAGCCAAGAAAGACCAGGAAAGCCACGACGATGAAGGTCTTGACGCCGCGATGTCGGCCACTCTTGCGCGAAGTCTTCGCCTCCGCGTTTAAATCGTTTTGTTTTCTTTCGCCCATGAAAAAAATATAAATGATCTATGTACAAAAGGACAGTTGTTTTGCATACTGGAGCCCGAACATTCCCCAAGGTGACGAAATGAACAATTCGGCAGAGGATAGCCACGAGGCCGGCGATACGGCATCGATGCGTCTTCCACTCCGCATCCCGAGGCTCGATTCACTCGAAGATCTCTACGGCCACGACGCGGCCGCAGCCCAAAAAACCCGTTACGAAGGTCTTGCGAAGGGATATGGCAGCCATTTCTCCAGCGGATCGGATGCGGCTCAGCTTCTCTTCTTTTCCGCTCCCGGCAGGACCGAACTTTGCGGCAACCATACGGACCACAATCATGGCAATGTCCTTGCGGCCGCGATAAGCCTTGATACCGCCGCGGCAGCCGCGCCGCGCCGCGATGCCCGGGTCCGCGTCGTTTCGGAGGGATTCCCCGCCTTCGAGCTGGACCTCGCCGATCTTTCGGTTCATGTCGAGGAGAGAGGGAGTTCGGCGGCCATCGTGCGCGGAATGGCGGCGGGCATCGCGGACTACGCGAAATCCGCGGCGCGGCGCGGCGCGGCGCCCTCCCCTCTCCGGGGTTTTGACGCCTTTGTGCAATCAGAGGTGCTCTCCGGCTCCGGCCTCTCCAGCTCCGCCGCTTTCGAGTTGCTCGTTGGCGGCATCATCGCCACTTTTTCAGGAATCGAAATCTCCCCGATGGAAATCGCGTCTATAGGCCAATACTCAGAAAATGTCTACTTTGGAAAACCTTGCGGCCTCATGGACCAGATGGCCTGTGCCCTTGGCAATATCGCGCTCATCGATTTCGGCGACCCCTTGAAAGCGAACGTGGAACTCCTCCGGTTCGCTCCCAGCGATTATGGCCTGTCACTCGTCATCGTCTCCACCGGTGGTAGCCATGCCGACCTCACCGAGGACTATGCCGCCATTCCCGCCGAGATGAAGTCGGTCGCCGCCTTTTTGAGCAAGACAGACTTGTCCCGTCTAACCTCCGGCCAGCTGATCGACAGCGTGGCCGATATCCGCCGGGCTTGCGGAGACAGGGCGTTCCTTCGCGCCTGGCATTTCGTGAAGGAAACCGCTCGCCCCGCGGCCCTTGCCGCCGCCATCCGCCAGAACGACATTGTTTCCTACCTGGCCACCATCAGGGCATCCGGTGATTCAAGCGCAAGATTTCTTCAGAATCTTTCCCCCGCAAACAAGCCTTCGGCCCAAGGGCTTATGGTAGCCATAGCGCTCACGGAAAACTTTCTTGGCGGCGAAGGAGCGTGCAGAGTTCACGGCGGCGGTTTTGCCGGCACGATACAAGCCTATATTCCGACATCCCGATTAAGCGACTATGTGAACCTCATGGAATCAGTCTTCGGACCTGGCACGGTTTTCCCCTTGCGAATTCGCCCCTACGGTGTAGTATGTATCGAAATCCACTAAGGAGATCTCGATGAAAGATGACAAAAAAGGGTTCAAACCCTACCTAAAGTTGACCTTCCTCATCGGTTTCGGCTTTTTCACCATGGGACTCATGGATCCCCTCTACGACACCTACGTGCCGATCTTCCTTGGAAAATATGTTTCATCGATGACGCTCATCGGTTTCATCATGACCTTGGACAATATCTTCGCTCTCTTCCTCATTCCCCTGTCAAGCGTCATCTCCGACAGGACAAACACAAAGATCGGACGCAGGATGCCTTTCATCATCACCCTGCTTCCCCTGACGGCTATTTTCTTCGGCGCCATGCCCTATGCCGCCGGGATCTCGCTTGGCGCCCTCATCGGCCTCATCTTCTGCCTCAATCTCGTTAAGCAAGCGGCGCGAGGCCCCGTCGTCGCCCTCATGCCCGATATTATCCCCGCCGAATTCCGATCCGAAGCCAATGGCGTCATCAATACGATGGGCGGCATCGCCACCATCGTCGGGACGATAGGGCTTGCTCGCCTCATGGATATCGATATCGTCCTTCCCCTCCTCGGGAGCACAAAGGACAGGCTTCCCTTCCCCCTCGCGGGTCTTCTCGTCGTCCTCGCCGTCATTCTTCTCTTCATCTTCGTGAAGGAAAAAAGGAAGGCGCCTGGGACGGGGGAGGAAAAACCGCAGCCCATCCTGGCCAGCTTCAAGGCGGTGGCCGGTCAAGCCGACAAGAGCGCCCTCTATATCCTCATTTCCCTATTTCTCTGGTTCCTGGGCTATCAGGGCGTGCTCCCCTTCATCGGTAAATATTCCCTCGATGTACTGAAAACATCATCGGGGACAGCGGCGCTGGCCGCTGGGATGGTCGGGGTGGCCTATGCCATTTTTGCCATTCCCTCGGGCTACATAGCCCACAAGAATGGCCGCAAGAAAACCATTAGGACGAGTCTTCTCGTGATCGCGGGACTCACATTCCTCCTCTTCCTCCACGGCCCACTCACCGCAGGCCTTTCGGCTTCCCTGCGCCTCTACAGTTTTTGGCTCATCATGTTCGTCTTCGGCATGTTTTGGGTATCGGTTGTCACCAATTCCTTCCCGATGCTCTGGCAGATGGCCAGTTGGGGAACAATGGGCATCTATACAGGGCTGTATTACACAGCAAGCCAAGCGGCCGCCATCCTTGCCCCCATACTCACTGGCGCCATCATCGACATTGTCGGCTATCGAGGCATCTTTCTGTTCTGCTCGGCCTGCATGATCGCGGCATTTTTCGTGATGGGGAAAGTTCGTTCGGGCGAGGCTGAAGCCAAAGTCGCTTGAGGCATGTTGATAATTTGCGTTTATCTGCCGATAATATAAAATGTGATTGAAAGCGCCCAACGGCGAAATGGAAGATCGGCTCCGCTCTGGAGCCCTGGGCCAGCAACTCTTTAAGGGAGGATAGCATATGAAATCGCAGGACAAGCAGAAGTCGGCGGAAAAAAAGAAGCCGCAGAAGACGCTCAAGGAAAAGCGCGCGGAGAAAAAGGCTAAAAAGGAAGACAAAACGGAAGAATGACAATTCCCCGCGAATGGATTGAGGCTGCCTTTGGCAGCCTTTTTTATAATTTAAGAATTGAAAAAAAAGCTTCTCTCTCTATTTATTACAATTATGTATATGAATAATTATATAACTACATTTATGTAATTTTGAAATCATAGTATTTTTAAATTCTTTTTGTTAAATTTAATATTTTTTATAGATAATTACATATTTGTTCTTTCACATCCACTATTTCCCATAATTGTATCTAATATTTAAATAATATTCTCAATTTTCCATATTGGCATGCTTCCTGCTCTTTTAATGCCATCACGACTCTGGAGGTTCACATCATGCTTAAGAAGGGCATCCTGCTCCTTGTTTTCGGACTCTGCGCGATAGGCGCTGTCATGGCCGAAGAAACGGTGGATAGGACGACATCGGCCATCGACATGCTTTGGCTTATCATTACGGGCTCTCTCGTATTCTTCATGCAAGCTGGCTTCGCCTTTGTGGAAACTGGCCTCACGAGAGCGAAAAACGCCACCAATATCCTCATGAAAAATTTGATGGACTTTTGCTTTGGATCCATCGTCTTCTGGATGATAGGCTGGGGGTTCATGTATGGCGCCGACAAGCTAGGTGGTCTCGTAGGTTTTTCCGAATTCTTCAAGGGGCCGATGGGCGATCCGACGTTCTACCGAAACTGGTTTTTCCAGGTAGTATTCGCGGCTACCTCGGCCACTATCGTTTCCGGGGCGATGGCAGAACGGACAAAATTCAAATCTTATCTCATCTATACCTGCTTCATATCGGCTTTTATCTATCCAGTCTCCGGTCATTGGATTTGGGGAGGAGGATGGCTGGCGGCGCTCGGCTTTCACGATTTCGCGGGGTCGACGGTCGTTCACTCCGTTGGAGGCTGGGCTGCTTTTGTCGGAGCGGCGATACTTGGCCCAAGAACGGGAAAATACGTCAAAGCAGACGGGAAAGTAAGCGTAAAGGCCTTGCCTGGCCACAATATAGGCTGGGCCTTCCTCGGCGTCTTCATCCTCTGGTTCGGCTGGTACGGGTTCAATCCTGGATCGACCCTCTCCGGAATGAGTGCCGATATAGGCAGGATCGCCGTCACGACCACCTTGGGCGGCTCGGCCGGAGCCGTTTCGGCGCTGATCTTCTCCTGGTTCTGGTTCAAGAAGCCAGACGCTTCGATGACGCTGAACGGCTGTCTCGCTGGCCTTGTGGCTATCACGGCGCCCTGTGCCGTCGTATCCCCCGGCGATTCGATAATCATTGGGGCGATAGCCGGTATCCTCGTTATCCTGGCCGTCGAGTTCATCGATAAAGTACTCAAGATCGATGATCCGGTGGGAGCCTCCTCCGTTCACCTGGTAAACGGGATATTCGGCACCTTGGCAGTCGGAATTTGGGGCAATGTGGATGGCGTGGCAGTAGGAGTCCTCCACGGCGGCGGCTTCCATCAGCTCGGGGTGCAGGCGCTCGGCGTCCTTTCAATTGCGCTCTGGGCCGGACTTACGAGCCTCGTGCTCTTTCTCGGCATAAAAAAGACCGTTGGGCTCAGGGTTTCCCAAAAGGAGGAACTCATGGGGCTCGATCTGGGCGAACATAAGTCGGAGGCATATCCCGGCTTCCAGTTCTTCAGTAACCTATAAGGGGGTTGGGAATGAAACTGATTATTGCGTACATACAGCCGCACAAGCTCAACGAGGTCAAGCAGGAACTCTACAAGTCGGAAATCTATAAGATTTCAGTGACGAACGCCATGGGTTGTGGGCAGCAGAAAGGCTATAGCGAGATCTATCGCGGAGTCGATATCGAAGTGAACCTGCTAAAAAAGGTAAGGATAGAGATCGGCGTCAACGACAGTTTCGTGCGGCCCACGATCGACGCTATCATCAAGGGATCCCAGACAGGGGAAATCGGGGACGGGAAGATTTTCGTCCTGCCACTGGAAGAATGCATCAGAATAAGGACAGGCGAATCGGGATCCGAGGCTATCGGCTAAGGGAGGGCGAAAGGCGCTCGCGGCTCCGCGGGCGCCCCCCGCCTAAGCGCCCTTCGACTCTTCAGGATTCCAGGGCTTCGAACAAGGCCTGCGCGAATTTTGGAGCGTCGGATTTGGCGCAGAGGAAAACGACGGCGTCGGGATCCTCGCAAGGCTGGCTCACATCGAAACCTATGGCACTCGCCGTTTTTTTAGCGGCCTCAATCCTGCCCTCGCCCTTCCCTGTCGCGAAAACGGCGGTGATCCGCAATCGATCGCCAGGAGCGGCACAGGACGCGAGGCCTAAGAACAGAGGCTTCGTTTCGCCGCCGATCGGCATTCCGATGAGCGTGCCTTCGCCTTCGTCGAAGGTGGAGCGCACCCTCATTCGCAAGCCGCTCTTCTTCGCAAGCAAGGCCGATTTATCATGAAGCACTCGCGCGCCATGGTTCGCGAGCCTGAACATGGAATCGTAATCGAGAAAGCTCATGAAGGGCACACCCTTCACGAGGCGCGGATCGGCCTTGGCGACACCGGGAACGTCCTTGTAAATATCCACGAAATCGGCTCCGAGCGCCGCGCCAATAGCGACGGCGCTCGTATCGCTTCCACCGCGCCCGAGGGTTATGACGCGGCTCTGCGCGTCGATGCCTTGAAAGCCGGTGACGACAGGAACCTTGCCTTCATCCAGTATTTTTCTGATGAAGGTCGCGTCGATCATCGTAGGCGACGCGTCCCCGAAGGGTCCTTCGGCTCGAATGCCCGCCGTATACGCCGTTAGTGGTACGGCCTTTATGCCGCGCGCCTTGAGGAGCGAGGCGATCACGCAGGCGGAAATGACCTCCCCGCAGGAAACCATGAGATCGTTGATGAGGCCATCGGCGCCGCCATGAAATTCGTTGAGCAGGGCGAGAAGCGTATCCGTGGCGTAGGGGTCGCCATTTCGTCCCATCGCGGAAACAACGAGCACAATCTCATCTCCCGCCGCTCTTGCTTTGCGGACTTTTTCCGCGAGCATGGTTCTCGCCTCTGGATCCGCGAGCGAAGTCCCGCCGAATTTCTGTATGATGAGTGACATTTAAACCTTCCTTGCGCGCAAACCTCTGGAAACCAGGGTTTCTGCGATCTGTACGGCGTTGAGGGCAGCGCCCTTTCGTAGGTTGTCGGAGACAACCCACATATTGAGGCCATTGGGAACCGTTGGATCGAGACGGATCCTGCCGATGAAAACCTCATCCCGGCCGTCGCAATCCAATGCCGTAGGATAAACAAGATTTGCGGGATCGTCCATCACCTTGATCCCAGGGGACTTTTCGAGGAGAGCCACAACTTCCTTGAGTGTGAAGGGCTTTTCCGTCTCGATGTTCACCGACTCCGAATGTCCCCTGAAGACGCCTACGCGCACGGCGGTCGGGCTTACTGCGATAGCTGGGTCGAGGATCTTGTGGGTTTCATTGACCATTTTTATCTCTTCCTTGGTATAGCCGTTGTCGAGAAAGACATCGATGTGGGGAAGAGCGTTGAAGAGGATCTGCCGCGGATAGACGGAAACCTCGATCGGCTCACCCCGAGCGAACTGCCCTGCCTGCGACGCGAGTTCGCCGATGGCCTGAGCTCCCATTCCCGACACTGCTTGGTAGGTGGCGACGACAATGCGTTTGATCTTGAATGCGTCGTGTATTGGCTTGGCGGCCACGAGCATCTGAATCGTCGAACAATTGGGATTGGCAATGATGCCCCTGTGCCAGTCCAGATCCTCGGGGTTGACTTCCGGGATGACGAGGGGGACGGCCGGGTCCATCCGCCACTGGCTCGAATTGTCAATAACGATCGCCCCTTCCGAGGCCGCCGCTGGGGCGAGGATTTCGCTCGCCTCGGCCCCTGCCGAGAAGAGGGCTATGTCCACATCGCCGAAGGCGCCGGGCCTCGCCACCCTCACCTTCACTTCTACTCCATTGAAGAACACTTTCTTCCCCGCCATGGACTCCACATCCATCGGGATGAGGGCGGAAACGGGAAAGTTTCTCTGCTCGAGGGTTTTTATCATTTCCGTGCCAACAGCGCCCAGGGCACCAACAACCGCTACACTAAAAGTATTCACATTTCTTCCGTCTGTCATCGTGCGAATCCCCCATGAAACATCCTTTGCCTCCATAATAAACAGCAGCTGGCAATGCTTCTCTACTCATCATCCATCACCCTATTCTCTATAATGTTCCCAGTATTTTTTAACATCTTCAATAAGTGCATCTATATGCTCGACTATACATTTTTCAGCCCCGTCGGGGTCATGAGCTTTTAGCGCTGTCAAAATAGAACAATGAGTTGTTCTGTAGTTGCTGCCCACCTGCCGCCTCATATATTCAAAGAGCTCCGACTGCTGACCCATCATTGCCAAAATTCCATAGAGAGCCACCAACACAGAATTTTTCGAAGCTTCCGCGATTTCCCTATGAAACGCAATATCAATTTCGGCAATGCTTTCTCCCCGCAACGCCCTTGCTTCTTGATCCGCGATAATGGCTTCCAGATGCTTGAGTTTCACTTCACTTATATTTTCGGCGGCCAAGCGTACGGTTTCTCTTTCAATTGCCTTCCTTGCTTGCAGAACCATAATGAACTCATCAAGAGTTCTACTGTCGATAAGGCTTTCGAGATGCTTTCTATGCTTGTCAATCGACTTGCTGGCTATCGCTCTTCCCATAGCTTTAAGCCCTTCTTTTGTAAGAATGCGGCCTTTATTTGCCTGGCTTTCTACATAGCCTAGTGATTCGAGTCTATAAAGTATTCTCCCTATTGATGCGGAACTGACTTTTAACCCCTTATGCTCCAGTTCTTCCACGAGACTCCAAGAACCTACAGGCCCTCCGACATCGCTGATACACTCAAGAACCTTCAAGTCCCGTTCATCAAGACTGCTTTTCATAATTTCCTCCTTGCGAAGTGGCTTGGAATTTTCTCCGCTTCACATTTTTGAACTTTACGATCAAGCAAGTCCCTTGTCCTACTATAATCTATACTTCACTTATCCCCTGTTTTCTTTAGCTGAATATTTTAGCGTTTCAAGCGGTACTTATCGTAAATGAACAATTACATCACTCAGCATTTGATGAGTGATGCATTATCAGCCGTATAAATACCTTATCAATAATAAAGCAAATCTATCTTGCGATACAGGAAGCAAATAGCCACAATAGAGAATCGAGCGAATCGCGTGAAAAGCAAAATCATATAGTACTTTCAGGGTTCCGACGAATGCAGGTCATCTGGCATTCACCTCCTTCACCGTAGGTCTTTCCAGGGAAACTAAGCTCAAGATAAGGATAAGGAACAATTGTTCCATAATCAGCTCCCATCAATATGCCTCGGCACAGAACTTTAAGGTCATCATTTGTCGCTCCCACATTACGAGCGGCCTCAATGTGAGGGCAATATTTAAATACCTTTACTGCTTTTTTCTCATTGAAACTTGCTATTGTCTGGTTCCATGCAAGAATTCCTGCACGTGAAGATATCTGGCGCAACCATATGGCAGGAGTGCCATTCTCAACGAAATGGCTAGTCTGCATTTTTCCGAATTGGAAGCATGCATCGTATAGGAATTTTTCAGCATCCATCCAAGGATATAGTTTCTGCATCATCTTCCAGGCGGTGTAGACCAGAAGTCCTCTATCCCCCACCTTTTCGCGCAACATTGCTGTCACATCTTTTTCGGAATAGGCTTTTCCAACCCCAAGTCTTTCAAGAAAAGACCCGACACCAATTAAAGCATTATTTTGCTGTTCTTTCTGTGAATCTTTTCGAATCAAAGTAATCGCAAAGCCACCATCCTGAGAAATGCCCTCCTCATCGGCAATCACCATGAGGTTAGGGGTTTGGGCGACAAGACCTTTTGCGATGCCCATAAACACTTCTTTTAGCAGATATTTCCTCTCTTCCTCACTAGCCCCTGAACGTTGCAGCCCTGCAAAATATGGGAAAGCGCACAAAACCAAGACGGCTCTCTCATCATTGAAAGCAGTAATTTTAAGATCCCATGCAAGGATATCAGCTCTGGACAAAAGCGATTTAAGGAAACCCGAAGGAGTCAACGCAGCAGAAAAGTTTTTAGTATGCATTTTCCCGAATTCAAAACACACATCATGAATAAATTCTGTTGCATCAATTTTTCCAGCAAAACGTTCCCGAAGCATTTTCCAGATGACATATATCATGCTACCGCTATCTGCTATATTGCTCCGAAGCATCGTTCGAACATCTTCCTCGCAAAAGACTTCACTTACTCCAATATCATTGAACCACTTTTCAAGGTTACTTATCTCGGCTTCAGTTTTTAATTCCATAAAAAAATCCTCCTATACGTCCTTATACTTTGCCCTGCTCAATTTCTTGCTTTCGCGAATTTCTCCGGCCTCGCCCCAAATACGCTTCCTGCACTTCAGGATTCTTGAGTACTTCCTCGCCGGTACCATATAAGGTTATAGAGCCAGTCTGAAGAACATAGGCATGCGTCGCGAGCTTGAGTGCCTGATTCGCATTCTGTTCAACCATCAATATGGTAACTCCAGTCTTGTTGATTTCCACAATTTGTTTGAATATTTCCTTCACCAAGACGGGAGCCAAACCCAAGGAAGGCTCATCCAACATAAGCAGGCGCGGTTTAGACATGATTCCCCGTCCAATTGCGAGCATTTGTTGTTCGCCGCCGGAAAGAGTATTAGCTTGTTGTTTGAGGCGTTCTTTCATCCTTGGGAATACTGTTAAAACGTAATCCAGGTCATTTTCGACGGACTTGGACATTTTTCTTAGATAAGCGCCCATCATCAGATTTTCCTTTACGGTAAGAGAGCCAAATATTCTTCTACCCTCGGGTACCAGAACAATCCCGGATGAAACCACTTTATGAACAGCAGTCGGCGTTTTTTCACCGCAAAACGTGATGGAACCCTTAGTTTTTTTTACTATTCCAGCCAATGTATTCAACAGTGTTGTCTTTCCGGCACCATTCGCTCCAACGATGCTGACGATCTCACCTTCGGTTACTTCCAGATTCACACTGTGCAGGGCTTCGATTATTCCATAGCGAACAGTCAGATCTGCCACTTTGAGTATCACGAGATTGCCTCTCTTTCGTCTTCTTCCTCATCCAGACCAAGATACGCCGTTATGACTTCTTCATTCGACTGGATCTCTTCCGAATTACCTTCCGCGAGAACCTCGCCGAAATTGAGAACGATAATTCTTTCGCAGATTCCCATGACAAGCTCCATGTGATGCTCAATAAGGAGAATTGTTAGATTATATTTCTTCCTCAGGCTTTCAATGAGGTTCATGAGTTCGAGCGATTCATCGGGATTCATGCCAGCCGCAGGTTCATCTAAAAGAAGCACCTTGGGAGACAAGGCGAGCGCTCTGGCAATCTCTAGTTTGCGTTGAAGGCCATAGGGCAGGCTATCGGATCGAGAGTCGGCCATCTGCCCCAGTCCAACAATATCGAGATACTCCTGAGCTTTTGCCTTCGCTGCCGCTTCCTGATGCCTGAAGCGCGGCGTCCTCGTCAACGCGGATATAAAGCTGTAGTTATAATCCCTCTGGACGGCAGTCACGACATTTTGGAGCGCACTGACAGTCTTGAGCAATCGCAGATTCTGAAATGTTCGTGCGACGCCAAGTTTGCTGACTTCATAAGCCGGCAACGCCGTTATATCGCGCCCCTCCAGCCGCACAGATCCTGAAGTTGGCTTTATAATACCTGTCATGAGGTTAAATACGGTGGTCTTTCCCGCGCCATTAGGACCGATTAGTCCAATTAACTCGCCCTTGTTGATTGAAAGGTTGAAATCCCGAACGGCGGTCAGTCCACCAAATGTCTTTGAAAGATGTTGAGCTTCAAATAGCATTATTTCCCACCCTTCGGATTTGTTGTGTCCTGACTGCTTTTTTTGCCAACGGATATTATTTTTCGGGCAAAGCGCCTTAAAAAGCCAAAAGACAATTCGTTAGTTCCCATTAGACCAGTCGGCTTTACAACGATTGTCAAAACCAACGCGAGACCATAGAACACCATTCGCCACTGCATCAGAGGGCGGAATACTTCCGGTATTGAGGTGAGTATGACCGCAGCGATTACGGAGCCGCTCAGGCTTCCGATTCCACCAAAGACAACCGAAGATGAAAGTTCGGTCGATTTAGCTACATCGAACATCGAAGGCTGCAGGTAGGTCATGAAGAAAGCAAACATCGCCCCGGCTACGCCGCAATAAAATGCGCTGATTGCCAAAGCCAGATACTGATTTCTGGCGACATTGATCCCCATGGATTGGGCGGCAATCTTATCTTCACGAATTGCAATAAGCGTGCGTCCAAACCGCGATCGGATAATGTTACGCATAAGAACCAGGGCGATTACAGCGACGAGCAATGCCTCCGGCCATTTGGTCAGCGTGGGCATCCCGCCAAAGCCTCTTGCTCCCCCTGTCAGATTCCCGCCGTTATCCATAATCAGACGAACAGATTCTCCAAATCCGAGAGCGGCAATGGCAAAATAGTCTCCTTTGAGGCGCAAGGTCGGATACATGATGCCGCTCACCAGACAGGCAGCCAGGCCGCCAAGCGGCAGGACAGCCCAATATGGCATATTAAATTTTACAAACAAAATTGCCGCGGTATAGGCTCCGATAGACATAAAACCGGAGTGCCCAAAACTGAACAATCCCGTGAAGCCCGTCAATAGCGAAAGACCTGTCACCGCGACAATATTTATGCAAATAAGGGTTAATACGCTCAGCATATAAGAAGAAACCATTTATCGCTCCCTTAAACCTTGTCATCAACATAAACGCCCATGATCCCATTCGGGCGAAAAATCAATACGATAATCAATATCAAGAACACGATAAGATCGCGTAATTGGGATGATATGAATGCCGCAGTACAAGCCTCAATGACACCAAGGCATACGGAACCGATAATCGCTCCGGGCAGACTGCCAAGACCGCCAAGAATCGCTCCTATGAACGCTTTCGTTGTTAGAGAGCCCAATTGAGGATAAACGGTGTATTTGATTCCAAGAACAACTCCGGCAATGCCCGCAAGGAATCCAGCAATCAGAAAGACAATTGAAAGAAGAAAATTTACATTCACTCCCATTAAGCTGGCGGTCGTGAGATCGAATGCAGCCGCCCTTATCGCCATACCCATTTTTGTTCTCTTAAGGAAAAACTCCAGAAGAATGAGGAAGAAAATGGCGATCCCGGCGCATGCCAAATCCAGGATACTTATTCGAAGACCAAGAAACTTTATCGCCTTATAGGGCAATAGCGATGGATATGTTCTATAATTGGCGCCTATTGCCGCCACAACGAAATTTTCAAAGAAAATCGAGATGCCGAGAGATGCGATAATGTAATAAAGGGATTTGCCACCTTTCGCACGGATAGGCCGATATGCGAAACGCTCGATAAACATCGCAAAACCACCGCTCACGAGCATCGCTATGAATATGGCAAGCAATGGTGGCATCAAGTTAGTGGAAATGAGGAAAAAGCCAGTATATGCGCCCATAATGAGAAAACTGCTGTGCGCAAAATTAGAGAAGGACAAAATGCTATAAACGAGTGAATAGCCGACAGCTATCAAAGCGTATACAGACCCGATAGAAAGGCCATTGATAATCTGCTGAAAAAAGGTCGACAATTGCATTACCTCCAGTAAAGTATGGCAATAGAAAGGCATGCGGTATCGAATAAATCGATGTCACATGCCTTTCTATAGACCCTTAATCAACAGGCGCGTACTTTGTTACGAATTTCAACTCTTTGCCGACAGCTTGGAGAATAACAGCACTTTTATTCAACGGATTATGGGTTTTAGGATCCATAGTGATAGTCCCATCCGTGATTTTGAAGTTTTTGCAATTCTCGATAGCTTTGCGGATTGTTTCGCCATCGGTGGTGCCGGATGCTCTGATGATGTCGGCGATAAAATTGACAAGCTCATAGGCTTTGTAGATATTGGCATATTCGCCGCTGGTCGGATATTTGGCATTGTATTTTTTCCATATGCCGGCCACGATCGGATCTTCGGGAGAAACGTGTTTGACCCAATATGAGCCTTGTAATTCCGGTCCCGCCATAGCCAACATTGCAGGTGATGCTCCGTCTCCACCCATTATCACGGTGTTTTCCATCCCCAATTCCATCGCTTGCCTGACGACGAGAGAAATGTCTTTGTACGTGATTGGAATCATCAGAACTTCAGGTTTCTTGGACAGAATTTGAGTGAGCTGAGGGCGGAAATCGACATCGCCAGCTTTGTAAGCCCATTTCCCGACAACTTTGCCGCCAAGCCTGCTGAAATTGTCTTCGAAGTACTGGGTCAAGCCGACTGAATAGTCCGAGCCGATATCGTAAAGAACAGCGGCAGTCTTTTTGTGAAGTTCCTTGAAAAGATAGTAAGCAATAACCTTACCCTGATAGGGATCCATGAAGCATGTGCGGAATGCCCATGGCTTTACGCTGCCGTCGTCATTGATCGTAACTTTTACGGCAGTGGCGTATGAGCTGATCTGAGGGATCTTGGCTTCCGCGCAAACAGAGCTTGTGGCAATATTGATACCGCTCCAGTTCGAACCAAGAACAGCAACGATATTCTGCTCAGCAACAGCCTTTTTTACCGCATTGACGGCATCAGCGGCATTGCTCCTAGTATCCATGGAGACGATCTCAATCTTACGGCCAAGAACGCCGCCGGCAGCATTGATTTCTTCAGCGGCCATTTTCGCAGTATTGGTCTCAGGAATTCCCCAAACAGAAGCATCACCGGTTAAATGGGCAAGATAGCCTATTTTGATAGGCCCTGTAGAATCCGCTCCATAAACAGACGCGCCGCTGATGAGAATGAAAACAGTTAAGAAAGCTGTTGCCACTCTTCTCATTACGTTACCTCCTTAAACAATTTCCTAATCACTCCCTGCACAAGCAGGGTTGTGAATTATGGGAAAAGGAATTTTAATGATGGTAGTCGGCTTTTTTCCGCAATTTCTAAGCAGAACCAGCAAAACTTTCAAAAAAGGCGCAAATCTTTATTGAAATTATCACTACTCATCACAAGATGAGTAATCATAGGGTTAGCTTTTATTCCTGTCAAGCAAATTTTATCCATAATATTTTATTGATAGAGTGAAAGGAATGAAATTAGTTTACTAGTGCTTATTCAGCTACGGACATCAAAAAAAAATTCTCCGGCAATTGCAGTCGCAAGCACCCTCGCTTCCCATAGAGCGGCTTCATCGCCTTTCAGCAAATCCATGTCGAGGACGGTAAAATCCGCCCATTTCCCCGCTTCCAGGCTCCCCTTTTCATTGTCCTCGAAATTCGCGCGAGCCGCCCAAATTGTCATCGCGCGAAGCGCTTGCTCCCGGCTGAGCGCGTTTTCGATATGAAACCCGCCTTCAGGCAGCCCCGCGTCATCCTTGCGAAACACAGCGGAGCGGAAGCCCCTTAAGGGTTCGATCCTCTCGATCGGGAAATCGCTGCCGTTGGCCAGCCAGCCGTTCTGCTCAAGAAGTTGACGATAAATGTGGGCCCTTCCCATTCGGCCCGGACCAAGCCTGTCCTCCGTCCAGCTCATGTCGGAAGTCGCGTGAGTCGTCTGGACGGAAGGGATGACCGAGAGCTTGCCGAATCGCTGCACGTCGCTGGGATGTATTATCTGCGCATGTTCAACGCGCCATCGCAGATCGTTTCCGGGATTCAGAAATTTTTCATACGCGTCGAGGACGAGCCTGACTGCCGCATCCCCTATCGCGTGGACATTCATCTGAAATCCACTCTCCAATGCTATGCCGCAGACTCTCTCAAGTTCCTTAGGATTGAGTGTAAGAAGCCCGCGATTGGTCGGGTCGTCAGCGTAAGGCTCGAGGAGATAGGCTCCCCGCGATCCCAAGGCCCCGTCCGCGTACATCTTGAATGAGCGCGCGGTGAGGCGGTCTTTCAGCAATAGGCCGCGGAGGGCGATGCGTTCGATGTTGGCTTGGCTGGCCGCGAGCATGGCGTAAAGGCGGATTCGCAATCCTCCCTCATCCTGCATCTTGTCAATCAGAAGGAGATCATCCAATTCGGTCCCCGCGTTCGATACCGAGGTGAGGCCTGCCGCGAAGCATCGGGATTGGGCGACATCGAGCGCCTGCCGCTTGGTCGACTCATCGGGAGAGGGAATGGCTTTTTTCACGAGGTCGACGGCATTGTCGATCAGCAATCCTGTGAGCGCTCCGCCGCTTGTTTTGGCGGCAATTCCCCCATCGATCACGGTGCGTTCATCGATGCCAGCAAGGGCCAGGGCTTTGGCATTCACCATCGCGGCGTGCCCATCCACTCGGATAGCTATGACAGGGGTATCGGGAAAGGCGCGATCGAGGAGTTCTTTGGTGGGAAATTCCCTTGGCTCCCACTCATTCTGGTTCCATCCCCGCCCCTGCACCCAAAAGTCTCTGGTGCGCTCGGCATGGGCGACAAGGCGCTCCACCGCCTCTTCCCATGATTTAGAACCGAAAAGATCGGCGCGTTGGAGCATGTAGCCAAAGCTCAAAAAGTGGCAATGAGGGTCTATGAAACCGGGATAGATGATGGCTTCGCCAAAGTCGAGCTTTTTGCGGGCTTGATATAGTGCCTCGATGTCCTTACGCCGACCAAGCGCCACTACGCGTCCAGCTCTGATAGCCATGCATTCGGCGACGGAAAAGTCCTCATTCACGGAGTAAATGCGGCGGGCGGAAACAAGAAGATCGACGTTGGCGCTCACTTCATCCTCCCGAAATCACTCAATTCGAACTTCGCTTATCTTCAGCGCAGGACGAGCTTGGGCGGTATCCCCCCATCCTGGCAAAATCTGGGCACATCCTATCGTGGACGAGAGGCTAAGGCAAGGGAATGGGTTTCAGGCAATTCTTCCGCTAAAAAATAGGCCGCGCGAAGCGGCCTATTTCCGATTGCACGGTCTCTTGCGGCCGTGGCGGTCATTTACGCCTGTTCGTCCCACTTGACGGGGAGAATGGATTTTTCGGTCTCGCGGTCGAAGTAGCGGGCCTTGGCCATGTCGGGGTCGAAAACGATATCGTCACCGTGCTTGTAGACGTGGTGCGGATCGATACGGGCGACCATTCCCTGGGTGGGCGTAGTAGCCTGGAGATGGATTTCGGCACCGAGAGGCTCGACGACCGTGACCTTGGCTTTGATGACGCCGATTTCCAGCTTCTGGTTGGCGACATCGAGATCTTCGGGACGGATGCCGAAGGACACTTCCTTGCCGACATAGGGCTTCAACAGTTCGACATGGGCCGCGTCGGGCACGAGCTTAAATGCGCCCTCGTCGATGAGCAGCTTGCCATCCTCTTCCAATACTTTGACCGTGAGGAAATTCATAGGGGGCGAACCGATAAAACCGGCCACGAACTTGTTGATCGGATTGTTGTACATGTACAGGGGCGAGCCAATCTGCTGGACGAGGCCATCCTTCATGACGACGATTCTGTCTCCCATCGTCATGGCTTCCACCTGATCGTGGGTGACGTAGATCATGGTGGCCTGGAGCTTGTCGTGGAGCTCGATGAGTTCGGCGCGCATCTGCACGCGGAGCTTGGCGTCGAGGTTGGAGAGGGGCTCGTCGAAGAGGAAGACTTTGGGCTTGCGGACGATGGCGCGGCCCACGGCGACGCGCTGGCGCTGACCGCCGGAAAGCTGCTTGGGTTTGCGTTCGAGAAGTTTTTCGATGTCGAGAATGCGGGCCGCTTCCTTGACGCGCTGATCGATCTCGGCCTTTGGAAGTTTGCGGATCTTGAGACCGAACGCCATGTTGTCGTACACCGACATATGCGGATACAGGGCATAGTTCTGGAAGACCATCGCGATGTCGCGATCCTTGGGGGGGACGTCGTTGACAAGCTTGCCGTCGATGAAAAGCTCGCCTTCGGTGATGTCCTCAAGCCCTGCCACCATGCGCAAGGTCGTCGTCTTGCCGCAGCCCGAAGGGCCGACGAAAACGACGAATTCCTTGTCGTTGATGGTGATGTTCGCGTCGCTCACGGCGCGCACGTTGCCATCGTACACCTTCCCGATTTTCTTCAATTCTACCTTGGCCATACTGCCTCCCTTTTGGGGTTTATGTTAGTTTTTTCAGTTTAATCCGATTCGGGCGGGCGGTCAACGATCAAATCACGGAAACCCAGGCCTGTGCGGCGATGCCGAAAGCGACGGCGACATTTATGGAAGCCTTGATCCCTCGCATGGGGATGCTAACGCGGCGTTCTCCGGCGAGCGTGAGCGCCGGGGCCGAAACGCCGAGTTCCTCGGATCCTAGGATGAGGACGCCGCGTGCGGGGAAGGTGAAGTCGGCCAAGGCCGTTCCACCCAGTTCCAGCGCGAACAGAGGGCCGAGCGGCGGAAGTTCGGCGAGGGCGGCGCGCCTCCACGGGATCATGTCAACGGCGCCCATCGAGGAGCGCGCCGCCCTTGGGTGCCGCGGATCGGCGCAATCCGGCGAGAGCAGGACTTCCTCGAAGCCGAACGCTTCCGCGGTCCGCATGATGGTGCCGACATTGAAGGGCGAACGTATGTCCTCGAGATAAACCCGCAATCCTGGGATGTAGGGGCGAGGCGCTGAGGCATCGCCGGCGCCGTTGGCCTTCCCGTCGGCCTCACCTCCAGCGACGCTGACGCCGAGGCTAAAGGCTGACCGAGCCGAGCGGAAATCGTGGAGGTCCCAATCGGCGGGAGCCTGGCCCGAGATTCGCATGAGGATATGGCGGAAATCGTTGATGGCGCGGAAGGCAAGCGAAAGATCATCGCGCGCGGCGGTGGATGCGACGCAGGCGGCAGCGGCGGCCGCGACTTCGGGGGAGCTATCGGGGGCCGAGGCAAGGAAGGCGCAAAGGTCGTGGGCATAGGACAGGAGATTGGCCGCCGCTGCCGCGGCGGCTACTGCCGCCACGGGGCCGGCGTCCTCCCCGGCTTTCGCGAGTTCAAGCTCCACTTTCTCGAGAAGGAGAGCGCACTTCCTCATCCGGGCGATTCCGCGGAGTTTCGATAATTGCCGTACGGGGAACACGGGAGAGTCAGCCTTCGGAGGAGTTCTCTTTCTCCTCTCCACAAGATGCGGCTTGAGCGCTTTTCCCCGAGACAAGAACGGCGAATTCTCCCTTTTCGGGAATCGGAGCCCCTCCCTTTCCGCCTAGGCGCGCGGCGAGATCGGCGGCGCTTCCAACGACGATTTGCTCGTGAATTTTAGTGAGTTCCCTGCCTATGCATACCAGGCGATCGGGTTCGAGGCTGGCGATATCGGAGAGGAGCTTGGCGATCCTGAAAGGGGATTCGTACAAAAGGAAGGCCTCTTCCCGAGCGAGAAGCTCAGCGAGGCGCGCGCGGCGCCGCGCCGCCTTGGGGCTCGGAAAGCCATCGAAGAGCAGCCCTCGGCCGCCAAAACCGGAAACGCTCACGAGGGTAGTGAAGGCCGAGGGACCAGGTATGGGGATGATGTCGTGCCCCGCCGCGCGCGCCTCGCGGACCAGGACTGCGCCGGGGTCAGACAGCCCAGGCGTGCCAGCGTCGGTGCAGTAGGCGACTTTCTTGCCTGCCGCGAGAAGCGAGACGATGCGGGTCGCGGCCCTCGCCTCGTCGTTCGCATGACAGGAAATCAATGGTTTCGATATGGCGAAATGATTGAGAAGCTTAAGCGTGTGCCTGGTATCCTCGCAGGCGATCGTGTCCGCGTTCTTCAGCGCCTCGAGGGCGCGAAGGGTGATGTCCCCGAGATTTCCGATCGGTGTTCCCACTATGTACAGTTCGCCCATCGCTGGCTTCTCCTCGCTTCATTCGATCTCATTGTACAGAAGCGGCGAGCCTTGTGTAAGCTGTTTCGCGATCGACAAGTCGCAATACCGCTCTGCCGCGAAACTTGTCACGCGCGCCGTGAAGCTCGACAAAGCCAAAAAATACAGGTATTGTAGAATCATGACAGAAGGCACGACAAAGCGTCAGATATTTCTCCTCTTTTTCATAGCGCTCTTCCTTCTCGTAGCCAGGCTCTTCTACCCTTTCATGACGATCATTCTGTGGTCAGGGCTCATCTACGCCTTCCTGGAGCCGCTCTTTGAGCGAGTAACGCGTTCTTTCAAACATGACTCGCTTGCAAAGAAAAAACGGCCCTTTCTGGAGAATATCCTGGCTGGCGTTTTTTCCGTGCTTGGGGTCCTCATCTTCGTCGTACCCTTTACCTTTCTTTTCATCGCCCTTCTCAAACAGGTCGTCGATCTCTCGGGCTCCATCATACGAATCATCGAGAGCAATCCGGATATCTTTTCCTTGAGCCACACGAGCCCTGTTGGAGGATTCATCTTCAGGGTTTCGGCCGGTTCGATCGACTTGAGCGGCATCGATGTTGTCCATGAGCTCAAGGGATTCCTGATGTCCAGTTCGAGTAGGATCATCGGATTCTCTGGAACGATCCTCAAGAACGCCGTTTCCCTCGTTACGACCCTTGCTTTCATGATCTTCACGCTTTTCTTTCTCCTCGTCGATGGCCGGCATTTGGCATCGCTCGTGGTCTCCGCCGTGCCGATTGAACGCACCTACACAAAAATGTTCATGCAAAAGATGAACGATTCGGGACGCCAACTCATTCTCGGTTTTTTCCTTGTAGCGCTGTATCAGGGCGCCGTGATGTTCATCCTCGCCTTGATCTTCGGATTGAAGAGTTCCCTTGTCCTGGCAACGCTCACCGCCATCGCGTCCTTCATTCCCATGGTGGGGACGTCGCTCATATGGATTCCCATATCTCTCTACATAGGGCTTACCGGCGAGATAGGCAAGGCGATAACCTTTTTTGTCTTGGCCGCCTTCTTCGTCTCGTTCACCGATAATTTCCTCAGGCCCATGGTGCTGGGAGAAAGGCTGAGGATACATCCCCTCCTCATCTTCTTCGCCATTGTCGGGGGATTGAATCTTTTCGGTTTCAACGGACTCATATTGGGGCCGCTCATCGTCATCATCTTCTTCGCGGCCGTCGAGCTTTATGATCAGATCGATCAGATCAAGGCAGTCAACCCCGGAAGCGACAAGGAAAGTTCCTCGTAGAAGGAATCAGCCACGGGAATGCCCCCGGCAGTTTTCCCAATGCCGCATTCGGGCTTTTCCATGCTGTGGAAGTCCGAGCCGGCCGTCACCAGAAAACCTCTCTCCCTGGCCATTCGCTCAAGGATCCGACACTGCCCAAGTTTCGCCGCTGGATGATAGGCCTCAATCCCCTCCACACCAGCCTCCTTCCATTCGTCCATGAGAGCGGCAAGCCGCGGTTTGCTGACGAACAGCGAATAGGGATGCGCCACGACGGCGATTCCGCCAGCGGCCTTTATGAGACTGAGAGCCTTGGCGAAGGAAAGGCAATCCTTGGGCAGATAGAAGGGTTTCCCCTTTCCGAGAAAGCGATCGAAGGCTTCCTGCTTGGTGCGCACGATCTTGCCGCGCAGGAGGGCATCGGCCAGATGCGGCCTGCCTATGCGTTCGGTGCCGGCTATATGGGCGATTTCATCGAGATTGATGTCGATGCCATCGCTTTTAAAAAGTTCCACGATGCGCTGATTCCTGTCAGTCCTCGCGTCCGCAAGAAGGGAAAGCGCGCCGAGGAGCCTTGCGTTCTTCTCGTCGATGCCAAGGCCGAGGAGGTGGAATTCCCCCGGATCGAATTCGATTTCGATTTCCACGCCGGCGATGAATGAAAGCGAAAGGTCGGAAGCTCGTGCCCGGGCTTCGGCTACCCCCGCTACTGTATCGTGGTCGGTGAGGGCTATAGCCTTAAGTCCTTGCTTTTTTGCGTGAGCCATGAGTTCGGAAGGCGAAAAGGTGCCATCCGAGGCGGTCGAATGCGTGTGGAGGTCTATCATGCTTGTAGAATGAGCCTTTCCCCCGACTCCCCGAACCCGAGAAGGGGAAGCGGCTGAATGAGGGTCTCCGACACGATGCGCATAAAGCGAAGAATGTTTTCATCGGATACGGGGCCAACCCAAGGCTCAGTTGGAGCGCGAGCCAGCGTGTAGAGGTGGATGGCCTCGATCACGGCGCCTGCTTCAAGCATGGAATTCACTCGGGAAGCATAGGCCAGGGCTTCTGGGCTTTCCGGCGCCTTTCCGCGCATACGGCATAGCATCGTCTGCACTATTGTCGGCGCTTCGCGCGAGAATTCAGCCAGAGCCACCGTTATCGCATCGAGGTCGAAGCCAGAGCGCGACATGGCGGCAAAGCCTTCCTGGTCGCCTGCGTCGAGCTTTGCCCAAATTTTTAGCGGCTCCCTGCGCGCGAAAGCGGCCAGGCATCGGCGAATTTCCTTATCCAGGAATCCGGTGGCGTTGGTTATGATGACGATGGGGGCTGAGCCCGCGCTGCCGCTATGCTTGTGCCTGGCCTCCGCGCAAAGTTCGAGGGCTTCCCATAGATGGGCCGAAAGCGTTGGCTCCCCGTTGCCGGAAACGCAGAGATCGCGGACGGGCTGCGGTGCCCAAGCTTCCTTGTATTCGCCGAGGAAAAATCCATCCAGCTGCGCTTCGAGATCTTCGGCCGCGAATTCTCCCTTCCCTGCGAAAGGTCTCACCTCACAATAGGGGCAGTCGAAATTGCATCGCTTGCGGTCGGGGAAGAGATTTATCCCCACCGAAAGGCCGCCCGAGCGCCTCGAAACGACAGGGTAGATGAGCGAGGTTTGATCGGCTCCTCTGTCGTGAACGGAAATGATGTGTTCATCCATAGGTATGCTTCATAGTAGCGCTGAAATGAAAGATTATGCAATATTCGCCGAGTTTGCGCCGGGATATTGACATGAATATCAAAATCGTGTTTTTATTCCCTCATGAACAGCGCGATCAGTGCAGCGAAAGGGTTTATCACCCTCCATCATCACCACGGTCATCATCTCGGAAGGCCGGGGTCGCGTAGGGCTTAATCCCATTCGAGGATAAAGCATACTATGAGAGACGCCGGCTCGCAAAAAGCCGGCGTTTTTATTTGGAGGACCGCGGATCACCGTGGTTTCCCTGAAGAAGCCCCGGCCATAAAAAGCGGGCGCGGCACAAGGGAGACTGAAATGGACAACGCGGAGACATTTTTGAGGATCGGACTTCCCAAGGGAAGAATGCAGGGCAAGGTAATCCAGCTCTTGAGCGATTCCGGACTCCCGGTCAACGCCGATGAGAGGGAATATCGTCCCAAGATCGGCAATGGCTCGCCCTATACGATCGGATCATCGACGATACAATATGAAGCCAAGCTTTTAAAACCCCAGAACATCGTCGAGATGCTTGCTTCGGGAAGCCGCGATGTCGGTTTCGCCGGCGCCGACTGGGTCAAGGAACTCGATGTCGACTTGGTCGAACTTCTCGATACCGGCATGGATCCCGTCAGCGTGGTGGCGGCTGCCCCTGAAGCGCTCATATCGCGGATAGGGAACCTCAAGGCGCCAAAAATTTCCTGGGTTAAGGCATGCGGCAGGGCCCCCGTCATCGCTTCGGAGTATGAGACCATAGCCCGCACGTGGATGAAGAACAACATTCCCGGAGCGGATTTTATACGATCCTATGGGGCGACCGAAGTATTCCCTCCGGAGGACGCCGACCTCATCGTCGACAACTGCGCGACGGGCGGAACGCTGCGCGCCAACGGCCTCGTCATCATCGACACAATCATGAAAAGCTCCACCCGCCTCTACGCCTCCAAGAAAGCCATGGAAAATCCGGCCAAACGGGAAGCCGCGGCGGCTCTCGTCCTCATCCTGCGCTCGGTGATCGAAGCGCGCCGGCGGGTGATGCTCGAGGTGAACGTTTCCGCCGCCGACCTCGAATCGGTGATCAGCATCCTGCCCTGCCTGCGCTCCCCGACGCTATCGCCGCTTGAAGGCGGAAAGGATTTCGCCGTGCGCGTCGCCGCCCCTCGCGATCAGCTCGCGGCCCTCATTCCCGAAATCAAGCGTAGGGGAGGCACGGATATCGTCGTCACCCAATTAAGCCAGCTCGTGCCATGAACGGGAGCCTGAAAATGGAAAGAACGGATTGGCTCAAGATCGACGCCAACGAAGGACGCTGCATTTTGAGCGAAGAGCAGTTGGGCGGCGTGCTGTCTTTGGAGGTCGCGCGCCGATACCCAAGAGCCGATCTTCTGGAAAAAGACCTCGCCGCGTACTTCGGCGTGGAAGAATCTCAGGTTATCGCGACAGCCGGAGCCGACGACGCCATCGAAAGGGTTTTCAGGGCCTTGGCGGGTCCTGACTCCAAAATCCTCACCACGGTGCCAGGGTTTGTCGAATTCCTCGACGCCGCGAAGCGTACAAAGGCGACTTTCGTTCCGGTCCGCAGGGAGCCCATTTCGATATTCCCCGTGGAAAAATTCTGCTCTCTTATCGCTTCCGAAAAGCCAGTGTTGGCGATAGTCGCCACCCCCGACAATCCTGCGGGCACAATGCTCGGCATCGATGACTTCAGGAAGATAGCTCGAGCCTGCAAGGCGCAGGGAACCATTTTCCTCCTTGACGTCACCTATATCGATTTTGCCGACGATACATCGATATTCAAAGAGGCGTTGGATACGCCGGACGTCCTCCTCACCGGAAGTTTTTCCAAATCCCGAGGCCTTGCTGGTTTCAGGGCGGGCTGGGGAATGACGGGCAAGGCTACGGCTGGTCTTATCAACTGCATGAGGGAAGCCGGCCCTCCCTTTTCTCTCTCCTCACCGGCCATAGAAGCGGCCAGGCTCGCTCTGACCGAAGGCAGAGCGGGCTATGCTGGCTTTGTGAAACGGATTGCAGAAGAGAGAACTTTTCTCGAAGCAATGCTTGCCGGAATGGGCGCCAGGACCTGGCCTTCCCAGGCTAACTTCGTGAGCGCCCTCGTACCGGACGCTGAAGCTTTCGTTCTGGCTCTCAGGGCGCAGGGTATTCTCATCCGGTTTTGGCCCGGCAATCACGACGCGGCGAATCTTGTGCGCATTACCTGTCCCGGAGATGCGGTATCCTTCGAAAGACTCAAAACGGCGCTCGCGCGCATGGAGGCACAATCATGGAAATGATGAAAAATCAGACATCCTCAACCGTCGAAAAGCAAATCTATATCACGGTTTCAAGGGAAAGTAAGGAGACAAAGATACTGGTCGAACTGGGTCTTTTCCCTGGTCCCTCGACGATCGCTTCCGGCCTCGGCTTTCTTGACCACTTGCTGAACAGTCTCGCCCACCACGCGGGGTGGTCTTTATCCCTCACCTGCAAAGGCGATTTGGATATCGACGACCACCACAGCGCCGAGGATTGCGCGATCACGCTCGGAGTGGCGCTTAGGGAAGCCGTGGCTGCAAGAGGAGCAATCAGGCGATTCGGCTCTGCCTATGCCCCGCTCGATGAATCGCTCGCCAGGGCGGTGGTCGATATCTCTGGTCGCCCCTGGTGCGAAGCCGAGCTTAATCTCGAGCGAGAGATGATTGGCGATCTTGCCTCGGAAAATGTGGCGCACTTCCTTTCAAGCTTCGCGTTCAACGCAGGGATCACGCTCCATGTCGATGTACTCAGGGGCTCCAACGATCATCACAAGGCTGAAGCCGCATTCAAGGCCCTTGCCCTGGCATTGCGCGAAGCTTTGATTCCATCACTTTTTTCTGCCGACGCAGAAAGTGCAAGCCCGAACAGCACGAAGGGAGCCGCCGTCATCACAGTGTCCCGACGGGGGAGAACAATGAAGGGGACTGAGGCATGAGCGACGTTTGTCTTGTCATCGCGGCGACGGGCGCGGCCAATTTGGCTTCGGTAAAGGCGATGTGCGCCAGAGCCGGTGTCAAGTCTCTTGTTACCGATGATCCCGATACCCTTTATCGGGCGGGGAAAGCGCTCCTTCCCGGCGTGGGGGCTTTTGGGGCCGCAATGGGCAAGTTGCGCGCTTCAGGCCTCGACAAAGCCCTCGGCGCGCGAATCGCCGAAGGATTGCCGACGATGGGTATCTGCCTAGGAATGCAGATGCTCTGTGTTTCAAGCGAGGAATCGCCGGAGGTCCCGGGCATAGGGGCGATTCCTTGCGCCGTGGAAAAATTCAAAGGAGAGCTTCCCCTCCCCCAGCTTGGCTGGAATAGAATCACACCCAACCATGGTGATGGTTTTCTTCAGCCCGGGTGGGCGTATTTCGCAAATTCCTACCGAGTGAAGGCGCCGCCCGCCGGTTATGAAGCGTCGTCCTGCAACTATGGGGAGGAATTTGCCGCCACCATCGAAGGCAACACTGACCAAGCTACGAAAATTCCTCGGATCCTACTCTGTCAATTTCACCCCGAATTGTCGGGACCTTGGGGGCTCGATCTCTTCTTGCGGTGGATGGGTCTGGCCGGAATGGAGACTTTATCATGAGCGACCTGAAAGAAAGCGAGGCAAAGATTATGGCAAAGAAAGCCAGCTTTTCCGCGCGAGGCACCGCCACGCGCATTATCCCCTGCCTCGATATAAAAGGCGGCAGAGTCGTGAAGGGCGTACGGTTTGAAAACCTCGTCGATTCAGGGGAGCCTGCTGAGCTTTCCGCACGGTACGAAGCCGAGGGGGCCGATGAAATTGCCCTCTTGGACATTAGCGCCACGCTCGAAGAGAGAAAGACGGCCCTTGGCGCCGTGGCGGCGGTTCGACAGGCCGTCTCAATTCCCATCTCGGTGGGCGGAGGCATAAAGAGCGTCGAGGACGCCGAACGGCTTCTCAATGCCGGCGCCGACCGGGTTTCGATCAACAGCGCGGCGGTAAGGAACCCAGGGCTCATCTCGGCCCTCGCGAAACGCTTTGGCGTCCAATGTGTCATCGTGGCGATCGACGCAAGGCGCCAAACCGAGAGTTCTGTTTGGGAAGTGGTAATCGACGCAGGCAAGTCGCCGACAGGAATGGACGCCGTCGATTGGGCGCGCCGCTGCGCTTCCCTTGGTGCGGGAGAAATCCTCCTCACCTCGATCGACAGGGATGGCACGGGGCAGGGCTACGATATTGAATTAGTATCAGCCATAGCGGCCGCGGCAAGGATACCCGTCATCGCTTCGGGGGGAGCGACGAAACCCGAACATTTCCTCGAGGGCGTGATGGCGGGAGCCAGCGCCGTTCTCGGCGCCGGAGCCTTCCATCGGAGGGAGCTGGCGATCGTCGACTTGAAACAGTATCTTTCAAAGCATGAAGTGGAGGTGAGGCTATGATAGTTCCCAGTATAGATATTCTTGGCGGAAAGGCCGTACAACTGAGGGGCGGGCGTCACCCTATGATCGAGGTCGGGGATCCGGAGAAGCTCGCGGAAAAGCTCTCCCGCGCCGGGGAAATTGCTGTCGTCGACCTGGACGCGGCCCTTGGTAAAGGCTCGAACAAACGGATCATCCTGAATATCGTCGCCAAGTATGCCTGCAGGGTTGGAGGCGGCATCCGCTCGAAGGATCTGGCTCTCGAATACCTCGACGCGGGAGCGAGGGCTGTCATGATAGGGACAAAGGCCACTCCGGAATTCCTCTCGGGTTTGCCCGCCGACAGGCTCATCGCCGCCCTGGACACCAACAAGGAAACGATCATGGTTGAAGGCTGGACCAGGGCTACCGAAGCAAGTCTCTTCGATAAGATCGAGGAACTGAAGCCCTATGTCAGCGGCTTTCTCATCACTACCATAGACAGGGAAGGCGAGATGATCGGCTTCGATTTCGAGAGGGCTGCCGCCATTGTTGAGGCGGCGAAAGGCACCAGAGTCACCTTCGCCGGCGGAACATCGGGAGGAAGGGATGGCGTCGAACAGATAGCCCGCCTCGACGCGATGAGTGCCGATGTCCAGGCCGGCACGGCCATAGCCACCGGCGAGCTGAGCCTCGCTGCCGCTTTCTCGGCACCGCTTAGTTCCGATAGACCCGATGGGCTCTGGCCCACTATTGTCTGCGATGAAGGCGGAAGGTTCCTCGGCCTCGTCTATTCCGATCTTGAAAGCCTGAACGCGGCCTTCGAATCGGGGCGCGGCGTTTATAAATCCAGGTCGAGGGGGCTTTGGGTCAAAGGCGAAACCTCCGGCAACGGCCAAAGGTTCCTCCGCGCCGATCTCGATTGCGACAGGGACAGTATCCGCTTTACGGTCACGCAGGAAGGCAGAGGGTTCTGCCATCTGGACAGGCGCACATGCTTCGATGACGGATACGGCATCGAGAAGCTGTCGAGAACGGTAGCGGCAAGACTCAAGGATGCGCCGGAAGGTTCCTACACTCGTCGTCTTTTCAGCGATTCCGCCCTCCTGGCATCGAAGCTGCGTGAGGAAGCGGATGAGCTGGCGGTTACATCGAACGCCACCGACGCGGCTTTCGAAGCAGCCGATGTTGTCTATTTCGCCCTTGTGAAGGCGATGCGGGAAGGAGCGAAGCTTGGGGACATCGAGGCGGAGCTCGAGCGCCGCTCATACAAGGTCCAGAGAAGACCAGGCAACGCGAAACCTGGCTACGACGCTTCCGATGGAGGTTCGGCATGGACCGGCATCCACTGAGAAGGATGACTCCCGGAGAACTGCCCAGTCCTCAGGCGCGCCTTTTTTCGCCTGAGGTGGACGGCATTGCCGCGCGGGCGATCGCCGATGTGCGAGAGCAGGGAGAGGCTGGCCTGCGAGCTTGGGCTGAAAAGCTGGGTGAATTATCGCCTGGCGAACCTCTCCTCGCCGGCAGGGATGAACTCGAGGCCGCTTATTCTCGCGTCAATTCCGACGTGAAGGAACTTCTGGCGCGCGCGCAAAGTCGCATCGCGGCTTTCGCGGCCGCCCAGCGATCCTCCCTGTCCGACATCGACATCGCCGTACCGGGCGGCCGCGCCGGGCATAGCTTCCTGCCCGTCGCGCGCGCCGGCTGTTACGTTCCCGGCGGGCGCTACCCACTTCCCTCCACGGCCCTCATGACGGTTACGCCCGCCATCGCAGCTGGCGTGAATGAAGTCTGGTGCGCGGGCCCGCATCCTACCGACATCACCTTGGCCGCGGCCTTCGTCGCCGGTGCCGCAGGATTCCTGCGCTGCGGCGGAGCCCATGCCATCGCCGCCCTCGCCTTCGGCGTGGGCCTTCCTCGCTGCGATGTGATAGTGGGTCCCGGCGGCCGCTATGTGGCGAGCGCGAAACGCCAGCTCTTCGGCGCCGTCGGCACCGAAGCCCCAGCCGGCCCCTCGGAACTGCTTATCATCGCTGACGCAACAGCCAATCCCGATATCGTCGCGGCCGATCTCATCGCCCAAGCCGAACACGATATCGCGGCCGTCCCGATGCTCATCTGCGCGTCGGAGCGCTTCGCGCTCGAGGTCGAAAAAGCCCTTGCGATCCGCCTCGAAACCATGCCGGAGATAAACCGGGCCACCGCCTCCGCATCGCTGAACAATGGCTGGGCTTTCATCGCGCCTGATCGTTCGACGATCTGCGCGGTCGCCGAACAGTGCGCGCCGGAGCATCTGGAGCTCTTTGTTTCGGATCCCGATGTCTATGCAAGCGAAATACGATCAGCGGGCGCCGTCTTCATTGGACAGGGATCGGCGGAGGTCTTCGGCGACTACGGAGCCGGCCCCAACCACACGCTGCCTACCGGTGGCGCGGCACGGTTTGCCTCAGGGCTATCGGTCCTCCATTTCCTTCGCGCGAGGACCTGGCTCAGGATGGACCGTTCTGACAGCTTGAGCGCCGATACGGCAGCTTTTGCCCGGCTCGAAGGCCTCGAAGGCCACGCGCGGGCCGCGGAGGCGCGCTCTCAATGATCTCAGCCGCAAAGACCCACGGCAATCCCCGGGAACGTAGACGCTATGGCAAAGCACTGCGCTCCAAAAAGCCTATTGCGGAGTTTGCCACTGACCTATTGAAGAAAAAGGCTGAAAAGCGGAAGATACATTTCAGCTATCTAAAAGCCGGACTTCAAGAAAAAAGTGCGGCATGGAGCGTCACATGCAATCCGAACATCATCTCTATCTGATATTGCATCCTAATCACTCGCTCATAGCGTCTGCCCTTCCCCCCGATCTTTTCGTGAAGCATTACGTCCAGGGATCGTCCCGCTATTTCGAGGGAAGACTGATTTTCGCGGAAATTGACCCAGCATGGCGTCACCCCTTCTTCGAAATCGATGCGGCATTCGCCGACCTCATCCCCCACCCAGACGGTCGTCCCAAAGCCACGAAATTCATAAAAAGCTATCGCGTGCTGGAGCATATCGATCTTGCCGCGCTTGGTCACCTCTTTTTCTGCAATCCTTCAGGCGAATACGTTGAACTGAAACCCTCGGACAGAAGGCCAGAGACTCGGGGCGATGAGATGCGCGTCATGGTCGAGATCAACCCCGTGCGGTTCATGGTGTTGACGCGCTACGACCTCGGAAGCTTTGCAGCCTTCATCACGGATCCAAAGAACACCAAGGGCGCCCCTTCCATGTTCTTTACGCAACTCGAGTTCTCCATCGAAGATTTCATGGCGGAATTCGACGAGAATCCCTTCCTCTCCAGCTTCGTCCCCGGCATACACCCAGCGCGCTTGCACGAAGCCGTGCTCGAAATCCAGAAGACCCCTGGGAAATACGTCAAAGGCATATCGCTGGATTGCCCTATCGACAAGATCTCCTACAAGATGCTCCGCCATGGCTTCATGTTCGCAAAAGGGAGTGAAACGAAATTCTACCCCCTCCTCGAAGCCGATGAAGTGGAACGAAGCAACTTCAGGTTCTGGAAAACAATGTAGATTTAGAACCCATAGATTTCCGAGTATTTCTTCTCGAGATATCGCGTGAAATGCGAAGCGTCCAAGGGGGAACCAGTGACTTTCTCCACGAGTTCGCCGGGCAAATACATCGTTCCGGCCTTGTGGATATTCTTCGTGAGCCATTCGCGCGCCGGTCCGCAATCGCCTTCTTCGATTCGAGCAGTCAAATCAGGGATGGTTTCCTGCATCGTCGCCCAGAATTGGGCGGCATAAAGATTGCCAAGGGAGTAGCTCGGGAAGTAGCCAAAGGAACCCATGGACCAGTGGACATCCTGCAGGCAGCCTTGCGCGTCATTGGGCACTTCGAGGCCGAGCAGTTCCTTCATCTTGGCATTCCATGCGGCCGGCAGATCGGCAACGGCCAGACTTCCGCTTATCAAGGGCGCCTCGAGATCGAAACGGGCAATCACATGGAGCCCGTAGGTAACCTCGTCGGCTTCCGTCCGTATCAAGCGTGGCTCAACCTTGTTTATTGCCTTCGTGAAAGCGTCGGCTCCGACGCCATTGAGGGCGCCTTCAGCCATTAGCGCGACGGGCCCAAAATGCTTTCGCCAGAATTCCGGCGAGCGACCGATGATGTTTTCCCACATCCTGGATTGCGACTCGTGCACGGCCATCGATACGGCATCGGCCAACCTCGTGCCACGGAAGTCGGGATGAGGATCGATGCCCATCTCGTACAGGGCGTGGCCAGCCTCATGAATCGTGCTGAATATGCTTGATGGGAAGAAATCCTCAATGTAACGCGTCGTAATCCTGACATCATCCCGGCCCAAGGTCGTCGTGAAGGGGTGAGCGGTAGTGTCCAGCCTGCCCCTGCTCTTGTCGAAACCAACGGCATCCATAAAATAAGCGCTCATCGCCGCCTGAGCGGATGCCGGAACTCTATTGTGCAGGAATGAGTCGTCGACCTGGGGGCGGGAACGTATCTTGTCCAGGATCCGCATGAGATCGTCTTTCATCACGGAGAATACTTTCGCGATGGAATCCTCGGTGCTTCCAATCTCGTACAGGTCGAGAAGCACATCGTAGGGCTGTTCGGTCGAGGGTTCTAGCGCCTGGGCCATCTCGACGTTGAGATTGATCATTTTTTGCAGATAGGGAGCAAAACCGGCGAAGTTGTTGGCCTTTCGCGCTTGAACCCAGGAAGCTTGGGATAAACTCGTCTGCCTCGCCATTTCGGTGACGAGATCGAAAGGCAATTTTATTTCCCTGTCGAATTCGCGTCTGGCGACGCGCAGGTACGCTTTTTCCACGTCTTCCAGGCTTTTGTCGGCCTCGAGCGCCTCGAGCAGGTCCCCGATCTCCGGCCGCACCGCCTTTTCATGAGCCAGCCCCTCGATGATGGCAAGCTGTTCAGCCCTCTCCTCGACTCCCCGCTCGGGAATATATGTTTCCTGATCCCAGCCCAACAACGCACCTATGTGGGAAAAGAGCGTCCGCTCCCGGTCCATCTCAATGAGGCGCTTCATTTCATCGCGCATCGGAACTCCTTGCGAAAATCATACTTCCGCATGCTACCATTTATGCGAAAAGTGTACAACAAGGAGTCAAACGCGCTATACTGGCATCGTGTTTCTCCATGAATTGAGACAACCAGTGGCGACGCTGCGCGGCGCCGGCCCCTTAGTCGCCTCCAGGCTCAGCCGATTGGGCATCGCCACCGTCGCCGATCTCCTCACCCATTATCCGAGAGACTACGAGGATCGATCCCACTTTCTCTCCTTTTCCCATTTTGCAGAAACTGGATCGGTTCACACGATCGCCACCGTGACTTCTCATGAGTGGTTCGGTTTCGGGAGGATGAAGACGCTTAAAATCCTCGTGAGCGATGATTCATCGGAAGCGGCTCTCCTCTGCTTCAACCGGCCATTTCTCGAGAAGACACTGCCTATTGGATCCAGGGTCGTTGTCCACGGAAAATTCCAATTTCGCTTCGGCGAGATTCAGTCCTCCTCCTTCGATGTCGAACGCCTCGATGAAAACGAATCCCCCATCAGTGGCTTGGTTCCCCTCTATCCCCTCACCGAGGGAATAGCCCAAGGCGTGATGAGAAAGCTCATGAGGGCGGCGCTGGCCATGTATGGCCGCCACCTCGAGGATGAGCTGGAACCTACACTCATCGAGAAGCGCGGTTTGATATCCAAGGCGGAAGCTCTTGCCCATATTCATTTCCCTGAGTCGGTCGCGGAAAAAGAATTGGCCCTGAAGACGCTTGCCTACGAGGAGCTTTTCAAGTTCCAGCTGGGCATCGCGCTCCGCATGCGGGCGCGGCGTGGGCAAGTCATCGCGCGAAAACCAGCCACGGGCTTGCTCGCCGAGCGGCTCCTCCAGCGCCTGCCCTTCGCGCTCACGGAAGACCAAACCCGAGCCCTTGCCGAAATAGCCGCCGACCTCGACCAACCCCACCCCATGGCAAGGCTTCTCCAGGGGGACGTCGGCTCGGGCAAAACCATCGTCGCACTTCTGGCGGCCCTGCGGACGGTGGAGCGTGGCGGGCAGGTCGCCATCATGGCGCCTACCGAGCTTCTCGCGCGTCAGCACGCGGCCACCGCTGCCAAGCTCATCGAGCCGCTTGGCGTGCGCCTCGCCTTCCTCTCCGGCAACGTGGACGACGCGGCGCGTCCGCCCCTCCTTGAAGCCCTCAAGGCTGGCGAAATCGATATCGTGATCGGCACCCACGCCCTTTTCTCCGCCGATGTCGCTTACAAGGCTCTCAAATTCATCATCATCGACGAGCAGCATCGTTTTGGCGTCATGCAGAGGATTGCCTTGTATAAAAAAGGAGACATCCCCGATATGCTCATGATGACAGCCACGCCTATTCCAAGGAGCCTCGCGCTCACGCTCTTCGGTGACCTGGCCGTCTCTTCGATCAAAATGCTGCCCCCTGGTCGAAAACCGGTCAAAACGCACTTGGCTAAACAGGGGAACGAGTCGAAGGTGTATGATTTTGTGCGCAAAGTGCTCAAGGAAGGGCGGCAAGCTTACTTCGTCTACCCTCTCATCGGTGATTCCGACAAGGCTTCGCTTAAGAGTGCCGAAGACATGGCTACCCAGCTCGCCACGAAAATATATCCTGAGTTTTCCGTGAGCCTGCTTCACTCTAAACTTAAGGAAGATAAGAAGAAAATCATCATGGACAATTTCGTGAACGGGAAAACACAAATCCTCGTCGCAACCACCATTGTCGAGGTTGGCGTCGATGTGCCCAACGCCGCTATCATGGTAGTTGAGCACGCGGAGCGATTCGGCCTTTCGGCGCTTCATCAGCTCCGCGGCAGGATTGGCAGGAGCGAGTACCAGAGTTTCTGCTTTTTTATCTATTCAGGGGATATAACCGACGATGCCGTCCAGCGGCTCAAAGCCCTCTATGTGACATCTGACGGTTTTGCCCTAGCCGAAGAAGATCTCAAGCTGCGCGGCCCCGGTGAACTGCTCGGAACGGCCCAATCGGGATCATTCCGTCTTCTCATCGCCAATCCACTGCGGGATTTCGAGTTGCTCAAATTGGCGCGCGCGGACGCATTCGCCATCGTGAAAGAGGATTCCGGCTTTCTATCAGCCGCTCACGCAGTTTATAGAAGATGTATCGAAACAGCAGACAAAACCAAAAGCGCTTGAAACGGATACAAGCGCTTATTGGCATACCCCGAGGAAGGGGAAGCCTGTCCCTTTGGACAGGAAAAGCTCTATTTGCCTTTTCGCGGGCCACCGCTCATGAGAATTATCTCAGAGCTACCCATGTAATCGACGATCTTCTCTTTCCTGGCCCTTGGTCCGAGAAGTTCCCTAACCCGCAGGTACTTTCTTCGCAGGTACTGAATGGAAGGGATGCTCGTGTCGAAGTGACTCGCGAGCTCCCAATCCTTATGGATATAGCGACCCGATGAGTCCTTCTTGTTGAGGTCGAGAAACTCCTGAAGCTTCTCGCTCGTCCACTGCACCGTCGTTCCCCTTGAATAATCGTGCATATCGAGGCGCCTGCGGGTCCGATCCTCCGCTCCTTCCATTTTCTTCTTCTTCCAGAAGGGATTGCGGTTTCTGGCGTACAAGATGTCAGCCTTCGTGAAGCCGGAGTCTTCCATCCACTGCCTCGCCAATTTCGCTTTCTCGGCTGGAAGCAATTTCGAGCGGAGAGACCGTTCTACGTACTCTTCTGGAGTCTTGGACTCCAGAATCATCTTTTCCCATTTCTTCATGCTTTTAATATAGTGAATTCCCCTTTGAATTTCAAATAAAATCGGGGTCGTTCAACTTTGCTCGAACCTGTCCGCCAGCACCGCCATTTCCTTATACAAGGCATCGGGGATCCTGTCACCCAAGCCCAGAAGGTAATGCCTTATCGAGGCTATTTCATCCTTCCATTCCTCGGCCGATATCGCGAAACACTCATCGATGGCCGCTTTCGGCAGATCGAGTCCCTTGACATCGAAGTCCCCTGAAATCGGCATGTAGCCTATCGGCGCATCCATCGCGGAGACGGTATCGTCGCAGCGCTCGAATATCCACTTGAGCACCCTGGCGTTGTCGGAATATCCCGGCCAGAGATATTTGCCCTCCCTGCTCTTCCTGAACCAGTTGACGTGATAAATCTTGGGAAGCTTCAACGAGGGTTTGTCGCCGAATGAAAGCCAGTGGGCGAAGTAATCGCCGATGTTGTACCCGCAGAACGGCAGCATGGCGAAGGGATCCCTGCGCAGGCGGCCCACCTGGCCGGCGGCCGCGGCTGTCGTCTCGCTCGAGAGTGAAGCGCCGAGGAATACTCCATGCTTCCAGCTTCTCGCCTCGTAGACGAGAGGGACTGTCGTGGAGCGCCTTCCTCCGAAAATAATGGCCGAGATGGGTACTCCCGCAGGATCTTCCCACGCCTCATCCATCGAGGGGCACGATGACGCGGGGACGGTGAATCGGGAGTTTGGATGCGCGAGTGGACCCGATGAGGCGCCAGCGCCCTTATTCCCCGGATTTTCCAAGCGATTGCCCTTCCAATCGATCGTTCCCGCCGGGGCTTCGTGACCTATTCCTTCCCACCAGATGTCCCCCTCCGGCGTCAGGGCGCAGTTCGTGAAGATCGTGTCATGCTCAAGGCAGCGCATCGCGTTCGCGTTGCTCTTGTAGGACGTATTGGGCGCCACGCCGAAGAAACCCGCTTCGGCGTTGATCGCATAAAGTCTCCCATCCGTCCCAAACTTCATCCATCCTATATCATCGCCAACCGTGCGCACCTTCCATCCCGGCAAGGAGGATTCGAGCATCGCGAGATTGGTTTTGCCGCAGGCCGAAGGAAAGGCTCCGGCGAAGTATTTCTTCTTGCCTTGCGGATTGGTGATGCTCAATATCATCATATGCTCGGCGAGCCAGCCCTCGTCCCTCGCGATAACCGAGGCGATCCTGAGCGCGAAGCATTTCTTGTTGAGGAGGGCGTTGCCCCCATACCCGGAGCCATAGGACCAGATCATCCGCTCCTCCGGGAAATGCGCTATTGCCATCCGTTCCGGATCGCAAGGCCACCCCGCCCTGCACATCGACGCTGGCCTTTCGCTCTTGCCGCAGGAATGCAGGCAGCGCACGAAATCCCCGGTAGAGCCGAGTTTTTCGAGCACGGGAAATCCAGTCCTCGTCATAATATGCATATTGACGACCACATAGGCCGAATCGGTGATCTCAACGCCGATTTTCGCCATGGGACTCCCAACAGGCCCCATGGAATACGGCACTACATACATAGTCCGCCCTTTCATCGCTCCCGCAAAGAGAGGGCTAAGCCGCGCTTTCATCTCGGTCGGGGCTACCCAATGATTGGTCGGCCCAGCGTCCCCACTATTCGCGGAACAAATAAAAGTTCTTTCTTCGACACGCGCGGTATCAGCCGGATCGGATTCGGCAAGATAGGAATTCGGGCGCGCTGCATCGGCTAATTTCTTGAATGTTCCCGCTTCGACAAGGCGAGCGCAGAGCCGGTCATATTCGATGCTCGTGCCGCCATAGACTTCAACTGCCTCTGGCTCGCAGAGTTCCGACATGGCCCTAACCCAGGCATCGAGCCCCGGATGGGAAAACTTTGGAATCGTCACGATTGCCCCCTCAACTAAGAATTGCACTGGTTTTCATAGTTGGCAAGAGCATTTCGAAATTTATGACGATGTTTTGCCTATTGAAACG
>Ga0172379_10000697_pt1 | contig 80000 bp, 62 predicted proteins | sample GrowelOW334metaG_FD_119756 | JGI IMG/M metagenome (GOLD analysis project Ga0172379, IMG submission 119756) | Groundwater microbial communities from an aquifer near a municipal landfill in Southern Ontario, Canada - Groundwater well OW334 metaG | ecosystem: Environmental > Aquatic > Deep... | reverse complement strand
TAAAGTAATCTGGGAGATACTGTTATGAAAGTCAGAGCATCCGTTAAACGCAGATGCGAATATTGCCAGATAGTGAAGCGTAATGGCGTTGTCCGGGTCATTTGCGCCCGCAACCCGCGTCACAAACAGAGACAAGGTTAAAATCAGGATAAGGATTAGAGACTATGCCACGTATAATTGGAGTTGAACTTCCGGGAAAGAAGCGCATTGAATTTGCTCTGCGCTACATTTACGGCATCGGTCCGAGCAAGGCTCTCGAAATCATCAAGAAATTAAAAATTCCGAGAGAGCTCCGTGCCGATAACCTGACCGACGAGCACATTGCGGCGATAACCCACATCTTGCAGAACGAGATGGATGTAGAAGGCGATCTGCGCCGTATGGTTTCAGCAGATATCCGCCGTCTTCAGGCCATCGGCTGCTACCGCGGGTCCCGCCATCGCAGAAATCTGCCGTGCCGCGGACAGCGCACCAAGACGAACGCTAGAACTAGAAAGGGCCGCAGACAGACCGTCGGAGCCATCCGTGATAAAACTCAACGTAAGCTGGCTGCTACCTAAGAGCCTGCCGGTGTTGTGTTTGCTGATAGGATTAAAACTCAGAATCATTAAAAGGTACTGCATTAATCATGGCTGAAGAAAAAAAGAAAAATCTGGAAGTTGCCGACGTCGCCGAAGCCGTTACTGCCGAAGCTCCTGTTGCCGCGGAAACCGTGGTGAAAAGAAACAAGAGCGGACGTTATGTTCCGGCCGGTATTGCTTACGTTTCGGCTACTTTCAACAATACGAAAGTCACATTTACCGATTTACACGGTAATGTGCTTTGCTGGTCGACCGGTGGTAAAAATGGTTTTAAGGGGTCAAGAAAAAGCACCGCTTATGCCGCACAGGTCATCGCCACTGACGCCGCTAAAAAGGCTCAGTTACTGGGAATGAAGGAAGTCGAAGTACGGATTAAGGGTCCTGGGGCAGGTCGCGAATCTGCTGTCAGAGGCATTGCCGCAACCGGTATGGAAGTCGTCTCCATTAAGGATACCACTCCCGTTCCGCATAACGGCTGCCGTCCCCCGAAACGTCGCCGCGTCTGATGACAGGTACGATTTTAGTAAATTTAAAATAAATCTGGAGGAATAACATGACTGCTGCATCTGGTTTTCCGATGCCCCAATCTATCAGGATAGAAGAAGAAACTGCAACAGACAGATATGCCAAATTCATCGCGGCTCCGTTTCAAAGCGGTTTCGGGCATACTCTCGGCAATTCTCTGCGCAGAGTGCTCTTGTCCTCTCTGGAAGGGGCAGCTATCAGCGCAGTCCGTATTGACGGTGCGTCACATGAGTTTGCTTCGCTTCCGAACGTAGTTGAAGATGTTACTGAAATTGTTCTCAATCTGAAACGCGTCCGGCTGAATCTCCACAGCGACCAGAGCAAGACACTGGAAATTAAAAAAGACAAGGCCGGTCAGGTAACTGCCGGCGACATTGTCGTTGATGGAACGGTTGAAGTGCTCAATCCCGAGCAGGTCATCTGCACTATTGACAAAGATGTTCAGTTTCGTGCTGAAATTGATGTGATCAAGGGCAAAGGTTATATGCCTGCTGAAAAGCAGCTTGCACCGAAAGTTGAAGGCACAATTCCGATTGACTGCATGTTCAGCCCGGTTACCCGCGTCAATTATCATGTCGGCGCCGCCCGTGTCGGTGAAGAAACTGAAATGGACGGACTCCAACTCGAAATCTGGACTGACGGCAGAGTCAAGCCCCAGGATGCTCTGGAAAGCGCGGCGAAGATCCTCAAGGATCATCTCCAGCCGTTCCTCGGCGGCCAGGCTGACGAAGAAGATGTCCTGTCTTCCATGAGCGACGAAGAACTGAAAATGTACAAAGTGCTTTCACAGGATGTGGAAGTTCTTGACCTTTCAGTCCGCGCCATGAACTGTCTGAACAACGCCAATATCAAAATTATCGGCGAACTGTGCACCAAGACAGAAAGCAGAATGTTGAAATACAGAAACTTCGGTAAGAAGTCGCTGGATGAAATCAAAGAAAAAATCGAAGCGCTCGGGTTGTCTCTGGGCATGACTTTCAGCGAAAATCTGCTGAATGCACTTGAAGCGGAAGCCGAACGCCTCAAAGCTCAATCCGTGGAGGAAAAATAATGCGTCATAGATTACATACATTTAAAATCGGACGGTCCGGTGCGCATCGCCGGGCAATGCTTGCCAATATGGTAAGCAGCCTGATCGAACACGGCCAGATTACCACCACTATAGTCAAGGCCAAAGAAGCACGCCGTTTTGCCGACAAGATGATTACCCTCGGCAAGAAAGGCGGACTCCATCATATCCGCCAGGCGGTTGCCAAGCTCAGAAACAAAACTGCCGTCAAAAAACTTTTTGACGAAGTTGCTCCGAAATACATGACCCGCGCAGGCGGCTACACCAGAATTATTCATCTGGCAAAGATGCGCGTCGGCGATGCCGCCGAAATGTGCATACTTCAGCTTGTGGAAGAAGGAGCCCCGGCCCAGAAGACTGCAGCTCCCGAAAAGGCTGTGGAACAAAAGGCTGAATAAATCGTAATGACTGCTGTTTTAAAACAACAGACTTTATAATTGAGAAACCCCGGCTCCATGCCGGGGTTTTTTTATGCGTTACCGGGATGTTTTCCAGCGGCCAGGGCGGGGAGGATGGGAAGCGCAAATCTTTATTTTCAGGAGAAATTGTATGAGCGGTAAATTTGCAGGATTCAATGTAATCATCACCGGCGGAACCCGCGGAATCGGCAGCGCCGCATCCGAACTTTTTCTGAAGAACGGCGCATCCGTCACCGCAATTTACGGCGGCAATGATGCCGCCGCCGCGGAATTTAAGGCAAAGTGGGCAGGATTTCCGCTGGAGGTCGTCAAAGTCGATGTTTCAGATTATGCGGCGGCGGAGAGTTTTTTTAACAGCTATGACACTGCTCACTCTTCACTTGAAGTGCTGGTCAACTGTGCCGGCATCAGAAAAGACAGCGTGACCGGCATGATGCCGCCGGAAGACTGGAACTCCGTCATTGCCATTAATTTAACCGGCACGTTCAATATGAGTAAATTTGCGGTCATGAAAATGATGCAGAACCGTTTCGGCCGGATTATCAGCATCACTTCGCCATCCGGCAAGCTGGGCTTCGCCGGCCAGGCCAATTATGCCGCATCCAAAGCCGGGCAGGTGGCGTTTACAAAATCACTGTCCAAAGAAACCGCCCGCCGCGGCATCACCGTCAATTGTGTCTCGCCCGGATTTATCGAAACCGAGCTTATTTCCGATCTGCCGGAAGATTTGCGAAAAGAATACAAAAACCAGGTCCCGATGAAGCGCTTCGGCACTCCGGCGGAGGTCGCGGAGGCAATTCTGTTCCTGGCATCTAAAGAAGCATCATATATCAACGGCACCGTCCTGGAAGTAACCGGCGGACTTTAATTCAGAGGGCAATATGAGAAAATCAGCATTTTTATTTTTATTCATGTTTCTGGCCGCCGCGGCAACCGCCGCTTCAAATAACCAGTTAAGACTGATCCTGCCTCCTGCCGTATATGCCGTGGCTGGACAGGAAATTAATATTTATTTCGACAATATTATCCTGACTCCCAATTATAGTAATTATGCGTTTGATGTTGATTGCGCCAAAGGCAGACAGGATAAAGCCAGATGGCGTTTTACAGCGAAGCCGGAGGAGACCGGTAGTTTCCCGTGGAAAATAAAGATATATAACGGCGCCAATGAACTGATGGCGGAAGGCCAGACTGAAATCATCGTAAGCCCGGCGGACGCCGGTTCGGCCAGAGCCGTCAGCCTGCTGCTGATTGGCGACAGCCTGACCGATGCTTCGGTTTATCCGCTGGAACTGTACAGTCTTTGCCATAAATACGGACCTAAAGCAACATTCGTCGGCAGTCATTCCGGTCACGGCAAAGAGCCGGGAAATTTTGCTCACGAAGGCTATGCCGGGTGGTCCTGGAACACTTTTCTGACCCAGTATAATCCCACCCAGACTGATTACCGCGGCAAAAGCAAATTTCTGACGGATAAGGACGGCAGTCCGGAACTGGATTTCAAAGATTACTGCAGTAAATACGCCGGGGGCAAAGCTCCGGATTTTATCACGGTCATGCTCGGTACCAATGATGTTTTTAACCTGAAAGAGGACAATCTGGATTCCGCGATAGATCAGATTCTGAAAAATGCGGACAAGTTGATTGCCGAATTTCAAAAAGTCGGACCAGACACTCAGATCGGTCTGGCGCTGACGGTGCCGCCGGCCGCGACCCAGGATGCATTCGGCTCAAATTACCAATGCGGGCAGACCCGCTGGCAGTACCGGCGCAATCAGCATCGCCTGGTCGAACGGATGATTGAACGTTACGGCAGCGGAAAGTACCGCAACGTCTCCCTGATTCCGGCTTATGTGAATATCGACTGTGAAAATAACTTTCCGGCCATATCGGAAACGGTAAACAGCAGAAACGCCGCAAAAACCGTCCGCCAGATTAATGGCGTGCATCCTGCCCAGGAAGGCTATCTGCAGATTGCCGATTCATTTTATGCATGGTTAAAATTTAAATTGTCCGATAAAAAATAAGCGCGGGTGTTGAAAATGAGCTTTCTGGGAATTGAAAACAAAAAAATTCTGATCTTCGGCGTGGCCAACCGCAAAAGTGTGGCCTTCCACATTGCCAAGGTGCTGCGGGAAGAAGGCGCGGAGCTGATTTTTTCTGTTCAGAAAGATGATGCCGCCGCTGTCATTGAAAAGTTTTTCCCCGGCGCTCCGGTCTACCGCTGCGATTTCGAAAATGAAAACTCAATGAAAGCGACCGCCGCAGAAATCGGCGCGGCTCATCAACCTGTTTACGGAATCGTGCATTCAGTGGCTTTTGCCAATTTTTCCGAAGGCCTCAAACCGTTTCACCAGACTGTCAGGAAGGACTTTTTACAGGCGGTGGATATTTCCTGCTTTTCCTTCATCGATATCGCCGGATTATATTTGCCGTACATGGACCCGGAAGGCGCGATGATTACGATTTCAATCTCAACCACGCGGATGGCGGCGGAGAGCTACGGCTATATGGCCCCGGTGAAAGCCGCGCTGGATTCCAGTATCTGCTTCCTGGCAAAATCGCTGAGCGAAACCACAAAAATCCGAGTCAACGGCGTCGGCGCCTCCCTGCTCAAAACTTCCGCCTCCGCCGGTATTCCCGGATACGTCAAGCCGTATCTTTTCGCCGAGAAGGCCACCCTTAGAAAAGAAGCTCTGAAAACGGAGGAGGTTGCGAACGTTGCGGCTTTCCTGTTAAGTCCGCGCGCGGCCGGAATCAATGCCCAGACCTTAGTCGTGGATGCCGGCATGTCGGTAAATTATTTTGACCGCGAAATAGTCAATAAAGTCATCGAATAGACGGTTCTTGCCGACAGCCATCTTTGCGGTCAAATAAGACTGACAATCTGCTTCAGGATTTCTTCGACTTCAATCATGCGCCCGACTCCGTCGGGGCCGCAGGCGACATGACCGGCTTCGGGCCCGGCGAAAAGTATGCCGCGCTTCTTCAATAATTCCACATTCTCCTGAACTGCCGGATTCCGCCACATTTTCGGATTCATGCCGGGAGCGAGCAGGATCGGGCCGGTATGGGTGACGGCAAAAGTTGAGAGGGCGTCATCGGCGATGCCGTGAGCCAGTTTTCCGATAAAATTCGCGGTACAGGGCGCGACGACCAGCAGGGCAGCCTGGTCGGACAGCGCGACATGCTCGGGACGCCATTCCGGACTGTTCCACAAGCTGGTGATGACGGGATTGCGGGACAGCGTCAGGAAAGTCTGCTCAGTAACCAGTTTAGTCGCGGACTCCGTCATCAGCACATGGACATTGTATCCGTTCTGAACCAGCCGGCTGCAAAGGTCGGCGCCTTTATATGCGGCGATGCAGCCGGTTATTCCGAGCGCAATAGATTTTTTGTGATCAGACATTGAACAGTCCCTCCTCCAGTCGTTTGGTTGCCTTGCGGGTCATCCTGATCAGGGATTTCATATCTTCCACGGCGGCATCCAGCCTGTCATTGATGACCAGATAATCATAGTGCTTCCAGTAGCTTATTTCAAGCTTCGATTTGCCGAGCCGCTGCATAATCTGCTCTTCGGAATCAGAGGCGCGCCGGCGCAGCCGTTTTTCCAGTTCCTCCAGCGACGGCGGCGCGATGAAGATGAATTCACAGCAGTTTCCAAGCAGCGGGTCCTGCTGTGAACACTGCCGTATCTGCATTGCTCCCTGAATGTCAATGTCAAGGAAAACATCTTCGCCCTGCTCAACCCGGTCAATGACTTCACTTTTAAGCGTGCCGTAATAATTGCTGAAGACTTCGGCGTATTCGATGAATTCGCCGTTGTCGATCCTGCGCTTGAACTCTTCGCGGGACAGGAAATAGTAATCTCTGCCATGCTGTTCACCGGCCCGCGGCGCGCGGGTAGTGCAGGAAACTGAAAATTTCAATTCCGGCATTTCTTCACGGACGCGAGTGCATACCGTGGTTTTGCCGGTTCCGCTCGGGCCGGATACGATCAGGATCACTCCCAGTCTCGAGTTTTGATTTATCAGTCCCATCCTGCAAATCCTTGATTATCCGATTTATTTTTTAAGGCTTCCAGTACCGTTACACTCTTTTTCCCATCCCGTAAAATTCCACCCGGCAGGGAAATTCCGGCACTGGAGCGGTTTCACCGGTTCGATCCGGCAGGCCGGAGGCTCCTCATAAAAAATGCACTGCCGGTCATCCTTCTCTTTCAAAGACAAACCGCGGCGGTCCGAAGTCAGAACCGTATATTCATCGGTAAACGCCTGGACCGTTATGCCTAAGAACGCGGCAATCCGCGCGGTCTCTTCAACACTGATTCGCACATAGCCGGGCCATTTACAGCAGTTGCCGCAACGGGTGCATTGAAAATCGCCTGCCGTGTCATTTACGCCCATACTATTTCTACTCATAAAAAACCGGATATCTCATAAGCATGAAATACCCGGTGGAATCATTTGCCGTTTAAGCGGGACTTTTATTCAAAATCCTCGAAAGTCAGATCATCGCCTTTGAGGTCGATGAAGAAGAAGCCGGTAACGAAGTCAGCCAGTTCGACCGGATGAAGCGCGACATCGGCTTCAATACCGAGTCCGGCGGAGCCGCCCAGTTCCCAATAGTCCCTGGCGCCGGTATGGAAGTTATAAATGCGCTGCGTGGGGCTCGGGAAGCCTTCGTCATGCTGCCAGTATTCTTTTACCCAGCGGGTAGTAGGTCTGCGTTCAATGTCTTCAGCGGCGACACAGATGAATTCCCAGTTCCAGCCGTTCTGGAGACAGGCGCCGTATTGACGATTGTAATCTTTGATCACTTTAGCGGCGGCACCGATGCCGACGCCGCCTTGAACTGCGCGGGTGCCGCGGAGTTCGAGACAAACCACCGGACCTATGCCAAGGTTGATAGTAAAGGTGTCCATTGCATCAATAATCCGGTTCGGGATGTACAGACAGACCTTGTCCACAACACCATCAGCTCGAGAACTGAACCCGGCGACCAGAATGAAAGCGAATGTGAACAGCAATAACATTTTCTTCATGTTTGACCTCGTCTTTATAAAATTTCAAGTTACCTAAAACTTAATAATAATTCTAATTTATTTAAACTAACCTTAAAATTTACTTATGCAAATGTTTTTTTATTATTTCAGCATGAAACCTGTATAAAAAAACGTCTTTGTTGCAGAATCGCACCGGATTTTTCAGAATGCGCGGCGCATTTTCTGCGGCTTGATTTTAGCTTCTTCCAGATAAAGCGAATACCACATGTCGCCCAGTCCGGCATTGGAGAACTGTTTGACTCTGCCGTTGGCAAGATGTTCCCAGTTTTGAACTATCGTTTCATTGCCGGTTTTCTTCTTTGCTTCGATCAGCACATTGAGCGCTTTGTCCGTCTGGCCTTCTTTCACCAGTATCCAGGAGTACAGCCCGTAAAGCAGCGCGGCATCGTCATCTTTCAGCCGTTTTGATTTTTTGGCGAAAACCTTATGAAAATCCTGACTGCCTTTTTTATACATGCGGATAATCTTTATCGCGACGGCGCGGGGGTCCATCATCAGACTCCTGGGCATCAGCTTATCAACTGCATCCATTTCATGCAACTGAAAATGCAGCAGCATGCGCATGGTGTTGATCTGCCTTTCCAGCAGGAAATTCCATATATAAAATTTCTTCATTTCGTCGGAAACTTCCAGCGCTTTCTTTACGGATTCGTTCTGCTCTTTTTCCAGCATTTTCTGCATCTCTTTGATGCTGCCGAGCGGCCGGCGCTGAAATCCCTGCGCCATGCGGTTGATCTTGTTTTGAGCTTCGACCATCACGCCCTGGATCTTCTCATTAATTCTGGTGACTTTCCGCCGGACGAACAACCCGATCAGAAGTTGAGATACCACGGCCATGACGAAACCGTTGGCCAGCGCCCAGCCCAGGTTCCACTCATGATAGCTGGCCCAGCCCGTGATTAAACCGATTATTGCGGAGATGATTATTGTCAGCATATTTTTTAAAATTCCCTTTACGTTTTTTCAACATTGTTCAGCAATTTATAAAATTCTCAGGATTAACCTGTTTTCGACTAAATACATTAAAAACATCAGCGGTTTTTCTTGCGCTGCTTCTGTTTCTGCTTTTTCTTAAGTTTCTCCAGCTTGCGCTTCCGGTCAATTTCTTTGCGCGACGGGCCGACGCCGAGTCCGATTTCCTCCATGCTTGATTCGGACATGGACGACATGCCGCCAATCCCGCTCATGCCGCCCATCCCGCTCATGCCGGTCATTCCGCCGCCGCCCAGCAACTGCCGGAGCAGCCCGGTTTTCTTCATCATTTTCCGCATCAGGGTGAACTGCTTGACCAGGCGGGCAACCTCCTCCAGCGAAGTTCCGCTGCCTCTGGCAATGCGTTTTCTGCGGGGAAAACTGATAAGATCGGGATCGCCGCGTTCAGCCGCGGTCATGGAACAGATAATCGCTTCCATGTGCGAAAAATGTTTAGGATCAACTTCGCCGAGGGCTTTGCTCATATCCCTGCCGCCGGGGAGCATTTTCAGGATTGATTCCGCGCCGCCCAGCTTCGACATCTGGCGGAGCTGCATCAGAAAATCGTTGAAGTCAAATTGATTTTTCTTGAGCTTTTCATGCAGCAGCCGGGCTTCTTTTTCGTCAAGTTCCTCCGCGGCTTTCTCGACCAGCGATACAACGTCGCCCATGCCGAGAATGCGTGAGGCCATGCGCTCAGGATAAAATACTTCGAGATTTTCAATCTTTTCACCGGATCCGACAAATTTAACCGGGCATCCGGTTACTTTGCGGATGGACAGCGCCGCGCCGCCGCGGGCGTCGCCGTCAAGCTTGGTCAATACCAGTCCGGTCAGGCCGAGCGCTTTGTGGAAGTGGTCCGCCACGGAAACAGCTTCCTGGCCGAGCGCGGCATCCGCGACCAGCAGGATTTCATCCGCCCGCGACGCCTGGCTGATTTGAACAAGCTCCTGAACCATCGACTGGTCTATTTGCAAGCGGCCGGCGGTATCGATAATAATCACGTCAAGACGTTCAAGTTTGGCGGCTTCAATTGCGTTCCTGGCGATTGAAGCGACATTCAGGTTGTCGCGTTCGGCATAAACCGGCACGCCGATTTCTTTGCCGAGCACTTCGAGCTGATCAATCGCGGCGGGACGGTAAATGTCGCCGGCCGCCAGCATGACTTTCTTCTTATTTTTCTTCAGGTGAAGCGCCAGTTTGGCGGCTGTGGTGGTTTTGCCGCTGCCGTGAAGTCCGACCATCATGATTACCGACGGCTTGGATTCCAGTTTCAGCGGGACTTCACCCTCGCCCATCAATTCCACCAGTTTGTCATGGACGATCTTTACAACCTGCTGTCCGGGGGTGACCGTGCGCAGCACATCCACGCCGACACACTCTGCCCGGACGTCATCAATAAAGTCTTTTACCACTTGAATATTGACATCGGCGTCCAGCATGGCCAGGCGGATATCCCGCATTGCATCGGCGATATTTGACTCTGTCAGCTTTGCCTCGCCGCGCAGCCGTTTTAGCGTATCCTGTAATTTATCGCTCAGACTTTCAAACATATTCTCTTGATATCCTGTTGGTTATGTCAGCCGCTGTACTCTCCGGCCAGCGTTTATTGTTTGCAGAAAACAAAAGCATTAATATAATCCTGAATATCGGATATTCAACACCTTAAATACGGCAGTTCCATATACTGTAAAATTTGGCAAAGACAGACGCCTCGTCCCTGTTGAAGAATAATTATCCATAATTATTCTTTGCAAAACTGTTGCCTTGGCTTGTCCCGGCAGTTATATTACAGCTCTTTATGTTGTAAGCAAAAGAGCTTGCAGAAGAATTGTTTAATAATAAGGGAAAAAGAGAAAAATGAAAAAGAGCCTGGTCTTTTTAGCCGCCGCTGCTATTGCATTCGGAACCGTTTCCGCTTTCGCCGTCGACAAGAAACCCGCAGATGCAACCGCCGCCACTACTGCCGCCCCGGCTGCTGACAAAACCGCCGCCGCCCCGGCCACTGATGCCGCCGCCCCGGCCGCAACTGGCCAAAAACAGACACTTTGTCCGAAATGCAAAAGAAAAATTGCAAAGAAATTTTTTGTTGATGCCGGCGAAAAAAGAGTTTATTTCTGCAGTTCCATCTGTGCTGACAAAATGAAGAAAGATATCGCCGGTACGGTAAGCAAATTGGAAGCTGAAGGCATTGCCCTGGATCCCGCCGATAAGAAAGCTGATAAAAAGAAAAAGTAATCCTGCTGAAACTCGACAAAAAGCCATGAGGCTGTTCTAAGAAACGGAGCTTGATAATGGGCATGGCGGTTGATATCAGGAAGACGGTTGCGCTGCAGAAAAGTTATTTCCAGTGCGGGTTCACCAGAAATGTCGCCTTCAGACAGGCGGAACTGGATAAGCTGTTCAATGCAGTCAAGGAATTTGAGCCGGAAATTGCCGCCGCTTTGCAGGCGGATCTCGGCAAGTCCAAGTTCGAATCCTTTGCTACTGAGATCGGCATGGTGCTGGACGATATCGCTTTTATGCGCCGCCATGTTGCCGGGTTTGCCGCCAGGAAACGCGCCGGAGTGTCGAAAAACAACTTTCCGGCCAGAGGCTATATCTACCCGGAGCCTTATGGCTCAGTTCTGATTTTTTCAGCCTGGAACTATCCGTTTCAACTGATGATGGGACCGCTGGCCGCCGCCATCGCGGCCGGCAACTGCGTGGTGCTTAAACCGGCCGAACAGGCCCCCGCAACCGCTGAAGTCATCTTCAAAATCATTACCCGCCTTTTTGAGCCGCAGTATATCGCGGTTTTTCCCGGATCTGTGCATATTGCGCAGGAACTGCTGGCGGAGAAATTCGATTATATCTTCTTTACCGGAAGCTCTTCCGTGGGCAAGTCCGTAATGCATGCGGCGGCCAATCACCTTACCCCGGTGACGCTGGAACTGGGCGGCAAAAGTCCGTGCATTGTTGACGCCGACGCCAACCTCGACCTGGCGGCAAAACGGATCGTCTGGGGCAAATTTTTGAATGCCGGACAAACCTGCGTCGCGCCCGATTATCTCTATGTGCATACTTCAGTCAAAGCGCCGCTGCTGGAAAAAATGAAACATTACATCCGGAAATTTTACGGCGAAGACCCCGCCGCCAGCCCGGATTATCCCAGGATTGTCAACGAAAAGCATTTCAACCGCATTGCCGCCCTGATGAATTGCGGACAAATTGTCTGCGGCGGCGAAAAGGATTTGGAAAAGCGGTATATTGCGCCGACAATCATTGACGGTGTAACGGTCAACGACCCGGTAATGCAGGAAGAAATTTTCGGCCCGGTTCTGCCGGTCATCCAATTTGAAGAAATTCACGCTGTAATTGATTTTGTCAACTCGCGGCCCCGGCCGCTGGCGTTGTATTATTTTTCCGGCAGCAAAATCAACAAGAAACTGCTGGTTTCCAGAATTCCCGCCGGAGGGATGTGTGTCAATGAAACCGTGACTCACCTGATCAATTCCTCGATGCCGTTCGGCGGCGTCGGCGAAAGCGGCATGGGCGCATACCACGGCAAAGCCGGATTCGATACCTTCACCCACTACAAGCCGGTAATGATCAAATCCAATCTTTTCGACATTCCGCTGCGCTATCCCCCCTTCAGCGACTGGAAATTGAAAATCCTCCGTCTGCTGTCGAAATAAGGGGCGTAACCAACTGATAAGCGGAAAATGTTTTTGCCGGCATAATCTCTCTTCGCAAGTCAGTTGTCGATATTCACAATTTCCGTAATCTAAAGAACCATTGCTTTTATGTTAACATCCCCCGTTCCTGCGTTTAGCGGATTTTTGCCGCAAAAACAATCAATTTCAAAATGCATTTTATCGCGTCTTTTGAACTTACTTGCGCCGTTTCAGTTGACAAAATTACTATATATGTAAAGACAAATGCTGAAATTCCGAAGTGCTAAAATTTAAAAGGGGGAGAGTTGAAAGCGGGAAAAATTGAAAGAGGTTCTGTTCAAGATGTCTCTAAACTCTACGGAATCGAACGGTTGTCCGGTTTATTCCGCTGGCCGCATGGGGGTACTATGGGGTTATGGCGGGCGGCTGTCCAAAATGAGGCCGATGGTTGTCCAGAATGTTTTTGTTGTTGTGCCGGACGCGGGCCCGTAATCCTCTCGCAGAGCGAGAGCGCGGCGCCGGAAAACATTCTGCACAGTAGTATTCGGAATGTCCAAAATGTTGTTTGAAAATTTTAAAGACGTTGTGTTCAAGGGCTCTCTATTTACTCGGAGTGGCTGTCCAGAATGTTTGTTAATATTGAAAATCATTATGCTCAACAGGTGTCCAAAGTGTCGGAGTGGGCTGTCCAAAATGTTTGTTAACATTGAAAATCATTATGCTCAACAGGTGTCCAAAGTGTCGGAGTGGGCTGTCCAAAATGGAGGATTATGCTCTGTCATAACCGGGATCATAAAACGATTGCCACAGATGGCAATCCTCCAAGTCTGTCTCCCGCGACTGCGGGACGGACGGTTGTCCGGTTTATTCTGCTGGCGCAGGGGTGTCCAAAATATGCGTGCGGGTGTCCAGAATGTTTGGGAAGCGGGAAATTGCATAAATGTCATCAGTTAACGAAAATATTAACCGGATGGCGTAAAAGTTGTTTGAGAATCTTATCAAGCCCTGAAAGCAGTTGTGCTCAAGCAGCCTCCAAAGTCTCCGGGTTGCGGGACCGCATTCAAAATTTTTCTGCACAAGGGGTGTCCAGAATGTCCAAAATGGACGGCGGCCCGGTTGATTGTCATTTGTTAAAGCAAAACTTAACCGGTGGTTGTAAGCAGCAGGCAAAACGGTTCTGCACAAGGTATGTCCAGAATGTCCAAAATGTTTGCCGGGGTGACAATTATTAATAGTAAGGCGGTCCGTGCCGGAGGTGTTATGTCATGTGCAATCCGGAGTTGACTTGCATGGAACAAGTATTATTTTAATCGCTTTACAATTTAACCGACAGAGTTTGTAAATGGATAATTTTAAAATGGATAATTCTTTAAAGGAGCCGGAGAATGTACAGGCGGAAACATGGCTTGCAAAGGTTGCGGAGACGGTCACGCCGGCACAGGCCAACCTTCTGAAACGGTCTCAGGCCACCCTGCTGGGCAACATCGTGCAATGCGACGCCTGGAAACCGTATCGCGGAATCATGCCGTCGCTCGGGACTTATCGCGGCGTCTGGAACTGGGATTCCGCTTTTCACGCCGTCGGACTTTCGCACTGGGATCCCGCTTTCGCCCGCGAGCAGTTCGAGATACTTTTTGACAAGCAACAGCCCGACGGCATGCTTCCGGATGTAATCTGGGAAAACGGTTCCGTGGTAATCGACTTCTCCAAACCGCCGGTGATGGCGTGGGCCGCCGCCGTGGTTGAGCATTGCGCTCCGGACACTGACAAGCTGCGCAAACTTTATGCGAAACTGGTCCGCATGGGCGAGTTCTGGATGAATGAGCGCGGCGGGAAAACTGACGGTCTCTTTTTCTATGGCGGAACCCATGCCGGTTACGAATCGGGGTGGGACAACTCCATCCGCTGGGACGGGGGTTATCAGCAAGCCGCCAGTAACGACAAGCGGATCTGGGCCATCGACCTGAATTGCTACATGGTATCCCACTACCGCGGAATGGCCTGTCTGGCGGAACAGTTTGCACTGTCCGGCGATCATGCAAAATGGCTTGATGAAGCCAGTGCTCTGGCCCGGCGCATCAATGAAAGATTATGGGACGACCAAGTCGGCTCCTATGTGGACCGTGACCGGCTCACCGGCAAAGCCTGTTCAGTCCTTTCCCCGGCCTGCTTCATGCCGCTCTTTACTCATATAGCGCCACTGGAACGCGCCTCCAGAATGGCGAAACTCGCCGCCGATCCGCAGAAATTCTATCCCGGCATGCCTACCGCCGCATACGATACTCCGGGATTCGATCCCAGGGCAATGTGGCGCGGCCCGGCCTGGCTTAACACATCGTTCTTCGCGCTCAAAGGGCTGAAGGATTACGGCTATGCCGATATTGCGGACGAAATGCGCTCCACGCTGCTCGGCTGGGTCGCCCATGACGCCGCGTCGATCCGGGAATACTATCATCCCGTGACCGGAGAAGGGCTGGCCGCCCGCGGGTTCGGCTGGTCTGCCGTATTCACAATCTCATTCATACTCGACTGGGACAACGACAACCTGACCTGGATGTTCCCCGAAGCGCCGGCAGGCAGCTAGAGCATCGCTCAGGCTGGAAGGACTTTGCCGGATATGCTTTATCCTGTGCAATTCGGGGTTGACTTGCATGGAATAAGTATTATTTTAATTGTTTTACAATTCAATATACAGGAAGATTTTGATATGTCAGCCAAAGCTGCAGTACTTGTTCCTTGTTTCAACGAAGAGGTAAACATCCCCAGTGTTGTCGCCACGTTGAAGAAACATGTGCCGGATATGGATATCATCATCATCAACGATTGCTCCACCGACCATACTGCCGCCGTCGCCGCCGCCGCCGGAGTCAAAACCGTGCTGGACCTGCCGTGCAATCTCGGGATTGGCGGAGCAGTTCAGACCGGCTTGAAATACGCTCACCGCAACGGCTATGAACTGGCGATAAAGTTTGACGGCGACGGCCAGCACAAAGCGGAAAATATCGCAAAACTGCTCGCTCCGATAGAAGCAAATGAAGCGGACGTTGTGATCGGCTCCCGTTTCTGCGCCAAGCATGACGGGTTCAAATCAACCTTTTTCCGCCGTCTCGGCATCCGGCTGTTCTTCCTGGTAAATTCGGCGCTGATCCGGCAGATGATTACTGACAACACTTCCGGGTTCAGAGCTTACAACCGCCGGGCGCTGTCATTCCTGGCCAAACGCTACCCGTCATTCGACTATCCGGAGCCGGAAGAAGTGATTCTGCTCGGGAAAAACCAGTTCCGCATCAAGGAAGTATTTACGGAAATGAATCCCCGCCTGGGCGGAGTGTCCTCCATCTCCCCCATTAAATCGGTATACTATATGATTAAGGTCATGTTCGCGATTTGCATGGTCGCAATGAGACCGGCGGTAAAACAGGAGAAACGTTGACATGAACGGATTTTTTGGCGCCCATCAATTTGAAATAGTAGCATTCATCTGCAGTCTCTGCTTCATGTTTTTCATCGTTGAGTCAATCCGTAAGGAATTGATTAAAGAAGCCTATTCGCTGATCTGGATTTTCATGGGAACGATCTTAATTGTTCTGTCAATCGCCCCCCAGGTGCTCAAACTGGTTTCCGACTTCATCGGAATCGCTTATCCGCCGTACACCCTTTCGCTGGTGCTGATTACCGCCATCCTGCTGATTCTGGTGCAATACTCGATCGTCATCTCCAAACAGACGGAACGCATCAAGGAACTGACCCAGGAACTCGGCCTGCTGGCGGAGAAACTGTCTAAACTTCAGGAACGCCTGGACAAACTGGACAAATCCGAAAAAACTTCCAAATAAACGGTTGCTGGTTAACCTTTCGGCTCAATCCGGAAGCGCTGCGGGGTGGTCTTCATGGCCTTCCTGAAGAGTTCGTGCAGCCGCTGAGCGCCGCCGAAACCGGCTCAATTCAAAGGCGGCCCCGCGCCGTTCTTCAAACTGGTTACCGCTGCCTGAGATGTTCCCTCTTTTTTCATGTGCGATTTATCAAATCATCGATGTCTGATTCAGCGCGATTTGATTCGGCCCCCAGCCAGTGTTAGATTATCTGCAAGGCAATACTGACCGCAGGATGAAAACTTTGGAGACATTAAATGCTGATCAGAAGACGATTTTATCTGGCCTTTTTTATCTTAACCGCGTTCAGCCATTTGGCCGCCGCCCAGAATCTTTCACGGGTTGTGCTTACCGTTGATGAGCGGCGGGTAGTGAAACCTTATGAGCCGGGCATCCTGGGGCTCAACTTCGACTGGACCGGACAGCAGACAGCCGTCAATAACGGAGAATTGCGGCCTGACCTTCTCGAACTGCTGCGCGGCTTTCCGATTAACCTTTCCCGCGTTTCCGGCACGAATTCTCAATATTTATCCTGGAAAAAGGCCATCGGTCCGCTTGCCGGCCGGCCTCCGCAGAAACTCGAAAAATGGCGCGGACCGTTCGTGGTCGGTTACGGCCCTGTCGAGTGGATAAAACAGGTACGGGCCATCGATCCGCAAGCTAAACTTGTCTGGTGCGTCAATCTCATGGAGGACCCGCAGGAGGCGGCCGACCTGGCCGAGTTCCTTACCGGCGATCCGCGCAATCACAAGAACGGCGGTGAAAACTGGGCGGCCAGACGGGTAGCCCTCGGGGTTGAACAACCTGTTTCCATCCATGCCTGGGAACTGGGCAATGAATCGGATGGTACTGACGCCTATGAAAATTATCCTGCCGTACAGTCATATATTGATCGCTGCCGGAAAGTGATGGCGGCGATAAAGCGCGTGGACCCGGAGGCGCATTTCGCCGCCCAGGCTTCGACGATGAACCATCAGAAGGATTACAAAGAGAAATACGGCGGCGATTGGAAAATATGGCATCAGACGGTGTTAAAAGAGCTGGGATCTGAAATCGACTTTCTAGTCTATCATCCTTATTTCGGCAACAGGCATTTTACGGGAACTCAGCCCGATAATAGTTTTTTTACCATCCGGCAGAAAATGATGGAAAGTGATATTAAGGCAATCACCGGCAGCAATCGCATCCGCTTCTTGATCACCGAGTGGGGTTTCTGGCCGGAAAAAGCAGCAGGGCAAACCAGGTGGGAACAATCCTGGTACACCACTCACGCTCTTGTCGGCTGTCTTTCATCTGCCGACTGGATCAACCGCATGCTTACAAGCCGGTCAGTCGCCGCCGCCTGTCTGCATTCTCTTTCCAGCGGGCCATGGGGAATCTATTATAACTCGCAGCGGGATGATGCCGGCAACAGCCAGCCGGTTACGCCATATCTCACCGGCCAGGCCGATCTTTTCCGGCTCATAAATAAATGTTTTGAGCAAGGTAAAGATGTCGTGGCGGCGAATGCTTCCGGCGACCAGACAGTCCTTGAAAAGCAAGGGGCCTCTTTTTCCGCTGCTGCAGTCACTGTGCCGGCCGGCTTGAGAGTGCTCCTGGTCAATCAGGAAAAATTGCCCAGAAAACTGGAATTTTCGGCACAATCGCGTTATGCTCTCTCCTCATGGCAATGCCTTACCGGCAATTCCCTGGAAGCGCGCAACGATTCCCGGCGCAGGGAAATTCAGACAACGACTAATCCCGGCAAGTCCGGCGAGTTTAAAAACTTCGAGATTCCCCCTCGGTCGGTGGTCGCTCTTTGGTTGACCCGTTTATAAACCGGTAAAGTAAACGGACGATGAGTATGCATAAAAGATTAAAAAAGAATCTGACGCTAAGAAAATTGCAAACTAAATCAAAATAAGGATTATCAATTCTAATCAGGATCAAACGGCAACCGTGAGTTTACACACAAGGAGGTTATTATGATTTTTAACGAAAATGCCGGTCCCTTCCCCTGGGCATACGGGATGAAACACATCAGCAATCTCGTGCCGAAAAAATCGGATGAGATACGGTCATCAGCCATCAGCGTGGGATTTGAAACTCTCGATCGCGAACTCTTCAATCCCGATGCATGTTACCAGCCGTTAGCCGAGTGCGGCGTCAAGTGGGCCCGCTGCCAGACAGGCTGGTCACGCTGCGAAAAGGAAAAAGGCCATTATGATTTCACATGGCTGGATTCGGTCGCGGACAATCTCCTCGCCCGCGGCATTGAGCCGTGGTTCAGTCTCAGCTATGGCAATATATTATATTGCACTGACGCACCCCATGCCAGTTGCGTCGGATCGGTCCCCATGTATTACGGAGATGAGGTTCTGGCGGCCTGGAAGAATTTCGTCGAGGCACTCGTCATCCGCTATCACAAGCGGATTCGGCATTGGGAGATCTGGAACGAGCCTAATGGTGAATGGTGCTGGGGCAATGTGAAACCCGACGGCGCCGATTACGCCCGCTTCGCCCGTCTGACTGCCGAAGTGGTGCACCGCGTTGATCCGCAGGCCAGGATTATCGGCGGGGCCGTCTGCGGATTAGATTTCAATTTCATTGAAGAGGCGCTTGTAGCAGGACTCGGGGATTGCTGTTACGCGCTCTCCTTTCATGCCTACCATCTGGTGCCGGAGTGGGGTTACGCTTCCGGTATCGCCTTCCTGCGCCGTCTGCTTTCCCGGCATGCTCCCAAAGTGAAACTCTGGCAGGGCGAAACAGGCTGTCCCTCGGTAATGACCGGGCATCACGATGAATGGCTGGGCATCCGCAACATCAACGAGGAAATCCAGGCCAAATGGGTGACCCGCCGCCTGCTCACCGATCTTCGTCACGGCGTGGAGCTGTCTTCGTATTTCCACACGGCCGACCTGATGGAGAGACCCTATGTGATGGGAGACGGGAAGGAGACCAAACCGGTCATGCTTGGACTCCTCAACGGACTATCCTATACTCCGAAGAAAGCGTATTTCGCCTTGCGCTCGCTGTGTGCCGTCTTTGATCAGGATACAGTCAAAGAGGACCTTTTTATCCGTCTGGCCAATACGGTTTGCGGCGACCCCACATGGACGAGCGACCGCGATAAGTATTTGACGGCGATCGCCGATTCCTATACCCGCAAAGGTTATCCGCTTTACGTCTATTACCGTCCCGTCGACATGCAGAACGAAAGCCCCATCGAATCATCCCACTCGGTACACGTTTGGAACGAAGCGGAGAAAAAGATGGATGAACCGGTGCTCGTTGATCCGGTAAGCGGAAAAATCTACAGCACGACCGTGATGGAATTAAAACGCAATCTTACCGTTGTCCGGAATCTGCCGCTGATGGATTATCCACTCATCCTTACTGACGCAAAGGCGCTGTAGCGCACAGATTATCTGACTGGCTTTACCATCTGTATCCCGATGCATTCTGAGCAGGCGGCTCTGTTGCAGCCGGAAGTTCCTGAGTTTCAAACGCCGCCGCCGGTTCCGGCATATTGTATTCCGGGCCGAATTGCGCAAGCAGCTCCACTCCGAACAATCTGAAAAAGACGAGTACCGGCAATAGCAATACAGTTCCCACAAACGGAATCATGAGCAGAAAGAAGCCGATGCAGCAGGTTGCCAGACCGGCAATAAAAACTGCGCCGCCGGCGATCAGCGAAAAAACTATATACAACAGGATATATCTTATAAAAACGTAAATATTGACTTTCACCAGCGCCAGAACTTTTTTCCAGGCTTCGATTGCTTTAAGATTGCTCCAGTACATTACCGGAACGACAAATTGATCAAAGAAAAAGCTGATAAGACTTAAGAGCAGGCCGGATATCAGTATGAGCGAGCCGTCAACAATCATCCAGGTTATTATCATGCTGTCCGGTTTAAACAAACTCTTTGCCGCCAGCATGGATTTGACCCATGGCAGCATATTGAAAAAAACTATAATCAGCAAAACTATAAATACTGCTGCCGAGATAAGAAAGATCGCCAGCCGCCACAGAAAAGCGGAATTACCGCAGGTCCTGAATTTTTTCCAGGGTCCGGTGATATCCGTGCGGTCATAAATCAGGTTATCGAGCAGGATGAAGCTGAACCGCGATTTCAGCCAGGTGACAATCAGCGATAAAACGACGATTATTAAAATCACCAGGCCGATTCCGGCACAGATGCCAGTTAACAGATTGATCGAGATGTGGCATTGCTCGGCCGTTCTGGTAAACATGTTTCCCGAATCTCCGTTGAAGATTTCTTGCAGCGCATTGAAAAAAGCTTTGGTCGTCTCGGCGTTTTTTTGAGTTTTGCGATCGCCGCCAAAAGAGTTGAAGTTGAAACGCCCGCCGCCGCCGCCGCTTTCGCCGAGATACGCAATCCAGGCGCAGAAGCCGAGCGTCACCCATTTGGCGAAATTATACGGCTTGAACAGCATTACAACCATTTTCCGCCAGGCGGTCTCGGCGGCTTCCATGCAACTTATTTTCTTCATGGCAATATCCCTGTTTATACGACTTTAAACATAATGTTGATTTGGCGGATGTGCAAAAAAAATAGCCGGATTTTTTTATGAAAACTGCAAAACCATGAAAAATAAATGTTTTTATCTGCAAAACGCAATTGATTTGACGCAGAACAGGTCTAAAATATATTCTTCATATTTAATCAAATTATTAAAGGGCTGACATAATTATGACAAAAGATATTGCAAAGGGCAAAAATAAGAAAGCCATAGATGCGGAGATTACCTCTACGGTTTTTGATGATTTTGAGAAGTTTGAGTTCTTCTTCGTGACCTACTGGAAACAGGTTATTTATTTATGTGTGGCCATCATTTTTGGCGTTGCGGCGGTCGGGTCATATATGGCCTGGCAGAAAATCAAGGCCAATAACGCGGCCGGAGTATTTGCCGAGGCTCAGAAGCAGGTGGCTGGCAAGGATGGCGGCCCCGATAATAAAGCAATGGCGGATAAAATTCTCATGGCGATCAAACAATATCCGTTTGAACCCGCTACACTGAGCGCTCGTTTGCGTCTGGCCAGAATCTATATTCATGACAACAGCTTTGACAAAGCTTTTGAACAGTATAAAATCCTTGCGTCTTCAAAGCTGCCGGAAGAAATGCGCTGGAGAATCCGTCTGGACGAGGCCTATGCGCTGGAGCTTTGCGGCAAACCCGATCAGGCCATTGCCAAATTCGCCGACGCTTCCGCTGACCCTTTCAGCACCGAAGATTTCCGCTGTGAAGCCAATTTCGGAGCCGGAAGACTTTATCTCCAGGGCGGCGACAAGGCCAATGCCGAAAAATATCTCACCAAAGCGATAAACGCCAGGGCGACGCTCGGCGAAATGCAGCAGCAGGAATCCGGCATCAGCTTCTGGCAGACCCAGGCAAAGTTCACGCTGAACCGGATGAATACGCCCGAGCAGGCTGTGACTCCGGTTGCCGCCGCCCCGGCCAAAACTGCTGCTCCGGTTAAAACCGCTCCCAGGAAGTAGTTTTAAGTAAAATCATATAACGCGCAGGCCTGCATGGGACAACTTACAAAGAACCAGGAGGCGCTGATCAAGGCCCTCTATACCAGACACGGCAGAAAAAAATACGACCTCTGTATTTGCGAAGGTGTAAGATGCTGCGCCGATTTCCTCGCCGCCAGTCCGGAACTGCTTGAATTACTGGTCTGCACTGAAGAATTTACCCATGATTTCGACCGTTATAATCCGGTCCGCATTCCCGAAAGCCAGTTTTCAAAGCTCTCCGCCACTATCGCCTCGCAGGGGATTCTGGCGGTGGCGAAAAAGCCGGAACCGGTTCCCGAGTCAAAGCCTCCCGCAGATCCTTTTATCTTCGTGCTCGACCGGGTGGGCGATCCCGGCAATTTCGGCACTATTTTGCGCACGGTTAAAGCCGCCGGATTGAAAGAACTGTGGTATACCGCCGGTTCGGTGGACCCTTTCAACGATAAAGTGCTGCGTTCCGCGATGGCCGCCCAGTTCACTATGGGACTGCGCCAGTTTGCCGATCTGAAGACGCTTAAACAGACGCTGACGGCATTCGGCTACACCCGCATCTACCGTACTGATCCGCATCAGGGCGCAAACTGTTTTACCGAGCCGGAGCTGTTCAATAAATCCGTGGTGATTATCGGCAGTGAAGCCGAAGGGGCCGGCGAACTGGACGGTTCCGTTCCGGTGACGATCCCGATGCCGGGCAACAGCGAATCTTTGAATGCCGCCCAGGCCGCCACCATCTTCCTCTTCGAATACGTCCGCAGAACTTTTCCCGCCAGATAGTTAATCTCCGGACGGGCGTCCGGAGATGTCAAAAATCGCTTGTGGAAAGCCGTAATCAGGTGTGATAATCGGCGTTGATTTTCACATATTCGTAAGAAATATCGCAAGTCCAGACGTTATAGCTGGAATGTCCGGAATTGAGATTGACATTGATCGTGAATTCGCGTTCCTTCATGAGCGCCGCCAGCACCGCTTCCGGAGTACCGGCGTCCTGCCCGTTGCAGACTACCGGTTTGTCGTTGTAATGAATGACGACATTGTCCGGCTCGAATTTAGCGCCGGAATAACCGATGGCGGCAATGACGCGGCCCCAGTTCGGGTCGCAGCCGAACCATGCGGTTTTGCACAGCAGTGAGTTGGCAATGGCATTGGCGGCAAGCTCGGCATCCTCTCTGGAAGGAGCGTTTTCGATCACCACATTGACCAGCTTGGTGGCGCCTTCGCCGTCCAGCACCATTTCCTTTGCCAGCGTCTGCATCACAAACAGCAGCGCTTTATGGAACGCGGCTTCTTCCGGAGTTCCCGGATTGATTTTTACGCCGGAAACGCCGTTAGCCATAAGAATAGTGGTGTCGTTGGTGCTCATGTCGCCGTCAATCGTAATGCGGTTGAACGATTCGTCAACCCCCTGCGCCAGGAATTTCCCGATCAGGGCATTATCTGCTGCCGCGTCAGTGGTGATATAGCAAAGCATCGTGGCATGCGGTACTTTCATTTTCGGGTCGATCATGCCGGCGCCCTTGGTCATGCCCCCGATGGTGACAGTTTTACCGCCGAGTTTTAGTTCGACCGCCATGACTTTGGGCCGGGTGTCGGTCGTCATGATCGCATCGGCGGCCTTTTTCCCGCCGTCGGAGGACAGGGCTGATACCGCCAGCGCAATGCCTTTTTCGATTACCGCCATCGGCATCTGGACGCCGATTCTGCCGGTGGAGGAGACCATCACTGACTTCGGACAGATGCCGAGCAGGCTGCCGACCTGTTCGCACATTTTTTCCGCGTTGGCAATGCCGGGTTTGCCGGTACAGGCATTGGCGTTGCCGCTGTTGACGATGACCGCCTGGATTTTATCCTGGCTTTTGACGCGCTCCTGGCATACCCGCACCGGAGCAGCGGCAAACGTGCAGGAGGTGAATGCTCCTGAAAAATTAGCCGGAGTTTCGGAATAAATCAGCGCCATGTCCGGATTGCCGCTCTTTTTCAATCCGGCGGTAATGCCTGAAGCTTTGAACCCCTTCGGCGAAGTCACGGACCCGCCGGCAATTACGGTAAACTCGTTATCCATCAATTTTTCCTCCATAACATGCTTTTACATGGATTGCAATGCCGCCCCGCGGCCTGAAGATACCGATTACCTCGGCTTTGCGCGGCGTACATTTATTCACCAGTTCATCAAGAATCGTGTTTACCGCTTCTTCATGAAAGGTATTGTGATTTCTAAAAGCATAAAGATACAGCTTCAACGATTTGCTTTCAATGCAGGTTTTATCCGGAATGTAACGAATTGTGATCGCGCCGAAATCCGGCTGGCCGGTCACCGGACACAGCGAGGTGAATTCCGGGCAGTCGAACGTAATGATGTAATCCCGGTCATGGTAAACATTCTTGAATGTTTCCATCCGGGCCTGCTCCGGACTGTCCGGGTATCTGGTGGCTGACGCCTTCAGCAGGGACAAGCCTGACAAGCGGTTTGCGTCCGGTTTGATTTTCTTCTTATCTTTCATTTTTCTGTCTCCATCTGTTTGATGTTTATTTAAAGTGATGTATTATTAATACGAATTTCCTTGATTTTTTGAAATAGTCAAGTTATATTTCAAAGATTTTAGCACTTCCCTTATAATCGGGATCCTAATTTTGTAATAGAAAAGGGTATGATTGATGAGCTTTATAAAAAGAGTTATAGTAGCCGGGATTGTTCTTCTTGCCGTCGCTATTGTGCCCAATACTTTCGCTGAAAGCGGCCCGCTGGAAAAGCTCGGCCGAGGCATAGCCAATATTGCGTTCGGCCCGCTGGAGATTTTAATCAGACCGTATGATGTAAATCAGGAGAAAGGCGCGATTCCGGCCTTGACTTACGGTGTACTTAAAGGCGTCGCCTTTGTGGTGGCCCGTGAATGCGTCGGCGTAACTGATGTCCTTACTTTCTATATGCCGCTGCCTGGCGCCACCGACGATCCGGAAGATTCCGGCTGGGGTTATGGACCGCTTATGCGTCCGGCATGGGTTGTGGACATGGAACACAATGCGTTTAACTTCTTCTATCCGGATGAAGCGATTACCAGATAACGCTGTTTGACCGATGATAAATTACGCCCGCCTGAACCGGCGGGCTTTTTTATATATAATAATGTTTTTTTAACTTTCATTTTGATTTTATTTGCGGAAAGAGGCTGATTATGAGTTTTTCATGTGGTTTTGTGGGATTGCCGAATGTCGGCAAATCCACTTTGTTCAATGCGCTTAGCAAAGGCAGCGCCGCCGCGGCGAACTTCCCGTTCTGCACCATTGAACCCAATACCGGGATCGTGGCAGTGCCGGATGAGCGCCTGGAAGTGCTTTCCAAACTCGAACACTCCGGCAGAATCGTGCCTTCGACGCTGAAATTCATCGATATTGCCGGCCTGGTCAAAGGCGCGAGCCAGGGGCAGGGGCTGGGCAACCAGTTTCTCGGACATATCCGGAGCGTTGACGCGATTGCCCATGTGGTCCGCGTCTTCAAAGCCGGTGACGTAATCCATGTTGACGGCGACGTCAATCCGGTCCGCGATCTGGAAGTGATCATGACCGAACTGATGCTGGCCGACCTTGACTTCATTGAAAAACGGCTGGAAAAATCCAAGAAACTTATGCGCGCCGGGGATGCTGAAACTAAAGCTGAACTGGAAATCGCCGCCAAATTCGCCGCGGATCTCGCCGACGGCCGGGTCCCGGAATATGACCACAACGACCCCAAACAGGTTGCGGCGGCAAAGAATTGCGGCCTGATCACCCTGATGCCGGCATTTGTCTGCGCCAACGTTGACGAAGCGACTTTCAGATCTTTCGGCCAGGATGAACACTCCAAGGCGCTGGTTGAATTCTGTAAAAAGAATAATCTCGAAGTGGTGCCGGTCTGCGCTAAACTGGAAGAGGAACTTTCGCAGCTTGAACCTGAAGACGCCGCGGTTTTCCTGGAAGACCTGGGCATTACCGAAAACGGCCTCTGCCGGGTCATCCATACCGGTTACCGCCTGCTCAATTATATCACGTTCTTTACCGCCGGAGAAATGGAATCGCGCGCCTGGACGGTTACCGCCGGCACTCCCGCGCCGCAGGCCGCCGGTAAAATTCATACCGACATGTGCCGCGGTTTTATCCGGATGGAAGTGGTTTCCTACTCGGATATGGTTGCCAACGGCGGCTGGTCGAAAGCCCAGGCGGTCGGCAAATTAAGAATTGAAGGCAAAGAGTATATCATGCAGGACGGCGACGTGATTCATGTCCGCTTCTCGGTATAACGCCGGAGTATTTCAATCCGCTAACGTAACTGGCTCTTAATATTATATGTCGTCTTCAAAGAAAAGTATTTTAAGAAGCACTTCCGGAATGGCGGCGGCTACGCTGTTCAGCCGGGTGCTGGGATTTCTCCGTGAAATTCTCGAAGCCAGCGTGCTCGGGGGCGGCGCGGTGGCCTCCTCCTGGTTTCTGGCATTTATGACGCCGAACCTGTTTCGCAGAATATTAGGCGAAGGCGCGCTGGGGACGGCGCTGGTGCCGACCATCTCCCATATCATCGAACTGCGCGGCAAGGAAGACGCCAAACGTCAACTGGCGGCGATTTTCGCCTGGCTGGGACTCGTGCTGGTGCTGATTTGCATTCTGGTGTCCGTAATCGCCATTGTTTTGAAAGGCTGGGTAAAAGATCCCAGCGGCATCATGGCGCTGAACCTGATTCCGCTGCTGATGCCGTACTCGTTTTTTATCTGCCTGATCGGCATTACCGGCTCCATTCTGAACACGCTGCGGGTATTTTTCCTGCCGGCGCTCGGTTCTCTGCTGCTGAATATTTTTCTGATAGTCTGCCTGATGTTCATCTGTCCCGGAATGACTGATATCGTGCGGATGCTGGATTTTCTGGCCTATGCCGTGCTGCTTTCCGGGGTTATCCAACTGGTTCTGCTGCTGGGCCTGATGTACTGGCACGATATATTCCCCTCCTTTTCACTCAACAATTTGAAGAACCTGGAGATATTGTCGGAATTGTGGAAACTGACGCTGCCGGGCCTGATTGGCGCTTCGGTGGTGCAGATCAGTTTTTTCATTGACCGGATGATGGCATACAGCATTGGTCCGCAGGCGGTGCCGGCATTGAATTACAGCGACCGCATTGTTTACCTGCCGATCGGAGTGTTTGCCATCGCGTTCGGTTCTGTCCTGCTGGCGAACATGTCCAAGTCCGCCGCCAAAGGCGACACCGGCGAACTGGTCGCCTCGCTCAATCTCGGTTTGCGGCATGTGCTGTTCATCTGTGTGCCGATTGCGGCGTTTACGGTGCTGTTCCGGCTGCCGATTGTGCGCTGCTGTTTTCTGCGCGGCAAGTTCACTGAAAGCGATGCGGTTGAAACGGCCTGGGCGATGCTCTTTTTCGGACTGGGAGTTCCGGCTTTCTGCGCCATTAAAATCACCCTGGCGGCATTCTATTCACGCAAAGATATGAAAACCCCGGTCAAAATATCTTTCCTCTGCATCTTTTTGAACCTGATCCTGAATGTCATTCTGATGTTTCCGATGCAGCAGGGCGGGCTGGCGCTGGCTACCGTCATTTCTTCAATCGTCAACAACTGCCTGCTGCTGTATTTTCTGAAGAAAGCGATTCACCATGATCTTGGCCTCGATCAGGTCGGTTACAGTCTGCTGCGCGCCGCCGTCGCCTCGTTCGTGCCGGCGGTAATCCTGTTTTATCTTTACAAACACATGGGCAGTATTTATAAAATCAAATATCTTCATGCGGATGCGGTGCCGCTGCTGATTTGCGGAGTTGCATTCTGTGCCGCCTATGCGCTGATCTCGTGGCTGTGCCGCTCCCGCGAACTGCCGGAACTGGCGTCCATGTTCAGGAGAGGATAATGCCGGGAACGCGGCTTTTTATTTGTAATATTTACGTTCCGGGATTTGCTTTTCAGGCGGGGAATTATAATATTCAGTAAACAGAAATAAGTTGAATGTATGGAACCAAATTATAACCGGGAGACAAATATGGAATTTTATGATGTCGTAAAAGCGCGCCGCAGTATCCGCGGATATAAGAGTGATCCGGTGCCGGAAGATGCGTTGAAAAGAATCGCGGAAGCGGTCAGTCTTGCGCCATCCGCCTGCAATATTCAGCCCTGGAGCTTCCGTATTGTGCTCAATCCTGAACTGCGCAGGAAAATGTGTGAAGTTTATACAGCCCCCTGGCTGGCCGAGGCTCCGGCCATCGCGGTCGCGCTGGGCAATGCCGATGTATGCTGGAAACGCCTGGAAGGCGAACCGATCATTCCCGTTGATATCGGCATTGTCATGGAACATCTGGTGCTGGCCGCTGCCGCTGAAGGGCTCGGTACCTGCTGGATTTGCGCCTACGATGTGGCAAAAATGGACAAGGTTCTGAACATCCTGCCGCCGTGGAAAGCCTATGCCATCACGCCGCTGGGTTATGCCAGTGTGCCGCCGTCAAAGATTCAGCGCAAACCGGTTGGCGAAGTATTCAAAATCATTAAATAAAATAACAAGTAAACAAATAAAAAAGCTGTGAAGCTTAATGAAAGAGCAATGGAAGAAAACGTAAAAATCATTAAAAGCAAAAACTGGTCCGCAGAGCTGTGTTCCGCTCCGGAGACGCCGTTTAAATTCGAGTATCGCGACCGCGAAGTATTACGCATTGCGCCGGTTTCATCCGGCGTGATTGCCGAGGCGTCCGGCATTGTCAGGAAAAGCCGCATCCACGAACGCGTTGACTGCCTGTCCTGCACGTTTGAATATGAAAATGTCATCCCGTTCGGCACCGAGCCGCTGATCAAGCGCAATTTCGAATTTGCCGCCAATCACGTCAAAGTCACTTTCGACTTTGACTTGAGAAGGCCTATCGCGCTGCAGCGGATTGAAGTCGATCCGCTCTTTCTGCCGGGAAAATGGAAGCGCTGCGGTATAATTTCCGAACTGGTTCCCGGGCAGGGCATTCCGGCAATCGAATGGCAGGATATCGGCGAAGGCGCACAGACGCTGTATAAGTCCTCCAGGCCTTTCCTGATCTGTCTCGTTGAAGATGTTGACGGCAGAATCCTGGAAATCGGCACCGGCGATGACCTCTGGCGCTGGAGCGCGGCGGAGAAACTTGAAAACGCCCATGGCGATTATGCGATTACCGCTACTGAAGCGGGAATAACCATTACCCGGATTCCGCTGGTCTTTAATGAAAAGACCGAATGCGGCAAGCGCAACTGGCGATTCAAATGGTATTTCGCCTGGAGCCATAGCGGTTATAAAACCCCGGTATTGAGCAGAAAAGCGGTGAAACTGTCCGCACTGGACGGTGACCTGGTACCGGATTCGGCGCTGATTGCAGTGGACGAAAGCAACGTTCTGCCCGGAGCATTCTGTTTCCAGGCTCCCGCCGCGGAAAGACGGTTGAAGAAGATTCTGCGTTCCGCCGCAGGCAAAGCCAGCGGCGAGTTTATATTCCCCGGCATCGAACCGTATGTGTGCTGTTCGGCGGCGCATCTGGACCGGGGCAATAAAAAATCCCTGTTGCATTGGGACATGATGAGCATTCTGGATTTTTATCTCTGGGGCAACCAGCAGCTTGACCTGTCCGGCAGCAGCCTGACTGTTCGCGCCGATAAAACCAGTCCCGCCATGAGCCTGCCGTCCATCTCCGGCATCGCCCGTCCCGTCCAGCGCATCACCGGCAAGTAATCATAAACCGCTCCGTCCGGAGCGGTTTTTTACTCTTCCGTTTTTTGTCTGTATTCTCTATTTCCAGTTCTCCGATATCTCTGTGAAATCCATGTTTTTTATTCATTATCTTTCACAAAAAAATATATAGCAACCCTATTGAATTTGCTGTCACAGTTTCAGCGGACAAATTCTCTAATTGGAAAAACAAGATACTTATTATAGGGACAGGATTTAAATTTACGGATGACCGGAAGCTGCCAGTCACAAGCGGCTTTTGGAGCTGATATCCGCTAGCGGGGGATGTCGAAATTATGGACTTTACCGGACTGGATAATCAGCATTAACAGGCGCGATAAGACAGGGATTTCAGGGAAAGCAATCAGATGATATAATGGTCTCTTTTGCACATTCCATTTTTCCAGTATAGGCGGACCGGAGATCAGATTCACTTCGTCAAACGCAGCGGAGCGGCATGCTTCTTCAATTACCTTAAGCATGAGTATGTTCCCCGGAGAGTATGCGGCATAATCTTCATCATATGCCATTTTCAGGATATACATTGTGCGGTTGCCCCGCATGGCATATTGGGCGGCAACGGTTTTATCGCCGGCTTCGAGAAAATTGAATATCATCATGCCTTGCCCGGTGAGATTCCCGGCAGCAACTTCAAACATTCTGGCGCTGCTGGGGTAATTTTTAATTGAAGTTTCTCTCGCCCCTTTCCAGCAGTGGTTTTCCGTTTCCAGAAAACGGGCAGTATTTTCCTGTACAGACCGGGTATTTTCACAGAAGCGGAAACTGACAGGTTTGAGTTCTTCTATGTCACGGCATGCTTTATTCAGATTTCTGCGGAATTTTGAGGACAGCCCGGAACTGTATTCTTCAGCGCTTTTCTGAACCGGAATGAAATCTTCAAATCCGGCCGGCTTGCGCACCACGCACATCTTATGGTTTCTGCCGGAAAAATATTTAACAGACGCATAATGTTCCGGAATATGCTTGAAGCTGAAGCATGGAAAAACAGATGGAATCTGGTTCAGATAATCCAGAAAGACCCCCAAAATATCCTCCCGTCCGGGAAGCGTCAGGCAGTCTGTGCCGCTGGTGTGTGCAAAATGGTACGGCAACTTAAAAAGCAGCAGCGAGTATTTCATAAAATTATATGAATAACTTGCCACTAAAGGAAAAATCCCAATGAGACGGTCCCCGTCATAGGCGAAAAGACACAGCCAGCGTTCCGATGGCGCAACCATATTTTGAAAAAAAGCGCTCAGCCACTGGCAGGAGAGTAACGGTGACAATCTGTCTGCTTTCCGGAAAAGTTCATTCCAGGCGTCAGCATGTTCCGCTAAATCTTCAAGATTTCTGACATCAACAATCTTCATCCCCGCCGGCGGGTGAAATTCCCATGAATCAGGCAGAATATTCACTGCCGGAATTCGCTTTGGCAATAATCCCATGAAACATTATCCCTTTAATCGTTATATAACAGACATTAACATCTTTATAAGTCAGCGCCGGCGGCTCCGAAACCCGGTCAGTCCGTTTTTGCTTTCTGACTGCGCGGATGATATTCATTCAATTTCCGGAGCGCGCCGGACTGTAAAATCATGGTCAACAACGATGATATTACAGTCTTGCCGGGAAAAACCAGCAGATTATACAGCGGTCTTTTTTCAATATTCCATTTCGAATGCCAGGGGCTGTCAGACATAAAATTCAATTCATCAAACTTCCCCGATTCACAAGCATGCTCTATTACTTTATTAAATAATAAATTGCCCGGTGAAAAATCGATATAATCCTCATCATAACCGATTTTATGCACATAGAGCGAACGATTGGCTCTGATCGCATACTGCGCGGCAATTGTTTTGCCGTCAGCTTCGAGAAAATTAAAGTGCATCATATCATAAGCGGTGAAAAGTTCCGCTGCGTCAGCAAATAAGTCAGCATTCGTCTGATCCGCCTTCAACGAGCTTGACTGCTGGCCTTTCCAGTTTTTATGCTCGACTTCAAGAAAGCGCGCAATGCTTTCACGCGGCGGAGAATTATTGTCATCAATTATAAAATTCACCTTATCAAGTTCATCCAGTTTCCGGGTATTCCGTTTTAAATATTGCCGGAATTTAGTGGACAGTCCCGCCCTGTATTTTTCTGCGCTGTCCGGCAGCGGCAGGATACTTTGAAATCCCGCCGGTTTTTCTATAACGCAAATTTCCCTTTTCTGCTTAGTAAAGTAAATCATTGACGGAGAATGCGCCGGGACGTACTTGAAACTGAAAAAAGGATAACCCGACGGGATATGGAACAGATAATCAAAAAACACGCCCAGTACATCTTCCCGCCCCTGAATTGTCAATGCGTCAACTGATTTAGTATGCAGAATATCATACGGCAGCTTGAACAGCAGCGGCGAGTACTTGATAAACCGGTATGCATATCCGGCGATTAACGGAAAAACACCGACCAGTTGTTTGCCTTCATAGGCAAATAGACAAAGCCAGCTTTCAGGATAAGCTACTTTATTTTTAAAATATGCGCTCATCCACGGATATGAAAGCATTGGCGTTAATCCGGCAGATCTGGAAAAAAGTTCAGTCCAGGCAGCGGCATGCTCCGCCAAATCTTCAAGCTTTCTGACATCAACAAGCCTCATCCCTGCGGGCGGATGAAAAGGCCATGAATCCGGCAGAATACTCAACGCGGGAATTCGCTTTGGCAATAATCCCATAAAACCTTGTCCTATAGTTAAATAACAGACATCAATTTCTGTATGCCGTGAATCGGAATTATCTTCTTCATGAGCAGAAGAATATATATACTACTATTTAAAATTCAACTGAAAAAGTTTCCGTATGGAAAAAAAGCATATTAGCTGATCAAAACCCGGCTGGAAGCCTGATTAGCCACCCTCCGGCGTTGCTTCATTGCCCGACAGTATCTTAAAACACAGGATTAAAGCAGAAACAGAACGGTAAGCGCTACGCGCCGGCATCTTTTATACATGTGACAATTTTTTCAGCCATCAAAGCGGCATGTGATTCTCTTAATATATCAACATGCGTCGAGTTAAAGGTATGCAGATCAATCTCTTTGCTTAAGTGTCTCCAGCCGTAATAAGGCAGCGGGATTTTGCCTTTGAGCGTTTTTTTAACCATGAATAAAGATACTTTGCCGGGATAATACTGCATAAAATAACCGCTTGCCGCGGCGATATTATACTGGTAGACAGCTTTCATATTGATTATGGCTTGTTCGCTGATGGTATTGGCAAAACGCTGCGATATGAAATCCAGTTGTTCAATATTTCGCTTATGAACAAATCTGCGTTCCAGCTTGAACGTTAAATAATCAATATAATCGCGGGATTTCCATTGGGCAACGGCGTAAAAGCGTTGCATATAGTTGGACAATGATGGTTTAAGGTGTGCATAAGTTTCTATCAACCCGAGGAATGCGACCTGCTTTCCCATTTTATTTAACTGCTGTGCCATTTCGTAGACGACATATCCGCCAAAGCACCAGCCGCAGAGCAGGTACGGCCCTTCCGGATGGATATTTAATATCTCTGAAATATAATAAGCGGCCATGTCTTCAATAGATTTGTGCGCTTTTTCCGGCGAGTGAAGTCCCAGGGACTGGATGCCGTAAACCGGCCGGTTATCAAGGTGGTGGACCAGATTTATGTAACCGAGGATGTCGCCGGGGGTGGTATGAATCAGGAACAGCGGCGGTTTGTCTTCGCCGCCGGCAAGTTTGATAACCGGATTCCAGGCCTGACCGTGTCCGCTGTTTTCCTGAATGTAATGGCATATTGTATTGACGGACATGGACTGATATAATTTCTCGACTGGAATTTTGGCCCCGGTCTGAGTCTCAATTTCCATCATCAATTTTATTGCAGACAGAGAATCCAAGTCTGAATCAAGGAAATTGGTGTCCCGGTCAATATCTTTTCTATTCAGCACTTTGGAGAATGCCAGCCGTATCTGCATTTCCAGCGGACTGCACGGCTCTGACGTTTCCTTGCGTTCTTCATCGGAAGTAATTTCAAGTTCTGGCGGCGGCAGTGCCTTGCGGTTGATTTTGCCGTTGGGGGTCATCGGAATCGAATCTATCGCGGTGAAATATGCCGGAACCAGGTATTCCGGCAACCGGGATTTTACATGCTCGCGAATATTGTTCAAATTATAAGTTTTGACTGACGGAACGAAATAAGCCGCTATCGATTTCAAGCCGGTCTTTTCATTGCTCCACAGTTTCACTACCGCGGCGCTGATTTCCGGATGGCTGGACAATGCTGTTTCTATGTCTCCCGGTTCCACCCGGAACCCGCGTATTTTGAACTGGTCATCCATTCTGCCGGCAAAGATCAGTTCGCCATCCGGCGCGAATTTTACTTTGTCTCCTGTCTTGTACATCCGTTCGCCTTTGACAAACGGATTGTCCATGAACGCGGCGGCGGTTTCCGCAGGTTTGTTCAAATACCCCTGGGCGACGCTTGCGCCGGCAATGTAAAGTTCTCCTTCGACTCCGGCTGGAACCGGCTGCTTTAAATCATCCAGCACATATACACGGGTGTTCGCCATCGGCCTGCCGATGGTTTTCGGATTATCGCCAAGCGTGGCGATAATCGTCGTTTCCGTAGGGCCGTAAGTGTTGATGACTCTGGTTTTAGGAACATACTTCCGCCAGCGCTCGAAGCGTTCCGGCAATGCTTTCTCGCCGCCGATGGCAATAATTCTGACGCAGTTTGGAAACGCCTGGCCTTTCTGCATGGCGGCAAGCTCGTGCCAGTACGAAGTGGGCAGATCGAGAAATGAAATTTGCTCCTGTTTGATGAATTTGAGCAGATCGTCCGGCGACTCCAGCATGCCGTCAGGCATGAATACGAGGGTACCGCCGGCCAGCCAGCAGGGGAATATTTCCTCTATCGAGATGTCAAAGCCGAGTGTACTGAACTGCAGAACGTTATCATCTGCGGTAAGCGCGTAATCTCTGATGACGGAATAGTTATGGTTCAATAAATTGGACTGGGAGATCATTACGCCTTTCGGAACGCCGGTTGAGCCCGAGGTATACATGATATAGGCGGTATCGCCTGCTGAAATATCCATGTCCGGCGGATTGGCTGCATCAGCGCCGGAATACAAACAGGAGTCGGTCAGATCAATGACCGGGACATAACCCGGCATATTGCCCGGCTGCTGTGATTTATTTCTCAATGCGGACAGGATGACGGCTGCATTGGCATCATAAATCATTGCGTCAATTCTTTCCGGCGACTGCCGCTGAACATCCAGCGGCACATAAGTACATCCGGCTTTGAAAATGGCAAGAATGGCTACTGCCATTTCCAGCGACTTGTCCGTCAGCACGCCAATCATACGGCTGCCCCCGGCGTCATGGCGGCATAAATGATTTGCCAGGCAATTTGCCCTTGAATTTAGCTCCTTGTAGGTCAATGACCCGGCGGCGCTCTTTACGGCGCATTTGTCCGGATATTTTTCCGCTTGTTTCTCGAATTGCCGGATGTAAGGAGTTTGCAAATCAAAATTCTGTTCCGTATTATTCCACTCACAAAGGATACTGGATGCGTCCTTTTCGGATAAAACGGATATTTCTCCGAGCGGAACGCCTGCTGATTTTTGCAAATTGTCACAAAAGTTATAATAGCATTTGATAAATTGTTCGGCGTGATGCTGATAAATTTCAAGTTCGCAAAGGCCTTTGTCGGTGAATTTTACTTTGTATGGAACCCGCGCAAGTTTATTGATAATCCGGTATCTGATGAAAAGATCCCGGCAGAATGTTTTTTTATCGGAAAGCGATTTTAAATTTTTCTCCACTATTGCCAGATTCTCTTCTGCGGTTTTAGAGAAATTCAGTTTTAAACGCAGCGGCAGAGTGTCAGCGAAGACAGACGGGAAATCCGCTCCTGCCGCATAACCGTTATTGACCGGAATGTCAAATTCTTCCGAGCAGGAAATTCTTGCCAGGAACATCGCGAAAACAGATGCCGGGCTGGTTCCCGGAATGAGTGTGTAATCAAGCGTGACAGCATTGATGTAGCTGGAGCTGATTTCATCTTCCGCAGCCAGGAGCGCAACCTCCGGGAGCTGCATGGCGCGCAGTCGTTTTACCCAGAACATTTCAGCGGCGGCGCATTCTTTGTAGTGCCGGTCGAGCAGCTTGCGGTCAATATTCCCGGCAAGCGTTTGTCCGGCTTTCAGCCCGATGGCAGTAATTCCGACAGCATTGCCTTCGATATCGCACAGCCCGGACAGTTTGAGAACTCCGTCTCCGGCGGATACGCAGATGCTGTCTTTATCTTTATTCGCCTCAACTATTTTCCCTGGACCGGAGGGTGTTTTTCTGCTTGCAATACTGAGTTCCATGACGGTGTAAAAGTCATCGCCGCATACAATTTTCAATGTTCCCAGCGGATTCTCGTAATCGCCGAAATCCAGCGCTCTTGCCAGCGCTGAAATATCCTCGACACCCTGGTTGAAATCAATGACGCAGGCGTCTGCCGGACGCTGCTGCTGCGGATTATATGTCCGCCGGCTTAAATCCTGAGGGCTGGGGCTGATCAATCCGTTCTTCAGATCATGCACCAGTGATTCGAATGCTCCCAGCGCTTCCTGCACGCACTTGATGTTGAGTGAAACCGAAGTATCATAGGGCGAGATTGAAACTTCCTGCTGTTTGAGAATGTCGCCGGCGTCAATTTCTGTTGTCATCAGATGCCAGGAGATGCCGTGTTCATGTTCATGATTGAGTATTGCCCAGGCGGTTGCATATAGTCCGGCATAACGGGGCAGCGGGGCGTCATGATAATTGACGGCACATTTCAGCGGCTGCTCCAGGATATGCCGGTCGAGTATGCAACTGTTGATGATGCTGAACAGATAGTCCGGACGGACGGATGAAATAATATCTGAAATCAGTTGTCTTTCCGGTGCGTGACACGGAATTTCGTGTTCTTCCGCCCATGCCGCCGATTTCGCTTCATCGGTGAATATGCCGTTGATGTAAAAGCCGTTATTGAGCAGAATATCGCCGGCGGCTTTGGTAAGAGCGGTTTCTCCGATAATATAACAGGAGGGGCGGCTGATTTTTTGCCTGGGAAGATGGATTTCCGACATCAGCGCATCCGGTTTTTTGATCAGTGTTTCCGCCAGATAAATGTAGTTCTTGAAAAATGCTTCAACGCTGTTCTCTTCGAAATAAGCGGTGTCGTATTCAAACCAGCCGTGAAGCGTATTGTTCTTTTCCCGCAGAGTAATGATCATGTCCATTTTGGCGGCGTCGCTGCCGAGTTCCTCGTACCACATCTTGACGGGGGAAGGATTTGTTTCCGGCCATGGCAGGTTCTGCAGCAGCATGGATGTCCTGAATAAAGGTTTCTTTCCGCCATTTGCCCCGCAATTTTTCAATACCGTGCTGTAGGGGATGTCCTGATTCTCATACGCTTCCAGCAAGGTGCCTTTGACCTGCGCGAGGAATTCATTAAACGACGGGTTGCCTTTGATTCCGTTTCTCAGTGCCAGCGCGTTTATGAACAATCCCATGATCTCTTCGGTTTCCGGCAGATTCCGGTTTGCTATTGTGGTTCCGGTGATGATGTCTGTCGCTCCGGTATATTTGTGTATCTGGAGCTGCAGCAAAGCGGTCAGCACCATAAACAAACTGGCATTGTTTTCCAGCGCCATTTTTTTCAGTCCGCAGGTGACATCCTGACAGATTTTGACATAGTAGCGTCTGGACTTCCCATTGCTTTGCAGTCTTTTCTGGATGGGCAGCGGCGGAACGCCGGCATGGAGTTCAAACTTTTGCTGCCAGTATTTCAGTTGGGCCTGCGGGGCGTAGGTTTTAAAGTAATTGGTTTGCCAGCGGCAGAAATCAACATATTGCCATTGCGGCGCGGATACGGCCGGTTCTCTGCCAATTGAAAACTGATAGTAGTAATCCGTCAGTTGTTTGAAAAACAAAAACGTGCTCCAGCCGTCAAAAATCAGGTGATGCACCGTAAATATGAACCGGAAATCATGATCTCTCAGCTTCAGCAGGACGCAATTAAATAACGGAGCGCAAGTCAGGTTAAAAACCTGGAACCGCTGTATGCCGGTTTCTGCGTAATACTGCTGCTCTTTTTCATTTTCCGGAAGTATTGAAAGATCGAGAACGGGGATTTTAACTTCCGGCAACGGGTTGATTCTTAAATATAATTGTTCATTGATAAATTCGAGGCTTGTCCTGAGTGACTCATTCTGTTGAATAATTAAATTAAAAGCTTTCTCCAGAATATCCTGTTTAACGTCTCCTTGCAAATATATTTCGAAAGGGATGTTGAAAGTGTTGTTGTCATGTGATGATTTCTCTATAAACCACATCGCGGTTTGTGCTGCGGACGCGTGATAGAGATTGTGTTTAGCCGCTTTCGCTTTTTCGAATTTGACGGAGGTGCGGCCGGAGCCGGAACAGTATCTGACTGCCTGGGCCATCTGTTTTAATGCGGGATGCGAGAAAATCAGCGATATCGGCAACTGCACCAGCAGTTGCTTTTCGATTTCCAGGCTCAAAGCGGTCGCCAGCAGAGAATGGCCGCCAAGCATAAAAAAATTGTCTTCGGGATTGACATAGTCGAGCTTCAAAAGCTGACACCAGATCGAGGCCAGCGTCCCGAGCAGCGGATCATCGGCTCCGGTCACCTGATCTGTAAGCCCTTCATGGGTGAATTCCGGCTCCGGCAGCGCTTGGCGGTCCACTTTGCCGTTAAGTGTAAGCGGGAGTTCCTGAAGTACCGTATAGGTGGCTGGAACCATATATTCCGGAACTGATTTGTTCAATAAACCGCGAAGTTCTTCTGTCAGCCGCTTTTGTTCCTGCGTTTTTTTCAGAATGAAATAGGCCGCCAGATATTTTACGCCGTTTTCTTTTTCCCTGGCGGCAACGACGCACTTTGACACGTTTTCATGCCGTGACAGGACAGCTTCAATTTCGCCAGGTTCTATTCTGAATCCGCGGATTTTAACTTGAAAATCTTTTCTGCCGGAACATTCAATATTCCCGTCGGCATTGATGCGTCCCAGATCGCCGCTGCGGTATATACGCCTGCCGGGCAGAAAAGGATCAGGGACAAATGTCTTGCCGGTGAGTTCAGGCAGATGACGGTAGCCCCGGGCCAGTCCGATGCCGCCGATGCAGATTTCGCCTTCGGTTCCGCGCGATACCGGTTTCAGCTCCTCGTCAAGAATATAGATTCTGAAGTTGCTGACCGGCGTGCCGATATGCGGGAGCCTGCCGTCATCGTCCCCGGCTTTGAACATTGCCCAGGTGGAGTCCACGGTGCATTCTGTCGGACCGTAAAGGTTGGCCAGAATGGCCGGGAATGCGTTGCCCGGTTTTTTGTTCAGCTTTTCGCCGCCGCACTGCAAATATTTCAGCGTCGTGTTGTTTTTCCAGTCGGCGCCGAGCGCCAGTTCGGCGACCGGAGTGGAAAGCGAACATTCATTAATTCTCTTTTCAGTCAGCCAGTCAACCAGCTTCTGCGGCTGCAGCCGCAGCATTTCCGGAATTATATAAATCGTTGCGCCGTTGGTCAGATGCACCCATATCTCGCGCACTGATGCGTCAAAGCCGACCCCGGCGCTTTGACTGACCCGGTAATGCCCTTTCTCGGCAAAGGTTTGATGATGCCAGTGAACCAGATTCAGCAGACCGGCATGTTCTATTTCCACGCCTTTCGGAGTTCCGGTGGAACCGGAGGTGTAGATGATGTATGCCAGCGAGGACGGGGATATGACCGGCGGGACGGACAGCGGGTTCAATGCGGATAAATCCAGTTTATCGAGCATGACTGTTCTAGCCGTGAATCCGGATAATTTTCCGGAATACCGGGATTCGCTGAAAATCTGTTTACAGCCGGTGTCATTGATAATGAAATTCAGCCGCTCAGCCGGAATATCCGGATCTATCGGCACATAGCACCCGCCGCTTTTAACTGCCGCCAGAATTGCGATTATATAGTTTATTGAGCGGTCAATACAGACTCCGACTGCATCATCCGCCTTGATGCCGCGCGCAATGAGCCCGGCGGCCAGAGAATCAGTGATTCTGTCAAGTTCCCCATAGGAGAGTTCTCGATCGCCCTCGGCCAGCGCAATGCGCTCAGGATACAATTGAGCCTGATCAGCAAAAAGCTGATGCGTAAGTTTACCGACTGGAAAATTATCATTCGCTTCGAGAAAAAATGGCTCGCTATCCATCATTATTCCTTATCAATTACTCAGTCACAGGTATATATTCTTACATACATTGAAAACATAGAACGGTGACGCAAAGATACAAATAAAAGTCTCCCGTATAAATCTAAATCAAAATTAGATTTTTGCAAAAGGAAATAGTCGTTTCACGAGTGTTTTCATTTAATCACGTTATTTGAGCTTATTGTCACCGTTTCAGTTGACAAATTTACTATATATGTAAAGACAAGAGCAAAAAAAGTTCTAAAGTTCAGGAGTGCTAAAGTTTTAAATTTATGGAATAATTAAGTTATGGATGGCGGGAGTTTGGTAAAATATGAAAACGCTTATGTTCAACGGGTCTCTAAACTCTCCGGAATCGGACGGTTGTCCGTTTTTATTCTGCTGGCGCAGGGAGTCGTGAAGACAATTGAGATATTGAAAGTGGAAAGCGAAATAACAATAAGCCCGGGCAGCTCTCTAAACTCTCCGGGTTCATCGGGTATTCTGCACGGGGGCTGTCCAGAATGTCCAAAATCAGGGAAGATGATGTCCGGAATATTTGTAAAATTGAAAATCATTATGCTCAACGACTCTCCAAAGGCTCGGAATTGGCTGTCCAGAATTGTCCGGAATTTGATTGTCGGAGTGTCCAGAAATGTGCAGATTGATTGTGCAAAATGGCTCATAGGACCCATAGGCCACGTCATGAAAAGCAACAGGTATCCAGAATGTACAGGTTCATAAAGTCCATAAAGGTTTAAATTACGAAAACGCGCTGTGCGGAACAGGTGTCCGGAATGTCCAAGTCAATACAAATAAGGAGATCACTGAAATCTTAACTTGGTTTTGAGGTGACTGTCCGGTCATAGAATAATAATCCAATAAAAAAATAAGGAAATTTTGTATTTCAAAAGTAGACTTTGCTTTAAACGGATATATAATTCCCCTGCGTTTAATAAATTGAACAAAAGTATATCGGCATGAAGATGCCGAAAGAGGTACATATGTCAGAAGAAGAAGAAATGAAAAACACCCCTCTGTATGAGCAGCATGTGCTGGCCGGCGCTAAAATGGTGCCGTTTGCCGGCTGGAATATGCCCGTGCAGTATGCGGATGGAATTATTGCCGAGCATAATCATACCCGGCAGCATGTTGCTGTTTTTGATATCTGCCACATGGGCGAGTTTACGGTGAAAGGCAACGGAGCGGCCGCCGCGCTCGATCATATTCTGGCCCGGCCGGTATGCGACCAGAAGACCGGAGTCTGCCGCTATAATTTCCTGCTGGACCCCGACGGCAAAGTCATGGATGATTTAATTGTCTACCGCATGGGAGAAGATGACTTTTTCATCGTTGTTAACGCCGGGACCAGGTATGGCGACGCGGAACAAATCAGCTCCAATCTGCCGGACGGCATCGAATTTACGGATATTTCCGACAACACCGCGAAAATAGACTTGCAGGGGCCGGAAAGCGCTGATGTGCTGGCTGAAGCCGGTCTGGATATCGCAGCCCTGCCGAAATACTTTTACTGGACAAAAACGGTTATCCATTCCATTCCGTGTCTGCTCAGCCGCACCGGCTATACAGGGGAACTCGGGTTTGAACTCTATTTCGACGCCGGCAAAGCGGTCGAGATGTGGCAGTATCTGCTGACGCTGAAAAATGTTAAGCCCGCCGGGCTCGGCGCCAGGGACACGCTGCGTCTGGAAATGGGTTATGCGCTTTACGGGCATGAATTGAATCTGGCAACCACCCCGATTGAAGCCGGTTATGCCGACATGCTTAAACTGGATGAAAACCCGGACCGTAATTTCATCGGTAAAAATGCGCTGGTCGGAGATGCGCCGGCGAAGAAGCTCGTCGGGATCGTGCTTGACGGCAGACGCGCCGCGCGTGAAGGCGCCATTGTATTTGATCAGGACGGCAGTTCCGTGATCGGCAAAGTCACTTCCGGCGCATTCGCCCCGTCGCTCGGGATGGCGGTTGCGATGGCTTACATCAATGCTGATGCCGGAATTGAGCTTGGCAGTAAAGTGATTCTGGAAGCAGGCAGGGCGCAGATACCGGGAACGGTTTGTGAACTTCCATTTAATAAAAACGGGTCAGCAAGAAGAAAACTGTAAAAAAAACGGTAAATTTTTGGATTCATCCTTGAATTTTATCTTTAAAATGTTTAAATGCTTTGTTTCAAATAATTTTGTCATTACATAAAAATTAAATAAGGGAAGACGTGAAAAATGAAGTACTATTCGGAAGATCATGAATGGGTTGAAATCCATGGAGAAGAAGCAACAATCGGCATTTCAGAATATGCCGCCAAACAACTGGGCGATATCACTTATGTCGAACTGCCGTCCGAAGATGACGATTTCATCGTCGGCGACACCCTCGGCGTGGTTGAATCGGTAAAGGCGGCTTCCGACATTTACAGCCCGGTCAGCGGAACTGTGGTTATGATCAATGACGCGCTCGAAGACGAGCCGAACCTGATCAATGAATCCCCCGAAGACAAAGGCTGGCTCTGCAAGCTCACCAATATTGACACTTCCGAGCTTGACGACATGATGAACGCCGATGCGTATGAAAAGTATCTGAAAGAGCTGGCTTGAGTTTGACCGTGATTTACAACCCGGTTTTTGCGTTCAGCGGAAAGCCGGGTTCGTCTCTTTTTATTGCATGAATTTTAACAGGGGGATGCTTAATTGCCGTACATTGCCAATACCGAGGCGGATGTCAGAGAAATGTTCAGGACTGTCGGTTGCGACAGTTTCGAACAGATGTGGGAAAAGGCGCAAATCAAATTTCCGCCGCCGTCTCTGGACACTCTGCATTCCGGGCTGTCTGAATATGAGGTGGTCAGGCACCTCAATGAGCTTGCAGCCAGAAACGCCACTCAACTTGTAAACTTTCTCGGAGCTGGTTACTATGATCACATAATTCCCGCCGCCGTCGGCGAAATCACCGGACGCTCCGAATTCTACACCGCTTATACGCCGTATCAGCCGGAGGCTTCGCAGGGAACGCTCCAGGCAATTTATGAATACCAGTCGATGATCTGCCGGCTGACCGGACTGTTCGTTGCCAACGCCTCGCTGTACGATGGCGGTACCGCGCTGTTCGAAGCCATGATGATGGCCGGCAGAATCACCCGCCGCCGCCAGGCGGTCATCTCCGAGGCCGTGTCGCCGATTTTCCGCCGGATGATCGAATGCTACAGCAGCAATCTGGACATCGAGCTGATTCAAGTGCCGGCCGGGACCGATGATTCCGCGCAGCAGCGTCTGATGGAGGCGATTACTGAAAACACCGCCTGCGTGATTGTCCAGTATCCGAACGTTTTCGGCACGATTGAAGCGTGGGAGGAAGTCACCGCCCATGCCCATGCCAAAGGCGCGCTGGCGGTCTGCTCCTGTTATCCGGTGGCGCTGGCAGTGCTCACGCCGCCCGGAGAAATGGGTTTTGACATTGTCACCGGCGAAGGCCAGAGCATCGGCATTCCGCTGAGCTTCGGCGGCCCGTATCTCGGTTTTATGGCCACCACGGAAAAATACATGCGCAAGATGCCGGGCAGGATCTGCGGGCGTACTGTTGACTCGGACGGCAAAGACGGTTTCGTGCTGACGCTGCAAACCCGCGAACAGCATATCCGCCGCGCCTCCGCCATGTCCAATATCTGCTCCAACGAAAATCTCTGCGCGCTTACCGCGCTGGTTTATCTCTGCTGCATGGGCAAGCAGGGGCTGATTGACGTCGCTGAACTCTGCGCCGCCAAAGCCGCCTTCGCCCGCGGCGAAATACTGAAAATAGACGGCGTTAAGCCGGTCGGGGGCGCGGCGTTCTTCAACGAATTCGTCATCAGTCTGCCCGTAGACGCCGCCGAGGTTGTCGGCAGAATGATTGACAAAGGCTTTGCCGCCGGGTTCCCGCTCGGGCGTTATTACCCCGACCGGAAGAACCAGTTGCTGATCGCGGTCACTGAAAAACGTACCAGGGAAGAGATTAAGGCTCTGGCTAATGCATTGGAGGCTGTACTGTGAAACTGATATTCTCAATAAGCAGAAGCGGCCGCAGAGGATCTTCCATTCCGAAGGCCGATGTGCCGGAAGTGAACGCCATTCCGCAACAGTTCCGCCGGAAAAAATCCGCGGAACTGCCGGAAGTGTCCGAACAGGAGGTAATCCGTCATTTTACTGAGCTGAGCCGCAAAAACATGGGAGTGGACACCAATTTCTATCCGCTCGGTTCCTGCACCATGAAATACAATCCGAAGTTCCATGAGCGGATCGCGGCGCTGCCGGGCTTCGCCGAACTGCATCCGCTGCTGCCGCAACTGCGGCATGGAGGGGGGCTCACTCAGGGCGCGCTGGCAGTAATTTACGGAGCGGAACGCATCCTCAGCGAACTGCTGGGATTCTCCGCCTGCACCATGCAGCCGCTGGCCGGCGCGCACGGCGAACTGGCCGGCGTCATGCTGATTGCCGCTTATCACAAGGCATGCAAGGATGACAGACGCAAAATCATGCTGATCCCCGATGCCGCCCACGGCACCAATCCCGCCAGCGCGGCGGTAGCCGGTTTCGATACCGTCGAAATCGCCTCCGACAGCGAAGGCAATGTGGACCTGGACGATTTGAAGAAACATCTCGGGCCGGAAGTCGCCGGCCTGATGCTTACCTGTCCGAACACGCTGGGCCTTTTTGACCGCAACGTCAAAGAGATCTGCCGGCTGGTTCATGAAGCAGGCGGCCTGTGTTACTGCGACGGCGCCAACTTCAACGCCATCATCGGGCGGGTCCGGCCCGGCGATCTGGGCTTTGATGTGATGCACGTCAACCTGCACAAAACGTTCTCGACTCCGCACGGCGGCGGCGGCCCCGGTTCGGGTCCGGTCGGCGTGGCGGAAAAGCTGGTGCCGTATTTGCCGGTTTCCCGCGTCGCCAAGCGTTCCGACGGCACTTATGCGCTGGAATACGATTACCCGGAAAGCATCGGCTACATTGCGCCTTTCTACGGCAATTTCGGCATTATCCTGCGTGCCTATGCCTATATGCTCACGCTGGGCAAAGAAGGCTTCAGAAGAGTCAGCGAGAATGCGGTGCTCAACGCGAATTACATCCGCTGCCGCCTGGCGCCTTATTACGACCAGAAATATGACCGTTTTTCGATGCATGAATGTGTCTTCTCCGCATCCCGTCAGGTCGCTAAAGGCGTTCACGCGCTGGATATCGCCAAGGCTCTGATTGACCGCGGTTATCATCCGCCGACAATATATTTCCCGCTGATCGTGCCGGAAGCCCTGATGATCGAACCGACCGAAACCGAGTCTAAAGATACGATTGACAGCTTTATCGAAGCGATGATCGAAATCGCCAGATTGGCCGAAGCGAACCCGGAGCAGATTCAGCAGGCGCCGGTTACGACCCCCGTAAAACGGATGGACGAAACCAGGGCCGCCAGATCTCCGGTAGTTGCCGATCTGGGTTGAACTCCGGCAATTCCGCTCCGTCAGAAACGGAGCGGAATTGACCGTTCCGCATGCTGTTCAGGAATACAGATTCTTTATCGAATCGTGTATTCTCATCGCCAGTTCCGATGCGGCCATTTTATCCATGCACACTTCAATGTAGGCCGCGCAATCGCATTCCCCGGTCTTCTTGAACGCATCTTCGAGTTCGCCATTTTTAGTGACTTTAACCGACAGCCAGCCTTCACAGCCGAAAGCTTCCGGCAGTCTGGAATACTGCCATTGCGCCAGATTGTTATAATAGATGTCGGGATTTTCGCACAGCAGGCGCTCTATCAGATACCCGTCATTATTGAGCACGATGATCACCGGTTTAAGCCCGAAACGGGCAAACTGGCCGACTTCCTGGACCGTCAACTGATGCGAACCTTCGCCGGTGATTAATACCACGCGGCGGCCGGGGGCACCCAGCGCGGCGCCCAGCGCGGCGGGCGTTGCCCAGCCGATTGAACCCCACAATGTCTGGTTCAGAAAAATGGACTTTTCCGGCATCTTCGCGAAGCCCAGACCCATTGAGACGGTGCCGGTTTCCGCCACAACGATATCCCCGGGCTTTAAAAACTTCTCCAGCGCGGGATAAAAATAGTCAGGAGTGATATTGTCGCCCGGAATCCCTTGCGGCTGTCCCAGTTTTTTGACTTCAGGACGGACTGCGTTTTTCGGTGCGGCCAGTTGCAGCAGGCCATTGATAACATCCTCCATTTCCACCTTGCAATAGGTTGCATAGCCCACGGTTACATGATGATGCATTATGGAAATCATTTTTGTCCGGTCGATATTTGCGCTGAAAGCTCCGGTGTTAAAGTCGCTCCAGAGTGCGCCGATATTTAAAACACAGTCGCTGTTCTCGATAAAGTCCCTGACTTCCTGATTCATAATCCTGCCGTCATAAATGCCGGCATATTGTTTGAGCGATTCGTCCAGCGTGGTTTTATCCATAAACATCGTCGCAAACGGCAGATCCGTCTTTTCAATCAGCCTGGTTGCCATATCCTGCAAGTTCAACCGCCGGATCAGGTATCCCGCCAGCGCCGCCGGCGATGCGGATTTTGTCAATTTGTCATGAATCGCGGCAACGGCTTCCCGCAAGGTCGCCTGATCGCTCCGCGGGATGGTCAAAACGCCAATTTCCTCCCGGCCGATAACCGGCAGATTGCCGTAATCCAGCGGAATGGCAAAATATACCGGGCGGTGATGGTAAACTGCCGCTTCAAGCGTCCGCTTTATTTCTGGAATTGCATTCTCCGGCGTAAGCGTCGCCGAGGCGCAAACCATGCTGGAGGCTGCCTGTTTGAAGATTTCAAAGTTACCGGTGCCAAGCGTGTGATGGACGATCCGCTTGTTCAGCATTGTTTTTGTCGGCGGTATGCCGACAATATGGATAACCGGCAGATGCTCGGCGTAAGCCCCGGCAACTCCGCAGAGCGCGGAAAGTTCCCCGACCCCGAACGTCGTCGACAAGGCGGCGAAACCTTTGATTCTGGCATAGCCGTCGGCGGCATAGGCGGCGTTGAGCTCGTTACAGTTGCCGATCCAGCGCAACTCCGGGTCATTGCAGACCGCATCAGTCAGCGGAAACGAAAAGTCGCCGGGAACGCCGAATACATCTGCAACACCCATGGTTTTAATGCTGTCTAATAAATACTGTGCAATGCTTCGATTCATTTTTCGTCTCCTTTGCGGAAAAATACCATGCCTTTCTGTTTTACCGTATCCGCATGAATGTAACAGGCATAACCCTGCTTGATGGATGCCGCGTCAACGACGAAGACCGCATCCGCCATGTCGGCGCGGGCGGGAATAATGTCCGGCAGCAGGTTATGCGCGCCGGTGATGTAATGGCGGTTGAACAGATTGCCGGCGCTGATGATGTTCATGGACATATACATGATCTGCATTTCAACCAGATCGTTGAAAAAATGTGTTCCCAGTGAAATGTCCGGACTGAGATTTTCGTGCATCAGCGCCAGTTCACAGAGTATGGAGACATTCTTTATTTCATTGAAATTAACCGGAATGCCCAGCGACGGCATCGCCGTGCCCCAGCGGCCGGGGCCGATCAGCATGAGATTGTCGTCATGGGTGAAATAATTGGTGATTTCTCCGATCAGCCGGGCGACGGCATACCGGTCCTGGATGGACATTGAACTGTAGCGTTCAGGCTCAATGTAAATGATCTTGCCGACCGGATCGTATTTGCTTTGCCCCAGCAGCGGATCGAATGTGCGGAGCAGAATATCCCCGTCCGGTATATTCTGCGGGGCGACCAGTTCTTTGGCGTTGCCGGTAAAATGAAACGGGCGGCATTGCAGAATGTTAATCCGGTATTCCTCCTCATTGACGAAGTTTGCCGAGAATTCAATGTCCACCGGATGCCGGTACGCTTCCTCCAGCGTTTTAAGAATTTCACCCATGTCCTGAATGAATTCAGTGCATGTGAGCAGCTTTTCAAAAGACAATATCCACGGAAACACTTTTTTAACTTTCATCTGTTTCGCCCGTTCAAGCATCTCCTCGTCCTTTGACGCGAAAAGCGACAGCGCCGGAATGTTTTCATTGCCCGCGATATCGCTGAATTTCACGGATTCCGGCTTGTTGGAGTTGAAACTCAGGATATCCATAATTTTCTGGCTGTATTTTCCAATCTGGCCGGCATCGGATTCAGGGCGCAGCAGCGGCTGATTGATGGCCACAATCCGGGTGTGATCGCCGGCATGCTGCTCCACGGCGCGGGTGCCCAGGCCGAACACCAGGCGCAAAACCCCTTTTGACGGGTCGATTTTTTTATTCCAGGCGAACGGATTAAACGAGTAGCCGACGCCGGCGATTTGCGGGAAATAGGAATGTTCATGGAAATTGCCTGATACGCGCTGAACCAGCAGCCCCATGCGTTCCTCCTTTTCCAGCAGCCCTTTGTGCAGCCGGTACGCCAGCGCGTTCTCGTTCATGGTGCTGGCATAAACATTTCTGACCGCCTCGGCGAATGCCTCCATTCTCTCCTCCGGCGTACCGCGGTTGACGCAGAAATAGCTTTCATATTTGCCGGAAAACGCATTGCCGTAAGCGTCTTCCAGCAGGCTGCTGGAACGCACGATGATCGGACTTTGCCCGTAATAATTAAGCATCAGCTTGAACCGCTCCTCGACGTCTTTCGGGAAATGCCCCCGCAGAATTTTGCGCCTGAATTCGGACGCGGCGGAAAAGTCGCCGGTCGAGCGTTTGATCCGGCGCAAATCCCACCAGCAGTCGTTCTGGATGATATAAGTATAGAACACGTCGGAACCGATGAAGAAGGAGTCATGCGGCTCCAGCCTGGTCTCCCATTTGGGGTCGGCTTTCTTCATGATGGACTGGGCCAGCAGCATGCCGACGGATTTGCCCCCGATCAGCCCGGTGCCGATCATCCGCTTGGCGATGGCGATCAGGTCGCCCAGTTCAAAGTATTTGCAGCTTAAATTAAAGACGGATTCATCCTCCGTAATCATCATCCGGATAAGCTTTCTGCGCAATGCTTCGCGATCAGCCTCCGGCGGAAAACTGACGGCGCCGGCTTGCAGTTGATCGTGCAGGCGCTTGGCGTTGATAATGATATTGGTCCAGATGCCGGGCCGGTCAATGGTGAAGTTCAGCCAGGGCTGTTCGATGCCCCCGAGGATTTTGGACACCACATAACTGCGGGTTTCCGGCATGAACACATCACTGCGGCAGATGTGCAGCATGTACAGCGTCGGGGAATAGCGGTTCTTGACCTTTATCGGCTGAATGTAAATATGCTCTTTGCCAGCGTAGATGTCGATCACCACCTGGGCCGTGTCATGGATGATGTCGGTGGCCAGCGGACCGTGCATATTGCGGATGATGACAAAGTACGCCACGGTATCCAGCTTGTAGAGATGCGGGCAGACCAGCATGAAGAAGCAGCCCAGCATCCGGTCGCAGTTCCAGTCCGCCGCCAGGTCGGAAAGGGAGTCGAAAACATAACAGCCGCCGGTTCCGTGTTCGTCAATAACGTCCAGGATGCCGATCAGGAAGTTTTCAAACCCCTTTTCCGGCGCGAATTTATACTCACTAACCTGCACGCCTTCCGGGATCAGGGATTCATGGGGGGCGAAACGGAAATAGATGATTTTCCTGCCGTCTGCGGCGGCTTTCCGGACAAACGCGTTGACGAAATACCGGTAATTCTCAATATGGTCAACCTGCCAGACACAATTATCGCCCTGGCGGATGCCCCCCAGAACACTGTCCAGCGACTCGTTTCCGGAACTGAATTGCATATCCATAATTTTTCTCCGGCGCTTGCGGTTTATGAAAGATATATTAATTCATCGCGTCTGCAAGTATATTTTCAAAAAAACTGCCGCGTTCGGACTTCACCGACGATGACTCGCGCAGCTTGGCCACCCGGCGCTTTTCATCACCGGGGTTTATAGTTCCTAATGGGGACTATGAGTGGAAATTTATGGGAATAATATGGGCGCGATTGCCGATAACGGCGATCCCCGGTTTTACCGGAACTCCCGGATTACGAAAACCGTTGAGGGGGTCATGCGCTCAAAACGGGGAAAGAGAGGAGTCATAATTCAGCGTCTGAATTAGATGATATTTTATGAAATATTCGCCGAATCCGGATTTGATAGAGTAAATCCGGAAGAGTATTTTATAAGTTGTTCAATAAAACTATCTAAAGGAGGCAATTAATGTCCGGAATTTATAAAGCTTATGATATCCGCGGGATTTACCCCGAACAGCTTAATGAAGAAATCGCTGAACAGATAGGCCGCGCCTATATCGAATTCACCGGCGCGAAGAAAGTCGTCGTCGGCAGGGATATGCGCCCGCATTCCAAACCCCTGTTCGATGCGCTGGCCAGAGGCATGACGGACCAGGGGGCGGATGTCATCAATCTCGGTCTCTGCTCCACCCCGATGTCCTATTTTGCCAACGGCAAGCTGGGGGCGGACGGCAGCATTATTATCACCGCGTCGCACAATCCCGGCGAATGGAACGGGTTCAAGCTGTGCAGAGCCCAGGCGGTGCCGATCAGCGGCGCGACCGGGATTGCCGATATTGAACAGATCGTCGCCGCGAAAAGCTGGAAAAAATCTGATGTCAAAGGTAAAATCACCACGTATGACATTGCGCCTGAATACGGGGCTTTTCTCGCAAAACATGCCAAGCTCAGCCGCAAACTCAAAGTTGTCGTTGATTACGCGAATGCCATGGGCTCGTATGAAATCGCCGGCATTGAAAACTTGTTTGAAATAATTCCGCTGTACAAGGAACTTGACGGCACGTTCCCGAATCACGAAGCCAACCCGCTGAAGCTCGACACCCTAGACGCCCTGCGTGAAAAAGTCCGGGAAACCGGCGCTGATTTCGGGGCCGGTTTTGACGGCGACGCCGACCGCTGCGGCTTTGTTGACAATCAGGGCGAGGTCATCCCGATGGACCTTTTCACCGCGCTGATTGCCCAGGATATCCTGTCCGACGGCCCTGCCACGATTCTTTATGACCTCAGAAGCAGTTGGGCGGTTAAGGAGTGTATTGAACAGAACGGCGGCAAGGCGATCATGTCCCGTGTCGGACATGCGTTCATTAAAGCCCAGATGCGGCAGTATGACGCAGTGTTTGCCGGGGAACTTTCCGGGCATTATTATTTCCGGGAAAACTACACCGCCGAATCCCAGGGACTGGCTTTCATCAAACTGGCCAACCTCATTTGCAAGACCGGCAAAAAGGTCAGCGAGCTGGTTGCGCCGCTCCGGAAATACTTCGCCAGCGGCGAAATTAATTCCAAAGTCGCCGATGTGCCGGCAGTCCTCGCCAAAATCAAGGCGAAATACGCTGACGGCCGCATGTTTGAACTGGACGGCATTTCAGTTGAATACAACGACTGGTGGTTCAACGTCCGCTCATCCAACACCGAACCGCTGCTCCGGCTGATCGTCGAAGCTAAAACCCGGGCCGGAATGGAAACAAAGCGCGACGAACTGCTTGCGCTGATTCGCGGCTGATACAGGTTCCCAATAAAAAATCCCCGACAGTCTTCTGACGGGGATTTTTTTATGTTCTGACGGAGCATGAAGACCGGTACCGGATCGTCAGCAGAGCTTTAAAATTTAATGCCCATTTGACTGTACGCTCTGCGCAGATCAATATTTGCGCCGCTGTCCAAAGGTTCCGGGGGTATCTCTTTTTTAGTAGCCAGCTTGGGTTCTTCTTTTTTAGGCACCGGTTTGGGCGTTTCTTTTTTGGTGGAGCCGAAACGGCCAAGCGAAACAGTATTGGTGGCGCTGAAATCTTTTGACTTTAATTCAATATATGATTTGGGAATATTGGGATTGCCCACTCTCCATACAACGCCGCTGTAGCCGAAAGTATATTTCCCGTCATCTATTTTCTGCCTGTAGAAGAAAGTGCCTCCGGGCAGAAAATTCCCGCTGGCATTTTTATAGTCATTCGGGAAAATGTCAAAAATAGTAACCAGTCCGCCTTCCACGCTCACCATTTCATCGGGATCTGACACGCTGTTATTATATTCAATAATCGCATTGAGCTGGCTTAGCAGACAAGACCATTCCTGGGGGGACAGATATCTTACTTTATCCAGTATGGCAAGCTCCCTGACATTCTCTTTTTTCCAGATCAGGGTTTCACTTCCAGTGGCAACATCTGTTTCTACAATCTTATTGTAAGTAGAATTTTTACTGTTAAATTCAATTACATGAGATACTTTATTTTCCATAGCCATAATATATAAAAACCGATCTCTATAATACTTCCCTGGATATTATTTTTGGTAACGGACTATATAAGAGACCATAATTTTCTGAAAACGCAAGAATTTTTTTAATAAATTTGCCGTTTTAAGAAAAAAATACAGCAAAGAGTATATTTTGCCGGATAGAAATCTGCCGCTCTAAAAGGCTGTTTTTTTCAGTTAAAAATAAAAGCGGGGAAGAATCTGTCAGGATTCTTTCCCCGCATGGTTTTGTTGATGAAACCGGAACGATTTAGTAGATGAAAAGCATTTCGCTGTATTTCGGCAGCGGCCAGATTGAATCATCCACGACCAGCTCCAGTGCGTCAACTGCTTTTCTCAGCGGCGCGAGAGCTTCGGCAATTTTTGCCGGTTTGTCAGCAGCCACTTCTTTCTTCAATGCAGTTGCCGCCGCATCAATTTTAGCGATAATTCCGCCGATCTCTTCAATGGACGCTTTGAGTTCTTTGACTCCGGATTTGATTCCGATCGAAGAAAGCTTGGCAACTGTATCCGCCAGTTTATTCATCTGGACTGCCGCGGTAGGCAGATACATGGTACTTACCATGTTCAATGCCAGTTCGCCTTCAATCTTCAGCTTCTTATGGTATTCTTCTTTGAACACTTCATAGCGGCTGTGGACTTCGGCATTGGACAGCACTTTATATTTTTCGAATAACGCGACATTTTCTTTGGCTACCAGACGGTCCAGCGCTTCCGGAGTCTTGCGGAAATTATAAAGTCCGCGCCTGGTAGCTTCCTTCAGCCAGGCTGCACTATAGTTGTCGCCGTTGAAAATGATCCGTTTGTGCTTTTTGATGATGTTCTGGAGCAGGGTCTGAAGAGCCTTGTTGAAATCTTTTTTGCCGGCCTTTTCCAGGATGGTTGCAATTTCGTCAAAAGACTCTGCAACAATGGTGTTCAGCGTAATGTTCGGTCCCGCGCAGGACTGGCTGGAACCTACTGCCCTGAATTCAAACTTGTTTCCGGTAAAGGCGAACGGGCTGGTACGGTTACGGTCAGTGGCATCCATCGGGAGCGGCGGCAGAGTATCAACTCCAATCTGCATAACTTTTGCGGCCTTGGATGATTTTGCTTCGCCTTTTTCAATCTGTTCGATAACATCCGTCAACTGGTCGCCGAGGAAAATCGAAATGATTGCCGGCGGCGCTTCGTTGGCGCCAAGACGGTGGTCATTGCCGGCATGAGCGGTGGAAACCCGCAGCAGATCAGCATGACGGTCTACAGCTTGAATAATCGCACACAGCACAGTCAGAAAAATCGCATTCTGGTGCGGATCTTTTCCCGGCTCAAGCAGATTTCTGCCGGATTGACTGATGGACCAGTTGTTATGTTTGCCCGAGCCGTTAATGCCTGCGAAGGGTTTTTCATGGAGCAGGCAGACGAGGCCGTGGCTGTCGGCAATTTGACGCATTACTTCCATGACAATCATGTTGTGGTCAACAGCCAGATTAAGTTCTTCGAACATCGGAGCTAACTCAAACTGCGCCGGGGCAACTTCATTGTGCCTGGTCTTGGCGGGGATGCCAAGCTTCCACAGTTCCTGGTCAATATCGGTCATGAACGCGAGGATGCGCGGTTTAATCGCACCGAAATAATGGTCTTCAAGCTGTTGATGCTTCGCCGGAACGGCTCCAAATAGTGTTCTGCCAGCCTGAATCAGGTCCGGACGGCACATATACAGACGCTTGTCGATCAGGAAATATTCCTGTTCCGCGCCAAGTGTCGTAACAATCTTTTCATCGCTGTTTTCGCCGAAGCATTTCAGCAGGCGTTTGGTATGCTCACCGAGAATTTGAATTGAACGCAGCAGCGGCGTCTTTTTATCCAGCGCTTCTCCGGTGTAGGAGCAGAACGCGGTCGGAATGCAGAGCGTTGCGCCGTTTCTGCCTTTTTTGATGAAGGCCGGGCTGGTCGGGTCCCAGGCAGTATAGCCGCGGGCTTCGAAAGTGGCGCGCAGGCCGCCGGACGGAAAACTGGAAGCATCCGGTTCGCCCTGAATCAGGTTCTTGCCGGAGAAATTCATGATCACCGCGCCGTCACGGTCGGCTTCGACGAATGCATCATGTTTTTCGGCGGTTGAGCCGGTCAGCGGTTGGAACCAATGAGTGTAATGGCTGGCGCCTTTGCTGATGGCCCATTGTTTCATCGCATTTGCGACGTCGTCCGCGATGGATGCGTCAATTGCAACACCTTTTCTGATTGTGGACAGCAGTTTCTTGTAAGTGTCTTTGGGAAGATAATCCATCATCACCTTGACACTGAACACATCCTGTCCGTAGATTTCAGTGATAGCTAATTCTTTGACATCCTTGTTTTCGCAGTTGGATTCCGCAGCGATTGCCGCGATTGCCTGCTTTCTTACTGAACCGCTCATTTTTTATCCCTCCGGATTGTTTTATGTTTTGAGTTCTTTAAAGAATTTTAATCTGTTCAAGTCTAGTCTAGCAAAATCTATGCCAATAGAGACAATATACTCAATAAATACCTTTAAGACAATAACTTATATATGCATAACATCAATAATGCCGTTTGGGCAAAATGTAAACTATATACAAATTTGTAGAAATAATGATTACAAAATTGTAACATCAAACAATAATGATAACAAAACTGTAATATCCACTATTCTGTTAAAACAGAGAATAATCTGATATTCGCACACTTCGCAACAAGAAATCAATGTTATTAATAAATTGTCATTGTATATAAAAAAGTCAATCTTCTTTTTCGCTTTTCACGAAAGGAGCAAATCGGGACTGTTTTTGAGCCCTGTTAATAAATCACGGTAATTTCTGAAATAATTTGAAAAAATTGAATTCAATGGTTAATTTAAAGGAGCATGGAAATGTTTGAGACTGCTAAAACGATTTATGCAGGAATAATATAGCAACGCGGTCATGAATTCCCGGAGAGTTCTGCAGTTGTTGAAAAACTTTTGCGGAACAGTATCCGGAGGTTTTTTTGTCGCCTGCCGACTCCCAGAGTAGTAAAAAAGAAGCAATTAGCACTAACCAAATGAGATAAAGAATGAGGCTCAGGCTTAAACAGCGCTGGAAGAAATGCGTCATCTATTTTATCAAGCTGTTCCGCCAGGAAAGCTCTCCTGAATGTATTGCCCGCGGTGCGGCGCTCGGGCTGCTGGCCGCACTTTTAATTCCAATCGGTCTGCATACCGTTACGATCCTGCTGCTGGCGTTTATTTTCCGGTGCAATAAAATTACCGCGTTTGGCGTCACGTTTGCGTTTTCAAATGAATTCACAATCCCGATTATCTATCCGCTGCAGTGCATGCTCGGCGGTTATATTCTTTGTGACCCGCTGTCTATGGCGGAGGTTAAAACCGTATTATCCGATTTGTATAATAATGTGTCGATGGAGGAGCTGGTAAACGCAGGACGGGAGCTAGGCATCCCCTATCTGATCGGCGGAGCCATTCTTTCGGCAATAGCCATTCCCCCGGGTTATATCACTGCGCTAAGATTTGCCCGCAAAATGAAAGCCCGTCATGCGGAGAAAATGCAAAAGCGGCTGGATGCGTCAATAACCGCCAAAAGCACAAAAACTAATAATAATCTATCTTGATCTCTCATTTTCCGATTCAGTCTTTTCACACTGCAAACTACAGGCTTGATAAAATTGAGTTGTTTTCATTTTTTAAAATCAATTTTCACGGATTTTTCTCTTGCAATTTTCAAATTCAGAATATATGTTAGGTCGGTTTTTTAATTTTTTATTTAAACATTCACCTGCCAACAGGAGGTTTGTATATGGCCGAAGAACTGCAGGGACTTTTAGACAGGATACATCAGGAAGGCATTAAAAAGGCCGACGATGAAAAAAATACCATAATCCAGGCTGCGAAAAAGCAGGCCGAGGAGATTATCAACGCCGCCAGACAGGAAGCCGGAGAGATCAGAAAACAGGCAGAAACCGATGCGGCCAATAACGAGGCAAGAGGCAAATCAGCGGTATCGCAGGCAGCCAGAGATATTATTTTAAAATTGCGTCAGGAATTTCAATCCAGGCTGGAAAATGTCATCAAAAATAATATCGGAGCCGCGATGACCCCTGAATTCATGGCTTCCATTCTGCGCCAGATGGTTGAAGGATTTAAAAATCAGAACCCGGATGCTGAACCTAAGCTTGAGCTTCTGGTTGCGGCAAAAGATCTGGCGGAAATGGAAAAACAGTTGAAGGCCGGGCTTGCGGGAGACCTTAAGCAGTCTCCGCGGATTCTTGCCGGGCAGGATATTGATTCCGGACTGAAATTCAGCGTCAGCGGCGATAATGTCTTTTTCGATTTTTCTGATGAAGCTATTGCCGACATCATTTGTGCCTATGTCGGTCCGCGCCTGGCCGAAATGATCAAGGCGTAATTCTTAAAATAAAAGCCGAAGCCGCGATATGAAACAGTACTATTATCTGATTTGCTCTTTACCATTCATTAAGCTGGAGGAAACTCCGTCTATAAACAGCGGAGAGTTCCGGCGTTTATGCGAAGAGCAGATCAGCGGAAATGATTTGCAATTGCTTGACGCGGTTTCACTTGTTCCGCTGAAAGACAGTCCTTTTGCCGCAGATACCAGCGCATTCCAGTGGCTTGCTTTAGAGAAGAATTTGCGCAAGCGTATGGCATTATACCGGGCCGGGCGCAAAAGCGAAAATGCAAATCGCGCCATGCCGAAAGGCGATGACTCTTCTGACATCGACCGCGGCATTCAGGAAGCGTATGCCAAACCCAATCCGGCGGAACGTGAAAAATATTTGGACAGCCTCCGCTGGCATTGGCTGGATGAGCTTGAGTTCGGACATTATTTTGATGTCAATAAACTGTTTATTTACAAATTACGGCTGCTGATCCATGAGAAGTGGCTGTGCAGGAATAACGAACATGGATACGAGAATTTTGACCGGATTGTTGCTGCCATAAATGACAGAAGCGGATCTGATACTGAAACTAAAACGGAAGAGAATTAAATGACTTACATATATAATAACAGGAGAGACACTTGAGATGCAAGACTCCAGCACAGGAAGAATAGTCGGGGTCAACGGCAATATGCTGACCGTGGAATTCGACACGAACGTAACACAAAACGAAGTCGCCTTTGCCAACATCGGCAACGAACGCCTGAAATGCGAAGTTATCCGGGTACGCGGCAATCGCGCCGATTTGCAGGTCTTTGAAAGCGCCGGCGGACTTAAGGTCGGCGACAAGGTTGATTTTACCAGCGAACTGCTCAGCGTTGAGCTGGGACCAGGTCTGCTTACTAAAGTGTATGACGGGCTGCAGAATCCGCTTGACGAACTGGCGGAGAAAACCGGCTTTTTCTTAAAGCGCGGTTTTTATATGAAAGCGCTGGATTATGAAAAAGAGTGGCTGTTCACGCCGCTGGCCAAAGCTGGTGACCGACTGCAAGCCGGTGACCATATCGGCTTTGTTCCGGAGGGGATTTTCAAGCATTATATCATGCTGCCTTTCGGACTGCATGGCGCATGGGAGCTCATCGAAGTAAAAGCCGCCGGTAATTACCGGATCGGCGATACCGTCGCCAGAGTTAAAAATGAAAAAGGCGAAGAACGCGGCGTAACCATGGTTCAGAACTGGCCGGTAAAAATTCCGATAACCGCATATAAAGAGAAAATGCTGCCGTTAAATACGCTGATTACCCAGCAGCGGATTATTGATACATTCTTCCCCGTCGCGGTCGGCGGGACTTTCTGTACTCCCGGACCTTTCGGCGCAGGCAAAACCGTATTGCAGCATGCGCTCAGCCAGCATGCCCAGGCTGATGTAGTCATCATTGCCGCCTGCGGTGAGCGAGCTGGCGAAGTCGTCGAAATTCTTCGCGAATTTCCGCATCTTGACGACCCTCGCACCGGACGCACGCTGATGGACCGTTCAATTATTATCTGTAATACCAGTTCGATGCCGGTTGCGGCCCGTGAAGCTTCCGTTTATACTGCCGTCACGCTGGCGGAATATTACCGTCAGATGGGGCTTAACTGTCTCCTGCTGGCAGACTCTACCTCCCGCTGGGCGCAGGCGCTCCGTGAAATGTCCGGAAGACTTGAAGAAATCCCCGGCGAAGAAGCGTTCCCTGCTTATCTGGAATCGCTGATTGCCGGTTTCTACGAACGTGCCGGACTGGTTAAACTTAATGACGGAACCAACGGGTCCGTCACCATCGGCGGCGCTGTCAGCCCTGCCGGCGGCAACTTTGAAGAGCCGGTCACCCAGGCGACACTCAAGGTCGTCGGTGCTTTCCTCGGACTATCCCGCGAGCGTTCCGATGCGCGCCGCTTCCCGGCGATTCATCCGCTGGACAGTTGGAGCCATTACCAGAGTATCGTTGATAAAACCGATATTGCCAAAGCCCGCATGATTCTGCGGCGCGGCAATGAAGTCAACCAGATGATGAAAGTGATCGGCGAAGAAGGCACTCATATCGACGATTTTATGTTATACTTGAAGAGTGAATTTCTGGACTACGTTTATCTCCAGCAGAACACTTTCGATAAAATTGACGGCGCTACCGATGCGGATCGTCAGAAATATGTTTTTAACAAAGTTGTACTGGTTCTGAATGCCGATTTCGGTTTTAAAGACAAAGACCTTGCCCGCCGTTATTTTCTGGAACTCCGTCAGAACTTTCTTGACTGGAACTTTTCCGAAACCGGAAGCGACGAGTTTAAACAGCTTGAAAGCGCAATAGACGCAAAAGTTAAGGAGCACAGCAATGCGTAAAGTATATCATCGCATTATCCAGATCGCAGGTAACGTTATCACCGTGGAGGCCGACAATGTCGCATATAACGACCTTGCGGAAGTAACCAGCGCCAGAGGCACTTCCCTGGCTCAGGTCATCCGGCTGCTGGACCGGAAGGTATATCTTCAGGTCTTTGCCGGAAGCCGCGGCGTCAACACTGGTGACCAGGTGCGTTTCCTGGGTTACCCGATGCGGGTTTCATCGTCAAAAGATCTGCTCGGCAGGGTATTTAACGGACGCGGCGTTCCGCGGGACAACCGCCCTCCGGTGGATGAAAATTTGATCGAAATCAACGGCCCCTCTGTTAATCCGGCAAAACGAATCATCCCGAGAAAGATGATCCGTACCGGTATTCCGATGATTGACGTGTTCAATACTCTCGTCGAATCCCAGAAAATACCGATTTTCTCCGTTGCCGGCGAACCTTACAACCAGTTACTGGCGCGCATCGCCCTGCAGGCCGAAGTTGACGTCATCATTATCGGCGGCATGGGACTTAAATATGACGACTATCTTTACTTCCGCAATACTCTCGACGAGGAAGGTTCGCTTTCCCGTTCGATCATGTTCATCCATACTGCCGCCGACCCCGTCGTCGAATGTCTGCTGGTGCCGGATATGGCGTTGGCCGTCGCCGAAGCTTATGCGCTTGAAGGCAAGCGGGTGCTGGTGCTGCTGACGGATATGACGAACTTTGCCGACGCCATGAAGGAAATCGCCATCACCATGGAACAGATTCCGTCAAACCGCGGCTACCCCGGCGACCTTTACAGCCAGTTGGCGTCACGCTATGAAAAAGCCGTTGACTTCGAGGGCGCCGGCTCCATCACTATTCTGACCGCTACCACAATGCCCGGTGATGACATTACGCATCCGATCCCGGATAATACCGGATATATCACCGAAGGCCAGTTCTATCTGCGTCACGGCCGTATCGAGCCGTTCGGTTCTTTGAGCCGCCTTAAACAGCAGGTCAATGCCGATACCCGTTCCGACCACCGCACGATCATGGACACGATGATCCGCTTATATGCGGATTATAAAGAAACGCTGGAAAAGCAGTCGATGGGTTTCCAGATGAGCGCCTGGGACACCAAGCTGCTCAAATACGGGGCTCTTTTTGAAGAGCGCATGATGGACTTGTCCAAAAATATCCCGCTGGAAGACGCCCTTGATCTGGGCTGGAAAACTTTGGCCGAATGTTTCGACAAAACTGAGACCAGTATCAGAATGAACCTTATTAAGGAATATTGGCCGGAATAGTCAATTCCGGGAGATCTCACTATGGCTAAAATCAAAATGACCAAAACCGAACTGAAGGCTCAGCAGGACGCGCTGAAGCAATTCATGCGTTTTCTGCCGATGCTGCAGTTGAAAAAACAGCAGCTTCAGATGGAAATCCGCAAGAGCCAGGCCAGGTTGCGCGAGAATGAAGAAGCCGCGGAAGCACTTCGTAAAAACATTGTGTCATGGATCAGCCTTTTCAGCGATAAACATGCGATGAAACTGCTTTCCTCGATCATTTATGTTGAAAGCGTGGAAACCGGCACCGCCAACATCGGCGGAGTTCAGGTCCCGGTTTTTAAATCCATCAGTTTCAATATTAAAGAATATAACTTGTTTATGGAAGATTCATGGATTGATGATGGCGTGGAAGCAGTCAAGAAGATCATTGAACTGGATGAAGCACATAAGGTAATAGAAGAGCAATTCCGGTTGCTTTCGCGGGAATTGAAAACCACTTCACAGCGCGTTAATCTCTTCGAAAAAGTTAAAATACCTGAGTGCCGGGAAAATATCCGGGTCATCCGGATCGCGCTCGGCAATAATGACACTGCCGGCGTCGCCCGCTCCAAGATTGCCAAACGCAAATCTCAGGAGGCGGCAGCATGATCGTCCCAATGAAAAAAGCTACTTTAGTCTGCCTGGTCTCCGACCGCGAAGCCGCGCTGAACAAACTGCGCGACATGGGTATTATGCATCTTCAGTTCGAGCAGCGGGGAGATACCCTGGAACAAGGCGATGCCAGGCATATAATGACGGATATTGATAAAGCTTCCGCGGTTTTAGGCGAAATAAAGCATAAACACAGCGCAAAGCCGCTTGAGCTGACGGAAGGGCATCCGATAGTTCAGGAGACGCTCACCCTCCTAGATGAGAGACAGGCCGTTGCCAGAGCTCTGGGCGAACTGAAACATCAATTGGAAATCATTGAACCGTGGGGCGATTTTTCTGAAGACTCCATAAAACAGCTCGAGGACAAGGGAATTTATGTATATCCCTGCGGTGTGACTCCAAGTCAGTTCCTTAAGCTGAAAGAGAATAACGATTTTGTCTGCGAAGTAATTCATCAGGACAAAAAATTCTGTCTTTTCGCGGTAATATCCACGACTCCGCTGGACCCGGCAAGCATCCCGCTGGAAACGCTGCCGAAAATTGCCGGTATTAAGCCGCTCAAAGAAGAAATTCTTAAATGGGAAACCAGGCTTAAAGAAATTGATGAGCGCCTGCATTCGCTGGCCCAGGGGCTTGAGATCCTGGAACAATATAAATTCATGACTTCCGAAACGGTAGAATTTCTGAGCAACCGCGACAGCATGTCGCTGCAGGGAGAACTCGCTTATCTCACCGGATATGTCCCGGTCAGGGATGAAGAAAAGCTCAAGCAGGCAGCGATCAGCCACGGCTGGGCCTTAGGCTTGCGCGACCCGGATTCCAATGATAATGTTCCTACCCTGGTTGAACTGCCAAAATTTTTCCGCATGGTCCAGCCGGTTTTCGATTTTCTGGGACTGTCAACAGGATATAAGGAACCGGATATCAGTATCTGTTTTCTGGTTTTCTTTTCGATCTTTTTCGGGGTCATTTTTACCGATGCCGGTTATGGCGTAATTTTCCTGCTTGCCGCGCTGATCGCCAAGTTTACTGTCAAAAGCGAAAAACTGCGGCTGCCGATAAATCTGTTTATTCTGCTGAGCGTCGTCACTGTCGTGTGGGGCGCATTGTGCGGCTCCTGGTTCGGCATGGAAAAAGGCGGACTGGAGTGGCTGAATCCGCACCATAACCCGCAATTGAAAAACTCCCGGATGGAACTGATTTGCTTCATTCTGGCCGCTCTTCATCTTTCAACCGGCCATATCCTGAAAGCCATGAAAGACTTGAAATCCAGGAAGGCGATCGGCCATCTGGGCTGGATTTTCGTGCTGTTCGGCAACTTGATCCTTGCAACCCGGCTGATTATTTTCCCGGGACCGTACCCGATGATTATGTTTATCCTGTATGCCGTCGGATTCCTGTTAATCCTGACCTGCTTTATTCACTGGGGCGATTCCGCCGAAGTATTCAGTTTCCCGCTTGAGTCTCTCGGCTCGTTTGTAGACACGCTGTCATACATCCGTCTTTTCGCCGTCAGCGTCGCCGCGTTTTACATCGCTGAAAGCTTCAACGGCATGGGCGAATCGCTGTTGCATGCATCGCCGGGATGGCTCTATATCCCGATGGCGGTTTTAACCGTATTGTTCGGACACGTTATGAACATAACGCTTTCGCTGCTGGCTGTGCTGGTGCATGGCGTCCGGTTGAACACCCTGGAATTTTCGAATCATGCCGGCCTGAAATGGGCTGGATTTGCATTTAAGCCTTTTAAAAAACTAGAACAATGATTACATCTTGAAAGGAGAATAATCATGGATGCGCAATTCACGAAAGATTTGGCGACCGTCGGATGTTATGCCGCAATCGGTTTTTCCGCGGTCGGGTCCGTCCTGGGGTCTTGCATTGCCGGCAGTGCCGCAATCGGAGCCTGGAAAAAATGTTACCTTCAGAACAAACCGGCACAATTCCTGATGCTGACGTTTGCGGGCGCACCGCTGGCGCAGACGATTTACGGTCTGATTTTGATGATCGTAATGAAAGGCAAAGTGGATGTTCACCCTGAAATGTGGGCGCTTTTCCTGTTCACCGGGATTTTTTCCGGCATGGTCATCGGATTTTCCGCGCTGTATCAGGGTAAATGCGGAGCTTCCGCCTGCGACGCTTACGGCGAAACCGGCAAAGGCTTTGCCAACTATCTGATGATTATTGGTATTATCGAAACCGTTGCTATTTTTGCAATGGTTGCCGGTCTGCTGATTGTAGGTTAATTTCAGTTATTTGTATTAGTTTCTGCAAGGCAGGCGCTTAAACGCCTGCCTTTTTTCTTGTATCCGCACAATAAATCTGCTTTTCTTTCGTTTTAATGGTCAAAGCTTGCAAGATGTCGCACAGACTCAGACAAATAAATAAAGGAGACGGAAAATGAATACAAAAAGCAGCAGAACAATTATCGGAGCCGCAGTTATATGTATTGCGTCAATCGCGTTCAGCGGCGCTCTCGCACAACAGTCAACAACTGCCGGCACCACCACCAGTTCTACTGCCGGCACAACATCTGCCGTAACCAAAGGAACAGGCCAGCATCCGCTTAAAGCCCTCATCGAAGCGTATCATTCCCAGGTGAAATCTTACCTGGAGCAGAAAAGAAAAGAACATCATACGTTCAAGGAATCGCTGAAAGGCAAAACTCCTGCCGACCAGAAGCCGCTGATTGATCAATTCCGCACTCAGCAGATAAGCGAGATCAAAGCATTTGTTGCTCAGCAGCGTAGTGATTTACTCGGCAAGATTCAGAGCAGCAGCATTCCTGATAACAGAAAGAGTGCAATGACGGCTAAATTGCAGGAAAGATGGGCGAAGGTAGACGCTCAAATGGAAAAACAGGTACAGGAGAACAAGCAGACCATAGATCAGATTTACAGTGACGGCGTTATATCCAAGGAAGAAAAAGAAATGTGGAAAGAACAGATGAAAACCCAGCACAAGGAAAATAAAGATTTCTTTAAGAACTTGAAACAGGATAACACAAAAACGACTACTTCAGGAACGTCCGGAACTACTACATAGCCCATTGACAAGTATTTCATTGCCTGGCGGGATTATAAATATCCCGCTTTTTTTATGTAAAAATTTGAGTATAAACAAACAACGCCAGCCGTCCATTATTGCCGGCCGGCGTTGATATTCAGGAAACGGTTATTTTTTTTCAGCCAGTACCAGGTTCAGCATTTTTTCTGTGGCCTTGATCGCGGCAACCATCTGGTCGCTGTCAACGCCGACAGTCACCAGGCTGATGCCGGAAAGGTTTTCCCAGGCAATGGTGGTTTCAACGAGGGCGTCGGTTTTGCCGCCGGGGGGAATTCTGACTTCATAATCCAGCAGTCTCGGGAAATAAACGTCCACCTGTTTGAGCGCCTTGCGCAGAGACCTGACGAATGCATCGTAACCGCCGTCGCCGCTTGAATCAGCCTTCAGTATCTGCTTTTTATATTTGACTGAAACATCCGCGTGCGGAGTTTCACTGAGTTTCGTTATGATATTGTAATCTACGATTTCAATTTGTTTGCTGATCGGAGTTTTCAGGATGCCGGAAATGATAAAAGGCAGATCCGCCGGGGTGACCCGTTTCTTTTTATCACCGAGCCGGACGATTTCCATAAGGACCTTGTCGCGGGTGGATTTGTCCAGTTCCAGTCCCATCGCTTCAAGATTCTTATCCACGGAAGCTTTGCCGCTGAGTTTGCCGAGAGCGTAGTGGCGTTTGCGCCCGAAACGTTCCGGAAGCAGCGGATTGGCATAGAGATTGCCTTTTTTGTCGCCGTCAGCATGAACACCGCAGGTTTGGGTGAACACGTCTGAACCGATGATCGGGGTATTCCAGGCGGTGCGCTTACCGGAGATGGATTGCACGACGCTGGACGCATACTGGAGTTGTTTTTCGCAGACATGGGTGGTGCGGTCGGTCATGTCGTTAATGGCGGCAGTGATTTCGCACAGAGTCTGGTTGCCGGTACGCTCACCCAGTCCGTTGACCGTGGTGTGAATGCCGCTGACGCCGGCTTTAACTGCCGCCAGCGAATTGGCGGTAGCCAGCCCGTAGTCGTTGTGGCCGTGAAAATCCAGTCTGATATCAGGAAAGGACACATACATCCAGTCCATGAAAGTGGTTAGCATCCGGGGATTGAGAATGCCGAGAGTATCCGGCAGCATGATCCTTTCAATTTTGTGTTCCAGCAGACGTTTTGTAAAAGCATGAACGTACTGGAAACTGTCCCGCATTCCGCCTGACCAGTCTTCCAGATAGACATTTACCGCAATGCCTTTGCCAATGGCATAGTCTATTTCCTGGCATACTTGGTCAAAATGCTGCTCGGGGGTTTTGCCGAGTTGAACCCGGCAATGCCGTTCGGAACCTTTGGTGAGCAGATTGATCACACAGCCTCCGGCGGCGGCGATCCAGTCTATGGATTTGCCCTGATCAACAAAACCGAGAATCTCAATACGTTCTTTAACGCCTTTTTTCTCCGCCCATTGAATGATCCTGGCGGCGCCTTCCTGTTCGCCTTCGGAAACGCGGGCCGAACCCATTTCGATGCGGTCAACGCGCACTTTGTTGAGCAGCAGTCTGGCGATCTGCTCTTTTTCCTCAGGGGTATATGAAACCCCCGGAGTTTGTTCGCCGTCCCGCAAAGTCGTATCAAGTATTTCCACGTATCGGTTGTATCTGCTATTTTTCATCTGTTCCGTCACTCCATCCGGTGTCTCTGTTTTGTTTAATAAAAAAACCATGAACTGTTTTGGAGAGTTCATGGCTAAAACTTAATTTCAAGTGTCTTATCATCAAGAAAAATCAACTCTCCGTTTGTCCGGACCCTCCTGTGTAAACACAGCAAGGCCCGCGTCTAATGCCGACGCCGGCAACCGCAATATTGATTAGCTTAATTTTCTTGAAACCAGACATTGTTTAAATCTCTATTTTCCGTTAACATGTAATAATATACAACGAGAAAGCAAAACTGCAAACTGGCTTTTCAGGCAGAAATTTCAGGGCTCCGTCTAATGTCCGGAAATCTTCGGTTTTGGATTGGAAAAAACTTATTTTTGATGTACTGTTTTATGATGTAGAAATCGTTGCATGGCTGAGTGTTTAAATATACCCATTTTAAGGAGTACTTCATATATGTCTGAATCTGAAATCGAAAAACCGTCCCATGCGGGTTCCAGCAGTTACGGCGCGGATCAAATCACGGTGCTTGAAGGGCTGGAAGCAGTAAGAGTGCGTCCGAGCATGTACATCGGCGATACCGGGTCGCGCGGACTTCACCATCTGGTTTACGAAGTCGTGGACAACAGTATTGACGAGGCGCTGGCCGGATATGCAAATTTCGTCAGTGTCGTCATTCACCACGACAACAGCATTACCGTTATTGACAACGGTCGCGGTATTCCGGTGGATATGCATAAAGAGCAGGGCAAGCCGGCTGTCGAAGTGGCGCTGACCGTCCTTCATGCCGGCGGTAAATTTGACCACGATTCCTATAAAGTTTCCGGCGGCCTTCACGGCGTCGGCGTTTCCTGCGTTAACGCGCTCAGTTCGTGGCTGGAAGTCGAAGTCAACCGGGACGGCGGAGCATTCTTCATCCGTTTCGAACGCGGCATCACGACCAAACCGCTGACCAAACTCCATGCTTCGGATAAAACCGGAACCAAAGTCACTTTCAAACCGGACTCGACCATTTTCCCCGATACGGTTTTCATTTGGGATATTCTGGCGAACCGCCTGCGCGAACTGGCGTTCCTGAACCGCGGAATCACGATCACGCTCAAGGACGAAAGAACCCACGAAGACGGTTCCGGCGAACGTTTTGAGAAATTCCATTACGAAGGCGGCATCGTGGAATTTGTCAAAATGCTGAACGACAACAAGCAGTTGCTGAATCCGGTGCCGATTTACTTCCGCCGCGAAAAGGACAATATCGACGTTGAACTGGCAATGCAGTATAATGACGGCTTCAGCGAAAACATTTTCAGCTACGCCAACAACATCAATACGATTGAAGGCGGCACTCATCTTACCGGCTTTCAGGGCGCGTTGACCAGAACAATCAACAATTATGCCAAAAACAACAACATGCTGAAGAACGAAAAGGCCATGACCGGGAATGACACCCGCGAAGGCCTTACCGCCGTAATCAGCGTGAAGCTTTCCGATCCGCAGTTTGAAGGACAGACCAAGACTAAACTCGGCAACAGCGACGTGCGCGGCATCGTGGAATCTATCATCAATGACGGACTCGGCGAATTCCTTGAGGAAAACCCCCAGACCGCCCGTGATATCATACTGAAAGCAATGACCGCCGCCAGAGCCCGCGAAGCCGCCAGAAAAGCCCGTGAACTGGTGCAGCGCAAAGGCGCGCTTGACGGTTTTTCGCTGCCCGGCAAACTGGCCGACTGCTCCAGCCGCGATCCGGCAAAATGTGAACTCTACATCGTGGAAGGGGACTCCGCGGGCGGCTCCGCCAAACAGGGCCGCGACAGCAGCTTCCAGGCGATTCTGCCGATTCGCGGTAAACTCCTGAACGTGGAAAAAGCCCGTCTGGATAAAGTTCTGGAAAACAAGGAAATTCAGTCACTGGTGGCGGCTATCGGCTGCGGCATCGGCGACGAAGACTTCGATGTTGTCAAACGCCGTTATTTCCGCGTTGTAATTATGACCGACGCGGACGTTGACGGATCTCATATCCGGACGCTGCTGCTGACGTTCTTCTATCGTCAGATGAAACCGCTGATTGAGGCCGGCAGTGTTTATATCGCGAAACCGCCGCTGTTCAAAGTCAGAAGGCGCAAAAAAGAACGCTACATTGACACTGAAGAGCAACTGGACACTTATCTTTCCGAACTCGGCAGCGAGGATATTGAAATCAAGGACGGCGGCGGCCAGCCGGTAACCAAAGAAGTCGCGATGAAACTGACCGAGATATTTTCAAAGGTTCAACATGCCAGCAACGGGCTTCACCGCTACGGCATTGATCCGGTCAAATATTTCGGCATGATAAATGGCGACGGCAAATTCCCGATGGCGTTAATTAACGTCCGCGAGAACGACGGCACCACAACCCAGCAATATGTCTACACTCAGGAGGAAGAAGCGGAATTCATCAGGGCCACTGAAGAACGCCTCTCCGCAATTATCGGAGAAATCCCGGCTATTGATGCGGATGCTGCAGCTCCGGAACAGGGAGCCGCCGCAGAAGGAACTGCGGCTGAAAGCCAGATTGAACTGGAAATCCGGGAAAAAATCAGTTCCGCGGTTGACCTGATCAGCATTTTCGAATCGAAACATTGCGAAGATATTGCCGTCGAGGTAAAGAACCACAATCTTTCGATAGATAATCTTTTTGAAGGTCCCGATAAACTATTTGAAGTAACCAGCGGTGATAAAGTCGAACAGGCGAAGTCGCTTAAAGACCTTTTCGAGCTGATTAAGAAAAACGGCAGACAGGGCCTGCAGATTCAGCGTTACAAAGGTCTTGGTGAAATGAACGCTGAACAGTTGTGGGAAACCACAATGGACCCGTCTACCAGAAAGATGATTAAAGTTACAATGGAAGATGCAGTCCAGGCGGAACGGATGTTCACCCTGTTGATGGGCGACATCGTCGAGCCGCGCCGTGATTACATTGAAAAATATGCGGCCACAGTCAAAGATCTGGACATTTAACCGGCACGGCGGAATTACGAACCTGAAGAAAATAACATACTGGAGAAATCCGGCAATCAATAGAGGATTATTATGAGCGAAAAAAGTGATAAGAACGAAAGCGCGGCATCAAAAAATAAAAATCTGGAAATAGCCATCAGCCAGATCGAAAAAGAGTTCGGCAAAGGTTCCATCATGCGTCTTGGCGATAACTCGATGCATGCGGATGTTCCGACCATCAGCACCGGCTCACTGGCGCTTGATATCGCGCTTGGCACCGGCGGACTGCCCAGAGGCAGAATTGTTGAAATATTCGGTCCTGAATCCTCCGGCAAAACCACGCTTTGTCTCCATGTCATCGCCAATGCCCAGCGGGCCGGCGGGGTTGCGGCAATTATTGACGCCGAACATGCCATTGATCCGACATATGCCAAAAAAATCGGCGTCAACGTTGACGACTTGTTAATCTCCCAGCCGGATTGCGGCGAGGATGCGTTGAATATTGTTGATTCCCTGGTCCGCAGCAATGCGGTGGACGTTCTGGTTGTTGACTCTGTCGCCGCACTGGTTCCGCGGGCGGAAATTGAAGGTCAGATGGGCGATTCGCACATGGGGCTTCAGGCGCGGTTGATGTCTCAGGCGCTGCGCAAACTTACCGGTGCCGCCAGCAAAAGCCGCACCTGTATCATTTTCACCAATCAGATTCGTGAAAAAATCGGGGTCATGTTCGGCAACCCGGAAACCACTCCCGGCGGCAACGCCCTGAAATTTTACTGTTCCATCCGCCTGGATATCCGTAAAATCACGGCGATAAAAGATCCTTCCGGCGAAGTGATCGGCAACCGCACCAGAGTCAAAGTGATCAAAAATAAACTGGCGGCTCCATTTAAAAATGCCGAATTCGACATTAACTATTCCGAAGGGATTTCAAGGTCCGGTTCGGTGCTGGATGTTGCTTCGGACATGGGGATTCTCGAAAAACGCGGTTCCTGGTTCTCCTTCGAAGGCGAGCAGATTGCTCAAGGCCGGGAACAGACCAAAGCATATCTGGATGCCAATAGAGAATTCGAAGCCAGATTGCTGGCTAAGATTCGCGAAAAACTGGCGGCTGATGACGAAAAGGCTAAAAGCGACTTGAAAGATAAAAAACAGGCGGCTGAAGACCCGAAGGACAAAAAGCAGGTTGCTGAAGACCCGAAGGATAAAAAGTAATACACAGGAATTTGAAATTGCTTAACATTTCTGGGATAAAAACCTGTGAGACCAGAAAATGCCCGAGATTATACATAAAACGCGTTGGCGTCAGTGTTGTCCCGGGCTTCAAATTTTTTGCTGCCCTGATACTTTTAATCTTCGTCTCAACTCTTTGTCCGGCGGTCGAGGAAAGCAGCAGAAACCGCAATTGCCAGCTCGGCGACAGCGCTTTCTACAATGGTTCATTTGAACAGGCAGTTGTTTTCTACAAACGTTACATTGAGGAAAGTTCAGGAAATAACCAGGACCTGAAAGATGCCATGGAGCGTTATATCACAGCCTGCGTCCGGGCGTCAATGCCGGACGAAGCGGAACTTATGCTGGATGAATATGAAAAGAAATTTCCGCTGATCGAACGGGTGCGAAAAGTCCTTTATCATGCCGACATCCTTATGCTGCGGTTTAAATATGCCGAAGCTGAGTCACTGCTGCGGGACACGCTTTCGGACAAAGTTATTACCGGAGATTTGTATTTTCAGCTTCTTTCCGCACTTGGTTTCGTTATGCTGCAGCAGGAAAAATGGTTTGAGGCATCGGAAATCTACGGGTTGCTGGAAAAATCAGGCAGCGGCACCGATTGGGAATCCATCGGCTTCCGGCAGAAATTATATGCCATGATCATGGGCGGCAGCCTCAGCGACAGCAGCGTCCTGCTTAATGCCGAACTTAAAGTCGCCAACAATAAAGATCTTCCAGCCCTGAAAATCCTTTCTCTTCTGCTGATGATCCAGGAAAAGCGGTTCTCCGACCTGAAAAAGAACTATGCTTCTCTGATAGACACCGTTCCCAAGACCGCAAATCCGCTGCTTTTTAAAGTCAATATGCTGGCGGCAAAACACTTTCTGAAAACCGGGACGCCCGGCGACGCAATCATTTTTTTGAAAGACGCATTCGATTTTGCCCCGTCTTCGTATGACCGTAAAAGTTCGCTGCGGCTGCTGATAAACACTTATGTTGAAGCCAATATGAAGAAAGCGGCGGCGACGACTGCCATGAAATATATTGAATTCTATCAGGATTCCCCGGATGTCACGGAAATAAAAATACAATGCGCCAGATTGTACGCGGAACAGAATATGAATGACGACGCAGTCAACATTTACCAATCAGTGATAAAAGATTCGCACATAACGCCGGCCGAACGGATAAATGCCCTAAGGCAGACCATTGCTCTGCTGTCGGCCTCCGGTAAAATTAAAGCCGCCTCCGACATGCTTTCCGCCATTGCGGAAAAGGGCTTGACTGAGGGAGAACAGCTTGAGGCTAAATTTATTCTCGGCAAGTTCTATTTTGACCATAAACTTTACCGTCAGGCCGCCGACGTGTTCATTGACATTTCATCCAGGAACAGCCAGTGGAAAACCGACAGCATGTTCTGGACGATGCAATCGCTGATTAAACTCGCCGAATATGCGACTGCGCTGGAAGTTGCCAGAAAAATACAGAAGGAAAACTCCGACCCGCAAATCGCCATGGAAACTGATTATTACCAGTCATTTATTCTGGATAAACTGGAAAAATACGCGGAGGCCAGAGAGGGGTATCTGGCTTTCGTCAGAAGCAATCCGGATAATGAGCATTCTCCGTCGGCATTGTTTGACGCCGGAAATATTTCGTTCCGGCTGCGCGATTTTCCCAAAGCCGCGGAAATCTTTAAAGACTTTGTGAAACGTTATCCGCAGAATCCGCTGGCGGCAAATGCGCTGTATAAATGTCTTTATGCCGCCTATTTCAACGGCGATACCGAAGAAATCGCCAGGATAAATGAGTTGCTGGAAAAGAAATATCTGGACTCGCCTTTCGCGGTAGCGGCTTTTTTCTGGCAGGTGGATTATCTGAGAAACAGCGGCAAGCTTAAAGATGCGGATCAGGTGCTTCAGAGGATCGGTCAGTTGTACTCAGACAAGGAGGATATTGTTCCGCAGGCCCTTTATGACCGGGCTGCTATTGCGGAAAATCTCACAGGCAGTTCCGCCGCCATGCAACTGCTTCAGGAAATTTTCGATAAATATCCGAACAGCAAAACGATGGCGGACGCTCTTTTCCTGGCCGGCAACATCTCCTCCGGCGGCGGTAATTATACCGATGCGGCAGTTTATTACCGCAGAGCGGCGCAATTGCGGCCGGGATCAGCATTGGAAATTGCTTCTCTTGGAAGAATCGGCGACTGCAATTACACGCAATACACCAAAACGCAGGAAGTTAAATTCCTGAATAACGCGATTGCGGAGTATGAAAAAGTTATGGCGATGAAGAACCTCAATCAGAATATTAAAGACCAGACATTGTATAAGATGGGCAAATGCTACGAAGGCCTGAACCAGGATGAAAAAGCGCTTGAGTTTTTTACAGAATTGATTTATGGTTATAAAATTGACAAGAGCGAAGGCGGAGACAAAATTAAACCGGTATGGACGGTCAAGGCCGCCTATGCCGCAATCATGATATATATGCGGCAGGGAACTCCGGAAAGCGCCGCCGAAGCAATAAAAATATACCGGCATCTGGAATCCATGCAGTTGGAGACGGGAGAGGATTTCAGGAAGATCATTTCGAATATAAAGTCTAAATTCAAGATATAAAGCCTTAAACAACAGAAGGAATTTTAATATGCTTTTCATGCAGATGATGAAAGACGGCGGACCGGTAATGTGGATTATTTTCGCTTGCAGTTTGATCGCGGTTTATTACTTTCTTGAAAAGTGGTTTCAGTTTCACCGGGAGCAGATAAACGTGAAGGAGCTGGTGAAAGGACTGGTTAACGTACTGAAACGGGATGGTTTCATTGAGGCGATCAGCCTTTGCGATAACACTCCCGGACCGGTCGCGCGAGTCCTGGCGGCGGCGATTCTGGCCTACGAACGCGGCGATGATGATCTCCGCCAGGCAATCGGCGATGCCAACATGGAGGAAATCCCGAAACTGGAACGCCACGTCAATCTGCTGGCGACAATCGGCTATATTGCACCGCTGCTGGGGCTGCTCGGCACCGTTCTGGGCATGATGCGCGCTTTCCAGACTATTCACGCCAAAAGTGTTTATCTTTCCGCGGCGGATTTGTCCGGCGACATTAATATGGCGCTGATAACTACTGCCGCCGGTCTTTGTGTCGCCATCCCGTGCTATATCGCATATAACTACCTGACTTCGCGCATCCATTCCATCTGTCAGGAAATGGAGCGGGCGGCATCTGAAATCAACTATTTCTTTAAACATCACAAATCAAACCGTAAACCGCAGGCAGAAAATGAATAACCGTTATTCAGAAAGCTTCAAACCCAGGCTGAAACCGCTTTCCGGGCGGCCCGACCTGTCGCCGATGCTGGCGGTGCTGTTCCTGCTGCTGATCTTTTTCATGCTCAGCAGTTCTTTCGTGCAGGTTTCCGGAATCAAAGTGGATCTGCCTGAAATCGGAACCAAAGGAACGCTGGGCGTCGAAAAATTCGTCATTACCGTGACTATGACCGAGAGCGGCAGTGAAATATACTTTAATGAAAAAGTGGTCTCCTGGGAAACGCTGAAGCAGGAACTGGCAAACGTCAGCAACTATTCGACATCGGCCACGGTTATCCTCAGGGCTGACCAGAAAACGCCGTTCGGCACAATTTCTAAAATAATGTCCATCGCGGAAAAAGCCAATTTGTCTGTATTCATCGCAACTGTACCGCCAAAGAAAAAACAGGAAACAACGTTTGAGCAAAATGAATAATGCCAGGCCTGATAATTATCAGCGGATAATTATAGCAGAAGCGCTTGCGATCACCATATTATTTCATATGGCGCTGCTGTTTCTCTTCTCGTACAGTCCCGTTCAATTGAAGAACAGCAACACGAAAACGCAGAAAATTGCCATGCTCAACCTGTACGATCATGAGAAAACATCCATGAAAGAGCTTACCGCCTGGCTGGAATATCACGATCCGTCCCTGATTTCCCGTCCTGACCAGAAATTCGGCTATGCCGTGCTGTGCCGCAACCCGGATTTCCGTCCGCCGCTGCCTGATCTCCCGCGGGAGAAAAAAATGGAAACCATCACCGTTTTTGAAAAATTCAAAAAGCTTTCACCTGAAAACCAGCTCAAATATGATATATGCGCCAGATTCGTCAACTACACTCCCACGCCGCTGCCGAAAGGCAAAAAAAATATTGAAAGCCAGACCGCTGCTCAAGGGAAATATCCGGTTGCCATCTACGGCGGGGGCGCTGAACTGAAACCGTTCTTTGAAACTCCGCTGCCCGGGAATCTGCGGGAAGCGGCGGCAGCCGCCAAACCGTCCAAGATTTCGCTGGCTTTTCAGGGCGCCGGCCTGATGCCGCGGGCCGCGGTTGAAGAATCTTCCGGCAGCTATGAACTTGACAGCGCCGCAATTAAAGAGATTCTGTTCTGCGCCGATAAATTCTCGGCGGAATTGGTGAATCCCGGGGATTTTGTGACGATTACCGTACTATGGAATAAACCGGGGGTGAACAAATGATCGGACTGGACTTTGCCGATGGTCTTTTCATATATCTGGCCGCCTGGCTGATAACTCTGGCGATATTGTGGGGCAGGGAGCTCTGGCGGCAGAAAGCCAACGACTGGAAAGTCAGCAGCAGCCAGCTTTTTACCTGCGATAAATGCCATTATGCTTTTCTGACCAAGGAAAATACTAACATCACCCGCTGCCCGCGCTGCAATTCAATGTGTCTTGTCCGCAAAAGACGCGGATTATAATTACAGTGACGGGGATACTTCCGTCACGATTTCCTTGAGCATGTATTCCGAAACGTCAATGATTTCTCCGTCACGCCGGAAAGCTCTTTCCATACGCTCGAAAATCTTGTTTCCAGCCTGCTGCTTCAGGCATTCCAGGTCGCCGACAATATGCATTTCGCGGCGGCAGCGGGTGTGAGCGACATTGATCCGGTTGGGGTTGTCAATAAAACCGATGCCTTCGCCCTCGTTGCTCCGGACATAGGAGATAATGACCACATCGCTTTCGCCGCCCTGGAAGCTGTCCACCGTGGCGATTCTGGAAAACAGGAACCGCCGCCAGCGTTCTTCGGAAATCTCCTCTTCCGGAACCAGCGCCCGGACGTGTTCCAGCGAAAGATTGTCCCGCAGGATTCCGACCTGTTTGCGGTATGGCACAATCATGGAAATCTCTTCCAGCGGACTCTTCTGCACCGCCCGGTAAAACACGTAGCAGCAGATGAACGCTTCGGCGGGATTGGCCAGCCCGGGCTTCTGCCCTTCAATAAAAAGATGTTCGCGGCGCTTATTCAAAGGCAGTCCGGACGTCGTATAAAATCTCAGGCTCGAAGGCGGATATTTCTGCTTCCGCTCATGATATGCCAGTTGATAATAATCCGCGCTCTCGCTGGCTTTAACCCCGGCATCGTAGAACAGCGTGGATGAAAAACGGAGCAGGCGCGGGTTCTGGCAGCGGTACGAGCATTTAAGCATTATCACCGGCACGCCGCGCTGAAAAGCCAGCCATTCCATCGCGCTGTCGGAGACCATGGCATGATATTTGGCGGGTACCGCCTTGAATTCGTCTTTTAGCTTCTGATGGATTTTTGACGGCATGGGGAATGGCGGAAGCTGCTGATGGTCGCCGAAAAGAACAACTCTTTTTCCCAGCTTGGCGCAAAGCAGAAACTCCTCCAGATTTGACATTCCGGCTTCGTCAAAAATAATGACGTCATATTTGCCGTTCTGGTTCATGTCGTCAACGACGATCTCGTCCCTCAGCAGCCCGACGTGAGTTCCCGCGTATATTCCGCCTATCTTCTGCTCGTTTCTGTCGGTTATAAAACGGTTTACGTTGCGGGCTTCGCCGATCCAGTTTTTCTCGGCCACATCCGGAGATATGCTGTGGATATTTTTACCGAAGCGCAGCACCGGCAGATCACCGATGCGGCGGCAGATATTATCGACGGCGGTATTTGACGGCGCCGCCACCAGAATACGCAGTCCCTGACGGCAAAGTTCCCTTACCACCTGTTCCAGCACAAAAGTCTTGCCGGTCCCCGGGGGGCCCTGAATCAGCACCACCGGGTTTGACGGGCTGATCGCGGCGGTCCAGGCCTGCCGCTGTGAAAGATCCATTACTGCCGGCGCGGTTTCCGGATCGCCGGGCGTAAAGCTGAACGGGCTGAGCGCCAGAACATATTCCAGCGCGCCAAATTTATCTCTGGCATCGCCGCTTCTGACGGCGTCCCATAACTCGTTAATGGCTGATGAAAGATAACTGCCCGGACTCCGCTGAAGACGGGCAAAGAGACGGTCGATATGGTTTTCAATCGCAGCGGCAAAGTCGCTGCGGAGACGGCCGAATATGATGCTGCCGTCAAAAATGTCTATTTTGAAGGTGCCGAACAGATCCTTTTCGCCGCGCAGATAAACATTCAGGACATCGCCCTGGGCCAGCGGAATTTCCGGGTCGGAGTGCATTTTGAACGGAACGTCCAGTTCACCGCGGTCGCCGATGATTTCGGCATCCATAAACGTCAGTATGAACTCCTTTTCATTTTCCGCTTCAAGCCGGCACGCGGTATTTAAGAAATTCAGTTCGCTGCTGATTTCCCAGGGGGTTTTTGACGGAATTACGGCCGGCGCAATCCGTCCGGAGAGAGCTGGCGAGTCGTCATGCTCTTCAGGTTCCTGCTGTGTGGCGTAGCTCCCGTCAAGCGGCAGGCTGAGCTGACGGCTGATTTCGTCTGTCGCCATGTCCGCCGAAGCTTTCTTGATCAGACTTTTCATGAAAAATGCGGAAAGCCGTTTCATGGTGGCAATGGCGCGGGGATTCTGCGCTGCTCCAATGCCGTCAAGGGCCTCGACAAATTCCTTTCGGGTCAAATTGAGCACATTGCGTGACGGGTAAGTACGGTTGGTATAGGCGATGACATCATAGATTATCTCCAGCCGTTCGCCGTGCGTCAGTTCGTCCGTATCCAGCATGACCAGGCCATTCTCCTGGATGCGGGGTTCGCCGTCAGAAAAGGTAAGCAGATATTTCTGTACCCATTCCTTTGTTTCCAAAATCAATGCCGGACTGAAATTCTCCGCATCCCATGTAAAATAGCCTGTCTTGTCTCCGTCATAATCCGGCAGGGTAAACGGTGTGCCCAGCAGCTCAAAATGGTTGCTCTCCAGCAGAAACGGCACCGGCGCCTGGACGGTCTCCCACAGCTCGTAGAACTCTCTTTTCATAACCCGTTCCGGAGCAGTCTGCCAGAGGCGCTTTCCTTCTTCAAAATAAGAATTAATTTTACTGATTTCAGAATTCAATATTCAAATCCGTTATTTTTATATAGACAGGGAGGCAACTTTTTCATACACAAATAGACATCCGGTAGCCTCCAAAGTCAAGACGGAGGCGGCCGCGGCACAATCAGCAATATCATCGTCAAAGGGGCTTCAAACAGACGAGCCCCGGTCAATTTCCATTACCCGGCAACGATGTTGACGAGGCGGCCGGGCACACAGACCACTTTGCGGACGGTCTTGCCGGCAAGCAACTGCTGAACCGGTTCCGAGCCCAGCGCGATTTTTTCCATCTGTTCAATGGTTGAATCCGCGGGAATCATCAGGCGCACTCTGGGTTTGCCCATGAACTGGACCGCAATCTCGATTTCATCCGCCTTGATTAGCTCCGGATTGTATGCCGGCCAGGCGACATAGGCAATGGTATCCCGGTGGCCGAGTTCGCGCCACAGTTCCTCCCCGATATGCGGGGCAAACGGCGCCAGCAGTTTTACAAAAGTCTCGGCGGCTTCGCGGGGCAGCGCGTCCTGCCTGGAAAACTCGTTGACGAAGATCATCATCTGGCTGATTGCGGTGTTAAAGCCGAAAGTATCCAGATCATCGGTAATTTTCCTGATCGTGTAATGCAGTGTCCGCTGCTGTTCGCGGCTGCACGGTTCATCGACAATATTGCTCTCGGTAATCAGACGCCAGACGCGTTTCAGGAAGCGGTAAACGCCTTCCACGCCGTTGGTGTTCCACGGTTTGGTCGCTTCGAGCGGACCCATGAACATTTCGTACAGCCGCATGCTGTCCGCGCCGTATTCGCTGATGACATCGTCCGGATTGACGACATTTTTCAGGGATTTCGACATTTTGGCCGGAAATTCGATCAGTTTTTCGCCGGTCTGTTTATGCGCCGGACCGTCAGCGGTGACTTCAACCAGGTCGTTCGGCACCAGCGCGCCGCGCGAATCCTTGTAGGACAGTCCCAGGATCATGCCCTGATTGATCAGCTTGGTGAACGGCTCTTTCGTGGAAACACAGCCCAGGTCGTACAGCACTTTGTGCCAGAAACGGGAATAAAGCAGATGCAGCACCGCATGTTCCGCGCCGCCGACATATAAATCAACCGGCATCCAGTATTTCTCTTTTGCCTTGTCAAACGCGGCCAGGGCGTTGTGCGGGTCAATATAACGCAGATAGTACCAGCAGGAACCGGCCCATTGGGGCATGGTGTTGGTTTCGCGGCGGCCTTTCATCCCGGTGACGGGATCGGTATAGCTGATCCAGTCTTCGGCTTTGGCCAGCGGCGACTCGCCGTTGCCGGAAGGCTTGAAATCGGCCATTTCCGGCAGGGCCAGCGGCAGTTCGGATTCATCAACCAGGCGGATTGAACCGTCTTCCATGTGAATGACCGGGAACGGCTCGCCCCAGTAGCGCTGGCGGCTGAACAGCCAGTCGCGCAGCTTGTAGTTCACGGTGAAATTGCCGATGCCGCGGGCTTCCAGCCATTCGGTGGCGGTGCGTTTGGAATCCTTGACTTCCAGGCCGTTGATGTCCAGGCCGTCACTGTTGGCGGAATTGATCATTCTGCCGTCGCCGGGCCAGCAGGCGCGTCCGGCATGAACGTCGTCAATATTTATTTTGGCCGCCTCGGCCTCTTTTTTGTCCGGGTCAATGATGCAGCGGACCGGGATATTGAATTTCTGCGCGAATTCGAAGTCACGGGTATCGTGCGACGGCACCGCCATGATCGCGCCGGTGCCGTAACTGACCAGGACGTAATCTGCGATCCAGATCGGAATCTGTTCGCCGTTGACCGAATTGAGCGCATAGGCGCCGGTGAAAACCCCGGTTTTGCCGGTATTCAGCTCCGTGCGGTCCATATCGCTCTTGAACGCCGCTTCCGCGCGGTAAGCGTCAACCGCCGCTTTCTGCGCGGCGGCGGTGATCCTGTCCACCAGCGCATGCTCCGGCGACAGCACCATATAAGTCGCGCCGAACAGCGTGTCCGGACGGGTGGTATAAACGGTAATAACATTATCAGTGCCAGCCACCTTGAAATGCACATCCGCCCCGGTGGATTTGCCGATCCAGTTGCGCTGCATTTCCTTGATGCCTTCCGACCAGTCGAGTTCGTCCAGATCCTGCAGCAGGCGTTCGGCATAAACCGTGATCTTCAGCATCCACTGTTTCATCGGCTTGCGGACGACGGGATGATCGCCGCGCTCGCTGCGGCCGTTGATGACTTCCTCGTTGGCCAGCACCGTGCCCAGCGCCGGACACCAGTTCACCGCCACTTCGTCAATATAAGCCAGCCCCTTCTTGAAGAGCTGTAAAAATATCCATTGCGTCCATTTGAAATATTCCGGGTCGGTGGTGTTGACTTCGCGGTCCCAGTCGTAACTGAATCCCAGTGCCTTGATCTGTTTCCGGAACATGTTGATGTTGCGTTCGGTGGTAATGCTCGGATGAGTCCCGGTTTCCACGGCGTACTGCTCGGCGGGCAGGCCGAAGGCGTCCCAGCCCATCGGATGCAGAACATTGAAGCCGCGCATCCGCTTGTAGCGGCAGACAATGTCAGTGGCGGTGTAGCCTTCCGGATGTCCTACATGCAGACCGGCCCCGCTGGGGTAGGGGAACATGTCCAGCGCGTAATATTTTTGTTTGTCGGAAAAATCGTCCGCTTTGAATGTCTTATTCTGTTCCCAGTAATCCTGCCATTTTTTCTCTATGCCGGTAAAATCATATTCCCGTGTGCTCATCGCTAGTTCTCTCTGTAAATTATCTGATTTAATTGTTTCTGTGTAAAAGATATACAATATACACAAAACATTCTCTTTTGCAATATTTATTCCACAGGATTATAACAGCGTCCGGCGCCTGAATATCTTTTATGATCCTGGACATCTTGGACATTTTGGACAGCGTCCCCGCACATCCCGGACTCCGGCTTCACTCATTTTGGACAGCCCATTCCGATACTTTGGAGCCTCGTTGAACACAACGGTTATCCGTCTTCTCAAACATTCTGGATCCCGCGACTGCGGGAGACACCGCCTGTGCAGGACCGTCCGACACGGACGGCGCTACACCAAACCCATTTTGGACTCACTCCGATACTTTGGATAGTCGTTGAGCATAACGCTTTCCGGTTTTCCACTTTTCTCGCTTTTCTCTCCCGCATTCGCGGGACCCGCAAGCGGGGCACACTCCCGCATTCGCGGGCTT
>Ga0172379_10000696_pt1 | contig 80010 bp, 86 predicted proteins | sample GrowelOW334metaG_FD_119756 | JGI IMG/M metagenome (GOLD analysis project Ga0172379, IMG submission 119756) | Groundwater microbial communities from an aquifer near a municipal landfill in Southern Ontario, Canada - Groundwater well OW334 metaG | ecosystem: Environmental > Aquatic > Deep... | reverse complement strand
GCGCGGTAGGGCGAGATCTTAAAGAGCGCCCACAGGAGAGAAACGCCCAGCCCACCGAAGAGCAGAAAATACCGTAAAGGAGCGCCGGCCACAAAGTAGACCACGAGCGACATGGTGACAATGATCGCCATAGATCCTGTGTCCGGCTGAAGAATGAGGAGAAGCATGATGACGCTCAGGCTAATGATGAAGGGAATCAAGCCTGTTGAAACATTATGCAGATCATCTTTTGATCTCTTCTCCATCCAACCGGCTAAATAAATTAAAAAAGTCAGCTTCACAATTTCCGAAGGCTGGACGGAAAAGGTGCCAACGGTAATCCAGCTTTTCGCTGAGCCAAAATTTGCGCCAACGCCGGGAATAAACACGAGAATAAGGAGACCGATGGAAGCAAGTAACATGAAGCCGGCGTATTTCCGATATTGACCGTAAGGAATCCTTGAGGCGGCAAACGCGCCAACCAGTCCCGGAATGAGTCCAAAGATCGCCTGGTGCTTCAGAAAATAATAGCCGTCATGGAACTTATCAAAACCCAAAGGCCAGGAAGCGGAGGCCAGCATGGCCAGTCCGAAGACCGTGAGCCCGCCTAAGAGGAAAAGAAGCTTCCGGTCTACCATACGCTAGGACAAGAACCCTTGGTCAAGCAGAATGATGATGAGTCCTAAGCCGGCACCAATCCAGGAAATGACCCAGAAACGCATAACCACCTTTGGCTCCGGCCAGCCCTTGGCCTCAAAGTGATGATGAATGGGCGCAATGAGAAATACTTTTTTGCTAAAGACTTTCTTTGAGAATATTTGGATGAGCGTGCTAATGGCCTCGCCCACAAAGACGATACCAATAACCGGCAGGACAAAGGCGGAATTCAAAAGAAGCGCCACAATGCCAAGCGTGACGCCCAAACTCATGGCCCCGGTATCCCCCATGATAAATCTGGCGGGAAAGATATTGAACCAGAGGAAGGCGAGAATAGCCCCGGTAATAACCCCGCAGAAAGCGGCCAGATCAGCTCGGCCTTCAAGCATTGAAATTACGGCAAAGGCCGCGAACGCACTTGCCAGGGTGCCACCAGCCAGGCCATCTAGGCCATCGGTTTGATTCACGGAAAAAGCCGTGGCCACGATGACGAGGATGAAAAACGGAATGTACCACGGACCAATGGGAATGTTGCCCATGAAGGGGACGTGCAAAACATCAAAACCGAGCTTGACGTAAAACCACCACGCGCCAACGGCCGCAATGATCGTGTACAGGATCAAGCGCTCGCGGAAACGGATACCTCCCCCATACGGACCAATTTTCAAAACGTTAAACACGTCATCAACCATGCCCACCAGCCCCGCAGCCACCAGGGCGGCGAGCGGCAGCCACGTCTGAGAACGCGTGAGGAAGCTAAGCGAAGCAAACCAAGAATCAGGCGCCAGCCAAGCAATAACGGCAAAAATGAGCGCGAGCGCCAGCGTGGTCCCCCACATAAGAATTCCGCCCATGGTTGGTACGCCGGCTTTCTTTTTATGAAGCTCAGCAAACAGCGGAGCCTTCACCGCGCTCCGAATACTCTTCCCCAATTTATAGCGATACAAGAAATGCGTTAAGGCCGGCGTCCACGCGATAGCGACGACGAAAGCCAGGGTGGAAAGGATGAGGATTTTGGTAATCGCCAAAGTATCAACCATAGGAAATATTCAAGAGGACAATAAAGACCATGGCCACGGACAGAAATACCTCAAGAAATAAGGTAGCACTCACGGCCAGATAAGCCAGCATCTTTTCCCGTTTCCAGAGCATCTTGGCGGACACGCCGTTAATGAGCGCAATGGCTAGGCCTACCGTAGGCGCCGTAAACACTCGCCACCACTCGCCAATGGTATCCACGCCAAAGTGAATGTTGTAGTGAAGCGGAACAGCCGTCTGGCCGTAAATGAGCGGGAGAATGCGCCAGGCGGGAAACAAGATTTGAAATAGGAGAAGGAAAAGCACTGCGCCCCAACACGCGCGAAAAAACAGCAGACTGCGCATCTTGTCAGCGTCTTTGGGTTGTGGGAAAAATCGGTTAGACATGAAATTACGCTACCGCGATGACTTCCGTGATCCCCGGCACCTGCTCATGAAGCACCACGGAAATACCCTCCTTCATGGTGACGGAAGACAATTCGCACCCGGAACACATACCCGTGAGGCGCACCTGGACCACCCCTGTTTCGGAGTTTACATCAAGCAATTCTATACCCCCGGCATGAAGGTTTAGGGCAATTCTGACCCCCTCCAGGGCTGTTTCCACGGCTTCGCGCATAGTGTTCACAGTATAGCAGGTTTCTCCTTGACGAACAGAGGGCATTCTTGTACTATTCCCGCACTATGGCACATAAATTAGCCCAAGGCTCTACCAGAAACGGCCGTGATTCGCAGGCCAAATATCTTGGCGTCAAGCGTTCAGACGGCACCACCGTCAGAACCGGTGAAGTCATTGTCCGCCAACGCGGAACCGTGATTCACCCCGGTAAGAACGTCCGCGTAGGCACGGATTTCACAGTGTACGCTATGAAGGACGGCGTGGTCCGCTTCATGAAAAAGAAGTCAGAAAACTTTATCGGCGCCCTCAAGTTGCGCACCTACGTGTCCATTGTTTAATGAAGATTTACACAGATCAAGGTATACGACAGATAAAACACAGATCAGACAGAAAAGCGCGGGAATAATCCTGCGCTTTTTCAATCTGTGTTTTATCTGTCGCGCCTTTTGAGATCTGTGTAAATCTGTTCAAGACGCCATTAGCCAAATACCAAAACCCATGATGATAAAAAAGAACATTTTCTTCATGAGGTTCTTGCGATCCGTATGTTCCTTAAATAACCGAGGGAACCAGCGGGAAAACACAAGGGCGAGGATGAGAACAAAGAAAGGCTGAAAGGCCTCGACCGTTTTTTCAAGGGTTAACGGCGCCAATGACATGGCGTAGGTACTTGCCACCGCCCCGCCAAAGGTCAGGAGCTCCTCAAGCGCAAAGAGCGGAACGGAACGGTGGAACATGCCCCAGCTGGCACGAATGCCATGGCGGACCACCGGAAAAAAAAGAAGCGGGAGAACAAACAAGAAGGAAAAGAACAGCTGTCCGCCAAAAGCCGTCCCCCAGCTGACTCCATGTTCAAACAAATATTTGAACCCAATGGATTCCGCTGTGACCATGGCAGAAGAAAAAAGCATGAGTGGCAGGACGCCATCTACGCGGAACTTTTTAAGATTAAAAGTGAGGAGCGTGCTAGCTAAAATGATGACCACAAAGCCTGCGTATTGCCAGGCGCCCAAACGCTCGGCCACCAGTAGGTACGAAAAGATCGGAATGAAGATATTTGAAAGCGAGAAAAGCGAGGCCACCACAGACGTATCAACTTCCTGGAGCGAGCGATAATACGGATAGACGTACAAGAAATTTAAGAGGCCAAGGAGGACGATGATTCCACATAAGAAAGGCGACGGCAAGACAGGCGGAGACCACAACAGCACAAAGGGAAGGACGAGGAGATTGAAGGTTGATGAATAAAACAAAAAGGCTGATAAGCTTTTTAACCGCCTGTTGGCTACAAACTCATCAACAATATTGGCCGCCCCGTAAAGGAGCGGGCTAAAAAGCGCGACCAAGATCCACCACATATGAGCCTATGATACTACAAGAAACGGTGGGAACGGTTCCCACTCTGAGCCATGCGAAGAGTCCGACTTTCAGTGGTGAGGGGCGGATCCTTCGCTCTTGCTCAGGATGGAGAAGCAGAATTACTCACCGGCCTTGAGCAAAGCGACAAAGAGCGGGTGCGGTGAAAGCGGACGGCTCTGGAATTCTGGGTGGAATTGCACGCCGACAAAAAACGGATGGTTCTTGTGTTCGATCATTTCTACCAGTGAACCATCCGGCGAGGTGCCGGCAATAATGAGACCGGCTTGCTCGAGCTCAGTGCGGAACACATTATTAAACTCATACCGGTGGCGGTGGCGTTCGCTGATCGTGGTGCGTCCGTAGGCCTCAATGGATTTTGTACCTGGCGCGAGCAAGCAGTCATATGAACCAAGGCGCAGTGTTCCTCCGTAGTTTCCATGCTCGACGTTTTCATTCTGACCGGGCAGGAAATCGATTACAGGGTGACCGGTGTTCTTATCAATCTCAGTGGTATTCGCGTCAGTCCAACCAAGAACGTTGCGCGCGAACTCAATCACGGCCAGTTGCATGCCATAACAGAGGCCGAGGTATGGAATGTTGTTCGTTCTGGCGAATTCGATCACCTTGATCTTGCCTTCGATCCCCCGTGAACCAAACCCGCCGGGCACAACAATCGCCTGCAAGTCTTTAAGGGTTTCAAGTTTGGCCGGGTTCTGCTCGAATTCTTCAGCGTTCAGCCACTCGATCACGGGTTTTACGCCAACAGAGGCACCGGCGTGCTTAATCGCTTCGAGCACCGAGAGATACACGTCGGACAGGACAAAGTCGCCCGTTGAAAAATACTTGCCAACTACGCCCACATGGATTTCTTTTTGGGCCGAGCGGATCTTGGCCGTGAAATCGTTCCACTCATCAAGTTTGTTCCCATGAGGCATGAGGCCAAAGCTATGCAAAATCTTCATGGCAAATTCCTGACCTTCAAAAATATCGGGGATGTCGTAAATGCTTTTCACGTCCGGCGCAGAAATAATATGCTCCGACGGAACGGCGCAAAATTGCGCGATTTTTTCTTTACGAGGCTTATCTACCGGCAGTTCAGAACGCCCAACAATAAAGTTTGGCAAAATGCCAGTACCGTTCAGCTCGCGCACAGCGTACTGCGTTGGCTTGGTCTTCATCTCGCCGATGGACCTTGGTACCGGCAAATAACTTACGAGTACAAACTGAACTCGATCTCGCCCGAGTTCGCCCTGCATCATGCGGGCAGCCTCAAGGAAGAGGATGTTCTGATACTCGCCCACTGTTCCACCAACCTCAATGATCGTGATGTCCGCCTGAGCATGCTCGGCTGCAGTTTTGATCCGGCGAATAATTTCCTCAGGCACGTGAGGAACAACCTCAACGCACTTCCCGCCGTACTCGAGGTTCCTTTCGCGCTCAATAACCGAACGGTACACTCGCCCCGTAGTCATGTAATTGAGACGAGTGATGTTCTCATTCAAAAATCGTTCATAGGTGCCAATGTCCTGGTCTGTCTCATCGCCGTCAATCGTGACAAAGACTTCGCCGTGTTCCAAAGGATTCATGGTACCGGCATCAACGTTAACGTACGGGTCAATCTTCATCATCGTAATGGAGTAGCCCTTGGCTTTTAAGGTAAGAGCCAACGCCGCGCTTGACGTACCCTTGCCAACTCCGCTCATGACACCGCCAACGATGAACAGGTAGGAATGTTGCATAAAAGAAGAACCGGCTATTTAGGCCGGCTCCACTGTAACCTTTAATTGGGCTTCAAAGCCAGAGGAGAACTCCACAGGTACATCCACGGAGCCAAAGGCTGTGATTGGCTCAGACTTAATGGCGCTTTTTTCCACTGAGTAGCCAAGATCTTTCAAACCTTTCCGAACTTCCGTGACCGTTACCGGAGTCTTTGGCTTCCCTTTTTCGCTCTTGATTGGGATGACTATCTCTTGTCCATCAATTTCGGCAGCCAGTTTTTCCTCAGCCAGTTCTTCCTTTGATGGCGCCTTCATGGCGAGTTCCTCGCGAGGTTTTACAGCTTCAATAACCGCCACGTGTTGCGGAAAAAGAAAATTTGTAGCGTAGCCTTCAGGGACTTCCACTATCTGCCCTTGATGGCCGAGCGCTTTGACATCTTCAAGGAGGGTGACGAGCATAGTCTGAGAGCCTTCTTTATTATACTCGCCATATCGCGGTAACTGGAGCGGTGCGCCAGTTCACTGGCCGGAACCCAAGCCACGTCCTTAATGGTCTCCCCCTGCTCTTGAGGTGCTGGCTTTACAAGCACAGCGTCAGGAGGAGCCTCAAACAAAAAGTAATGAATGTATTTGTGGATGAGCGAACCTTTATGAACAAAGCGATCGCGGAACCAAATATCAATCGTATCAAGACGCGAAATATGCCGAAGGCGCATGAGCCCCATCTCTTCGCGGATTTCCCGCACGGCGGCTTCACGGTACCGCTCATCCGGCTTCACGTGGCCCTTGGGAAAAGCCCACTTGCCATACGAATCCATCACCATGGCAAAAACCGGACCCTGTGGCGTACGCTTAAAAATTAGGCCTCCGGCAGAGACCTCGGTGCGGTGGCGCTCACGGGCGCCGTTAGTCCTTCTTGAGGAGATCGACCGCCTTTTGAAGCTGAGGGTCTCTGTTGGCATGGAAATCGTCTACGGTTAATGGCACCTCAACATCCGGAGGAATACCAAGTTTGTTAATGGAACGTCCAAGCGGTGTCAGCCAGCGCGCAACCGTAATTTTCACGGCGCTTCCATCCGGCAAATCCCTGTACTCTTGCACGGAACCTTTGCCAAACGTCTTCTCGCCAACCAGCGTGGCCATTTTGTAATCCTGCAGGGCACCGGAGAGAATCTCTGATGCGGAAGCGGATCCGCCGTTCACAAGCACGATGGTAGGCAGACCAACCAATTCATTATTGCCCGACGCAGTGAGTTCATCACGCTTTCCGCGCACCTCTTCCATAACCGCCGTCTTGCCATTCATCCAATACCCAGCCAGATTAGTGGCGGCGTCAAGAAGACCACCCGGATTGTTTCGCAGATCAAGAATAAGACCCTTGGCCTTCTTTGACTGAATATCCTTCACAGCATCCGCGAACAGCTTAGTAGTATCTTCATTGAAGATGGTCACAGACACAACGGCAATGCCGTCATCACGCATCTTCCAAGTCACACTTTTCACGGAAATTTCATCACGCGTGATATCTACCGGCTTCGGCGTTTTTGATCCCTTTGAAAGAATCATAAGCTTCACCGGCGTCCCCTTGGCCCCGCGGATGCGCTTCACCGCCTCATCAACCGTCATGCCCTGCGTATCAACACCGTCAATCGCCAAAATATGGTCTCCTGCCAGGAGTCCGGCCTTATCCGCCGGAGTTCCGGGCAGAGGTGCGATGACCGTGATCAGGCCGTCTGCATCAAGACCAATCTGCGCACCAATCCCGAAGAACGACCCGTCCAACTCATCATTAAAATCCTGTGCGTTCACTGGATTAAAAAAGGTGGAGTATGGATCCTTCACGCCTGAGAGCATGCCCTCAAGCGCCCCGTAAAAAAGATCTTTATCTGAGACCGGCTGGTCAACATATTCTTGCTTGACCAAATTCCAAACATCCCAGAACATGTCAAAGTTCACGTCCTTGGTAGTGAATGGAGCGCCCCTGTAAAGACCGGCAATAAGATCCGCTGATGCAACCGGAGTTGCTCCGTACGCATTGTGGATTCTGCCTACAACAAAACCTGACGTGAAGAGGGAGACGGCCCCCACCACCACGACAAGTGCCTTAAAGGAACGCGGGATCGCGCGAAAAGATGCTTTCATACAGTTGAATTCATGTTACCATATCGTTATGCGCAAAACAACCAGACAGCTCCTCTTCTACTTCTTTGCTGGCGCTTTTTTAATTTCCGCCCCGCTCTTAGTTCTCTACACCGCAGGCTACCGCATCAGCCTCAATAATTATCGAGTGCTTGAGACGGGTGCCATTGCCGTTTCAACGACCCCAAAGGGTGCGAGCATAACCGTGAATGAAAAAACCGCGTCCAATAAATCCCCCACCGTAGTCCAGAACGTCCTGCCCCAGACTGTACCCGTTCGCCTGACAAAAAACGGCTACATTCCCTGGCAAGATTCCGTAAAAGTTTCTCCGGGACAAACAACGTACGTCACCTCAATCCTCTACGCGGATGAAACGGCTGAGGCTGTAAGCACGTTTCCTGGAGCCGTGACTGCCGTCAAGAGTTTTAATGGCAGATACATTGGCGTTATTCAGGACAAGACCTCTGTAGATGGAGGCACTGAAGTAAGCCTCTATGATGTAATAGTCAAAGAAGAAAAATTTCTTACAGCCCTTCCGAAATCGGCCAGTTCATATACGCTCGCCTTCTCTCCGGAAACGAGCATCCTTGTGATCTTACAAGACGGGATTCCTATCACCGGTTTTACGGTCAATGCAGAACAGGTAAGTACCGATACCCTGCGCGACGCGCTCCAATCTTCCGCACCCGTCAAAATTATCGACAATGGGAAGAACGTAGAAGTCCGCTCAAGCAAAGGAACAAATGATTTGCTCGCACTCCTTCCTGAGGGCACCTATGAAGTCCTCACCGCGGATGATGAATACCTGGTACTCCGCGACTCCCGAAAAACCATCACCATCGTTTCACTTTCAGGATCCAACGTTGTAACACTGGACGTCCCTGCTCAGCTTTGGGCCTGGCTTCCGGATTCGCACCTGCTCGCCTGGTCAGATGGAATTGAAGTGAATACCTATGACGCGGTCAATAGAACTCGGACATTCCTTACTCGCCAAAGCGACCTCATCCAGAGTCTCATGTGGCATCCAACCGGAGGCGCAGTCATCTTCGGTACAGCCTCGCGCGTCACATCCCTTGACCTTGAAGGACATGAGAGCCGGGTTTCAACACCGCTCCTCATTTCCCAAGGATCAATCACCAGCGCCTGGATAGATAAGACGGGAAAAACACTCTATACCCTCCAAACCGTGAACGGCGTCCCCACCCTTTACCGAAGGAAACTGGTGAAGTAATGTGGGAGTGAATATGACTGACATCACCATTGTCTTCGTAAATTTCCGCATGAAATCAGACATTCTTCGCGCAGCGAAGGCTGTTTTTGCGGATATTGCGGGCGGTCCGGTAACGGCCAGCGTGGTGGTTGTTGATAACTCAGATAATGTTGACGGGATCAAAGAGGCGCTAGCCTCTGAGGTTCCGGAAGCCCATTACCTTGATGCCGGCGGAAACATCGGCTTCGGCAAGGGAAACACCTTGGGCTTCAAAGCCTTTCCGGCGAGATATTATTTCGCTTTGAATCGGGATACGGACATTGCTCCTGGCACAAAGGTAATCGAGCGACTCGTCACCTTTATGGATGAGCATCCAACCGTTGGCATCTGCGGGCCCAAACTGCACTATCCGGACGGCCGTCTGCAGTACTCTTGCTATCGATTTGACCTGCCATCGCTCCTCATAAAACCGCTCCGCCACATGGAGATTGATAAGCGTCTTCCCTTTTCAAAAAAATACGTGGACAGATTGCTCATGACGGACTTCAATCATGAAGAAACCCGGCCCGTTGATTGGGTGCTTGGCGCGGCGCTTGTAGCCCGAAGCGAAGCCGTCCAACAGGTTGGCTGGTTTGATGACCGCTATTTCATGTACCTTGAGGATGCCGACTGGTGCCATTCCATGTGGGAAAGTGGCTGGAAGGTTTACTATGTACATAACATAGCCATCATGCATGTGTATGAACGCCAGAGCGCGCAGGTGCCGGGGTTCTTCCGCGCGGTCCTCAAAAATAAACTGGCGAGAATTCACGGCGCAAGCTGGATCCGTTATCTTTTGAAATGGTTTGGCAAACACCGTTCTTATGCCGAGTAAAAAAGTGGCTGTCATTTACCTCTCTTTTCATTCGGAGCCTTATTTCCCCGATGTAGTTGAGGCTTTGAAACAACTTAACTACCCCAAAGAACTTGTCGAGTTTGTCATCGTTGATAATCCGCATCCCGTTCATGGCCTGTCTAAGAAATATGTTCAGGATCTCATCCTGCCAATCTCTGGCACGGAAATCCCTCACGTTACCTATCTCCCCCAGCCAGAGAATGGCGGATTCGGCATTGGCAATAACGCCGGCGTAGCTTGGGCGCTGGAGCACGGCTTTGACTACGTCTTTTTTCACAACAATGATGCTGCCTTGGGCGAGGATTGTATCCTAAAACTGGTTGAGGCCATGGAGGTAGACGCCACGATTGGCATCGCTCAATCAATGGTTCTCCTCTTCAATAACAAAGAGCTCGTGAATACGTCCGGCAATGCTTTTCACTATCTTGGCTTTGGCTACTGCAATGACTACAAGAAAAATATTGCCGAGCTGAACCTCCCGCCCGTGTATGACGTTCCGTACGCCAGCGGAGCCGCGCTCATGGTGCGCTCAAACATGATTCGCGAATACGGCGCGTGGGATGAAAACTTTTTCATGTACCATGAAGATTTGGAATGGTCCTTCCGGCTCAGAATTAACAAATACCGGGCGGTTTGCGTGCGCGACTCCATCTTCTATCACAAATACGAATTCTCAAAGTCCATTACGAAGTTTTACTGGATGGAGCGGAATCGCTTTGCCATTCTGCTCATGTTCTACAAATGGCCGACGCTTCTTCTTATTTTGCCGATCCTGATTCCGCTCGAACTCGGCCTCTGGTTCTCCGCCTGGAGAGGCGGATGGTTCAAGGAGCGGGTGAAAGTGCTCCAATATTGGATTAAACCAAGCACCTGGAACCTTTGGCTGGCCAAGCGCCAGAAGACACAGGCCATGCGTCAGATTCCCGACTCCGCTCTTCTGGCTAACGCCACAGGCGAGATTCTCTTCCAAGAAGCTGCCATGGAATCCCCGCTGGTCACTAAACTGGCCAACCCAGTCATGAACTTTTATTTCAAGATTCTCAAATTTATTGTGCGGTGGTGAGCCTGAGGAGAGTCTTTAAAATAAAGGGAGTGGCCCTCTGGCGAGAGAGGGTCCCAGACCCTGACGTGAGGAAGGGTCTAGAGGTGATGTAAACGGCTTCGCTGTGTTGAGTGCCCGCTGGTCTCCTCGACGAGAATAAATAACTGCGAGCCTGAGACATTAGGCGAATGGGAGGGAAAGAATCATCATCCGGGAACAAGACACTCTGGTGTACACTTAAGTGTACACCAGGAAAGAACGCCTTTTTTACATACTACCCCCGCCATATCCGCGTCTATTCCCCCTTTGGCCTCCCCCTTTTAAAAGAATCAGAAAATTGCCTCAAGCTCTAAAAGCTTTCGAGCGGAACGGCGGGCGTTCTGCTTTTATCAACTTGAGAACTAGCCTCGCTTGTACGCATCGTGGTCATCAATAGCCATTAGATAAGCACGGCGGGGATTCCCAATATAGCGGAAGATGATCCGTATCTTATAGTTCACGGAAAACGCGTGACGATCATTCATACGCCCATGCAGTTTATGCACCTTTAGCGTCTTGTGATTTTCCGTATCGGCAAAGAGATCGATTTTCTCTAATCCTTCTTTCTGAAGAGTGACGGGCAACGAATGAAAAGCGCGCAGAAAACTTAGAGCATAGGAAACCTCCATACGGCTTACCGCATCCGCTTCAGAATCTCCCGGAGATCTCCCCGAACCTCCTTCCCTTCCTTCAATTCTTGTTCAGCAAGAAGAACCGACTCGACGAGTTTTTCTTCAGCATAGCGCGAAAGCGCTTGGCGCACTACCTCGGCCTTCGTTGAGGCAGAGCCATTTTTCACCATGCGATTCACAAATCGTTCAAGCTGGAGCGGGACGGGGATCGAAAGAGTAATCATATGATATGATCATATCATATCTATCATTCAAAGGACAACGCGTCGGGGTCTAGAGCTCTACCCGCGCGTGATCACCTACTACAAGTTTATGCCCGTGCGGTAAGGATTCCTCGACCCTAGTAACAACGGCATTCTTTCCAATGAGACTGTCAACAATGCGCTTGTTCGCTCTGATGGCGGCGCCGTCAAAAACGATAGAGTGTTCAATTTCAGTGCCATCGACCACCACGGAATTGCCGATAGAAGTGTAAGGGCCGATGTAGGCGTCATTGATGACGCAACCCTCGCCGATCACGACAGGACCTCGGATCAGTACTCGCGAACCAATCTTCGTGCCAGCGCCAATACTAACCTTGCCCTGAATAATCGCGCCGTCCGCAACTTCGCCCTGCATGACCACGCGCTCCATGGGCATCTCATTTAAGAACAGCGCATTGCCTTCAAGCAAATCTTCTGGGTTGCCCGTGTCCTTCCACCAACCAGTAATTTCCTCGTGCCCGACGTTATAATTGTTCTGCAAAAGCCAAGTGTGAATGTCCGAGATTTCATACTCGCCCCGGGCCGAAGGCTGGATGTGCTTGAACGCCTCAAAGAAGCTCTTGTCATACACGTAAATACCGGTCACGGCGTACTGGCTCTTCGGCTCAGCCGGCTTTTCTTCGACACGCACAATCTTGCCGTTCTCAAACACCGGCACGCCAAAACGGTTCGGATTCTTTACCTTTGAAAGGGCGAGTAGACAGTTCAATTTCTCGGACTCAAATTTCTCGACAAATCGCCGAAGACTGCCGAGCACAATGTTATCGCCCAAAAAGAAAATAAATGGTTCATCCCCAATAAATGCTCTTTGCGCATTGACCGCATGAGCAATGCCGAGCGGACCGCCTGGCTGTTCGAGGTACGAAAGCTTCGCCCCGTACTTTGATCCGTCACCAAAAGCACCCTGAATTTCTGTGTCGCCAATGTTGACGTTAATACCAATCTCGGTAATTCCAGCATCGACCAGTTTCTCAATTGCATAGCCTAACATCGGCCGGTTGGCCAAGGGAATCAGATGCTTGTTCAAGGTCCACGTAATAGGACGCAAGCGCGTGGCGCGCCCTCCGGCGGTCAAAAGTGCTTTCATAATTGTTGCGCTTTAATACGAACTGCATATTTTTCCATGGTGTCTCGCAAGGCAATTGCGATGGGTCTCATTGAAATTCCAAACTGCGCCAAACGTTCAGACGCCAGAAAATTATTCGAGCGCAGTTTAGTTGCCAGTCCTTGAGCTACAAGATCCTCGGCCGTGATCCACTCATTTGTATGCGAAGGATCAACCAGCTCAACATACAGCGCCATGAGATCACGGTGCTTCATAGTTCCAGGATTCGTCACGTGAAAAATGCCGGGCGCTTTCTGTTCAAGCAACTGGTGAAACACCTCGAGCATGTCATCAATCACGGTGACAGAATTCTCAACATCAATAATCTTTGGATAACGCGCCAGCTTGTCAATCAAATTTCTTGAACCGGGAATGTGATCAATCGGCATGCGCACACGGGCAATGCCCACATTCGGTAAAGTCGACAAAACCAAATCCGCCGCCAGCTTGGTGCGCGAGTACACTGGCTCCGGATTGCCATGATCATGTTCACGCCAGGCCTTGTCCGGATGCGGGGAGTCCCCGTAATAAATACAACCCGAACCCATATGCAAAAAATAAACGCCCGCTTCCTGGCATGCCTCAGCCATAACAATCGGCAAAAGTGTGTTGCCATGGATGGTGGCCAGCCGGTTGTCCGTTACGTCGCACCAATCCACATTCGGCTTTCCAGTAACACCAACGGCATTCAAAACGGCGTCCGGCTGGTACCTGGCAATTTCTGCGAGTGCGTCCTCACGACTTGAAATCCTCTGATCGGATAGCACCGCCTCGTCTCCCCACGCGTTCTTGGCGCGCTGACCCAAATAGCCTTTGCCGAAAATGAGAATCTTCATAGCGAAATGTGATTATTGATGTCCTTCACGCGCTCAACTGCCCTAGCTGTCCAATCTTGATGCGCCAAAAACCACTCAACCGTCTCTTTCAAACCTTGTTCAAACATCTCGCTCCCGTACTTCGGCCTCCAGCCAAGCTCGCGCCGAATCTTTTCACTCGATAGCGAGTAACGGCGGTCATGGCCGGGGCGATCAGCTACATAAGCGAGCAAGGTCTCAGGCTTGCCGAGAATACCCAAAATCATTTTCGCGATATCTATGTTCGCTCGCTCATTGTCCGCGCCGATATTATAAACCCCGCCAAAGACCCCGCGTTCCAGCACGGCCAAAATGGCCGAGCAATGATCCCCAACGTGCAGCCAATCACGCACATACTTGCCGTCGCCATAAAGCGGTAACGGTTGATCAGCAAGTGCCTTCGAAATAAAAAATGGGATGATCTTTTCCGGGAAATGATACGGGCCGTAATTGTTCGCCGCGTGCGTGACCATCACTGGCGTGCCGTAGGTTTTGAAATACGCTCGGCACAGCAAATCTCCGCCAGCCTTGCTGGCCGAGTACGGAGAATTCGGCTCGAACGTGTCAGTCTCCACACTCGGAAAACCGGAGTCGAGCGGGTGCGCGCCAAAGACCTCGTCCGTAGAAATATGTACGAAAGCGGTTGTCTTATGTTTCTTCACGGCCTCGAGCAGAACCTGTACGCCGAGCACGTTCGTGCGCACAAAATCCGCCGCTCCCCCATGGATAGAACGATCAACGTGCGTTTCCGCGGCAAAGTTCACAATGGCATCCGGTTTAAAATCTTCAAAGACTTTATCGACGAGTCCAACACTCGTAATGTCCCCCTTCACAAATCTATACCGAGGATCCGACTCAATATCCTGTAAATTTTCCGAATTCCCCGCATACGTCAGCAGGTCATAATTCAGCACCTGCACAAACCTCCGCTCATGCAAAACATGACGAACAAAGTTCGACCCAATAAACCCCGCGCCTCCTGTAACGAGCAATTTCATATCACCCTATACCTTACTGGAAAACGCCCTTGCCGGTCAATCCTGAATACCTATCTAGGATTAGCCTTGTTTCTGTTCCGCAATAATCTCAAGCGCCTTCTTTTTCGCAATAGTCCATGTAGCGAGCGACCAGCCATTCGTGATTCTTCCCTCAGCAATCATTTGGTCGATTTCTGCGGGGGTGAACCAAAAGAGCTCAAAATCTTCCGTTTCGTCTTTAGCTATCGAACATGGAGAGAGATCATAGGCCACAAAAACAGAAGCAACCTGATCAGTGAGCCCGGAACTTGCTTCAAAAAACCCGGCCCGGTCAACATGCTTTGCTGAGAACTGCGTCTCCTCTGCAAACTCAGCTGAGGCAGTTTCCTCCTCGGTCTTCCCTGATTGCTTGCCACCAGCGGGAAATTCTAATGATTCCTTATCAATCACCGGGCGGAACTGGTTCACCATGGCAATTTTACCCTCAGCATTCACTCCCACAATCATTGATCCGCCGGCATCATGCGCGTAGTAGTACTTCACTTCTTTGCCGGAAGAAAGAAGGTGCCTGCTCAGGCGATATTCCCAATAAGGATTTCGAGCGAGTAATTCATCGCTCACTTTTTCCCATTTCTTGAGAGGCATATTACAACTTACCCCGAATCTCTTCAGCAACTTTTGCGAGCTCTTCTTGGCTTGGATGCGTCTTTACAAATTTGCGCTCGTCGCCGTTGTAGCGGGGCATGATATGGAGGTGCGTGTGGAGGACGTCTTGACCGGCGTCTAGGCCGTGGTTCATGCCAAGGTTATAGCCGGAGGCGCCGATGGCCTTAGTAATTTTTGGGGCGAGGTCATGAATGACGCGCATCAGTTCAACCGCATCCTCCATGGAACTGGCGGCCAGGTCTTGAGCGTGGGCCTTCGGGATTAACAGCGTGTGGCCTTTGCTCACCGGGAAGATGTCCAGGAAGGCCAGGACTTTTTCATTCTCATAAATCTTGTGACATGGGATCTCGCCGGACACAATCTGACAGAAGAGACAGGACATAATTGGGGGCGGGGCCAGCCTTGACCAAAAAGCAAGGAAGCCAGTTAGAAGAATTAAGAGTGGAAAGGGGAAGACGTAGCTCACAAAGCCCGGGGCTCGCCACTCAATCAGTCCAAAGATGATGGTCGAGATGAACGAAACGAGGAACGCGAATTGGTAGTACTTTTGCATAAGATCAAATCAGCTGGAGGACAAAAGCCTTAAGCGCGGATAGGAACGAGTGGAAGGTCATAGCCGGCTTGCGGAACGTGATGTCAATGGAGTGAATGTCCACGTTCCCCGCGGTCTCTTTTACAAACGGCGCCGAAAGCACGAACTTGTATGCTCCGCGTTCTTTGGCGAGCGTACGCAAATCAAACTGCGCTGAAGCGTCGCGCCACTGGCCGTTCCTTAACTGCGGAGGAAAGTACGCCACGAGCGCTTTATACTCGTCCGGCGCCGTCACAAAATTTGAAAAGCCCGCCGGTTCTGGCGACCAGAATGAGGCATTCGCCAGGGCAAAGAATCCCTCGGCGGTTATTTTTTCGCTCCCCCCCGGTAAGACGAGCGGAGAAATAACTCGATGCACGGACGTACCCGTCATTTTCTTATGAACGGTCTCAAGCATGATCGGCGACCCGCCAAACATAGCCGAACCGAGCCCTTCGGATGCGAGAGGCTCAAGTGTTACTTTCTTGGCGTTGGTGTTGAGGGCGATTGCTCCTGTCTGTGGTGCCAGCGTGAGAGCATTTTTTGCCACAAGATATTTCGCCTTGGTCACAAATTCGTCGAACACAATGTCAGAGGTGGACGAAAGCGTAATGCGGTACACGCCAGCCGGAAGTCCCTCGGGAGCGATCGTCACCGATCTTTCTGCCGTACTCGCAGAATCACCGAGCGCGTCCCCGTCATCAGCAAACGGCGCTTCAGCCAGCATCTCGCCGTTTTGGGCGAATATTCGAACAGTCCCCTCATCAGAACCAACGGCCTGATTGAGGTCATGGAATTTCACCTCAACTCGCAGGGCTTCTTTATTGCCAACGGCTGTGAACAGCTCTTGGGAACCCTTGAGCGGAAGGGCGTACGTGTTGTCCTTCTTGGTCATGGTTGCACCCGTTGGCATGGCCCAGGGAAGCGAAGCGCGGTAAACGGCGATATCTGTATCCTTAATAGCAGAAGGATCAGCACCGAGATATTCGTTGCGAAGAAAGACGTTCACATTCGGGCCGAGCTTCACCAAGGGACGGCCGGTCCAACCATGCGTTTCCAGGTGCTCCACGATCGTATTAGCAAACGGCCGGAAATCAAAGGCTTGCGCGAACAAATCCTTTAAGGCGCCAAGCTCAAGCACCGCACTGTCCCCCGTATGAAATGAGACCTGCACGTCTGCCGTTTGCCAGTTGCCTGGAGGAGCGAACACGGAAAAATACACCGGCTCGTCCACGAGCGACACAAACTTGCCGTCTTTCGAGTCCATGACCTGGCTCACTCTGTCATTCGGCAAAAGGCTTTGCACAAAGGGCGAGGAGTCACCGGCGGTGTAATGCACGATCTTATCGCCATTCATGCCGAGATAATTCCAGAGAAGACCGCCAAATAGAATAACCGGCAATAGCACGATAAATATATATAAGAATCTTATATATTTTATTCGGAGAAGAAGCCGGTTCAACATAATTATTTACTCTTCGTTATCCGATAAAGGCTTTCCTCGTCCATGGTTTGCACCAGCTCGAACCTCAGCTCATCGGCCTTGAATCTCTCATTGTTCAAGAAATCAAGGTCTGTCTGCGGGAAGGTAATACCAAAGTAATACGTTGGAGCGTGAGCCACAAGGGCCGGCAGTGCAGAATATGTTTGGTCATCACGAAGCGGTGTGACAACTGCCCGCTTGGGAAATAGATATTTATCTGCACGATCAACCACGATAATCGAGTTCAGTTCTGTGTGCGAGAGAATCTGATAGCGTTTGCTGATGAATGAATTGAGCGCCGAGCGAGATTCGATAAGGCCATCGTGGCCGTTCAAAACAAGATCTGTCGAGTTCACACAACCGGCGAGGACTAGGACTGCAAGCATCGCTCGCCAAGCCATTTTGTACATTTTGTACATTTCGTATCTGATCGAGATGTAACGCCATGCGGATATGAACAGGTACCCGGCGAATGGCATCGATAAGGCAAACATGGGCAGCCAATAGCGAACGTAGGAATTTCCTATGGAAATAATCTTCAGATCCGGGTTGTCATGAATATTCGCGCTTCCATAAAAAGCTACGAGCCAAGCGCTTACAAAAACCGTAATCGCGAACAGCACCTTCCAGGCCTTCTTTTTTTCAAATTTTCGGACAATGAGCAGAAGCGCGCCAAGGAGAGACGGGATGGTCATCCATGGGTACAACACAATGCCGTAGGACCAGAAGTTGCGGAGAATAGCGCGGGGGTGGAGGCCGAAGGGAAGTGAGAAGGTTAGAAAGGGTGAGAGAGGGTGAGAGAGGGTTGAATCCGAGGCGGTACTTGAAATCACGGTGGCTACAGGGGCGGAGACATGAACCGTGTACCCCGTGGTAAGCATGGAGCCGTATACCCAGGAGTTCATTCCTAAAATCACCACGCAAAGCGCGCCAAAGCCAAGGAGCGAGTAAAAAATATTGCGCCAGCCCAGTTCATTGCGATAGACAATGAGTAAGATTGCAAAAACCGGGATCACCCACGGCGCCTCGGCCGTCCGAATGAGAAGAGCTGTACCGATCATGGTGCCGGCCAAGAAAAACTCGATCCTGCGGAAATCCTTTGCCAGCACTGATTTCAATCCCAGCGGGCGGGCCACGGCAAAATATAGACCAAAAATAACGAAGGCGAGAAAAGCAACATTGTGAAGCATCACTCGCCCGCTGAAATAAAGGAACGAGGGATGGATCATGAGGAACAGCGCGGACAGATCCGCCAGCGCTTCATCCTCAAAGAGTTTGTTAATGACTGATCGAAAGGCAAGGACAGCGAGCAGTGCGAGAAACGGAGTGACGAGAAGCGCGCCCGTGTCCCCCGCGAATCGGTACACAGCGCCGGCCAAGAGAGGCAGGCCAAGAAAACTTCCTGGCAATAATCGCTCGCCAACGGCCACTATGCTTCGGGGGTGTAATACTTCGGTGTTCAGATTGCCACGCGTTCCCGAATCAGGCATGACCGGCGCGGACAGCTCCCCCGTATTTCCAAATGTTTGGGCAAAGTAGAAATTAGCGCTTTCGTCAGGAGAGAGGAAGACGCGTTCGGAAAAACTCGACAAAAAAAGCGTGGACACAAAAAACGCCACCAAAAGCGCACCGCGCAACAGATCCTTCAGCCACGTTTGCATAGGAAATCCAGAGGAGCTTACAAGGAATACGTGATCACGGCAATAAGAGAGAAAACAAGCGCCACGGCCAATACCGCCTGGCCTAGGCTGATAAGAACGGGCAGGCTTAAAAGAATGCCAAAAAGAAGCAGGGTAATTGAAGAAACCTGGAGCACCATTTTTATCTTACCCCAAATGTTCGCCATCATAATCATGCCGGATCGCCGGGTACTTGCCCAAAGGACGGACGGAAGAATATCCAAAATAATCGCGGTGAAGATTAAGACGGGATGAAAATATTTGAGCGCCACCACAAGCGCTACTCCGCCAATCAATAATTTATCCGCTACGGGATCAAAGAAAATACCCCATGCAGTAATCTGGTTCCGGACACGAGCAATTGATCCATCAAGCGCATCCGTAAAGGCGGCGAATAAAAAGACAGGAATGCCAATGGCATAATTTTCGCTGAACAGAAGCCAAAGTACAAACGGAATCAACAGCAACCGCAAAGCGGTCACGTGATTCGGCCGAACAAACTGCGGAACGAACGGCAGGATGACTGCCTTCATAACGCGGTCATGCGGATAGAGCTTTGGATGATTGTATTGCGAAGAACCGTCCATAGTGTAAGATCATTTTCACATGTTTAGCCGTCTTCTTCAAGTGATTATAGCAATAGGCGCCGGAATCGCCCTTTTTAGCGTGCTCTCAACGGGAATGTACTACGTCATGCCGGTGACGAGTGCAGGACTCGCCATCTGTGCAGTCGTAGCCGTCGGGCTCATCATCGTCATCCCGAGGAGCTCAAACCCACCCCCTTTAACCCGTCAAACAGGTTTCAGGATGACAACAGCGCTTCTTCTCTTCATCTCGCTCGTCTCCCTCACCTTCTGGTGGCACGCAGTTCTTACACATCCTATCGTCGAGTCCATTCGGTCGCCGTGGCTCGCAATTGATCCCTCAAATCTCATCACGCTCTTTGTCCCGTTTGTAATCGGCGTGGTGCTCTTCAACAAATCGCGCACGGCGAGTTTTTTGATCTTCGTGCTTACCATATTTTCGGCGCTCTCACTGGTGGCTGTTGCGTATCCGCTTGGCTACGGGTTTGATCCATTTTTACACAGGGCAACAATTCAACACATAGCGGACTATGGAACCATCACACCAAAACCGCTCTACTACATTGGCGAGTACATGATCGAGTTATTTGCGCTGAAGATTCTGCATCTGCCATTATTTTTGGTGGATGTGTATTTGGTGCCATTGCTTGCGTCCATCCTGATTCCAACGGCGGTGTTCGTTGGGATGGGGTCGGGATCCGAGACGGGGTCGATACATGGATCGACCCCTACGGCGATGCTCGTTCTCCTCTTTCTTCCCCTCTCTACGTTCATCCAAACCACTCCGCAGGCGTTGGCGTTTGTGTTCACGGCGGTGGTAATTTTTCTGACGGCGCCTGAATTATTTCGCGGACCAAAAGACGGGCCAACGCATTGGTCGGCCCCTACGTCGCTTGCGCTTCCGGGGATTTTCGCACTCGCGGCGCTTGTTGCCCACCCGCTCGCTGGTCTCTCAGCGGTGTTTTACGTGGCCATGATTGCGGTTGCGTCATTGAAATTTACGCGGGGTGGCGGGGTTAAAACCCCCGCCTTGGCGGTTGGTGTTGTCGCGTGTGTCTCGGCGGTCGCCCTACCGATGGCGTTCATGGTGCAATCCATCAAAGCGCATCTCCCGCTTGGGTTCGCGTTACCAACCCTCGGAAAAATTTCCTCGCTTCCATTGACGGCTTTTTTGGGAACGCATTTCAATGCCTGGGGCGATACGGCGTATCTGGTGATTGGCAATTTATTTTTGGTGACGGTCGGCCTGGGAATTTTCGGGGCGTGGCGAATGCGCGGAGCAATGGGGACGAGGCGAGCCTCGTCCGTACGGCAATTCATTCCATTGATCGCCGCCGGCATTGCCTTCGCGAATTTCCTGATCCTTGGTCTCTTCTTTGATTTTCCGTTCTTGATCGCTTACGAACGAGCGGATTTTGCGGGCAGGATGCTGACGCTAACGGCGTTGTTCCTGTTGCCGTATGTGCCGGATGCGTTGCGTCGTAGGGGAGGGTCTGAGACCCTCCCCTACGCCACGCAACGCACGTTCACAACGATCATCATCGGCATCGTTTTTGTGTCGAGCGTCTATGGCGCATATCCGCGGTATGACGCCTACGCCAGCTCGGCAGGATTCAATGTGACAAAGGCAGATGTTGAAGCCGTGCAAGCCATTGAGAAATATGCAGCCGGTCGCGACTACGTTGTGCTCGCAAACCAAGCTACCTCATCTTCGGCAATTTCAGAACTCGGCTTCAAAAAATATTATCACGGGGATATGTTCTTCTACCCTATCCCCACCGGCGGTCCCCTCTATCAGCTTTTTCTTACAATGAGCAGTACGCCAAATAAAACGACAATTGAAAAAGCCCGCGAAATCACGGGCGCTCATCTGGTCTTCTTTGTCATGAGCGATTACTGGTGGGACGCGAATCGAGTGATCGAACAAACAAAACCGCTCGCAGATGCTGTGTGGACTTTTGAAAATGGAAACGTAACGGTGATGGTGTTTGAAAAATAAACAGGAACTGTCTTATCGCGACTGAGTTGCGTTAGCAAAAGCTACAGTGTAGCGATAACATAAGACACCGGAGAGCAAACCAATAACCCACCTGTAGATCCTTCGTCTACACTCAGGATCTGGCTCACGGTATGGCCCTTCCCACTTTAAAAGTTCCCTACTGATTACGTCCCACTGTGCTTGCGGATCGCCTCCTCACACGCCTTCACCAAACGCTCAGCATACTTTGGCAATGAGTAGTCGGCCACAGTTTCTCTGATGATATTCCGATTATTCGCAAAGTCGTCTTTTCTAGCGTCGAGCAAAGAAAGTGCCCGGAGAAAATCTCCTTTGTCCCCCGGCGTGAACAAATAGCCATTCTTGCCCTCTTCAACCAGCTCGCCCACTCCCCCGATTCTCGACGCAAGAATCGGCAGACCTGCTTGAAGTCCCTCATAGATTACTGTTGGCGAGTTTTCATAACACAGGCTTGGCACCACAAGCGCGTCAGCTACTCGCAACACATTAACCAGCTCTTCCGGGGGCATGTAACCCAGATAGGTGATCCGCTTGCTTGTGGCCGAGTGTTTCTCCGTCCACTTGCGAAGCGGGCCATCCCCCGCTATCAACAGGCTCATTTCACCCGGCAAAGATTCCACCGCTTCAATCAAAAAAACTAAACCTTTATGCTGGCTCAGCTGGCCAACAAACAACAGCTTGATCGGCCCTTCCGGACGTCCGATTTTTGGCGTCACGTCATACGTTGGCGCCGGATTCGGAATGACTTCAATGTTTGTCCCGCGGAAAAAACCCGCTTCCCGATACATCTTTTCTAAATAGTGTGAAGGAGAAATCACCATGTCCGGGTTCTTAAACTTCAGCCGGCAAATGAGCTGATACAATTTATAAAATGGCTTGGCAAACCACGGCGTCTCTTCATGGCCGAACATGACCAGTCCGGAAGGAACCACCAGTTGGAGATCATGGATGACGTGAATGTGCGGGACTCCGCGCGCGCGAATGGCCCTTGGGATAGAGAGACCGAGTCCTTTTAAATTGTGCGTGATGACCACGTCCGGCTGTTCATTACCCAAAATGGTGCTCACCACATCTCTGCCATATCCGGAAAATCCATCAATCGCGTGCCAAAAAAAACGGACAAACCAGGGATACTTATAATCGTTTAGCGTGAAATAAATATTTTTGGCAAAGAATCTATAAATCCGCTCTGTGCTTGATCTGTCGAGTTTGATTTCTTTCCCCTCGCTCCGCGGTTGGCCCGTGATCACAAAAACATCATGGCCCTTGGCCAAGAGTTCTTCAACGGTGCGTACAATAACCGCCTCTGCGCCACCTCTGGCAAACGGCGGATACAGGTTTGTGATGATGCCTATCTTCATAATCCGGTTCCCATCCCGACGTGAGGAGGGATAGAATTGGATGCATCCTTGCTACCCCTCCTATCGTCGGGGTGGGAGCATTAGCGCTCTCCTTGTAGAATTCCGTTATACGCCTGCAGTAATGAGCGCGCAAGAGCGCTGTTGTCATATCTTTCCATGACGCGGGCGCGGGCAGCTGCGCCCATAATCACAGCGTCTTCTGGATGCTCTACAAATCGGCATATTTGGAGCGCCAAATCTGCGGGATCGCCAGCTTTTGCTACATATCCTGTTCGCTTGGCGTCAACCAGTGTTCTGACACCTGGGAGGTCGCTGACAATTGACGGCAAACCGGAAGCCGCGGCCTCCAGCGTAACCAACCCGAAGGCCTCTCCCCGATTTATCGCTGGCAGCACATGAACATCTGCGGAGCGATAGGCACCCGGCAATTCCTCAGCCGAGATCCCGCCAAGGAAATGCACGCGCTCGTTTATCATGAGCTCGACGGCCAGCTTTTCATAGAACGGTTTAAGATCGCCACTGCCAACAATCGTCAGATGCACACTTGTCGGGACCATCAAGAGTGCTCGAAGCAACACGTCAACACCCTTAAAATCATGCGCCTTATCAAGCCCGCCGACAAAAATAATGTTCAACGCCTCCCGCGGAATGCCGAGCGTCTCTCGCAGTGCACTATTTTGTCCCGGAGAGAATCGGGTAGCGTCTACGCCGAAGGGCATCTGTATAAGACGCTTGTGTTTTATGTTTGCTTCTTGTGCGTATTCTGACGAGCTCACGAATACGCATTTTGCAACTGCAAAGATAATCGGTTCAATCACCGCTCGGTGGATAGAGAAAATAACATTTCGCCAATCACTCGAGACCGCCTTCATATGATACGTAAGGACGAGCGGGGTGCGCCAGATGACTGAGGCAATGGCCGAAAAAATATCCATGCCATAACACGGATAGTGGACATGAATGATGTCGAAACCTTTCAACGCTCGAACGAGCCCCGGCATAACAGCGGCGTTGCCATAGGCGAAAAGTGGCCGAGCGGTACTCGGCGCAAACACTCTAACCTCATGGCCGATGGCCTTGAGTGCATTGGCCTGGGCCTCAGCCACAGCGCCAATCCCGCCCTTATACGGAGGAAAAACGGGAGTAACGATGGCGATTTTCATAAAATCTTCTTATCTCCACCCTGAACGACAGTGAAGGGTCCGACCCTCACCAGTGAAAGTCGGATCCTTCGCATAGCTCAGGATGGTAACCATTCAGAGTTAACCCCCTTTTTCAACATTCTGAATAGCAATCGCCCGCACAAGATCCGTCATCTCCGCAGACAGCTTTTGCTGTTTCAACATGAGCCGGTAGACAACATAGGTGAGAATGACGATGGCCGAGTACACAATCACGTCAGCGCCACGGCCAACACCAACGGCGTTAGCAACGATGCTCGTGATATTCGGAACCGCAACCACGATGATGACCACCGTCCACAGAATGGAAAAAGCAATGACCCAATATTTTGAAGCTTCTTTTTTCTGATACTGCTTCCACGTTTTCAAGATGGCAAAAAGGGCAAAGGCGATGAGGGCAATTTGAAAAATCATATTAGCCAACAAATTTCTTTTTCAAAATATCAATCGCCGTGGCCACCGCCTTAAAGGTGGACTGTCCTTTACCGAGTGTTTCTGCCGAGTACCAAATGGTAACGGGACGCTCGACATACCTTAAGCGCTTGGCCACAATGAGATCAAGAATTTCCGAAGCGTGCGCCATTCTGTCGAGCGTAATCCTAATCAACTTTGCACCACTGGCCGAAAAAGCTCGAAAACCATTATGCGTGTCCGTCACTCGAATACCCGAAAGAAGAACAGTAAACAACACGCCAAGCCGAATCATCATCTGCCGAACGGCCGGCATGTTTTCTGCCGAGCGCCCAAGAAAACGGGAGCCAAGCACCGCCTCAGCCTCGCCCTTTTCTATCGGCTCTAGCATCATGGGAATTTCACTGCCGAGCATCTGGCCATCTGCGTCAAAATGAACAATCGCCTCAGCACCGAGTACCTGTAAAGCATAATCCATGCCTGTCTGGAGCGCCGCCCCCTGCCCGCGGTTAATAATATGAGTCAGCACATGCGCGCCCGCCTCCTTGGCCCGCTGACCGCTCTGATCACGGCTCCCGTCATCAACCACCACCACGGCCGACACATACGGCAAAGCATCGCGAACACTCGCGGAAATTCTGACTTCTTCATTATAACAAGCGATGACGGCAACAGCTCTCATACTCGCCCTCTTTTACCCTCCATTCCCTCCATTTGTCAAAAGCAATTTGTTGGCGCGAACGTAGTCAATCGTTTTCTTCAAACCGTCCTCAAGCCTGACCAGCGGAATCCAGCCCAGCTGTTCCCTGGCTTTATCAAGAGCGGGCAAACCCAGGTTCACCATGTGCGGAGGAAGATTTTCATACTCAATATCTACTTTAGATTCCGCAAGCTCCATGATCATCTTTGCCACATCAGAAATCTTCATCTCCACATCACTGCCAAGGTTCACGGGACCAATGGTTTTTCCGGCGCGCAAAAGACGAATCATCCCATCCACAATATCCGTTGCGTACGACAGAGAGGTAGTCGAATTTTCATCCCCCATAATAACCACCGGCTTGCCATCAAGAACGTTCAACACGAAATCGGGAATCTGATGGCCCTGAAATAACGGCATCCTTGGTCCATACGTTCGGAAAATTCGGGCGATCTTTGCATCAATCCCGTGGACGTCTGCATACGTCTGGAACATGGTCTCCGCAAATTTCTTTCCTTCGTTGAAGCAAGCCCGAGGGTTCAAGTGATCCATAACCCCAAGCTCAGCCTCATGAATGCCGGTTCCAGTCTTTGCCTCATGGTTTCCGTAGACAGTAGCTGACGACGCCAACAAAATTTTCGCCTTATATTTAACAGCTATCTCCAGCGCGTTCCTGGTTCCCACTGAATTCGTGAGAAGCGCAGACATGCGGAATTTTTCAAAACCTTTAACCGCCGTAGGGAGCGCCAAGTGATAAATCTCTTGCACGCCAAGGAACTTCACCTTAAAAGGTTCGAGTTCCGGATATGCTTCAAGGTCAAACGGCTGGCTAATGTCGAGCTTGAGAAATTGAAAATCGGGATTACGCAACAACGGCTCCACGTTGCGAACATGACCGGTTGAAAAATTATCAATTGCAATCACGTGGTTACCCTCCTTCAATAATGCGTCGCAGAGGAATGAACCAAGAAATCCCGCTCCGCCCGTCACGAGTACATTTTTTTTGTCCATAAAATGTGTATTACCAAGCAGAAAGTTCTGTTCCTTTTAAACCTACAAGATTCGTGCCAATGATTCCTTCAAGCTTGCCGTGCGGGCCAAAGACTCGAACATTTCCCGACCCGCCAGCGGGCGCAACCACAATGTCATTCTGGCCATCCACGTCAATATCCGTAACAGAGACTACGGCGCCGGTAGTCACGGTTTGCGAAGCGGCAATAAAATCTCCCCACAGCGAGCCAATCTTGTTAAAGGCGCGGATATGCTCTGATCCGCCGTTGCCCGGAGAGACCACAATCTCATCGCGAGAGTCTCCATCAAGGTCGCCAGCAGAAAGCGAGATGCCCGCGGTCATGTTTTGCGCATAGGCCAGGAAGGCCACAATGGCTTTGCCGTCATTATCATACACGGAAACGCGCGGTTCACCCGAACGGGGCGCCACCACAAACTCGGATTCAAAATCCTCATCAACATCCGCCAGGATGGCGGTCAATGGAATACCCGCCGAATACCCGCTTGCGGTAAAGCGAAATTTCTCAATTCCGTCGAGTCCGTACACTATTACGTCATCACTCACGCCTGCACCAACTGAGGTCAGAATGTCCAGACTTTTGTCGCCATCCCAGTCGCCAAGCGCCACGCTCACGCCCGCGCGGGAGTCCGGATCATACGCCATGAAGGACCTGATGAGCGCGCCCGAAGCTGTGAAGACGCGCACATTTGGCCCTCCGCCCGCGCCCGCGCCGGCCACAATTTCCGGAATTCCATCGCCATCAAGATCACCCACGGCAACATGAACACCGCCCAAGAAGGCGGGCGCATAAGCCATAAACTCCGCATACGGGGTTCCGTTGGCCTTATACACTCTGATGAGCGGAGGCTCTCCCTTCTTGGCGCCGAGAGCTATGAACGAGTAGGCCGAACGCGTGAGAAAATCGTCCGTGTTCGTGATGGGCTTCGCCGTTGGGACGGGCGTAGGTGCCGAAGCGATTGGCGGAGCGCCGTGCGAGAGGCCCCCGGCAACCGTGAGCGACTTGGCCACGTTCAATCGGCCAACGCCAAGCGCGCCACTACCGGAAACCGTTTGATAGATGGGATCGACTGAGAGTTTGATGGCGCTCCTTACTTCATTCGGCGTTAAGTCGGGGTAGACCGAAAGAATGAGCGCCACGGCTCCGGCCACCATCGGACTCGCTGCCGACGTGCCATCCCACAGCGATTGCGCATCAGAGAGACCAATGGAACCGTCGCTCAAACCAAGACCCTGGATGCCCGTTCCCGGGGCGCTCAAGTCCGCACAGTTACTGCCAAAATTTGTAAACTCCGTCTCCGTGTCATTCTCATCCGTGGCCGTCACGCCAATCACCCAGTCTTCAATGTCGCTCCTGTAGCAGGCGGGATAGACCGGGGCAATATTCACGTCCCGGCCATCATTTCCAAGAGCGGCTACAATCACCACGCCGGCGTTATGCGCATTTTCCACGGCGTTCTTCAGTGCCGGTCCGGATTCATCGCCCACAAAACTCAAATTGATTACCTTGGCCCCGTTTTTAACTGCGTAGTTAATGGCTGCTGTGGCTTCCCCCTCTCCCCCAGCGCCTGCTTCATCCAAAATACGCAAGGGCATTATTTTGGCATGCCAATCAATGCCCGCATAACCAATGGCGTTGTTTGTTTGCGCCCCAATGATGCCGGCAATGAGCGTGCCATGGGACAAAGCCGCGTCTGAAGCATTCGGCGCCAGTCCCCCACCAGTAGGCGTAGGGTCATTATCATCATCAACAAAATCCCAACCGTTCACATCATCAATATAACCGTTGCCGTCATCATCAGCTCCGTTCCCCGGTATTTCTTTCGAGTTCTTCCACAAATTGCCGACAAGGTCAGGATGATCAAGATCAACCCCGGTATCGAGTACCGCCACAATCACGCCCGCACCTTCTGAGGTGTCCCAGGCGCTTGGCGCTTGAATCTTATCTAAATACCATTGATCAGAAAAAAACGGATCATTCGGCGTCCTGGCAAAAACCGGCAAAGCTGTTGAAAGAAAAACCGTTCCCACGGCTATCACCGCGGAAAACTTCCGGAGAGAGGGCATATGGGGGAAGTATACCTGAAATAGGTTATAACCCACTCTCTCTTACTTACACGTCCCTTCTATTGTCTGAAGCTCCTCTCCAATAGACGTATTCTTAGGCGAAAGTGATTGCGCTACTTTGAAGTGCTCAATGGCTGACTGACAGTCGCCATGTACGTTATACCAACGGCCGAGCATGACCATGTTCCAAGAGGTCTGGCCTTTGGTGGACAGAGCGAGCTCAAGCACGGCCTTGATCTTATCTTGCTCGCCGGCAAAATGCGCTTCAAGGATGTTCACCTCATCAATGTAAAACTTTTCCGGGCCCTTCCCTGCACTCACGTCCAGCGCCTTCTCGTAGGATGCTCGAGCGTTCTTAAAATCGCCCATGGCTTCAAGAACTGATCCCAAGTTATTCCAAGCGCCGTAGTTAATCGGGTTAGCCTTCAGCTCGGCGTCTAGAGCTTCTTTTGACACAGCCAGCCAACCCAAAGAGTAGGCGTTGGAGCTGATGGATGCGTAAAGGTTCAGATCAACCTCCTTGCCAGCAAGTTTGGCCGCGTTTACGGATGCTTGGTCAGTCTTGATCTGGTTTTCAAGGTAGGCGCGAGTAGCGTCATCTATCTGCACGTCAAGGCGCGTGGTCAGTCCCCGGTACTTGGCCGAGGGGCCAAATTGGAGCCAACCTCCGTACAGAATTGCCACCAAGCACACAAGTACCAAAACACCACCAATCATCTTTTCTCTAGAGAAAGCCATATGGGGGAAAGTATAGAAAAAGTCCATAAAATAAGCAATACCGCCAACCTGCTTGCGCTATGTCCTCCAAATCGTTGGAGGGGCAAACAAGGGGCGGTATTTCGTGCCAGACGTCAGAACGACGCCCGGCTAAACCAAAGGTGTGTCAGACTGCCAGAACCTGTCCAGCGTCCGGTGCAGATGATCAGATCAAGCGCCGTCTGCGCCGACCCCGTCGTAAACCCACCCACCACGCGCACCTCGCTGTTGGCAGACGGAGCCTCTTGCTCATTCCACAGCGTGCTGGAGGGAGTCCAGCTGGCTCCGTTGTACACCTGTACGAAGTTTCCTACAGCGGAACTCGCATTACGGACCACGAAGCTGAATCCGTACTTGGTGCTCGGTAGAACCACCAGGCTCTTGAGCGAGACGCACTCCGTGGCGCCGAAACCTGGAGAAGCCGGCACAAGCACCCCGAGCGCGTTTACGGAGAGGCCGGTCAAACCGCCCGCCACCGTACCCGCATAGGGAGCAACCGTGAGCGCGGTGGATGTGTACCCGGAAGCCGAGTAATGCACGACCCAGTTACCCCTGGTTCCACCCGGGAAGTAGGACGACTCTGCCCCGAACTGGCTCTCAATGAGGTTTGGTCCAGTGTAGGTCACTGGACCAGCATCGGAGGTTGCACCCCCGTACGCCAAACCATCATCCATCGCCTTGCCGTTGCAATCGTCATCCCACACACTCGCTGGCCGCTCAGCCACGCCGGGGTTCACCGCCGCCAGACTGTCGTTACAGTCGCCGGCCACCGCCACGTATCCCGCTGGTTGTGAACAGGCGGTGACGTTCTTGGTTGCGTCCCCATACGTATCGGTATCAAGGTCTGCGTAGTACGCAGTAGCACCGACGCCATCGTCAATCAGCACATTGCAGTTGTCATCCTTCCCGTTGCACGTCTCTACGGCCCCGGGGTGAATGAGATTCGTGGTGTCATCGCAGTCAGAACTATTGGTCGAGTATCCCGTTGGCACGGAGCACGCGTCCTTTGTCCCGAGCGGGGTACCGTACGTGTCATTGTCGTTGTCCACGTAGTACGTGATCTTCACGCCTTCGTCAGTTCCACCTGCGCAGTTGTCGTCTTTCCCGTTACAAACTTCCGTCTGCCCGGGATACACGAACTTGTCGCTGTCAAGGCAATCCGTAGGATCAAGCACATACCCCGCGGGAGGCGAACACTGGACGGCTGACTTGGTGATGTCACCGTAGCCGTCCTTGTCACTGTCCGCATAGTACGTATTACTGCCAATGGCCCCGTTGTCCACGGCGCCATCACAGTTATCATCCTTCCCGTTGCAGACTTCCGTGCCCGTGGGACTCACGCTCACATTGGCGTCATCGCAGTCCGTGGAAGTGGACACATACCCGGCTGGCGCCAGGCACGCTTTGGTCGAGGTAGAACCCCCGTACCCATCTTTGTCCGCATCCTGGTACCACGTTTTCGCATCTACCGCACCAATGTCAGTCGTGCCATCGCAGTTGTCGTCCTTGCCGTTGCAAGTTTCAACCGCGCCCGGAAACACGAGTTTGTCCGTATCATTGCAGTCGCTCTCATTGGCCACGTACCCAGCCGGCGGAGTGCAGGCTTCCGTAGAAGTCCCGCCCCCGAACCCGTCCGTATCTGCGTCCTTGTAGAACGTCAGCAACACGCCTTCGTCAATGACGCTGTTACAATCGTCATCCCGATCGTTGCAGACCTCGCTGGCACCAGGGTTCACCGTGGCCCGCGCGTCGTCGCAATCCCCGCTCTGAAGCACGTAGCCCGCAGGCGCGGAACATGCCTCCTTGGCCGGGCCAGATCCGTAACCGTCCTGATCCGCGTCTTGGTAATAGGCGGTCAAGACGCCATTATCGATTCCACCGACGCAGTCATTGTCCGTCCCGTCGCACACCTCTGTGGCGCCGGGATTCACTGCAAAGTTGGAATCATCGCATTCCTGGCAAGCAAAGTAGCCATCGCCGTCATTGTCCGTAGCCCCGTACGAGCCATCGCAATTCAGATCTACGAAGTCCGTACAGGTCTCAACCGCACCGGGATGAACAGTGTAATCACCGTCATCGCAGTCCTCGTTGTTCGTTGCATAACCGTCCGGCAACTTACAGGCCATGACCGTCCTGTCGGCCCGTCCGTAGCCGTCTTTGTCCGAGTCCTTGTAGAACTCGTCCTGGCCGGCCACGCCCGTGTCCGCGTCATCCGTCAGCTCATCACAGTCGTCGTCAAACCCGTTACAGGTTTCAACGGCGTCCGGATGAATGGCTGAATTGTCATCATTGCAGTCAACGTCGGCGCTGTAACCGTCCTCGTCTGCATCGATGATTTCGATCTCGCCATCTTTCCCGTCACAGTCCTCGTCAATCCCGTTTCCGGGAACCTCGACCGCGTCAGGATTGATATCCGGGTCCGCGTCATCGCAATCGCTCGCGTTCTGCACGAGTCCGGCCATGACGAGCGCGTCGCAACCCTCAAAATACGATGCGCTGTCGCCGAAACCATCGCCGTCTACGTCCGAATACCAGAGCAAGCGCGGAACCGCTTCGTCTGGCTGTCCGTCACAATCCTCATCCACCCCGTTGCACGGAATCTCTTCCGCGCCCGGGTTGATGTCCGCGTTGTCGTCATTGCAATCCTCATAGCTCCAGAAGCCGTCGCCGTCCGCGTCCACCAGCGGGTGGCGCCCAACACAGCCGGCAAGCAACAGAAGAACTGAACACGTAAAAGAACGCATTGAAGCACCCCTAAAAAGGCCCCCTAAAATTAGCCCAAAAACGGGGCTTCGTCAATAAATACCGGTCCAATCTCCGAGCTGAGGATGAAGAGGAGAGAGAGGAACGAATGAGAAAATTCTTTAAAGAATTGATTCCATCCTCTCTCTCCTCTCCATCCTCAGTCGACGGCGCTTAGTTACAAAACCAAACTCCCTCACACCTTTCGGCATGAGGGAGCTGGTAGACCCGTCGAACGGGTCTAGGGCTGAGAACCTTTCGGCTGTCAGGCAGGCAAGCGAGTCTTAGAAGACCAGCGTACCGCCGTTGACCGTCAAGTTATCAACCAAGTAGGAACCCCAGAAATCATCAACGCTACCAGTAACGCCCGTTACGCCGTCATCCTTCCAGACCAATGAGCTTGGCATGCGGAGGATAGCGTCGTTAACGCTTACGTTGGCTGCGATGGCGTGCAACGTGTTCAGGTAACCGCGGACAACCGAGATGGTGTCAGTGGCGACCAAGGTCACGAGCATAGCTTCGTCACCAGAGGAGAACAAGCTATTGTCATCTACGTCGAGAACCAGGATATCACCCACTGTGTACGAGGCTCCAAGACCACCGTCTACGTCAAAGCTTGTGGCTGTAGCTGCAAGTGATGCAGTAGCCATACCGGCGTCGTTGACTACGAGGTACGTGGAGTTAATCGGATCAGTTGGGAGATCTACGCGGATGGAGTCATCCGAGCTTGAGCTTGCGCCAGTTGTATCAATGTACAAGGCGAAGGTCTGAGAAACGCCCTTTGGCACGATTTCAACCGATGGGAGAGTGATACGAGCAAAGCCCACTGAAGCTTCAGTCGTGTCACAAACTGCACCGGACGCCTTCATGAGGGTCCAATCAGCATCAGCCGTATCCAACGTGGTGGAAGTTCCATCCGTGGTCAGGTTGTAGAGATCGAAGTCAGACGTGCGCATTTCGCCAAGGTCCTGATCCGTGTCACAAGCGTTCCAAGAGGCAGTTGCGATTGGCGCGTTGTCCGTGGTGCTGAGCTTGAAGATAAGCTCCTGGAGCACAACGTCTTCGTTTGCGGAAGCAGCTACGTTGAAGCGCAAAACCTCTGAACGGCCCACCACTGCGCTACCCGATGGGGATGAAGCGCTGAGCGTGATGGTTGGCTTTGTTTCCTTCACCACGAAGGTGGCTACACCGTCCGTGGAGAATGGATCATTACCAACTGCAGCCTGGTCATCATCATCAAGCGTAGCACCTGAGCCAGCGCCGACGATCTTATAGTTGTCGTCATTCGTGGTGTCAACGAAGAGACCCATGCGGATCCTTTCATTTGACGTGGCAGAGCCACCGGAATCACGGTCAGTTCCCGGAACGTTCACGTATACCTTTACATCCTTAGGAGTACCGGTTGGGACGTACATGAGCAGGCTTGAGAACTTAGCCTCATTGCCTGACATGCCCGTAGTAGCCGTACCCGTTGTGCCGTCAGCCTTAGGATAGGTGATGGTCACAAGTGAGATGTTGTTAGCGTAGGTGCTCTCGTTGGTGTTCGTCGTTACGCCGACGCCGTTTGTGTCATCTTCGGCCTGCTCTTCAGAGAAGGTCAAAGTCTGCACGTTAAAGGCTTCGTTCGTAGCGGTGAAGCGGTACGTAGCTACCTGGTTGTTGTTGCTTCCGTCAAGCACAAAGTCAGCGCTTGGCGTATCTGCGCCTACAGCCACTGCCAATGTACCAGAGTCAGCAAGCGTTACGAAGCGAGTAGCCGCAGTAGCCGTTGCACCCGCGGTGAGATCACCGTTCAGGTCGCTACCCGTTACCGTAAACGTATCGCCGGAAGAATCTTCCGCAACCACATCAGTGGAAGCATCCTCAATGTCAAACGCGAAGTACGCGCTTCCGGAAGTAGAAGTGTTGGCAAAGTTACACTTCGCGGTCAACTGCTTCACGGAGCCGTGTGCAAGCGTCCAACGGATGGTGTCAAACCTGACGGTCTGTCCGTTCGTGCTTGGAGCCTCAGGGCCGGCCAAGAGCGTGGTGCCGTCATAGAGTGAGCAAGATTCAACGTAGTCGTTGATATCTGATGCCGTTTCTCCACCAGAGGTCATGGAGGCGTTTGCCGCGTCATCACCGTATGCGTTCAAGGTGAAGTCCGTGACCGTCACGTCAGAAGCATCGCCAGCCGTAGCCGTGAAGCCAATGACAGAAACGTTCTGCGTACCGTCAACCGTGGTCACGCTGGAAGGCGTGCTGGCCAAGGCAAAGGCCAAGGTAGCGGCACGGGCAACCTGGTTGTAACCAGTCATGTCTGATCCCGGAACGATATCTGAAGTGGCCAAGGCATCACCGTTGGAATCTTCCGTGGTCAAGCCACTGATGTCGAAGATGGCGGCAACTGCCGTAGCGGAAGCGATACCGTTGTCAATATCCGCAGTGACAGCCAAATTGATGGTTTCACCTGCGTTTGCTGACCAATCATCAGTGAAGTCAATGGTCTGGCGGGCATCATTTGTGCCATCAGCGCCACAAACCAACGTTACGCAGTCAAGCTCCATCGGACCCATGACCACAGCTCCGGTGTCGGAGTTAATGATCTTGATGTCCTTAAGGTTTCCTTCTGCGCCCGTGTTGATAAGACCTGCGGTGTCATCTGAAGAATCATCACCGGTATCGGTAGCATCACCATCAGCGTCGTCATCGGCGCCAACAATAATGTCCATATCCTTAATAGTGACGAACTGGGAAGCTGTCATGGAAAACTTCAGGAGAACCTGATCCTGGGAATCCGTCTGGATGTCTCCAGCAGACGGGCCATTGAAAGCAAACGTCAGTTTGCCTCCCTTAACCGTGCTCCAGGAGCACTTGCCAGAAGCGGACGTACAGGTTGTACCGTCATAGGTACCGGAGGTACCCGTGTCAACGGAGAGTCCAAAGCCGAAGTCACCGCCAATGGCGATCACGTCAACATCATTGTCAATGAAGACATGGACTTCATCATTTGCCTGACCGCCAACGTCTGCAGTAACGGAGAAGATGTTATTTCCACCTTCTGCGATTGCAAACGGATGAGCGGAGAGATCAAACAATACTGCATCACCAGACGTGTTCACGCCCTGTGCCACGAGGACGGTGCCGTCCCAAAGGCGGTAATCAGCGTGATCAGCTGCATTATCAATCTTGAGCGTGACGCTCGTGACGGATGCAGACTCAGAACCGTTAGCAGCTATCTTGAATTCACCAATCTTGGCGTCCTGCTGGCCAATCGTCGGGCTGGAAATGGTTCCAGTCTTTGTGATGAGCAACGTGCCTGCATCAGAACCGGTGAAGGTAAAGATGTTGCCCGTGATTGGGAAGGAACCGGAAACCGCGCCTCCTGACACAACGTCAGCAGCGGCGGTGATCTTGAAACCAATGGTATCAGCGGCTACCTGGGAGGTGGAAGTGGTGATGCGCACCGTGTAGGTGTGCGTTGCACCGGCCGCGATAGCCTTGTTCAAGTTGTTGAAGGAAACCTGGCGAGTGGAAGAGTTCACCGTGCGGGACTCCGTCAAACGCGTGCTGCCCTCATAGAGGTACGTGTTGCTGATGTTGTTGGTGGAACCAGCTCCAATCATGGAGAGGGTTACGCCATTGAACGTAGCAGCTTCCGTACCTGCCTTCACCGTGAAGCGGAAAGCCTCAACAGCGTTGGCGCCACCCGGGAGGGAAGCACCGGCGGGCATGGAGGAAGCAGCGGAGACCGTGAGGCCACCCGTTGTTACACCAGAACCCGATTCTGTCTGAGCGCCATCAACCACGGAGAGTTCCTTGATTGTGAGGTCAGTACCTGCGGTAAGAGCGGCGTCATCAACTCCGGATCCATCCATGACGAACATGGTGTTAAATCCGTTAGCTGAGAAACCAGCCGTGGAAACCAAGCGCTTTGCACCATCCCACGCGAGATAGGTGTTGCCGGCCTTGGAGTACAACATACCGTTATACGCCGTGGAGGTCATGAGTGACGTACCAACGGTGTAATCCGTGAAGAACACATCTGGGACGTCAGTGATACGCTGATTCCAGTCGGAACCTGCGTAACCAACTGCTACGGCCTCAGATTCAATCCAATGCATCATACCGTTGCGAGCAACGGCGTATACCTTTGGATCTGAAGTCACCTTTACCCAATACGTACCCGGGCGCATTTCTACGTTACCACCAAGGGTGATATCGGAGATCGTGCTGTCAGAAACCGTCATGACATGGCTGAAATCCGGAGCTCCGGAGGCAGTCATGTACCAAGACTTATAGGTGCTCACGTTTGGAAACGTGTAGCGCATACCATCGTAACCGTAGTAGTAGACCGTTGAGAGCGAAGCGCTCCTAATCAGGTCTCCAGCGGAGGCTGCTTGTGTCGTACCAGGGTTCACGAGAACGCCAGCACCGATAGAGAAAGCGATCGTGGCCGCAGCTACTGCTGCGGAAAGCGCGCGCTTACCCGTGTCTAGAACATGTTGCATAAATTTACCTAATCCTTTTTATCCCCGTAAAGGGGTAAAGAATAGAGGCAATCACCAGACCATGCGGTCTCGACCTTTGAAAGTGTTACCCGGGACGCGATAACGCGATCCCTTTCCGAGAGACGTCTGTGGGACATCTCCCGTGAAGGAAGTGGGTTATGAGGTGGGTTATTGAGTAGGTTATGGAGTGGGTTAGACCCTGACGCTAGGAAGGGTCTAGAGGTGGTGCTATTGGAACTTCTTTTTTGACGGCTTCCTCAGTTGCTTTCGCGGCGGCTGCGGTGGCGGCATCTTTAGCGGCCTGGACGTCATCAAGCGTGGTTGTAATCATGAACTCTATGTCGGCAAGTTTTCCTTCAAGGGCTAAGAGCTCGCTGTCCACTCCTTGTAATGTGTCAAAGGCTGATCTGTATCCTCCGGCTGCAAAGCCGTTCATGGCTTCCGGAATTTGCAGGCGGGTTTGTTTAATGATGAGGGTCATGTGCCGGAGATCATCCGCCGTTGGCACTCCACCAATGCCTTTGAAGACCACGTTGCCACTGATGGTGTCGGTAATTGTGGCGATTCTATGCTCGTCAAATGTTTGTCTTGCCTCAATTGCGCCAAGTTCTTTCTTAAACATTTCTTTCAATTCTTGGCCTGAGCGCTGGGTGGCTGAAGCTTCATGGACGTCTACCGCAACGGTAGTGGCGGCTTCCTGTGTATCTTTTGCGGCCTGTTTGGCTACCAGCGCTTCCTGCCCCGCCTCTGGCTGTTCACTAGCGGCCGCGTTCTGATCAATCACGGTCTTCATGGCATCAATTTTGTTCTGCACATCTGTAACAACCGCAAGGGCTTGGCCAGATTCAACCGTGCCCTTCAAACTCTTGAGATCGGCTGAAGCCTGAGAAAGTTCAGTAGCGTATTCATGCATTGCAGTCTTGGCCAATTCGAGGTGGGCGACGCGAGCGTCGCCCGTACTACGCAGTTGCGTTGCTTCGTCCAATCGGCGCTCAGCGAATTCCGTGTGGAGGACTGCCCTTCTATCAAGTGAGGCAAGTCTTAGCTGGGCTTGTTCAGTGATTCGCTTCACCGAGTAGAGCGTATCGCCAGGAAGGCTGTTTGAGGCCGCGCTCACGGTAGAAAGACTGCCGGAGAAAAGGACAAGGGCGGAGACACCAATGGTGACGGGCTTTGAGATGAAAGAACCAAGATACCAAGAGACATATGAAGGAGCGGTCTTCTGAACTGGAGCATCAACAGAAATACGGGCCATGAGGCGGGACTTCATTGCCTCATGCGCAGAAAACGAAAGCGCCCCGGCCTTGGGGTCATTTTTCAAACTGCTTAATTTAGCGAAGAGGTTTGACACAGGTCTTGTAGGGCTTTTTTTGCTCGGTGAAGTAAGACGCGGACACTATTAGGAGTTCTGTCGAGTATGCCGGCCATCTCACCCACGCTCATCTCATTTAAGTAACGGAGGACGAGTACTTCTCTAAACTCGTCTTTCAAGGACTTGAGCTTGTCGAGCAAATCGTCACTCTCAAGCTTGCTAGCTACGTTGTCTTCGAGCGCTTCTTTCGAGGGGACCCGTTCAAGGACTTCCTCAGACACTTGATCCACGGGCGAGTTTCGACGATAGAAATCGGCGACAAGGTTTCGAGCTATGCGAAAGAACAGGGCGCCAGCGTTATCAACACTGCTTGAAGTCATGTACTCCCAGCTTCTCAAAAATACCTCGCTTGTCAGCTCATCTGCATCTTCTGCGCGCGGGACCTTGAACACAAGGAACCGGCGGACGCGATCAGCGTGCATGTCATAGAGCTGGCCATACGCGTCTGTGTCTTTAAAACGATAGACGCGGAAGGCAAGAAATTTTTGGCGGTACGCTGACATGTATATAGTCGTTTGGAAAGAGAAAACATTACAGCCGGAGTAATAAGGGGCTAATGTAACAAGCGAATCGTGCATGGTCAACGGTTCTGCTCATTACACGCTTGACCACTCCCCCAGCATTGTCTACACTGGCATGGTCAAAGAAAAAGTTTGTCCACACTAGTGTAACGCTTATGCAAACCCCTATCCGCCTCTCAGTCTCAGAAGCTGCTAAACTTTTTGGCGTAAGTGCCAGAACTGTTCGGCGAGCGATCACAGACGGGGCTGTAACCTATATAGTCGTTCAAGGGCGGTATAAAATTACATTCGACTCCCTTTTGAAGTGGAGCCAGGAAACCACCACAGTCAAAAACAAGATGAACAAAACCGGCCTTGGCCAATACGTAGACCGCTGGAAGATCAAGAACAGGCTGTACTCGCCCAATCCGAAGGCGCTGGAAAATGAGTAATACAAAAACCGCCACTTCAGGCGGTTTTTGTATTACTCAACCGCCAGTGCGGGCTTGAGGTGCGAGGTCTTGTCCTCGTAAACCTTCACCGTCTTTTGCGCGATGCCGTCCCAGTTGAAAGTGTCTTCTACGTAGGTGCGGGCCACGTGGCCTATGGCGGCGGCTTTCATAGGTTCAGCCGTGAGCTCAATCATTTTGTTCTTAAGATCGTCGATGTTGCCGACCTTGAATGGCAAGCCGTTGTCACCTATGGCTTCCATGTTCTCAGGAATGTCTGAGGCAATAACGGCCTTGCCATAACTCATAGCTTCAAGAAGCGCAATGGACATGCCCTCGCTCGTGGACGGATTCACAATAAAGCGAGCGCCCATAAAAAGAGATTCAAGCGTGTCCCCGCGCTGGTAGCCGGTGAAGACCACAGATTCATCGCCAGTAGACATGCCCTTCAGTTCGCGCACATAGTCATCTGTAAAGGCGGAGTCGCCAACAATCGCGAGTTTAAGCGAGTGAAAAAGCTTTGGCTGTTCAGCGCGCGCTTTCTGCCAAGCGGAAATGAGCGTGTGCTGACCCTTGTGACGGACAAGACGAGCAACAACAGCAATATAGCCAAAAGGTTCAAGGCCAAAAGGCTTGAGCAAAATAGGGTCAGCAGAACAACGGCGCGGAGTGATACCGTTTGGAATAAACGTGGCCTGCACGCCGTATTCTGCAAGTACGTAATCTCGAAGTACTTTAGAGACCGTAATTGTTTCGTGCGGAAACGTCACCGCGGCCCGCTCGCCCATACGCAAGACCCAACGCGCAAAGCGGTTCCACTTTTCATGGAAGCGATCAATAGCATGGAAGGTCACAATCACTCTGGCACCCGGAGCAAGAATTCTTGGAATAAACGAAAGCAAGGCCTGGCCTACGCTGTGAAAATGGTACACATCTGGACGCACGAAAAGCACGGCGTGCATAGTGGCCAAAAACGTATGCGAAATTGCATCAAAATATTTTGTCTTAATGGACGGCAAGCGAATAATGCGAATGCCGTTATAGGCCTTCGTTCCACGGGGCGTGTACCAGTTTCTGGCATACGCAATGACCGTGTGGCCAGAGCGCACCAGGCGAGTACTCAATTCAGTGACGTGGGTTTCCACCCCGCCAAAGATACTCGGCACACCTTTTTGTCCAATCATGACAATTTTCATAACCGCCAATCTTAGCAGAAAAATGGGCTTTTGTCAAGCCAAAAACCACATTTCTTCGCTATTGTCAGCGGCAAGTATACCCTGATTCAAATGCTTGAAATTCCCATATCCCTCTCTTCTCCATCCTGAGCGAGAGCGAAGGATCCGCCCCTCACACGTGAAAGTCGGACCCTTCGCATAGCTCAGGGTGGGAATAATACTCAAGCTATTTGGGTTCAAGGACAATCACCCTCTTCGCGCCGTGTTCAGGATCCCCGCTGTTCCAATCGCCAATGGCGTTCATGAAGACGGAAGTGTTGTAGGAATAATTCTCGCCGTGCCTGGTGCCGGGGTCATTCGTAATGAAGGTGTCTTTCGTGTACCCGCGGATGACAAGCATGTGATAGAGCGGGCCCTCGCCAGTGAAAAACGGGTTGCCCAGCTTCCGGCCGGCAGCGGGAGCAACGATGGGATCGCCTTTTTTGATCAAGGCTTTAAGCTCGTCAACTGTCGGATTATCGATCACCCTGGCCGTAAACTTATCCGAATATTTTTCGAGTGTGGCCACCGTCTCGGCCGACGTCATACTCAAACCATAGCCGAGTGAATTCTCGATGTCCGTCATCTTGGCGTATTCATCTTCTGCAAACTGCGGGTCAAGCGTTTCAGCTTTTGTGCCTTGGTAATACTCGACGGCCATTAACAGCGAGGCCTCTTCACATGTTTCTTCATGGTAGGCGTCCCATTTCATAAAGGGAGCCTGCGAAGAGAACGGGACGGAGAGATTGAATTCGACGGCTGAGGGAGGAGGAACCACCGGTGGAGCTGTTGGAATTATCGAGGGGACCAATGCCGGAGGCAAGGCTACCCCTCCTGGCGTCGGGGTGGGAGTGGTTGAGTTATCGCTAGAAACAACCTCGTCGTGCGTAACCGAAGGGACAGTGGCGGTGGGAACGGTGGGACGCGAAAAGTACGCCTGGATTCTTAATCCGCCGGCCACCACAAGAACAATGAGAAGCGGAATAAATGCCTTCCAAGAAATCGGTGTTCGCGTTTGCATATAAGTTTCCCATCCCGAGCCATGCGAGGGATCCGACTCTCACATGTGAGGGGCGGATCCTTCGCTCTCGCTCAGGATGGGAACCGTCAATTATCTAAGATGTTTCTCGGCCCATTCTTTCAAAACGAGCGTGGCCCGCACGTCATCTTCGTTGTACTCGATAATATCTTTGAGCGAGGCCTCATCAGCCTGTGTCAACCACTTCTCAAACCATAGCACGGAATTCAAACCAGAGGCATCTTCATGGCGCCAGCGGAAACCAAGAAACTGAGCAATATCCTTGAGGCTGTAAAACGACAGCGGGAAAACCACGGCCTCGCGCAGACGCACAAGCAAATCTACGCCCTGCTCTTCGAGCATGGAAATGACTTCAATCGGCGTGTCATATTTCTCGCCCAGCTCTTTGAAAGTCGCTTGTTCGCTCCAGCCGTAGTGATACATGGGCACGCCGGGATACTTTTTCATGAAATCAACAAACTCTTCCCAGGCTCGGCGTTCATCCTTCGGATCTTTCGCCAGGAAGGAGTGATACACATCAATGCCATGACCCTTCTCAAGCACTCCAAAAAGATAATGCACGTTGCGCAAGGGATCGCTTTCTACATCGACAATAAGAATGAGTTCTGACTCCGGCAGATCAATTGCGCCAACGCGAAGATACCGGTTTTCAGCGAGTGCTCGCGCCTGGAGATGCAGGAAGTCGAGACGATCCCTCGTCACGCCGGTAACTCGAGCCGCCACGAGATCAACGTTCACGCGAGCGAGCTCGGACACCGTTTTGAAACCGGCAGATTCAAGCTCCTTCACTTCGCTTCGCCAGATGCGGTTCAACCTGGAGAGCGAGTCGCACTCGATTGATTCATTTTTGCAGACAGAAAACCAAGGCGACTGTTTGCAATCGCTCGTCAAAAAATGGGGCTCTTCGCTTCCGTCGAGGATCCGCTCAATCGCATCGAGGGTCAACCGGTATTTCACAAGCGTGTCCTCGAGCAAGTATGACTCTATCTCCCCCGTGGCCCGCATCACGTACCCCTGCACTGGTTTTGTCCCCTGGAGCAGGCCGAGCAATTCCGCGTAAAAACAACCCTGCATTCTGAACTCGTCCTTCAAGTGTCTTGAGCGCTTGATGTCGCACGCTACATAGTAATAGTTGCCGAGCTTGGACTTCCCTTCTACGCGCTCTAACAGGTCAGGACGAGCCACAAATCGGCCGTGCACAAGAGCCCCCGAGTAGATGCTCGGCGTTCCCTTTTTCATTTCAGCGAGGGTTTGCTCAAAAGCGAGTTCAATATCGTCGGCCGAAATTTCCACAACATTGCGAGTCTTCAAAAGCTCGCGCTCTACAACTGGCAAAAGACCGTCCTGCTGGAGACGGTCTTTCAAATCGTTCTCTCTGCCCTCCCCCTTGGCGTCATGCGCAATCCAAGATGGGCATTTGAGATACTGGTAGAAATGTCTTTCGCTGATGGTTTTCATTTTGCATCTTCAACCGTCACTTTCACCATCTTCTGTTCTGCACGCGGACGGTCACTGCCGTCAACGGGAGTTTCTGCGATGGCATCCACGAACTCCATGCCCGAAATCACTTTGCCAAAAATGGTGTAGAGATGATCCAACGGTACGTCTTTATGCATGATGAAGAACTGACTGCCATTGGTATTCGAACCGGCATTAGCCATAGCGAGTGTTCCGCGCGTATACGTTCTGGCGTCCTTCAGCTCGTCAGCGAACTGGTAGCCAGGACCGCCGGATCCCGTTCCTGTTGGATCTCCGCCCTGGATCATAAAATCTTTGATCACTCGATGAAAAATCAGGCCATCGTAATAGCCCTGCTTAGCCAGCGAGATAAAGTTGGACACGGCCAGCGGAGCGGTGTCCGGATAAAGTTCGAGCACGACGTCGCCCTTTGCGGTAGTGATGCGAACTTGCTTCTTCTCAATTTCGCTTGCCGGCAACTTACCAACTGACGAATATGCCTTCATAGGTTCGGTTGTTTTTTGAGACAAAGAATCCGACGCTGGTTTTACCACAACATCGGAAATTCCGGTAGGTTCGTCTTTCGAGGTCGTCAAATCAGTCGTAGAACTCTGGACACAACCGGCGCCCAGCGTCATGACAAGAAAGGCAACAGAAACAAGAGGCGCGAATCGCATATTGTGGAAAATTATCTGGAAGAAAGCATGGTCTGAAGCTGAGCAACCTTGGCCTGCTGGAGGTTCAGAGCGTAGACCGTAGTAAAGAGCACAGCGGAGAGCGAGAAGACCAGAACGAGCATGAGCGCAGTCAGATCATGAGAGCCGATCGGCAACATGTTACAGCTAGAACACGTACCGCCGGCATGTGATTTTGCGGACACGGACACGGTTTTTGTTTTCATAGATGCGCGCGGTTTTTTGATTGATGTAATAGGTGTAGACATAGCCTCCTTGTTATTAAACGGGGACAAAGAAAATTTCGTCCCTGAAGAATGTTGATTACCGCGAAAGTATATCATAGCTCTTAGCGCTCATTATACACGCCCTCTGCTCCCACCCCGACGTGAGGAGGGGTAGTATTTCTAGGGCTCGAGGTTTGTTTAGGCGATACTCTTTTTTGTTGGCTGTTTCAAAAAGTTTTGCTTTGACACAATCGGCCGGCCAAGTTTTTTCTCAAGTTGTTTTCTTGCACCGCCGGCAATTGTGCCACCGGCTCTGGCGTCGGCTTTGAGTTTCTTTACGCCTTTCGAATTCTCGTTGCGATGGATCTCCGTAGTCGAACGCTCACCGAGCATGTTAAAGATGAGCTCGAAATCATCCATATGATCGCGCAGATTCTCGCGTTTCAAGCCCTTGAGCTTTTTGTACTCAGTTGGCGTAACCCCAAAAGTGGCTTTAGAGATTTCTGCCGTCAAAATCTCATAATCGCCACTTTCTTTGGCCCCGCGATTTTTCCATTCGTCCGTAAGCTCTTCGCGGATGACGATTCCGCGCATGCGCTTCTCAATCCAGTCTTCGTTGTATCCCTTCAGCTTGTAGAGTATGCGGGTACGCTTTGTTGCGAGTTCGGGATTCTCGATCTCCTGCACACGCTCAAATCCAACCTTGGCAAGCCAACGCTTGAAGGGTTCTGCTTTAGGAGAAGGAACAGATTGAATTATGCGAAACATGCCCTCAATATCAGCACAATCCGTCTCTCGCATCTTCCCGTCCGGAGCTTCCAATTTCAACTGGTGACATTTTGTCACCACTTCACTTCCCTCTTCTCGTAGCCGTTGAGATAACTTATTCCAATATTTTCTCGCCACATAATCATCCTCCTGGTCAATGAGCGCCCGAATAACATCCACCACCGAAAACCACCACTCACCATTGACAAGTGCCTTGCGTATCTCCTTACCCTTGAACAATGCAATGTGGTTGTTCGTCATATGTTCGTATCATACCACATCTGAAACACTTCCCTGCCAGCCCCAATCTTTAATAACTTTCGCCAGCTCCTCCTTCAAATCCGCTTTGCCAAGTTTGCACTCCTGAAACGGCCCGCTAAAAAATGGCTTCATCTTGTCCCATATAATGCCGTAGGCTTCCTGGATACGAGCCGAGAATTTCGGCGAGAGAAGCGTCATGCCGTCGGCGTCAAAGAGAATAGCCTTGTAGGTCATAAACTATGATTTTGGTTTTCGACTCAGCCCGGCGTAAACAATCCTCTCCATCGGTAAATACTGCTTGGACATGCCTTTAATACACGCATGGATATATTCATCTTGAGTTTTCTTGGCCCAGTCAATCGGATAGTATCCACTGTTTACTACCAAGAGATCAAGGAACAGACGAATCGTTCGGCCATTTCCTTCCCGGAAAGGATGAATCGCATTCAGCTCGCTATGTAAGAACGCAACCTTCTTTGCCATCTGCCTCTTAGTATCACTGTCCTTCGGGGTGTTGAGCTTAAAACTAGCCTCAAACTCTTTCAGTGAGGTTGGCAAATGAGCCAAAGCGGCAAACTGCATTCCATTCTTAGCAATGTCCACCGTTCTCACCTTTCCTGCCCAAGTATAGAGCGGGGAAAGAAAATACTGATGAATCTCAAAAAGTGTCTTGGGGCCAAATCTCATTCTACCCTGAGCAAGCAAATCAAAAAAATACTCGTATGCATCAGAAAAAAGATGTGTTTCGGCATCATCAAGCGCTGCTTGAGTATGAATTCCGAGTTTATTTTTCAAAACTTTACCATCCATCCCAGATGCTTCACCGCCTACACTATAGCGAGAATGCTCTGCCATAGCGTTTTAATACCTTAATAATTGAGGCGTTATTCCTCGCTCTGGCCACGCTCTGCCCCTCCATTTTTGAAGATTGAGCCACGGCCTTCTTTATAGCAATTTTGGAAATTGAGACGCCTTTGGTCATACAAAAACCATCTTTATATTATCTATATTCTATCATTAGCTACTTATAATATCAATCTACCCTTAGCGTTTCAAATATTCCTCCCGGCTCATCACCTTTCTCAGGTCAGTAAATTTGTCGAGACAGACGATTCCCTGCAGATGATCATACTCATGCTGAATACATTTTGCGAGTAAGCCGTCCGCGGAAACGGTGAACGGTTTTCCGTCAGCATCGTATGCTTGAATGGTAATTTTTGACGGTCGTTTCACGGGACCGAATAATTGGCCATGCGCTAAACTTCCGCAACCTTCGTACAGGAGAGTTTTGGTTTTCGATAAAGCAATGATCCGCGGATTTATGTAGACGCAAAGTACTGAAGCTTCTTTGACTGCTTTTCGCGTAGCGGTCTTTCGTATTTCCGTCACAAAAATCTGCAACTCACTCCCAATCTGCGGGCCGGCCATGCCGATCAATCCGTGATGGCGCATGTGGGCAATGAGGGACGCAATGACTGATCGAGTTTCTGGCGAGGAAATATCTGTCACTCGACGAGCCTTCTGTCGGATAATCGAGTTCCCCACTTGAATGATGGGTTTCATTTTGAGGCTCATAGAATGTTGCATCATCTAAAGCTACACGGTAGCGATAGCGGAACTACCGTCTTCACAATAGATACATAAGACTCTTATGTATTTTTATTTCGCCCTCATTTTCCCCCTTCCTTTAGAAGATTCAGGATGACCTATTCCTCCCACGGCACTCCCCCACGGCCGAACATTCCATACGTCGCAGACGCGGCATATAACGGCCGACGGAGATTGAAACGCTCGACAATAGCTTCGGCGCGGAAATCAAAACGGTCTTTGACGAGATCCGAGAGATCCGTGCCGTCGCCACCGAGGGCCGAAAGCAAAACGGGATCGGCAATGCCAACGGCGTAGACGGCGTGAACAAGAACATTATTAGCGAGACCTTCTTTCACAAGTTCGCGCGCCACGTAGCGCGCCATGTACGTGCCGGCACGCGCGGGCTTCTGCGGGTCTTTGCCGGCCAGGGCCATACCGCCGTGCGGGAGCAAACCGCCGTACGCATCGGCGAGAATTTTTCGACCGCTAACTCCGGCGTTCAACGAAAAACCGCCGGCAGTAAACGGCCCGCCGGGGTTAATGAATAATTTTGCGCCTTCAACATCGCCAAGGATTGGTTTGACGGCATGCTCGAGCAAAAGATTTTGCACTTGCGAAAGCTCCATGTCTGCGCGGTGAGCGGCAATGACGGTCACGTGCTCGATTTTCTTTCCCGACATAGCCAACTGAATTTTGCCATCGGGCTTGAGCCAGGCAAAGTTCGGATCGCTACGCCGTAGATCGTCGATCCTTCGCGCGAGCGCGTGCGCGAAGACAACCGCGGGCGGAAGCATCTCACGCGTTTCGCGCGTAGCGTAACCATAAATGATCGCCGTGCCGTGCGCGCCCGCCACCCTGGGCATCATGGGCTTCAAGTTGTGCGTTGAGCTGGGTTTTTCAAGGTTTACAAAAAATTCAACTGGCTCGTTATAGCCCACGTCTTCATAGGCTTTGCGGGCAATCTCAGCCACGTCAAAGTCGGCCTTGGACTCGGCCACTCCCCCAAGCATGACCATCCCGTTAGAACCAAGGGCCTGAATGTCCATCCGGCTGACCGGATCCCGGCGCAAATACTCGTCCACCACGGATTCAACAATAATGTCGCAAATTTTGTCAGGATGACCAGCGAGCGGTGCCTCAACAGCCTTGAACATAGATAGGGAGAGTTTAGAGCAGGCCGTCCATTGACGCAATGCCCTCTTTTCCTTAGGATCTTTGTCTCGTTCCTTCCCACAGGAGTTTCCCATGGTCCCCAAGCGAGCAGACCCTGCGCGCCTGGCCAGGCCGCGCGCGAAAACCAAGACCCAACAGAACCGCGAGCTCTTTGAAGAGTTGGCTAAAGCCGACAAAGCCACGGCGGTCAGGCTACGGAATGAAATAGCTACTTTCAATCTGCCGCTCGTGACCACCCTGGCGAAGCAACAGCTTTGGCGCGCCGAGATGTCCAATATGACCCTGGAAGATCTCATCCAGGAGGGCTGTTTTGGCCTCATGACAGCCATAGACAAATTCGACCTCAGCCGGAACAAAGCGTTTAGCACCCACGCGGGCTGGTGGATCAGGCAGGTCATTTGCCGAAAGCTCGACGAAAATAGCGGTCAGCATGGCGGACGCATGCCCACCACCAAAGCCCAATTGATCGCCACGGTTAGGCGAGAGAAAACAAAGTTGGAACAGCAACTTGGCCGAATGCCCACGGAACAGGAGATCGTTAATCGCTTCGTGGATCCCGCTGATGCGGGCCAAAGGCGGTACAACACCGCGCAAAAGAACGTTCGCGGAGCACTCCGCCTGGCGGAACAACGCATCTTTGCTCTAGACATGGCAAATGATGAGGGCGAATTCCCTGGCCACAGCCTGATCCCGAGCGAGATAATATCGCCCGAAACGATTGCTACCGCCAGATCGGAACTAGCTGAACTCAATGATCTGCTGGCCACCATAAAAAGCCTCCTGGAAACACATGGCCACCGTGACGCGGATATCATGCGTCTCCGTCTAGGGATGGACGACGAAGAGATCCCTCCCCTTGAGTCCCTGGGAGAAAAATACGGCGTGAGTCGCGAAAGAATCCGGCAAGTGGAGCTGAAGGTCAATCGGCACATTAACCGCGTCATTCGCCCAAGAACAAGCTCATCGGCCGCTGAGCTGGTGCGTCGCCGTAGAAAAATCCTTGACCTTCTCAAGGGCAGTTACGTCTTTTAGCGCCCCGCCTCTCACCGGTCGATACCGGAACGGAGAGATGCCCGGGGCGTTTGTTGTTTTATTGACTTTTTCTCTTATTTTTGTTATTATTTTTGGTTACTCGTTCTGTAAAAAACCCTTTTGTTCGGAGGATGCTGTGAACAATAAATCCACGCTCAACGCCTGGCGGAACCCTACGGCCGTGCAGATGATCGCGGAAACCTGCCCGCACGACCAGGGAGACCTGATCAGCCTGCGGCAGCTCATCATGCTCGCCGTGGAAATCGAAGAGTGGTCGCGTTTTGAACGCCTGCTTTTCGCCGTTGCTGACCTGGCCGTGAAGCGCGCCGGCAGCAACGACTGGCGCGCAAAAAGCGTCCTCGACATGGGCACGGCATGGGGCATCGCAAAAACGAATGACGGATTCGCGCTGAAGCTCTCAGATGAGATCAGCCTGAAACTCATGCCCGAAATCATGCCCAAGGAATACCGGGACTCCCCAGCCCTGCGGGCCATCCTGCAGTTCCCGAACGGGAAGGCCGGCAAAAAGTTCAAAGACGCCGTGACCGAGCGCAAGAAACTGAACCGCTCCGTGTTCGGCAACGTCATCATGGGAGGCGTTCAGTTCTCTCCTGAACTCTACGTTCAAGGTACAGATGAATACGACATGATCTTCAGCCGGGAAGGCAGGGAACGGCTCGGCGGGCGCGCAACCGTAGTCAACCAGAACGTCTGGAATCGCGGTTCGTCAATCTTCATGATCGAACCGCTCCCCGGCGAAGCGCCAATCGTCTTCTACACGAACGGAAACGCCACCGGCCTGCTCGGCCTTCCCGAACCAAGCGAAGGAGTGAAACTCGTGCACTCCGACACGAGCGTGTTCGCCTCCGTGGGCCCGTTCTCGCTCGCCCTGCAGATCGATGACCGGCCTCAGCGATTCGCGCATCAGCGTCGGCGCGACCTGATCGCAGTCTTCGAGGACATGACGTTGCCCGTCGTTCCTACACGGCATGAGGACGAACTCGCAGGACTCGAAATGAGCTACGAGGATCTTCAGCCGAATCCGGATATTCGGGAACCGTCCGAAGACGAATACTAGCGCGAAAAAATACACGCGCCTGAGCGCCCCGCCTCTCACCGGTCGATACCGGAACGGAGAGATGCCCGGGGCGTTTGTTGTTTTATAACAGCTTTATAAACTCCTCACGGCTCAAACCTGCTTGGACCATAATTGATGCAACCACATCTCCGGGTAAATCAAACTTTGTATGAAAAGGAATCGTTACTCGAAGGGCGGATTTTGAAGAATGGCGAAGTTGGACATGGCTTCCCTTCTGATGATGGATGACGAACCCGGCGCGGAGCAGGGCTTGCAATACTTTTTTCGGCTTCAAGGACGGCAGCTTGCTCATATCACTAGACTGCAACAAGCATCTCTTCATGAATGAACGAGCGAGACGGGTGGAGCGTTTGCTTATCTTTACGTAAACCCTCAAGATGGCACGCAATCGCCTCATGAGCCATGTCACGAGCCTCTTCAAACGTTCGACCAAAAGTCACTACTCCTGGCAACGAGGGAGCCGTTACCTGATAACCCCCGCGCACTTTTTCATAAAGCACGGTCACCGCAAATTCTTCTGTGGTTGTAACCGGTTTAGACTTCATATATTCAAAGAATAGCGGATGGAAGCAGGAGCGTCAATTTGACCGTTCTCTGTTTCTCGTGTATACTCCTCTCTTAGATATTTGTGCCATTTCAGGCACCTCGAACTCCGTTTTTTTGCAGATTTTGCAGCTAAAACATAGGGGTCCGGGTATCATCTAATACCCCTATGGTTAACGCCTCAGAGGCCCAAAGCGTCAGCTTTGATGACCTCCCATTGGCGCCCCAGATCAAAGAGATCTTGGCCGCCCTCAAGTTTGTTACGGCTACTCCTATTCAAGCAAAAGCAATTCCCGTGGCCATGGCCGGCACGGACGTTATTGGCATTGCGCAAACCGGCACGGGCAAAACGCTTGCGTTTGGCGTGCCAATGATTGAACGCCTGGCGCGCCACAAGGGTCGAGGCCTCGTAATCCTGCCAACGCGCGAGCTTGCCCTCCAAGTTGAGGAAGAGCTCCACAAAATTGGCGGAAAAATTGGCATGAAGACGGTTGTCCTGATCGGCGGTGCCAACATGGGCAAGCAGATTCGTGATCTAAAAGCCAAGCCCCACGTCATCGTGGCTACTCCCGGTCGTTTGATTGACCACATGGAGCAGAAGACCGTCAGACTCGACGAAGTAAAAATTCTTGTCCTCGACGAAGCTGACCGCATGCTGGACATGGGTTTCGCTCCCCAGCTTAATAAAATTTTGATGACGGTGCCGAAGGAACGCCAGACGCTCCTTTTCTCTGCCACTATGCCCCAGGACATTGTGTCCATTGCCACCAAACACATGAAGACGCCGGTCCGCGTGGAAGTGGCCCAACAGGGTACGGCCGCTGAACGTGTTACGCAGGAACTCATCATGACGGAAAAAGTAAACAAGCTGTCATTGCTCGCGGCCCTTCTTAAGGAGTACGCCGGCACAGTCCTTGTCTTCTCCCGTACCAAACACGGTGCTACCAAAATTTGCACGGCCGTAAAAAAGATGGGCCACACAGCTGCCGAGTTGCACGCTAACCGCTCACTCAGTCAGCGCCGTGAGGCATTAGACGGTTTCAAGATTGGCAAATACCGCGTCTTGATTGCTACGGACATCGCCGCTCGCGGAATCGATGTTAAGGGAATCGAACTGGTTATCAACTACGATCTCCCTGATGCTTCAGAAGATTACGTCCACCGCATTGGCCGTACCGGCCGTGCTGGTAAGGAAGGTAAGGCAATTTCTTTTGCTACACCTGACCAGATGCAGGATATTCGTTCGATCGAGCGCCTCATCCGCATGAAGCTCCCGGTGTCCCGCCGTACAAACTTGCCGCGCGTGGATTTCCCCGCCTCTACGTACGCTCCATCAGCACCTACGTCATCCCGCCCACCGTACCGGAAATTCGGTTCGTCTCAGGGAGGAGAGCGTTCAGCTCCGCGTTCACGCCCGTTTGGTGCCAAGCGGTTTGCACCCGACCAAGGCGGGGTTTCAAGCCCCGCATTCGTACAGGGCAAAACAACCCCAACCGTGGCGCAATCAACCGCCCCGCGTACTGAAGGCTCCCGCCCGCCGTTCAAACGCGACGGCTTCAAAAAGTCCGGCCCAGGAGGCAAAAAGCCCCGCGGTTTCCGCAAGTATGAACCCGCCGCCCGCTTTGATGAAGACTCTGACAAGGGTCCCTCAACCGGCCAGTACTCGTTCAAGACAACGATCTAAATAACCGAAAACCACTCGCCATAAACGAGTGGTTTTCTCTTTATCCCCACCTCGATAACGAATCGCTTAAAACCATGTTGCAATAGAAGGGTCAGAAATAGCAAACTCCCCATTTAGTTGGCGGAGTTTTTGTTTGTTTTATTCGATAAAAGGAGGCCTATGTAGAAAACTATCCGTGAGCTATACTTTATTCAGTAATACCTTTCGTATGGATAAACAGGAATTTACACAGATACTCACCCAGGCTCTCTCCGACCAATCTCGCGATCTGCGCGAGTACACTGATCAGCGCGTCTCTGCTTCGGAAAGACGAATCCTTGATGGCGTGGGCGAAATGTTCGATGGCCTGAGTCCGCAGTTCAACAATCACGAGCGCCGAATTCTAAAACTTGAGAAACTCGTCCACGCCACATAATGCCCCACAAAAATCCCGCCGTGAGGCGGGGTTTTGTTATTTCGCCTTGAACGAAGCGAAGATTTGATCAATGTCCTTCATCTGCTCCACATACTTGTCCTGCCGACCGTCATAAATGTAGGACCAAGGACCGGTTTTCGCCACGACGCCTCCGTAGAAAGCGCTCGTCGCATTACTGCCGAGGAGTTTCTCTGTTGGGTACTTGGCCATCTTTGACTGGTCTTTCAAGTCGATCGACATGATGGCAAACAAGTACAACAAGTCCTCGCCCTTTGGTTCGTAATAAAATGCGCGGGATTTTCCAGGCACGTCATAGGCCAAAAATTCTTCCTTTGGCCCATAGCCGTCAAAGTCCTCAAAGTTCTTAATCCCCATCCAACGTTCCGGAAATGAAAACGAATAGCGAGGATCCTCCGTAAACTCGAAGGTCAAAACCTTGCTCGGTGGTGTCTCAATGACAACGTCAGGAACAGTGTAGTTCGAAGCCGGCGCTGGAATGGTCGAGGACTGAGCGCACCCGACGCCGAGGAGCATGAGAAGCGCGATCGACAAAAGTGATTTTTGCATATGGGGAGATGGTAGCACAAAAATAGCCAGCGGACGGAGAAGTAAACTTATCCCCACCTCGCCCAGCAAACACCTTAAACCATGTTGCAATAGAAGGGTCAGAAATATCAAACTCCCCATTTACTTGGCGGGGTTTTTGTTTGTTTTATTCGGTAAAAGGAGGCCTATGTAAGAAATCGTCAGTGCGTTATACTTTATTCAATAAGCATCTCATATGAATGAACAGATAATTCAGAAATTACTAACCCAGGCGCTTACGACCAATAACAAGGTCCTTCTTGGCCAAGTCAAGGAATATACCAATCAGGCCTTGGCCGATCAATCCCGAGATCTCCGAGAATATACCGATATGGAACTTAAAAGAACAAGGCAAGAAATCCTCGAAGGCGTAGGCGAAATGTTTGATGGCCTGAGCCCGCAGTTCAATAACCACGAACGGAGAATTCTCAAACTAGAAAAACTTGTTCATGCATCGTAACAACCTAGCAAAACTCCGCTCCACATGGGCGGAGTTTTAGTTATCCCCATGACATTCTTGCGTTCGGTTTCCGTTCGGTTATGATAAGGGTAGACAAGAACAGATCGCGAACAAGTGATCTGAGATAATTTACACATATATGGCTCCTCTGCCGCCACTCACTAAGAGACAGCGAGACGTGCTCGACTGTATAGAAGCCTTTGTGAGAAAGAACAGCTACACGCCGTCGTACCGAGAGATCGCCGAGAAGCTGGGTCTCTCTTCACCGGCCACTGTTCATCAGCACATTAAGGCGCTGTGTGAGAAGGGCATCATCAATACGGGCGAGCACGGGATCGCGCGCTCGATCGAAGTCGTCGAGACAGAACTCGTCTCCCCGCTCGCCATCATGCTCCCGCTTTCAGGATTGATTACCGCGGGCGAACCGATCGAAGCGATCGAAGACAGGGAGACGATCGCCGTGCCAACAGACTTCGTGCTTGACCCAATGAATTCGTACGTGCTCAAAGTGAAAGGACGATCAATGATTGAGGACGGGATTTTTGACGGAGACTTCGTCGTCATCGAAAGAAATCCTTCGCCGAAAAATGGAGACATTGTCGTGGCCTTACTCGACAATGCATACGCAACGCTCAAACGTTTCTACCGAGAGAAAGACCATATCCGTTTACAACCCGCCAACAGCTCAATGAAACCTTTCATTATCAAAGGGGACATCAATATCCAGGGAATAGTAAGAGCAGTGTTAAGAAAGTTCTAAAAAACTCATATGTCAATCCTCGCCTTACGCCGCTACCAAGTGGCGCCGGATTATTGCATCTCAGTTGTGACCGTGAGGGATAAGAAACAGCGAGTTTCAAAACTCAGAATTCACCGCCGAAGAATAAGACAAACGTTTCGAACGATCCTCGCGCAGGTTTCGCTGCCCCGATACGTCACGTTCAAGCATAAGCTCCGATAATTCATAGCAACCAATACTATCCCTCCTCACGTCGGGATGGGAATAAATCCTATGCACGAATACGTGAATGATCCGATTGATGTGTCCGTGGATTTTGCGGGACGGAAGGTACGGCCCAATAAGGTTCGCTGGGGGCAACGGGATTACTTGATCAATAAGATCAATTTAGTTCACGGCGCCAGAGAGGGAGCCAAGCGAATCTTTTACTTCTCGGTCTCGGACGCCGCGAACTTTATGAAATTACGGCTTGATACGGAAACGCTTGAGTGGAGGCTGGTCGAGGTTTATTCGTCCTGATATGCCCATCATCCTGCACATCGACTTCAACTCATTCTTTGCGTCAGTCGAACAGCAGGCGAATCCCTTTCTTAGAGGAAAAGCAATCGCTGTAGCGGGTAAGGGCCGAGAGACCATCGACCCCCTCCCGGCCTCCCCCTTGGAAAGGTGGAGGGGCCATACTGAACGAGTCGACATCGGCAAACTTCAGTTTGCTAGATCTGTAGTCACTACTGCCTCACGCGAGGCGAAGAAGCGCGGGGTAAAAACCGCCATGGCCACGTGGGAAGCCAGGAAACTGGTACCCGATTTACTCATCATCCCCGGAGATCCGCACAAATACAGCGAAATCACCGCCCGGATGATGGCCATTCTTCGCAGATACGGTGACGCGGTAGAACAGTTCAGTGCGGATGAAGCCTTTGCGGACATCACCTGCGCCTCAGGCGGAGATTATTTTGGCGCAGCTCTTTTAGCCGAACGCATTCGCGCGGATGTGCGCGCAGAATGCGGAGAGTGGTGCACCGCCTCACTCGGAGTCGCGCCAAACCGCCTTGTAGCAAAACTGGCAAGCGAATCTCAGAAGCCGGACGGACTGACGATTGTCCCGCCGGATGACGTGCTTTCTTTTATTGACTCTCGACCGCTCGCTGATTTCTGCGGTATCGGCCCGCGCATCGAACAGAGGCTCGCGTCTCTTGGCGCAACCTCAACAAAAACTCTGCGAGAACTTCCCCGCGAAAGACTGCTCGTAGCCTTCAAAAAGAGTTACGGTGACTGGCTGTACTTCGCGGCTCGCGGTATGAGCGACGACAGAGTGGTTGACGAAACCGAGGATCCCAAATCTGTCGGTCACTCGTACACCTTTCCGCAAAGTCTAGAAACCGAAAATGACGTTCGCCGTCACCTCCTTGGTCTGGCCGATCGCGTCTCTTGGCGGATGCGAAAACAGGGACTCGCCGGAACGCACATCAGCGTCTATGTCCGCTATGACGACATGGACAGTGTGGGGCTCGGCAAAAAATATAAAGAGCCAATGTTTGATGGCTTAACGATTACAAAAACGGCGCTCGCCCTTCTTCTCCCTCGGCTATCCCTCCCACGAGGGATCCGTCTCCTTGGCGTCTCAGTATCCGGCCTCGTGAAACTTCCTGGAGCGAATCCGCTTTTGCGAGCTGAGGCAAGAAACCAAAGCGCGCTCCGGTCGCTCGACAAAATCTCCGAGAGATATGGCAACGGGACATGGCAACGCTTGAGTACGCTTGGCGTCATCTTTAAGGAGCGGACAAGCGGATGGCATTATGACCATGAAGTTTAACCGCCCACTTCTTCTTCAATCTCAAGCAGTCTATTATATTTTGCCAACCGTTCAGATCGCGACGGCGCGCCCGTCTTGATGTACTCGGCATTCACGGCAACCGCAAGATCAGCAATGGTTGTATCAGTTGTTTCTCCCGAACGGTGCGAGATGACAATTTTGTAGCCGTTTTTTTGCGAGTACTGAATAGTGTCCATGGTCTCAGATAGCGTGCCAATTTGATTGGGTTTGACGAGAACCGCATTAGCAATCCCCTCGCTAACCCCGCGCTTCACGCGCTCAATGTTCGTTACGAACAGATCGTCCCCGATAAGCAACAACTGGTCGTTAAGCCGTTTGGTCATCTTCTTCCACTCATCCCACGAATCCTCAGACAAACCATCCTCGATGGATAGCATTGGGTACTTTTCAAGCCACTCTTCATACAGCGCGATCATTTGATCGGCGGTAAGTTTTCGGCGATCGGTATTCAAAATGTACAGGCCGGTGCGCTCGTCAAAAAACTCGCTGGCCGCTACGTCAATACCAAAATGAATCTGCTTGCCCGGTTTGTAGCCGGCCGACTTAACCGCTTTGAGCAAATACTCGAGCGCCTGCTCGGTCTTGCCAACATCCGGCGCGTATCCGCCCTCGTTGCCGACATCTGTATCGAGCCCATCCTTCTTCAAGACATCGCCGAGCGCGTGGAAAATCTCACTCCCTGCCTGTAACTGTTTCGAGTACTTCTTAATGCCGTCGGGAATGATGATGAACTCCTGCATGTCGAGGTTAGTATCCGCATGACGCCCGCCGTTAAAAACGTTCATGAGCGGGATCGGCAACTTATAGGTTCTGTGCTTAATGCTGTAAACATCGCGCAAGTACACATACAGCGGAAGCTTCGCTCGGCGAGCACCCGCGTGCGCACAGGCCATGGAGACGCCAAGGATAGCGTTCGCACCCAGCTTACGTTTGTTATCCGTGCCGTCGAGAACGCGCATCGCATCATCGATACCTTTCAAATCGAAAACATCCATCCCCCGCAACGCTTTGTTGATCGGCCCGTTCACATTCGCCACCGCTTTCAATACGCCCAGCCCGCGATAGCGCTTCTTATCGCCATCGCGTAATTCTAGCGCCTCATGCACGCCAGTCGACGCGCCCGAAGGAACGGAAGCGTTCCCTCTGGTGCCATCTCGAAGCGTCACCGTGACGTGAACGGTGGGGTTGCCTCTTGAATCGAGGATCTCATGCGCATGAATGTTATCTAGGCGATCTAGCACAGTAATTATTGAATGGCGAACTCGATAGTTACGGTCTTGGAAACTTCCGTCTGGCCTGGCTGTAAAGAAGGAACCATACCGTTGCCGGCACCTCCCAACATATCCTTAGAAGAAAAATACGGAAGTGGCGAAGAGTTGTCGTATTCCGAATAGGAAATAACATGGCCGAGCTTGGCGTGCATAGCAGTGGCAATAGCCGTCCCCTGTTCGTAGGCTTTGGCGATAGCATTCTGTCTGGCTTCCGCTTCAACCGCCGCTGGATCATCCACCGTGTATTGCAAACCGTTAATATTCGTAGCGCCAAGAGAGAGCGCCTTATTCAAAATGGCTCCTGCATCTGCCGTCTTCCTAACCTTCACCGTGATTGTTTCATTAGCCTCATAGCCAACTACTTTGGCCGGCGAGGAGTTGTAATCATAAGAAGGGTTCACGCTGTAGTTGCTAGTCTGAATATCCTTTGCGTCAACGCCCATGGCCTTGACCGCCTCAACGATCAAGTTCGTCTTTACGGCATTGTCACTGCCGGCTTTCTCAGCAGTTGAGGCAGTATTGGTAACGCCAAGATCTGCTGTCACTACATTCGGCGTAGCGCTGGCCTTATCTGTGGCCGAAACTGAAATCATCGGCGCTTGGCGATCCGCAATACCAACATGGTTCAGCTCAAGCATTTGCTTCTTGATGAGCACTCCCGCATAGACAATTCCGTACACCAGCGCAATGGCAAGCAACAGCGCAAACAATTTATTTTCCTGCCACTGTGGCCAAAACCCGCCCGAGGATTCTTTTGCCATAAGAAAAAAATAATGAAGATTTGATAAAAGTATAACATGCAAAGATCCTCCGGCATCCGCGCGAGCGAATCCGGAGGATTGAAAATTGAACGAGGACTAACTACCGGCGGAAAACCACCGTGCCGAACCGAGAACTCGCAACGCGAACGCTACCCCCAACGCTACACAACTTCGGCACGCCGTACCATATGCCGAGGTCCGCACAATGGCGACGAACAACTGAACCGGGGAGAGTCATGTAATGCTCGTTCTCCACTACCACGTTCTTGTCCTTGTGATGAATGTAGATGGCGAGTCCAACCTCGGCGGTCCCGGCGTAAAGCCCACGCTTAATAGCTTCAGCACGGCATTCGTTCGGTCTCTTCATGTGATTCACACGACCGTCAAGCGCGCAGATCCAATGAGGGTATGCCGGGGTAACGTCACGCAGGCTGTACGGCGCCAGTTTGGCCGTACCAAGGCCTCTGACCTGAGCCAACGACAAAGATCTCATGAGCCCCGGTCGCGGATCCACCAGCGCGAGCAATGGGAATTCGCCATCATGCGCCATTCCCGGAGGCACCAAAGGAATGGACGCCAGGTAGACGTCGATTGACGCAATGCGGAGCGCGTCCGCAAACCCGAGGCGAAAATTGCGCTCCATCTGCTCTTCTCGAACTTCAGCCAAGCTGGCCATAAAACACCTCACGCAAATGGGTTTTAGAAAGAAACTAGCCGGATACTAGCCAAAAACGGAGGCTTCGTCAACCTCAAGTGTCCTTCCCTAAATAAACTCGACAAGTAAGAAAAATGTGGTATGATGCAAATATCACCACGAAAAAGACCCTTATACGGTTCCGTCCGTATCGGGGGCTTTTTCTTTTTGGATATGAGATTGAACGGAGGTCAAATACGTAATAGGAGCGCCGGTTCGCTTTAACAAAATTGAGCATTTCCGCTCGTTCGCCGGAGACAAAACCGCTCGTAAAGCCAGACGAGCCTTCAAGAATGAAACGAGGCTCGCATAATCGCCGTCGCTCGTAACTAGGACTATTTGCTCACATGTCTTTTGAAAATGGTCGGCCATAGCCCGCACTACAAGATCAGCATCACAATTTCCCTTTGGCTTTCCGGCGCTGTCATACACTACCTCTTTGTAGACCAATAAAAATCCAGCCTTCTGCAAATCTTCATAAAGTTTCTTGTACTTGGGGATCAAACCGATAAATAAGTAGGCCTCAGATACGCCATATTTTTCTCTCAACCATACTCGGAATCTTTCATAATCCAAAATCCATCCCTGGGCATGGATGCCCTTATGGAGATTTGCTCCGTCAACGTACGCAAAAGTTTTCTTGCTCGATTGATGCATAAAAGGCTAAACACGTAGCGCCTCAAGTCCTGGCAATTTCTCACCGGAAAGGAAGGCGAGCATAGCGCCTCCGCCAGTAGAAACATGAGTAAAGCCACCGAGCAATTTTGCAGACTCAAGGAACTCGATTGAGTCTCCCCCGCCAACAATCGAGTGATCTAGTTTGCGCTTGAGAATTGCTCGGCCAATAGCTTTAGTGCCGGCCCTGCCTTTTGCTTCTTCAATGATTCCCATGGGGCCGTTCCACAAAACGGATCTGGCGCGCTCGATCTCCGCTGTAAAAAGAGCAATCGAGTTCAGGCCAATGTCTGAGGCCCGGCCCTTGCTGTCAATGACAAGATCTTCGGGAAGTACGAGCTTATCCATAAAATCGCGCAGAACTCTTTCAGCACCCCGCACATCTTCTTTGTCGATAGTCTTCTTAACGCTCGCGGGAACAGGCCGATTAAGCGCAAGCAAGAATGGGAGCGAGATGGCCCCGCCGAGCAAGATACGATCAGTCTTCCCGCCGAGATGCTGAAGAATCGGGATTTTCGTTTTTAGCTTTGCTCCGCCCATGATGAGCAGAAATGGATGGGTTGGCGGTTCGTCGAGTTCTCGAATCTCGCGTTCAACGAGCTCGCCGGCAAAGCTTGGTAAGTATTTTGTGATACCGGCAACCGAAGCATGAGCTCGATGACAGACGCCAAAGGCATTGTTCACATACACGTCCGCCAGGTGCGCGAGGGATTTTGCAAACGCCGGATCATTCGCCTCCTCACCCGGATCAAAGCGCAAATTTTCGATCATCAAAATCTCACCCGCGTCTGCGCCCAGAATTTCGCGCTCAATTGAGGCACCGATGAGACCGTCAAGTACTCTGATAGGCCGGCCGAGCTTTTGCGCAAGCAACTTTGCGACGGGTTTTACCGAAAACTTCGGATCAACCTTCCCGCCGGGGTCGCCCAAATGCGTAGCGAGAATAATGCGCGCGCCATGTGCTCGCAGTTTCACAATCTCAGGGATAGTTTGCGAAAGCCGTCCCCTGGAACCGTCAAAAGCTCGACCATTTTTCAAAGGTACGTTGCCATCAATACGCAAAAAGACTCTGGTGCCGAGATGCAGATCTTTGCTTGTCCACGTTTTCAATTTCATACAAATCACGCATCATTCTTATCGTAGATAATAACGCCCCTCAGCCACTTCTTAAGCGCCATTGGCCACGGCAAAATGTGAAAGAAATACCGAAAGTCAACAAAACGACGCAAATAAAAAGCGAGCGGACCGGAAAAAGTAATGCCCCTAATATTTCCTACGCCAAATTTTCCGCTAAGCGCAATCAGCACGTCCCAACGCTTGCGGAACGGAAACGGCTTCAAAGGCAATCCCTTGAGATCCCGCAAAATATTTACAGCGATCCATCGCCCCTGTCCTATGGCCGATTGGGCAGTCATAGGTTCAAGCGTGTTCGTCAAAGGGTTGCAAAACGCAATGCAATCGCCGGCCGCATAAACGTGATCTGCATCCTTCACCGCAAAAGTCGGCTCAACAAGTATTCGGCCCTTCTCATCATGAGGAAAAACCATGTCTCTGGATACTTTCCCCGGCGTAACCCCCCCGGCCCAAACGCAAAGGTCGCACGGAAGGTCTGCAATCGACCCATCTTTCTCTTTCAAAACGAGCATCTTCGGCCTGGCCTCCATAACAGAAAAACCAGACAACACATGGACACCAATTTTCTTTAATCGCTTCACAGCAATTCGCGACATCGCTTTTGGAAAAACGGATAAGGGCGCCAATCGGTCAACAAGCGAAACACGAACCGTTCCCCGAATAAGCTGCTCCATTCTCTCTAACCGAGTCACGGCTCCCATGATCTCCCCGGCCAATTCAACGCCCGTTGGCCCTCCCCCCACAATAACAATGTTCCGCCGGTCATGCTTCATAGCGCCCTTCATGATCTCAGATGCCCGACGTTCAATCGCTATGGCGTCAGACGCGGACTTAAGCGGAAAACAATGCTCCGGAAATCCGGGAATTCCAAAATAGTTTACTTCAGAGCCAAGCGCTACCACCAGCGTGTCATAGGCAATAGTCAAACCATCTTCTAAGAAAACAATCTTCCGTGCGGGATCAACGCTTTTCACGCTCTCATGGCGGAAATGCACCTGCTGATATCCGGGAATTCCATGGAATGGAACGCTCGCAGAAACAAAAAGCGCATCATGATCTTTTTTTTGTCCTTGGGCATCGAGTATGCCCGAAGCAACCTCATACAGCCACGGCGTATACGCGTGCGCCGGCGAGCGGTCGATAATTGTTACCTCGCACGTCTTGCCGACTACCCCAGCCTGCACCAGCCTCCTGGCCGTCATCAAACCCGCAAACCCTCCGCCAAGAATGACAATTTTCGGGAGCGCGGACATAGGTTATGAAAACAATGTTCGGACAATCATGCCCGGATGTGAAATGTTGCGCAGTATCAAACCGTTAAGTCCGGCAGCGTGGCCTAGTCCGCCTGATAAACCCATAAGCGCCAGGCTCATCATCATGAGTTCTGGCCAGAAAATTGTTTTCACCGTGACCAAAGGCAAAAGCACTGTGTCAATAACTGCCAATATTATGAATATCAGGATGCTCGCTGGCTTAGTGAATAGGCCGAGCACGAAACAGACCGCCACGACCAACAAAGGAAGCACTAACCAAGAAATAGTTGAGGCGTGAGGAACTGCCAGAGATCTCACTATATCAAGTGGCAAAATCCCGTTAGCCATAGGCGTATGACCATGGGCCCAAGCGATCTCAAGTGAGAATTTCGCTAGAGTAGCCCCAAAGGCAACACGCAAGAGTACTAATGCTGGACCAAAAAATTTTTCGTTTGTACCGGCCGAAATTCTACCAAACATTGTTTGCACGCGCATATTAAAGATTCCGCGCTCCGGCCATCAAAACAACCTCGACTAATCTGTTCGAGTACCCCCACTCATTGTCATACCACGCCACAACCTTAACAAGATTACCTGCCACCACGTTCGTCAGCTCAGCATCAACGATAGCTGATCGTGTATCGCCGATATAGTCACTCGACACGAGCGGTTCAAAACTGACGCCAAGAATCCCTTTGAAGCGCGGGGTCTCACTTGCTTTGACGAGTGCCTCATTCACTTCGTCAATGGTGACGTCTCGCTTCAGCACAAAGGTCATGTCAGACAGCGACACCGTTGGCAACGGAACACGAATCGAGAGACCATCGAACTTCTCTTTGAGCGAAGGAATGGTTTCGGTTACGGCGATGGCGGCTCCCGTTGAGGTTGGCACGAGGTTCTCTGCGGCGGCCCTCCCCTCACGCACGTCCTTCCTTGGCGAATCTACAAGAGCTTGCGAGGCAGTGTAGCCGTGAACCGTGGTCATGATCGCTTTTTCTATGCCGAACGCTTCCTCAATGACTGCAGTCACGGGCGCCACGCAATTGGTGGTGCAAGAGGCATTGTTAATGACCGCGTGACGATCCGTTTTTATCCCCTCGCAGTTCACTCCGCGAACATACGTAGGCACGTCTCCGCCCTTAGCTGGGGCCGACATCACGACACCCTTAGCACCAGCCTTAATGTGGGCCTCGGCTTTTTCTTGCGTGGTAAACAAACCCGTTGACTCGATGACAATATCAATCCCCATCTTCTTCCACGGCAACATGGCCGGATCTTTTTCGGCAAGCAACTCGACCTTCTTCCCGTCAATCATGAGCGAGTTCCCCTCAGCCACAACTGGCACCTTCCATTTCCCATAGTTCGTATCATGTGTCAGCAAATAGGCGAGTGTTTTCGCATCAGTTAAATCGTTGATCGCTACCACCTCAAACCCCGGCTGTCCCCAACCAACCTTAAGCGCACTCCGACCGATTCTTCCAAATCCGTTAATCGCAATTTTTGGCATAGAAAAAAAGAATGCTGTTGCTTGCATTTTATCACACTATATGAGAATATTCTCTGTTCGAAAAGGAGTGCTTCATGAAACGTCTTCTCTGCCTTTGTTTTGGAAACACGTGCCGGAGCCCGCTCATGCAGGTAGTATTCCAGCGCGAGCTTGGCGAGGGCTGGATCGTGGAATCGGCCGGGCTCATTGAAAAAAGGGTGCTCGCTAAGCACGCCACGGACGAATCAATCCTCGTGGCCGCGGAACGCGGTCTGGACGTCAGCAATCATCGTCCCCGGTCAATCCGCGGGCTGACTGAGGCATACGACTTCGATCGCTACCTCGTCACGGATCAGGACATCTGCCACGGGCTAGTCACAGTCGGGATCCAACGGCACAGAATCATGATCCTGAACGGATCAATCGGGATTCCCAGTCCGTGGCATCGATCGATAGAAGATTACCGCTTGTACATGGATCGGCTTGAAGCCACCGCGAAGGAACTCGCCGTGCGCCTCGCGTGATCCAGAAATACATCGCGTCGGAAGAGGGAGCCCCTAAGCTCCCTCTTATGTATTACAAAAGCGGACCCTTCTGGATCCGCGTTTTGTTGTTAGGCCCCAAGTTGCATGCGAACGAACCGTCCAATTTTGAGACTCTCGCCAATAGAGAGCACCTTGCTATCTATGAGCTGAGTGATGGTCATTGAGTCATCTTTGACGAAGGCCTGATCCATGAGACAAATTTCCGAGAAATACTTGGCCAGCTTGCCCTCAATGATCTTGGCCGTCACTTCTGCCGGCTTGCCTTCGGCTGCCAACTGCTCTTGATAGATTGCTTTCTCCCTATCAACCACCTCCTGCGGGACTTCGTCCTTGGTGCGGTACATTGGCGCCGCGGCCGCAATATGCATAGCCAGGTCCTGACAGAGGTCTTGGAACTGTGAGGTGCGGGCCACAAAGTCCGTCTCGCACATCACCTCTACCATCACTGAGAGCTTGCCTGTGCCATGCGTGTAGCAATGCACTCGGCCCTCAGCAGTTACTCTGTCAGATTTCTTAGCCGCCTTCATGGCGCCGGACTTTCGCAAAATATCAATCGCCTTCTCCATGTCTCCGTCAGCCTCCGTGAGCGCTTTCTTGGCATCCATCATGCCCGCGCCCGTCATGTCACGCAGTTTAGCTACGTCACCTGCGGTAATTGTCATAGTGTGCCTCCTTTTTTTAAGCCTTAGTGGCCTCACGAGCCTTGGCCGCGAGTTCTTCCTTCACTTTCTCATCCATGTCTTCAACCAGGTTCTGCGCTTTCTCAGAAACCTTCATATCCTCTTCCGCGGACTGTTGGACCGGAAGAGAAGCGGCGCGCATAGTGAGCGCTTTTTCCCCTCCTTCCTTGACTGCCTCTGAAACAAGTTTCGTAATCATCTCGATGCTGGCGGATGCGTCATCGTTACCTGGAATGATATGCGCAATTCCGGTCGGGTTCACGTTGCTATCAACAAGGGCCACAATTGGGATGTGAACGCTGGTCGCTTCACGAACCACGGTCTTCTCAGCACGGGCGTCAAGAATGAAGACGGCGTCAGGCAGACGGGTCATGATAGAAATACCGCCGATCTTTTCGTCGAGTTCGGCAATTTCACGATCAAACTGCAACTGTTCCAGCTTTGTGTACTTACGCAACTCACCCTTCTCGCGCTTATCTTTAAGGTCGAGATAGTGACGGATCAAGCGCTGAATCTGTGGGAAGTTCGTCAAAGTTCCACCGAGCCAACGGACGTTCACGTACGGCATACCGCACTCTGAGGCGTACTTGGCCACAATTTCTTGCGCCTGGCGCTTGGTACCAACAAAAAGAATATTTCCGCCCTTCGCCACCACGTTCGTCACAAACGACAACGTCTTCTCAAGCTCAATCTGCGTCTTCTCAACGTTGATGACGTGAACGCCCTGACGCTCGCCAAAAATGAACTGCTTCATCTTAGGGTGCCACTTTGAGGACTGGTGTCCAAAGTGCACGCCTGCCTTTAACATTTCAACCACGCTTGGAATCTTAACCATAGGTACTTTTCCTTTTTAACCTCGATCCCCGGTGGTGCGCCCGCAATGCGGGAAGGTGCAGCCACGATTTTGGTGGGAATCTGTGAGATAACATGTATTAAATGCCCCGAATGGGACGGCGGAAGAGTACGCCCGCCCTGCTGTACCGTCAAGTTTTCGCTCGGGTTAGCGGATAAACATGGCATCACCGAACGAGAAAAAACGATAACCATTTTCCTTCGCCTCTTCGTAGGCATGCAAAATATGCTCCCGCGTAGAGAAGGCTGAGACTAAAACGAGCAACGTCGATTTCGGCAAATGGAAATTTGTGATCAAGCCGTCTATCACTTTGAACTCAAAACCCGGAGTAATGAAGATGTTTATTTCTCCTTCATATCCGGAAAGCATGCCTTGGGTCGCCACAATCCCTTCAAGCACTCGCGTCGTGGTCGTACCGACTGCAATCACTCGGCGTCCCTCGCGCTTGGCAGTGTTGAGGCGTTCGGCGGTCTTGCTCGAAAGACTGACCCACTCTGAGTGCATCTCGTGTTCTTCGAGCGTCTCGGTCTTGACCGGACGAAACGTACCGATGCCGACGTGAAGGATGACGTGCTCGATCTGAACGCTCTTCGCTTTTATCTTTTCGAGGAGTTCCTCGGTGAAATGAAAACCCGCGGTAGGGGCCGCCACCGAGCCGACCTGCTTTGCGTAAACGGTTTGATACTGAGAGGGATCTTTTATAGAAGAAGAAACGTAGGGAGGCGTGGGGATCTGACCATGTTCATCACAAAAAGCGTGCATCTCGGGGGCGGTCATGTTGGTTCTGAGAGTGACGATTCCTAATTGCAACATTGTAGCGATAAGGAAATCATGACCGTACAAAGAGATAGTGTCCCCCGGCTTGAACTTTCGACCGGGCTTGATTAAGGCCTCGACCTCCCCATCTTTTATTCTCAAAATGAAGACTTCAACTCCCTCCTTTAAAAGACGGGCCTTAAAGACTTTTGAGGTATTAAAAACGAGCACGTCCCCGGCCACTAGCTCGTCCAAAATGGCGTCAAAGCGGGTATGGCGGATCTCCCCCGTTATTCTATCGAGAATCATCAATTTACTGTGATCCCGAGGCTCAACCGAAGATTGGGCAATAAAATGCTCCGGAAGATCATAGGAGAAGAGGCCGATGGGCGTGGACATAGTTGACAGAAGATAGCCTATTTTGTACTATTTCGGCAATCATTTCCCCTATGAAAGCCGATATCCACCCAAAGTATTTCCCAAACGCCGTCATCGCTTGCGCCTGCGGTGCTCAATATAAGACCGGTTCCACCCAGGAACGGATTGAGATTGAACTTTGCGCCGCCTGCCACCCATTCTTCACGGGCAAGCAAAAGATCATTGACTCCGCGCGCCGGGTGGAAAAGTTCGGCACCCGCACGGAAGCCAAATCCGTCACAGTCAAAAACGCTGCGGATAAGGCGGCAGACCGAGTTGTTCGCGCCAAGGCAAAGGAAGCGAAGCGCGCTGCCCGGGACACGAGCATCAAATCTACACGCGTTTAGCTACGGAAAACACAACGCTTCGCCAACAGGTGAAGCGTTTTGTTATTCTATGAGCAACACCCTATGGAATTCGCAAACATCATCAAAGAAAAACGTGCGGAATACGCCCGCCTAGAACAGGCCCTCATGAGTCCTGAAATTTTGGGCGATCGAAAAAAACTCAAGGAGACAAACCAGGCGTATCAAGGAATGCGCAAAACCATTGAGGCCTCGGATGCATATGAACACGTGGTGAGCGATCTGAAATCTGCTCGCGCAACTCTGCAGGATCCGGATCCTGATATGCGCGCCCTAGCGCAAGCAGAAATTGACGAACTTGAACCAAAGCTCCCCGCGCTTGAAAAAACGCTTGAACTTGCCCTCGTTCCCAAAGATCCCATGGACGATAATGACGCGATCGTGGAAATTCGCGCCGGAGCAGGGGGTGATGAAGCCGCCCTCTTTGCATCTGAGCTATTCCGCATGTACGTACGCTATGCTGAACGTCATAACTGGAAGGCCTCGGTTATTTCCCAAAGTCAAAACGACCTGGGCGGATTTAAAGAAGTCATCCTTGAAATAAAAGGGCCGGGCGCTTACGGCACCATGAAACTTGAAAGCGGTGTCCACCGAGTACAGCGAGTGCCAGAGACTGAAAAGGCCGGGCGTATCCATACCTCGACCGTCACTGTTGCTGTTTTGCCGAAACTTGAAGAAGAGGATTTCGCCTTAAACCCCAAGGACGTTACGGTTGAAGCAACCACGAGCCAAGGCGCAGGAGGGCAGTCAGTCAACACCACCTACTCGGCCTGCAGACTTGTGCACATCCCAACGGGCACCATGGTGACCTGTCAGGACGAACGCTCCTTCAGCCAAAACAAAGAACGCGCCATGTCCGTACTCCGGGCTCGCGTCTACGCACTTGAACAGGAAAAGAAACGCGCCGCGCTTGAAGCCGAGCGCCGGGGTCAGATTGGCACAGGCGACCGGTCCGAAAAAATCCGCACATATAACTTCCCGCAAGACCGCGTTACCGATCACCGCCTAAAACAGTCCTGGCATAATTTGCCCGGCATCATGGACGGCGATATTGCAGAAATCCTAGAAGCCTTGCGCCTGGCCAGCCGTGATGAGAAATTCGGAGCGATCTCTGAAAGTGAAGATGAAGAGTGATTCTGAACGGGCGGGAGCATATGTTATTTCTAAAATTTGAGTCGGCTTCGCGCTGGAAGGGCCCTCCTAAAAATTTTATAAACAACATATGCTCCCGCCCTTAAAAACCCTGATCTGACGATATTCGAAGCACTTAATTCCGGGGCCGAGCAGCTCAAAGCTACTCTGCACGAAAAACACCAGGCCCCGGGCAATCCCAAGCTGGATGCTCAGGTGCTTTTGTCGCACCTCATCAAGAAGCCATCAAGCTATTTGTTCGCACATGGCGAAGAAGTTCTCTCGTCGGAAATCGAACATTCATACCTCGAACTCATCGCCAGGCGAACTCTTCATGAACCCGTAGCCTACATTACGGGTGAGAAAGAATTCTTCGGCCGAGCATTCCAAGTGAACCAAGCAACCCTGATCCCTCGTCCCGAAACCGAGCTCCTAGTCGAACGTGCTCTCGATGGCGCGGGCTTTGCACCCGTGTTCGCGGACATTGGCACAGGAAGCGGAGCGATCGCCGTGACACTCGCAGCTCAATCCGGTGGGTTTGTCTTCGCAACGGACGTCTCGAAAGACGCACTCGATGCTGCAAAAACCAACGCCGCCATACATGACGTCAGCGACCGCATCTTTTTCCTGGAAGGCGATCTCCTCCTCCCCTTTTTACAAGATCTTCAGGCCTGGATGAAGCGCGCTGAACTCAAGGCGCTGACCATTGTTGCGAACCTCCCCTATATCTCCAGACGCCAGTACGAAAATCTGGACCCCGACGTCAAAAATTTTGAACCACAATCCGCACTGCTCGCCGGAATAGACGGACTCGACCTGTACGACCGCCTGCTCCAACAACTAAAAAACGCCCGGGGATTATTCCCCGCGCGCCTCAAGCTCCTCATGGAAATTGACCCGGCCCAATCATTTTCGGCCGTGCGCTTAGTCCTTCACTATTTCCCGCGGGCCACGACTACAACAATAAACGACCTATCAGGCAAAGCCAGAATTATTGAAGCGTTTATTCCGTAACTGCCGTGATGTCCGGTACGACCTCAATCCACGTCTTGCCGGCGTTCATCACGATCTCCTTTCCTGCTTGGTCGAAAAACTTTAAACGATCCGTGCGCGTGGGCTTTTTCCACGTTCCAACAATCTTCGTCCCGTTCTCATAAACAATGGCGTCGCCCTGGCCAACGGTGCGGATGTGACGCCGACCGGTTGCATCAACCACCGTAATGTCAGAAGCGATCACGGCAACGTTGTTCGCTTCGATGGTTGAACCGGAGCTAGTTTTTACATCTGACCAGCCGCTCATTCTGATATACAGATTCTTATCCGTTGCGTATTCCCAAATAACGTCATACACACTGCCACTGGCCCAATTAATCTTGGGCGACAATCTTTCACCAGACGGTACGCCATCCTTGAACTGCCAAGGATCAATTATCTTTACAGTTTTGCCAACTTCTTTGACCGCATCATCAAGCAAGGCACCCGAGGTGTAGACATTGTGCGGAGCAAAACGGTTAACCTCATCCCGCCAGAAATACTCGCTCTGAAAAAATTGGTTCAAATCTTTGGTCGTGCCGTTTGCCTTGATGAGATCAAGGGCCTCAGGGCTGCCACCGACATGAGCATAAATCGCTCCGAGTTCGTCAGCCCAATCCAGGTAATACGGCCGAGCAGAACGAACGGGACCGATCTTTTTTACGTCAGTCCCCTGCTCAAAGAAAGAGATGAAACGCGGAATGTTTCCTTCAACGGGCGCTTCAATCACTAGAAAAGCCTGATCAAGCCCAGACAACGGCCAGGCTTCATACGAGTTTTCAACCATGACGGCAAATACCTGAGGTAACTCAACTAACGGCGCCGCAAGCTTGGCGCCTGTCAGCGGATTGCGATTCTCTACGGTGCTCGGTATCTGCTGGTCAATGACCGCCAACGAATTATTCTGTGCGTTGAATGATCGGTGAAGAAAAAAAGCGGACGCGACCAGCGTGAGAAACGCCACGGCACCAAGTCCGCCAAGTACCTTAGGCCATGATGCCTTTTTAGCAAAACCGACAAACGCTCCACGGAGTTCGGGGAGCGTTTGCTTGAATCTTCCTTGAATGTATTTAATGCGGGGCGTGATAGGAGACTAGTATACCTCTTACTTTTTCTCCTTTTTCTCTGGCTTTTTGTCAGCCTTCTCTGTCTTGTCTCCGGCGGAAGCAGTTTCGCCCTCAGCACCCGGCTCTTCCTTCTTCTCTGTTAATACCTCAACCTTTGAAACGTCTGCGTCAACAGCTACATCAAGTTCAGCCATTTCAGCTTCAGAACGAGGCGGTTGAACGGAAGCGACCAGCATATCCAAACCGGTCTTCAGTTCAATACCCTCTGGGACAACAACGTCCTTCACACGGAGCACCTGTTCAAAATCTGAAAGGGATGAGATATCGATAGTGATTTCGTGAACAAGCGCGTCCGGAAGCGACATCACATCTAACTCTTCCATAGCCTGCACAAGAATTCCGCCAAGAGTCTTCACGGCAAAACTCTCGCCGATAAGCTTCAACGGAATCTTGGCTTCAATCTTTCGCTTCGGGTCAACCCGGCGGAAGTCCACATGCGTGAAAAAGTCCGTCAACGGATCGCGCTGAATTTCCGCAATGAGCACAATGTGCGTCTTGCCATCTACAGCGAGTTCCACCACCGTTGATTCTCCGGACTGGGCGTAGACCTTGCCAAAAGCATTCCGATCAACTGTCAGGTTGATTGGTTCCGTTTCAAAACCGTACATCACCGCAGGGACTTTTCCCTCTGCGCGCAAAATGTTCGTTTTACCTCCCTTCTCTTGCCGGGTTACGGCTTCCATGCGTGCGTGCGTCATAATGCGCGGTATTTTACTGAAGTTGGCGGTAATGTCAAGTTCGAGCAGCCACACTCTCCACCGTACCTAAAAGAGCCAAAGAAAGAAGGAGTGAAGTTCCTCCATAGCTCACCAAAGGAAGCGGGATGCCTGTAGCCGGCATAACGGCCAAATTAGCCCCAATGTGGATAACGATCTGCATAAAAAAGAGAGCAAAAATACCGATCACGAGCGAAGAGGCAAAGTAATCCCGGCTTTGATAGGCAAGCTTAAGCATCCTTGATAGCAAAAGTGCATAACCGGTAAAAATGAGGAGGATGCCCAAAAATCCAAGTTCCTCGGCAATAACGGCAAAAATAAAGTCCGACTGGCTTTCCGGCAGAAAACGAAGCTGGCTCTGACTGCCACCGCCTAAACCTCGACCAATAAAACCGCCGGCTCCAATAGCCACCTCCGCCTGCAAGACGTTATAGCCGGACACGAGCGGATCTGAGGCTGGGTACAAAAAGTTTCGAATACGATCCTTTTGATAATCCTGAAAGAGCCCAAACCAACCAATCAGAAAGCCAAGGGCAACGATGGCTGCCAGAACGGCGGCGTGCCGGAGTTCAAGCCCCGCAAAGAAAGCCGTAATCGCCCAAATGCCAAGAAGCAGGATGGCACTGCCGAAATCTGGTTGAAGAAGAACAAGGAAAAGCGGAACCGCCAGACGGATGCCGCTTCCTAAAAACTCCCGCGAACCAAACGGGCGCCGAGCATCATCTGCAAAATAGCGGGCAAGTTCCAAAATGAGGCCAAGCTTCATGACCTCAACAGGCTGAAAAGCGAATCCACCGATGATATACCAACCAGTGGTTCCGTTTAGCGTAGAGCCAAAAAGAAAGAGGCCCAAAAGCAGAATGATTCCTCCAAAATACGCTATCCGAGCATATGACCTGAAGAGCTGAAAGTTTGCCCGAGCAGCAAAAACACCAAGAGCAAGTCCGATGCCAAGAGCAACGAGCTGTTTTTCAACGAACGCAAAATGCCCCCCGCGGGATAGTTCAACGGAGGCAATGGCTGCCAAGCCAAGGGAAAACAACAAAAAGGCTGCTAAGATGAGAATCCAGTCGTACCGGCGCATACAGGATCTATCCTGCTACGACTGAGGCTTCATGTAAACAGCGGGGTCAAACAAGTTCAGCACAGGAACAACACGGACAGTGGCACCCGTAGGAATGGTTTGGAACCAACGCACGCTGACCGGGCGGGATTCATCAGACAAAAATTGAGACAACGTGACTTCTGAAACGGAAACGGCAGACCCTCCCCGCTCAAGAAGAATGAGAAACCTTGGATCCCAATAGCTATACGCCGTCTTATTCGCCACCGTAAAATTTGTCTCCCCCAAAGCGCCATGATCAAGCGCGATACTTGAGGTAGAAACCGCGGAGATAGGGAACGCGTCATGTTCCGCCAGCCATCTAGTGATTTCCGGCACCGCGTGGCGGTCAACCCGATGCCAAGCAAGATTTTCAATCACAAGACGGGCATTGCGCGGGACAGCGTCATTCTTTATGCCAAGCTGGGCGAGCGGACGAGATTCTGAAGGATTCAAAAATCCCGGCATCTTTTCCGTTCCCCCTCCGTCAAAACTAAATGAGTAGGAAAATGTAACGTACCAGTTTGCATTTGGATTGCTGGCATCGGCCAAAAAGTCATATGCCCCCGGAGCACCCGTCAGCGTCTTTGCGGAACCAAGCGTGAGCGATGCCGGAGCTTGGGCAAGCGATAACGAGTGTGTTGTGACAGCATTCCGCACAAGTCCAGCCGTGCTTCTCACGTCCACAAAATTTCCGGACACAATATACAAAGGAGCGCCAATGACAAAAACGACCAGGAGGGCGATATCAATCACCGCCCAAAGTCCAAAAGCCACCCGCTCCACCTTTGGAACATTCTCCAAAATAGCCACGTCTCGGCGATACTGGCTTTCAATTGCTTGATACTCTTGCTCAAGCGGGGTTTTGACAATCTTTTTTTTCTCCTCCATAAACTCATTGCTCAGGCCATTTTACCACATCTTCTCCTTGTTCGGTCTTAACGGTCATGGTAATGTATTGCCGATATCCCATATCCCTATGCCCCCAAAACCCGACGCAAAATCATCGTCTTACAGCGCGAAAAACATTACCGTCCTTGAAGGACTTGATCCGGTGCGCAAGCGCCCGGGCATGTACATTGGCTCAACCGGCCCAGAAGGACTTCATCATCTTATCTGGGAAGTTGTTGACAACTGTTTTGATGAAGCCATGGCCGGCCACGCCACCATGATCACGGTTCACGTCCAGGCAGATAACTGGATGAGCGTTGAAGATGATGGCCGAGGAATCCCTGTGGACATTCACCCGGAGCAGAAAATCTCGGCCCTTGAGCTTGTGCTCACCAAACTCCACGCTGGTGGTAAATTCGGTGGTGAAGCCTCTGGTTATAAAGTGTCTGGCGGTTTGCACGGCGTGGGTGTCTCAGTCGTGAACGCCCTATCCGATCATTTGAAGGCCGAGGTGCACCGTGATGGCGAGGTCTGGGTACAGGAATACAAAAAAGGAATCCCCCAAGGCAAAGTAAAGTCCATTGGCAAGTCCAAAAAGCGCGGAACCATCATCAGCTTCCACGCCGATAAGTCGATTTTTGAAACCATCGAATTTAGCCTGGAAACGATCATTGACCACTTGCGCCAGCAGGCCTATTTAACGGCGGGCATCCACCTGGAGATCATAGACGAACGTACTGAAACGCCAAAGCCTTATGGCTTCTACTTTGAAGGCGGAGTCGCCTCCTACGTTCGCCATTTGAATGAACGCAAAGAAGCCAAACACCCAAGCGTGTTCTATATCCACAAGGCGGCCGACAGCGTAGATGTTGAAGTGGCCCTCCAATACACCACGGAATATCACGAAAGTGTTTATTGTTACGCCAACAACATTGTTAACCCGGAAGGCGGATCCCACTTGAACGGTTTCAAAACTGCCCTTACCCGCGTGCTCAATAGCTATGCCAGGAACAAGGGGTATATCAAAGAAAAGGACACTAATCTCACCGGCGATGACGCCCGCGAAGGCTTGACCGCAGTGATTAGCGTCAAACTTCCGGAACCGCAATTTGAAGGACAAACCAAGAGCAAACTTGGCAACCCAGAAGTGAAAACCGCGGTTGAGACTGTCTTTGCTGAAGCACTCCAAATCTTCCTTGAAGAACACCCGCGCGACGCCGAGGAAATTATTGGCAAGTGTTTGCTGTCTGCCCGTGCTCGGGCGGCCGCACGCGCGGCACGTGATACGGTCCTGCGCAAGGGCGTGCTCGACGGACTGACGCTTCCTGGTAAGTTATCCGACTGCTCAAGCAAAGACAGCTCAACCACAGAGCTCTTCATTGTTGAGGGAGATTCTGCAGGAGGCTCCGCGAAGCAAGCTCGCAATCGCGAGTTCCAAGCTATCCTGCCACTCCGTGGAAAGATTTTGAACGTGGAGAGAGCAAGACTCGACAAATTACTCGCTAACAACGAAGTAAAAAATCTCGTGATCGCGCTTGGTACCAACATTGGCGAAGCGTTTGATATTACCGCCATGCGTTATGGCCGAGTCGTAATTATGACCGACGCCGACGTGGACGGTGCGCACATCCGCACGCTCCTACTCACGCTGTTCTATCGCCACTTCCCGGAACTGGTGAGCAAAGGCCACATTTACATCGCCATGCCTCCGCTCTTCCGTATTCAAGTCGGCAAGGAAGTGCGGTACGCGTTTGAAGAAGATGAAAAAGCCAAGTTTGTGAAAGAAATGACCGGCGGAAAAGTAATGGACGCCCCTGCTGTGAGCGAAGAAGGCGATGAAAATGCGGAGGTAGTTGTGGCAAGCGGAATAAAAATCAACATCCAGCGCTACAAAGGTCTTGGTGAAATGAATCCGGATCAGCTCTGGGAAACCACCATGGATCCAGGAACGCGCAAAATGAAACAAGTAAGCATTGATGACGCTGCGCTGGCCGATGAAACCTTTGACATTCTCATGGGTGCTGATGTTGCGCCAAGAAAGAAATTTATTCAGACGCACGCTAAGGATGTAGCCAACCTGGACGTGTAGTAAGCAAACAACAGGAGCGCTTTTCTTACAAGCACTCCTGTTGTTTTATGTCTCACCTAAAATATCTACGGGGTAGCGGGAGTTGCTGGCGGAGTGCCGATATTGATAGGGGCGACTTCAATAATCCTCTTGTTAATCGGATCATAAAGGATGGCCTTCTTTGCATTCGCGTACAACAGCACTTTGTATCCTTTTTGAGCATTCGCAAAAAATACCTGATCTTTTAGCTGATCCGGATCAGTCACGGTGGCAATAGTTGGCTCCTCGTCAGGCGGAAGAGCAATGAGCTTCCCCACCTCATTTACCAAACGAACGGATTCTTCACGCGCAACAACCTGCGGATCCGCACCTAAGGCCCGGACCTTCATGAAGAGGTATCCGTTACCAGCGAGCGAAAGGAGGAGCAACACAAGTGATCCAATGAGAATCTTCTTTGAGAATGATCTCTCCATAAAAGCATGCCGTTAAATTTCCCCTCTATTTTATCACAAAGTGGATGAACCCCTTGCCAGCACAAGCGCCCTTTGCTATCATTCCGGCATACGAGTCCCCGGGTGGGGGCTTTTTAAAACTCTGTTATGTTGAGCATTACGAATAACCGTGTCGTTCGGTATTTCCTTGAAACAAGGGACGAGTTGAAAAAGGTAGCCTGGCCCACACAAAAAGAGGCCATCACCTATTCCGCCTTTGTCATCGGCATCTGTCTTGTCCTGGCCGCCTACTTTGGCGTCATTGACGAACTGCTCACGCTCGGACTCAAGGCACTCGTCCAGATGACGAGTGGAAAATAACCCCTATGGCAAAACAAACAGCCAATTACGGACGGCGCTGGTACGCTATCCACACCTACTCCGGGTATGAGGAGAACGTGACAGAAAGTTTAAAACAGCGCATTGAGACCATGGACATGGAAGAGGTAATCTTTAACGTCATGGTGCCAAAAGAGAAAAAGATCAAAATTAAGAACGGTGCGCGCAAGGTTGTTGAAGAAAAAATCTTTCCGGGTTATGTGCTGGTGGAAATGATCGTCACGGATGAGTCCTGGTACGTGGTCCGCAACACGCCAAACGTGACCGGTTTCATTGGCACCGGCAACACGCCAACACCTATCGCGCAGGAAGAAGTTGACGCTCTTCTCAAACGCGTAGGCGTGAGCGAGCCAGAATTCAAAATTGACGTTTCCAAGGGCGACACCGTTACCATCACGGACGGCCCCTTCAAGATGCAGTCTGGCAAGGTGGAAGAAGTGGACGAGGCCCGAGGCAAGATCAAGGTGCTGGTCTCCATGTTCGGCCGTGAAACTCCGCTTGAGCTAGATTTTCTACAAGTTAAAAAAGCTTAAAAAGGTTAAAAAAGCACCGCTCCAAAAGGGCGGTGTTTTTTTGTTGGGCGCGCCTTGACGAAACGGGTTTTTTGAACTATATTTTATCGTTCGGAATGAAAGAGCCAATTTGATACAAACTACAGAAGGGAGGATGACCATGCGATGGAATGTTCCGCACGGACGGATTCAGAGCGTCCGCATCTACGTGACAGACAGGGTACGAAGCGGGATGGTCTTTGGTCCAGTTGCTGCTGGACCGACGACCGAATGGGGCGGCGTCAACATCGGCAAGCCTGGCGATACGGGATACGCCCGCATCGAGCTCAGGAACGGCTACTTGCTTCACCGCTCCGGTCCGCTCCAGGAAGCGGTGGATCTTGAAAAAGTCGAACGGACGGTGATCATGCGCTACAATCGAAGCGAGCAGATCCACGAGATCGCTGGTCGCTTCACCAACCACCGCGACGGCACGTTCACGCTCGAACTACAAGAAGGATTCTTTGCTGAGGTGGAGGCCAACCCCGCTCTCTTCTGGAGCGAAGTGAGTTGGGACGAGTTCTTCGGTCGGACGCCGAGAACGCCTCCCGCCACAACGCCGAACCCCAGCCTCTTCGCTCGGCTTCTCGCCCTCATCTACTAACCCCCATGGCGCACCCCGCCACAGAAACATCCCTCGGATGTCCGTCTGTCCGCGGGGTGTTTCTATTTATTTGTAGGTATCCTCGTCACGTCGATCTATGTAGAGAATGATCACCAATCCATCAGAACGTTTTGTGAATGTAATCCGGTAGTCACCCCGTCGAACTCGGTATATGCCATCCTTTCCTTTCAGTTTCTTCACATCGAGATTTTCAAGCTTCCAAAGCAAAATGAAGGCGATAGTTCGTTGAGCGTCATCAAAATCATGCTTCGACATCTTTCGGAGAACCTTCTTTATTCGGTCAACCATACATTACCGCATGGACTTCATGATATCCGAAAGCTCCTGTGCCGGAATTCCTCCCTTGCGGTATTTCGTGAAATCAATAAACGCTTTCCACCCCCTCTCATCATCTCCATCTTCAACAGAGGAGATTCGAAACAACGGTCGTGACCGTCGACAAACAATAAACGACTCGCCCTTCTCGGCTTTAGTAGCGTATGCTACGACGTTCTCACGAAACTCTTTTAAGCCAATGATATTTTTCGCTTTCATAAAGATGAACTAAAGATTATCTTTAGAGTATCTTCTTGCATGTTCAACGTCAACGCGTCCATCCCCACAGATCGAACTCGATACATTTGACATTTTTCGCAAATAACGGCAATATTCCGCTCGTAATTCACGAGGTAGTCGCTTGAAGTGACCCAGTCCTTAGACGGGCTCAGGGCCTTCGGGAATCTACTTTAAATAAACACTCGTTATGGCCAAGAAGATCAAAGCCATTATCAAGGTGCAGGCATCAGGAGGTGCGGCTACGCCAGCCCCGCCACTCGGTCCAGTATTGGGTCAGCAAGGTATTAACATCCAGCAGTTCGTCCTGGCGTTTAACGCCCAGACGCAGGACCGCCGTGGTGAGGTAGTACCAGCTGTCATCACGATTTATGAAGACCGGTCATTCGACTTCATCCTGAAGACGGCCCCGGCTTCTGACATGATCAAGAAGGCGCTGGGCATCCCCAAGGGTTCCGGCAAACCGTTGACCGAGAAAGTCGGCAAGCTGACTAAGGTTCAGCTCCGCGACATTGCTACGCGCAAGTTACCGGACTTGAACACTAAGGACATTGAGGCCGCTATGAAGATCATTGCAGGCAGTGCGAGACAGATGGGAGTTGATGTTGAAGCGTAAGGAGAAAGGGTTATACTGACCCCATATGCACAAAGCTTCATCGTGGATTCTACGTTTGTACTTTGCAGTGATCTCAGGCATTACGCTCGTTACGCTCATGTTCGGCGCAATTGACCTGCTGTCCATTGGCCTCAAGAGCAGTTTGTTCAAAGCGGCGGACGTACCGGACTACATCCAAGACTGCTCAACGATTCCTGTACCGGTATCCGCACCGGCTACAAAGGATTACACCCCGCCTACTCAAGCACAACTGCAAAAAGAGTGCGATGCTCAAAAGGCGAGCAGTATGGCCAGTTACCAGAGAACGAAGGCCAGCAACGCCGTTCATGATCTGGCGCTCGTCATCATTGGACTACCGCTCTTTGCTCTGCACTTCCGGTTCGTATATAAGGATTGGCTGGAAGAGAAAAAGAATTAAATCATATTTGTCATCCTTCGCCCGTCAGACGGGCTCAGGATGACAACAGCACTAAACACGTGGGAGCTCACTCGAGCATTAACACCACAAACATTATGCACAGCAAACGATATTCAGGTGTGAAAGCAAACCTTGTGAAATCAAAGTCTTACCCCGTTGCTGAGGCAATCGCAGCAGTGAAAGCTGGCGCAACGGCCAAGTTCGACGAAACAATCGAGGTTCACTTCAATTTGGGCATTGACCCAAAGATGGGCGATCAGCAAATTCGCGGTACATTGTCCCTTCCCTACGGAACAGGCAAGACCAAGAAAGTTGCCGCCTTCGTGGACGCAGCTAATGAAGCAGCCGCCAAGGCAGCTGGCGCGGACATCATTGCCACTGAGGAATACCTTGAGAACCTGGTCAAAACCGGCAAAATCGACTTTGACGTAGCCGTGGCCGTGCCAAGCATGATGCCTAAGCTCGCTAAGGCCGCTAAGATTCTTGGCCCGCGCGGGCTCATGCCGAACCCAAAGACGGACACGGTTGGACCGAACATCACAAAGATGATTGAAGAGCAAAAGGCCGGAAAGCTGTCTTTCAAGAATGACAACACGTCCAACGTCCACATGATTGTGGGCAAGGCGTCATTCCCTGCAGAAAAGCTCCTGTCCAACGTAAACATGGCCATCGACGCCATCTCCCGCATCAAACCACCGTCTTCAAAGGGCATCTACATGAAGTCCGTGACCTTAACATCAACGATGGGTCCAGCAGTAAATGTAGAGGTTGCCGCAGTCTAAAGATAAGGCTGGTGATTTACACAGATCGAGGTGCGGGACAGATTTTACACAGATCAGATGGAAAGGCGCGGGGATGTCCCTGCGCTTTTTCGATCTGTGTAAAATCTGTCCAGCGTTGCATATCTGTGTAAATCTATTAGCTTGTTATACTTAGACACATATGAACGAGCGCATTCGGCACATGGCCCGCGAAGCGCGAGCATACACGCGCATTGGCGCACTGGCCGGAGGCGTTGGCTCGGTGCTGGCTGTGGATCTGCTGACGCCAAAACCAGAACCTGAACGCCATCCCGGACATTTCGAAGTCATCAGCCTTGACGACTCCCCCTTTGAAAAACATCCGGGAGGCGAGTTTACGCCGGAGGAACGCGCGGAACGGATGGAAACACTCGAACATGGCGAAGTGATATTTCACGATATCGGTCTAGACTTCTACGAAATGACGCCGGAAGATACAAGCGTCCTCGGCATCAAGGCCAAACTCGCCAAGTATCCGCAATACTCGTACTTAACAAAGCAAAACCGCCGGCTCGTTTCTTTCAACGTAAGCGACGAAGATTTGCCGAACGTCAAAGAAATTCCGATCCCCCAAAAGAATGCAGAACGCAGAGTGAGCGACGAAGATTTTTCAAGATACGCGCACCGGGCAATCGCCGAGCTGAAACTCGACCCCGCCTACAAAGCGGGCCTTGAGCGCATCTTGCGCAAAGTGTCTGAGGACGAACTCGTCGCCTCAATGATTGCCGTGGCTAAACAGGAATCGGGCAAAGAGCACATTGGCGATTTTGAACAACATCTCTATCAGGCCAACCAACATACTTTTTCGTATTCCTACTATCATGTACTCGACAATGGAGCGGGACTAAGAGCTCGACAACACCTAGAAATGACCAGAGGCCAAACGTATCACCCGCTCAATGCCTCTAAATTATTCCTGGCCTTTCTAATTGAGAAAAGCCAGGATTCCGAGACAAAACTCGGTTCCCTCTTTCCGCTCGATCAGCACGCTGAGGCCTTTGCTGTATTTTATAACGGCAAATATTTCAAACCAGAATACACGGAAAATCTGCGCGAGTATTACACCAAAGCGCTCGACATCCTATAAATCACGCCAGCACATTCATACACATCCCTCCCTTCTCCCCCATACCGGCAATTGCTAAGGTGTGGGCGTATGAACCCATAGCGAGTTTCATACGAACTGTCTCAGGTTGATCATTGAGTAAGCGAGATAACGGAAACCCATGTGTGTTTCTTGTAACATCTCGTAACGTTGAGAGAGCTTTCGATAACTCT